>Ga0265339_10001629_pt1 | contig 16595 bp, 16 predicted proteins | sample 4CB219metaG_FD_202085 | JGI IMG/M metagenome (GOLD analysis project Ga0265339, IMG submission 202085) | Rhizosphere microbial communities from Carex aquatilis grown in University of Washington, Seatle, WA, United States - 4-CB2-19 metaG | ecosystem: Host-associated > Plants > Roots >... | reverse complement strand
TTGCGGCAGGAGAAAAGCGTAAGGTCATCGGACGCAGAGGGAACGTTACGCGATCGAGAGCGCGGTCACATCGTTGAAGTCTTGCGCCAGACCCATGGAGTCCTTTCCGGGCCTGGGGGAGCGGCGATCCGGCTCGGCCTGAAGCGGACCACGCTGCAATACAAATTGCAAAAGCTGGGGATTCTGCGAGGCGAATATTTGGATTGAATTGGTGCGTGACGAGTGCCGAATTGCCGTCACGCATGCCTGTCTGAAGTCACTTCCTGCTCTTCTCACTCTTCCCGCATCTTGCGTTAAACGTCACGCTGGCTATCACTTGCGGAAATTGCGGCGCCTGGCAGCCGGAGTGCAAGTCTCCGATTGCCTTGGACACCTTTCGGGCCTCTGGCCGAGAAACTGGACCGAAATGGTACCGGGAAAGCAGGAGCTTTTCTGATGGGTATGTTGCGGCGTTTCACCGTGCCCGACGATTGCGAGAGTTGTGCGCTGCGTGAACGGGGCGATTTTTGTTACTTGCCCGGTTCGTTGCTGAACGAGCTAAGCACCACGGGCCACGTGGCTTTGATCCCAGGAAACGCGACCCTGCTGGCCGAAGGGCAGTTTCCAAGAGGGATTTACATCGTTTGTTCGGGCCGTGCGAAGTTGTCAGTGGAGACGCGCGATGGGAAGACGATCATTTTGCAAATAACGGGGGGCCGCCGCGTTATGGGATTGAGTGCGGTAGTCTCCGGACGGCCATCGCCCGTAACGGTGACGACCATTGATCTCTGCCAGATCAAGTTTATTGAGCAGGAGAGGTTGATGCAGTTGCTGGCCCGCGACAGCCGGGCTGCCATGGCATGCGCGATGTTACTGGCGCGCCAGGTGGCGAGAACGTTCGATGACGTGCACGATCTTCTGCTAGCCCGTAGCTCTACAGAAAAACTGGCGCGGCTCTTGCTGTCGTGGGTCGAAAAGGAGCCGCGCAACCGTGAGTTGCGGGTGGACTCGGAGTTCACACACGAAGAGATGGCGCAAATGATCGGATCGTCGCGGGAAACGGTGACGCGCTTATTGAGCGATATGAGGCGGAAAGAATTAATTCGGCTTGAAGGTTCGACTTTGGTGATTCCGAACCGGATCGCCTTGCAGGCAATTGCGTAGGGTCCTTCCCCCTAGGCGGCCGCTGAGTTCTAGGCGGCCGCTTTTTTGTTTTGGAGATGTTTCGGTGCAGGGAGGATGCCGAACCCGCAGGACGACAATAGGGATCTCGCAATCGGGCGGGCTAGAGGTTGAACAGTTCACGGAGGCGACGGGTTTGGGCCCGGCTCACGGGAATTTCGGTTTGCTTCTTATCATCCATGCGCAACTGGTAGGAACTTTTGAACCAGGGCACGACTTCGCGAATGTGATTGATGTTGACGAGGAACGAGCGGTGGGCGCGCCAGAATAAGTGGGGATCGAGATTCTCGAACAGTTCTTCCAGCGTGCGGCAATTCGACTGTCCCTCCATCCCTGCGTGTCCGGTGGTGGCGACCGTGATGACTCCATCCTCGATGGTGGCGTAGCAGATATCGCGGGGATCCGTGAGTAGCAGGCGCCCTGCGGCCTTGATCAGAATTTTGGCCGTTGCCGGCTTTTGCGCTTCCAGCATGCGCACGAGGGTCTCGAACTTTTCTTCCGGGCCGCCTCCGGTCTCGCGCTTGACGCGCGCCTTTTCGATGGAAAGGGCTACACGTTTCTTGTCGAACGGTTTCAGAATGTAATCGACTGCATTCACTTCGAACGCCTTCACCGCGTACTGGTCAAAAGCGGTGGCGAAGACGATTTGGGGAAGCGGAATCTTGCGGTCCAGGAGTTTTTTGATAACTCCGAATCCATCGAGGCCGGGCATTTGCACGTCAAGAAAGACAAGGTCGGGATTGTGCTCGCGAATGAGGTTGACGGCTTCCAGCCCGTTCTTGCCTTGGGCCACAACGTTGACGTCGGCATTGTTGAGGAGGTAGGCGAGCTCGTCACGGGCGAGTTGCTCATCGTCGACGATAACGGCGGAAAGGGGCATAGGCGCGGACTGTTGTGAGTATAACGACCGTGAGAAAGTGCGCGCAAGGCGAGGCGACGCCTGTCGCGGGGTCCCGATCACGCGAGATTTACGTCACATTTTCAATCGCGAGCGCCATGCCCATGCCTCCGCTGACGCAGAGGGTGGCGAGGCCGCGGCGGGCTTTGCGGCGAAGCAGCTCGTGAAGCAAGGTCACGGTAATACGGGTTCCGGTGCAGCCGATGGGGTGGCCGAGAGCGATGGCGCCTCCGTTGACGTTGAGGCGATCACGGTCGAAGTGTAGTTCCCGGTCGCAGGCCAGGACCTGGGCGGCGAAGGCTTCGTTGAGTTCGATCAACTCAAAGTCAGAGAGCTGGAGGCCGTGTTTTTGTTCCAGCTTGCGGATGGCGGGAACGGGACCGATGCCCATGAGGCGGGGGTCTACTCCGGCGGAAGTGGTAGCCAGAATTCGGGCGAGGGGTTTGCTGTGGTTTTGCTGCACGAACTTTTCGCTCGCAAGCACGATGGCGGCGGCACCGTCGGTGATGCCGGAGGAATTGGCCGCGGTTATGGTGCCCGTCTTCGAAAAGACAGGTTGCAGCTTGGCCATCTTCTCCATGCTGGCATCAGGGAAGAGGTGTTCGTCGCGCGAGAAGACCGTAGCCCCTTTTTTCTCCTGGATCGTGACGGGAGCGATTTCGGCGTCGAAATACCCGGCGGATTGAGCGGCGGCGGCGCGCTGCTGCGAAACCAGGGCAAACTGATCCTGCTCCTCGCGAGAGATTTTGTATTGGTCGGCGAGGATTTCGGCCGTTTCGCCCATGACCATTTTCGCCATCGGACAGAAGAAGCCGTCGCGATACATGCCGTCCACCAGTTCCTGATCGCCCAAGCGGTACCCCCAACGTGCACCCTCGAGGTAATAGGGAAGGCGGGACATGGACTCGGTGCCGCCGGCGAGAACGCAATCCAGATTGCCGGTGGCGATTTCCTGATAGCCGAGAGCGATCGACTTGATGCCGGAGGCGCAGGCTTTGTTCACGGTGTAAGCGGGGACTTCCTGGGGAACACCGCTGCGGATGGAGATCTGGCGGGCCGGGTTGGGGCCTCCGCCAGCCTGGCGGGCGTTGCCGAAAATTGTTTCTTCCACTTGCTGGGGCTGGATTCCGGCACGCTCGATGGCTGCTTTCGCGGCGACAGTGCCCATGTCAGCGGCGGTCTGCGAGGCGAGGGAGCCTCCGAACTTGCCGATGGGCGTGCGGACGGCGGAGAGGATATAGACGGGGTTCAATTGAGTCTCCGAACTTTTTAGTCTAGCACCGGCGTGGCGCGTGTTTTAACGGCAGGGCACGATACACTGGTGCGCGTGAACATTCTTTACGGAATCAATACGGTGGTGGAAGCGCTCAAGGCGCGCGGGCGCGCTTTTACCTGGGTGGCAGTGGCCAAGGAGCGCAAGGACATCCGGCTGCAGCGGGTGATTGATGAGTGCCGCAAGATTGGGGTGCCGGTGCGCGTTCTATCGCGCATGGAACTGGATGAACTGGCCGGGAACACAGCGCACCAGGGCGTAGTGGCGGAGACTTCGGCCAAGCAATATACGGATATCGACGATCTGGTGGCATCACGGCGCGGCCATCAGTCACTGATTGTGGTGCTGGATGGGATCGAAGATCCACACAATCTGGGGGCGATCCTGCGGACGGCGGACGCCGCAGGCGCTGACGGCGTCGTGATTCCCGAGCGGCGGTCGGCGGCCGTGACGGGGACCGTGGCCAAGGTCTCGGCTGGAGCCAGCGAGCACCTTCCCATCGCGAAGGTGACGAACATTTCGCGCACGCTGGAGGAGTTGAAAGCGAAGGACATTTGGGTGGTCGGTCTCGATGAGCGCGGGGAGCAGACTTACGATCAGGTCGATTACAACATGCATTGTGCGGTCGTGTTGGGAGCCGAGGGCAAGGGACTCCATGACCTGGTGCGGAGGCATTGCGATTTCCTGGTCTCTATCCCGATGCTGGGGCAAGTGCCATCGCTGAATGTGTCCGTGGCGGCGGGAGTGGTGCTGTATGAAGTTGTACGGCAGAGACGGTTGGGAGCGGGAGACTAGCGGCCGCGCCTGAAAGCATGCCCCCAATTACAAATCTCGACGATGCGCGAAACAGCGCGTCAGAGATGTGTATTCGTACTCCTGAGATCCGGCGAAAAACGTCTTTTCGGAGTGGACCAAAAAGCGCATCGAAGTAATCATGAAACTGCTTTACTGGATCGGCCTGATTTGTAGTCTGATTGCTCCCGCGGCGGCGATCAACCGGGAAGCTTTCACCGTCACAAAATATGATCTTGAGGTCCGTCTTGAGCCGGAGCAGCAGAGGCTGGAGGCGCGTGGCAAGATTGTTTTGCGCAATGATTCGGCGGAGGCGCAGAAAGTTGTTGCCCTACAAATTTCGTCTTCTCTGAGTTGGCGCGCGATCCGCGTAAATGAGAAGACCGTCCAGTTTGTTTCGCAACCCTATACGTCGGACATCGACCACACCGGTGCGCTTTCGGAAGCGATTGTCACACTGCCCGCTGTCATCAACCCCAAAGATTCCGTAGAAGTCGAAGTTGGTTATGAGGGCGTGATTCCCCAGGACTCGACACGGCTGACGCGCGTAGGTGTGCCGGTGGAGATTGCACGGCATACAAGTTGGGACCATATTGGCGCATCATTCACAGCCGTGCGCGGCGCGGGATATGTGGCGTGGTATCCGATAACGACCGAGTCGGCAGATTTCTCCGAAGGCAACAGCCTGTTCGAGGTGGTGGACCGCTGGAAGGCGCGAGAGGCGGGGAGCGAGTTCAAAGTAAGAATTGGCATGGATCGCCGCGGCGAGGAGACGCCGCCACTCATAGTCTGTACATCCGCGAATCAGAGTTTGATTGAACAGGGGGGCAAGGAACAACGGACAAGCGGCGAGTGCTCCTGGGAAAGACTTGGGACGGTCACGCCGACGTTTGCGATGGCGTCTTATGACAACTGGTTCAAAGCGCCATTCAACCTGCTCAGTCTGGCCGGGCACGAAGCGGGTGCCGCGAAATATTCTTCTGCATTTGAGCCGGCTTCGAAGTTCGTGACGGAATGGTTTGGCAAGCCGAGCGTGCCGGTCGCGATCGCGGATTTTGCCGATCCGCATGCGGCTCCATTTGAGAGTGGGACACTGTTGCTGGTCTCGATGGCGGGAGAGGACACGAAGCTAGCCGGGATCAATATGGTTCACGAACTGGTGCATTCGGCGTTCCCCGCGTCCCGTCCGTGGGTTTACGAAGGGGCGGCGCACTTTGCTGAAGCGGTCTACCGCGAGCAGCAAGGGGGACGGCAGGCTGCACTCGATTTTCTGGGAGTGCACCGGTCTGCTTTTCTTGATGCGGAAAAAGAAGTGTCTGCCGCGCCTCAGAAGAATAATGGGCAGCCGCTGGCGACTACTTTTGATGAAACTTACTATCGCAGCAAGGCTGCCTATGTATGGTGGATGCTGCGCGATATGGTGGGCGACGACGCGCTGAAGGTGGCGATTGGAAAGTATCTGGCGGCGGACGACAAGGATCCGAAGTATGTCGAGCAACTCCTAAAATCAACGACGAAGCGCGACCTGGGATGGTTCTTCAACGATTGGGTGTACCACGATCGCGGGCTGCCCGATATCCGGGTGCAGTCGGTCCATCCGTGGAAGACTGAAAGAGAAGTGCAGATGATCACCATCACCCTGGAAAATCTTGGGGCAGCGGGCGCGGAGGTTCCGTTCACGGTTCACTGCGAAGGAGATGACGTCACGAAGCGGCTGGAAGTGCGTGCGAAGAGCACAGCGACCACGCGCGTCGAGTTGGCGGGGAATCCTCTGGAGATCGTCGTGAATGACGGGAGCGTGCCGGAGATGGATTTAACGAATAATGTTTTTAGGATTCAGGAAAGTCAGAAGTAGGAAGTAAGTACATCGGAAATTTAGAGGTGAAAACCAGCCATCCGGAGGATTCTTGGCTTATATCCAGTTTCTTGGCGCTGCCGGGACTGTGACCGGTTCAAAGCACCTGATCAACACCACCTACGATTCGAGCGGGAAACAGGGATTCCAGGTTTTGGTCGATTGCGGCCTCTTCCAGGGACAGAAGGAATGGCGCGAGCGCAACTGGCAAGATACACCGGTTCCGGCGGTTGAAATTGACGCCGTCGTGTTGACACACGCGCACCTCGATCATTGTGGCTGGATTCCGCGACTGGTGAAGGAAGGCTTTCGCGGGCCGATTTATGCTACCCAGCCCACGATCGATTTGTGTTCGGTCGTTTTGCCGGACTCCGGACACCTCCAAGAGGAAGACGCGGCGTTCTATAACAAGAGAAAAGCCTCAAAACACGACCCGGCGCTGCCGCTGTACACCCTGGATGAGGCGCAGAACTGCCTGAAGAGCTTCAAAGCAATCGCAGTCGAACAGACCATACAACTCAGCCGCGAGCTTTCATTCCGGTTCGTACGGGCGGCGCACATTTTGGGCTCGTGCATGGCAGAAGTGACCCTGACGACGGACGGCAAGAGCCGCAAGATGCTTTTTACCGGTGACGTGGGGCGGGTTCGCAACAGCGAGATTGCTCCGGGGAAGGTTGTGCGCTCGGGACCGCAGGAAGGCGAGACGGCCGATTTGCTGGTAATGGAATCAACTTACGGCAACCGGAAACACCCGGAAACCGACCCCAGGCCCGAACTCGCGAACCTGATTCGCAAAACGACTGAACGGGGCGGAAGCGTGATTGTCCCTGCGTTTGCTGTGGAGCGGACGCAAAAGTTCCTCTTCATTCTGAAGGAGCTGATGGAGTCGGGCCAAATGCCGCGTGTGCCGGTGTATTGCGACAGCCCCATGGCGATCAGGGCGGTGGAGATCTTCCTGAAGCACTCGGAGGAATACACGCCGCAAGCGGCAGAGTTGATTCGTAAGTACGGATCGCCCACGGAATGGCCGGGGTTCACCTTTGCGCAAACTTCCCAGGAATCCAAGAAAATCAACGACAGCCGGTATCCATCGATCATTGTCTCGTCGAGTGGAATGGTGACAGGCGGACGGATTCTGCATCACCTGGCGCAGCGGTTACCAGATCCCCGGAACCTCGTGCTGTTTATTGGATTTCAAGCGCCGGGAACGCGCGGTGCGATTATCAAAGGACGCGCGCCGGAAGTGAAGATTTTTGGAGAGTTTATTCCGATTCGTGCACAGGTGGCTGCGCTGGAACAGTTCAGCGACCATGCTGACCCGCCTGAGCTGCTGGAATGGTTGCGGACTTTTAAGAACAGACCCGCAGTGACGTACCTGGTGCACGGCGAACCAGTAGCTTCCTCACAACTGCGCGACCTGATGAAAAAGGAGCTGGGATGGAACGTACAGATCGCGGAGTATCAGGAACGCGTTGAGGTGAAATAGACCTGTGCGATCGGCGAACGCAAGCGGGGAGTGCGCCGTCAGTTTGTTGAGTTGGAGAAGTCCGCAAGAGCGACCAACTTCTTAGCGGCTGCGCCGGAGTCAATGGATTGAGCAGCGAGCGGGACAGCGTCGCGCATATGATCGGCTTTTCCCGCTGCCACCAGGGCGGCCGCCGCGTTGAGTACGACAACATCGCGGCGAGGGGATTTTTCTCCTGCCAACACTTCCCGAATCAACTTGGCGTTGATGGCGGCGTCTCCACCTGAGATTTCTTCGAGGGAGGCCTTGCGCAAGCCAAATTCCTCGGGAGTGACTTCGTAGGTGTGCACTTGCCCTTCCCGGACTTCACCGATCCGTGTGGGGCCGCTGATGGTAATTTCATCGAGTCCGTCACTGCCATGGACGACCAATGCGCGGTGCAGGCCCAACATGCTGAGCGCTTCCGCCAGCTTTTCCACCAGATCAGCCGAGTAGACTCCGACCACCTGACAGGTGGCGCGCGCGGGATTGGTCAGGGGGCCGAGAAGATTGAAAACCGTGCGCAGCCGCAATTCCCGCCGCGCCGGCTGCACGTACTTCATTGCAGAGTGCATGGCAGGAGCGAACAGGAATGCGATGCCCACCTGTTCCAGGCAGGCGGCGATGCGCTCAGGAGGCAGGGCGATATTCACGCCAAGGGCTTCCATGACATCAGCAGAACCACACTTGGATGTCACGCTGCGATTGCCGTGTTTGGCCACACGGACACCGGCGCCTGCGACGACAAACGCAGTCGCCGTTGAGATGTTGAAGGTGCCACTGGTATCGCCACCGGTTCCGCAGGTATCGACGAGGGCGTCGCGTCCGGTGCCGCTGGCATCGAGGACGGAGTTCGCATGGAGTTCGAGGGGCGTCGCGGCGGCGCGAATGGCTTCGGCGAAGCCAACAATCTCTTCTACGGTTTCACCCTTCATGTGAAGGGCGACGAGCAGGGCCACGATCTGGGCGTCCGTGCATTGGCCAGTGAGAACTTCGGTCATAACGGCGCGCGCCTCTGCGCGGGAGAGCGACTGCCGGTGGTTCGCGAGGCGATGGAGAACGTCGAGAATCATCTGGAATCTCAAAGCTACCTCAGCGAGGAGTTCCTTTCAAATCGCGGGCGGCTTGCTGGATAGCCTGGAGTCTTGCTTGGAAGCGGTCGCGCCAACTCAGGGGCAAAGCCGTAACACTTGCTGCGCGCTTAAGCAGGTCGGGGTCGAGAGACGTGTAGGCTTCATAGGTTTCAGCGATCGTCAGAGTAGGCGTCACTCCATCAAGAAACTCGAATTCGTCACCCGCCCCGATCTCACCTTCCCGGATCACCGAAAAGTAGTAGCCGCTGCGACGGCCGTGGAGGAAGCGTTCAATCATGTCATCGCGGCGGAACTTGGCCGCCAGTTTGAAGCAGGGAAGGCGCGGGGTTGTCGCCATGACGATCGCGGAGCCCAGGCGATAGCGGCCACCGACCGAGATATCCGTTTCGAGCAGACCTTCCGTCGTCAGATTCTCGCCGAACGATCCCCACGGGAGATCTTCCCCGGGCAGTTGCTCCTTCCAGTACTGGTAGTTCTCTGAGGGATAACCATAAACGGCCTTGTTCGGACCTCCGTGGACGGAGAGATCGGCCTGCCGGTCTCCATCGAGGTTGGTGGTGCGCAGCATGACCCGGCCCGAAACCGGGGTTTTGAAAATACTGGTTTTGAACGTATCGCCTCTCCAGGAGTAAAGGCGCGGCAAGCCGACATTGACGGAGACGAGATCCATGTGCCTGATAAGACTCCTTTGGCGCGCAAATGATGCAGATTTGTAAGTCTAGCCATGTGATCGGGCTCACGTCCGAATGTGCCCAAGTCGCTTTGCCGATTGCGCTGGCGTCTTATAGAATCGGAAGTTTGCTGGACTGCAATTCAAGCCGCAAGCGGGTTTCTTCCATTCGGGAATCGAGTCTAAGCGCGATTTAGGAATCATTATGAAAATTCATGAGTACCAGGCAAAAGCAATCCTGAAGAAGTATGGCGTTGCCGTGCCCCGCGGCACAATGGCGACCACCCGCGAGCAAGCCGAAGCAGCGGCCAAGGAATTGTTCGATGCAGGTGCAACTGGCGTTGTGGTGAAGGCGCAGATCCATGCCGGAGGACGCGGCAAGGGCGGCGGCGTGAAGATCGCGAAGTCGCTGGCGGAGGCAGGCGAGCTGGCCGGCAAGATCCTTGGCATGAATCTGGTGACCCACCAGACAGGGCCAGAAGGAAAAATTGTTCACCGTTTGCTGATCGAAGAGACGTTGCCGATCGAGAAGGAACTTTACCTCGGCATCCTGGTCGACCGCGGCGAAGGAAAGCCGGTTTTCATGGCGTCCGCGGCGGGCGGCATGGACATTGAGCAGGTAGCGGCGGAAACGCCTGAGAAGATCCTGAAACAGTACATCGATCCGGGCATGGGGTTGGAGCCGTTCCAGGCGCGCAAGATCGCGTTCGCTCTGGGGCTGAAGGGATCACAGATCAACGCCGCGGTGCAGTTCCTGACCAGCCTTTACAAAGCGTTTCTCGATACGGATGCATCGCTCGTCGAGATCAATCCGTTCGTCAGTTGCAGTGACGGGCGGTTGTTCGCGCTCGATGCGAAGCTGACTTTTGACGACAACGCTCTATTCCGCCATGCGGACTTGCGCGAGTTGCGCGACGTGACCGAAGAAGATCCGCTTGAGGTCGAGGCGTCGAAATACAATCTCAACTACATCAAACTGGACGGCAGTGTCGGCTGCATGGTCAATGGCGCTGGGCTGGCCATGGCAACCATGGACATCATCAAGTATGCGGGTGGAATGCCGGCAAACTTCCTGGATGTGGGCGGCGGCGCGAACTCAGAACAGGTCGCGCATGCTTTTGAAATCCTGCTGAGCGATAAGAGCGTGCGGGCTGTGTTGATCAATATTTTTGGCGGCATCCTGCGGGTGGACACGCTGGCAACGGGGGTAGTCGAAGCCGCAAAGAAGACGAACATTCAATTGCCCGTGGTTCTGCGGCTGGAAGGCACGAACGCGCAGGAAGGCAAGAAAATCCTGCAGGAGTCCGGGCTGAATTTCATGGTCGCCGAAACGATGAAAGATGCGGCGGACAAAGTAGTGGCGGCGGCCAAGGGCGCGTAAAACGGGCGTTGCCTCCGGGCGCGGACGAACATAGGTTTTACTGAAAGCGAGTCATCATGGCAATTTTGGCGGATAAGAAAACTCGGTTGATTGTGCAGGGACTGACGGGCCGCGAAGGCACCTTCCATGCTAAGGCCTGTGCGGCATACGGCACGCAGATTGTTGGTGGCGTGACGCCGGGCAAAGGCGGGACGACTCATGAGGGCTGGCCCATTTTTAATACCGTCCAGGAAGCAGCGGACAAGACGGGCGCCAATGCGACGGTGATTTTTGTGCCGCCCCCGTACGCGGCCGACGCGATCATGGAGGCTGCGGATGCGGAGATCGAACTGATTGTCTGCATCACGGAAGGCATCCCAACGCTGGATATGGTTCGAGCGTGGGAGTTCCTGCAGAACCGGCGCTCACGGCTGATCGGGCCAAACTGTCCGGGCATTATCTCCCCGGGTAAGTGCAAGATTGGCATCATGCCGGGCCATATTCACAAGGAAGGCAACGTCGGTATTGTTTCTCGCTCCGGGACGCTGACGTACGAAGCAGTCCATCAATTAACACAGCGTGGGATCGGGCAATCGACCGCGATCGGCATCGGCGGGGACCCGATTATCGGTACGAATTTTGTGGACGCTCTGGACCTTTTCAATCGCGATCCGCAGACCGAGGCGGTCGTGATGATCGGCGAGATCGGCGGCAACGCGGAAGAGACGGCGGCCGAGTTCATCAAAACGCATATGAAGAAGCCGGTTGTCGGCTTCATCGCCGGGCAGACCGCTCCCCCTGGGCGCCGGATGGGACATGCCGGCGCAATCATCTCGGGTGGCAAAGGTACAGCAGCCGAGAAGATTGCTGCGATGGAGAAAGCCGGAATCAAAGTGGCGAAATCGCCTGCGGACATCGGCGAAACGCTGGTAGCGGCGCTGGGTGTGAAGGTTTAGCGCAGCTTTAGCAGTTGAATTGCGAACGACCAACGACTAAGGACAAACGACCGATCTCATGAAAACACTGCAACGCACACTGACCATCATCAAGCCCGACGCGGTGAAGAAAAACGCTGTCGGAGACATCATTGAGCAGTTCGAGAAGAACGGCTTCCACATCCTGGCGATGAAGATGCTCGAAATCTCGCAGCATCAGGCGGAACAGTTCTACGCCGTGCATGCGAGCCGTCCGTTTTACCATTCGCTGACCCAGTTCATGTCGAGTGGACCGATCGTTGCGCTGGCGCTGGAGAAAGAAAATGCCATCGCCGATCTCCGCAAACTGATGGGTGCGACCAACCCAGCCAATGCGGAAGAGGGAACGATCCGTAAGAAATGGGCGAGCACGATCGAATACAACGCCATTCACGGCTCGGACGCGGAAGACACTGCCCGGTTTGAGTTGAGCTTCTTCTTCGCGGGTTACGAACTCACGCAGTAGTGGCAGATCCCAGTTCGCGGCACGGAGTACCCGGTTTTCGGCGGTGCCTGATCTTTTTCCGCGGAAGACCGGGTATTCGTTTTTTGGACGAAATTTAGAACTGCAATCCGGCAAAACGAGTTATCGGCACGCCAAAATATAGGAGACAACGCAATGCCGCTTGTTCAAGTGACAATGTTGCAGGGCCGTTCCGCGGACCAGAAACGAAAAATCGCGCAGCGTATGACGGACGCGATGGTGGAAGAAGCAGGTGCTCGCCGCGAGGCGATCGTTGTTACATTCTTGGAAGTGTCCAAAGAAAGTTACGCTTCGGGCGGCGTGCTGATGGCCGATAAGACCTAACCGCGGCAATTCGCAGACTACGTCTGGGCGGTGAGGCGATTAGTCGTCACGCGGGCGGGGTGCCCGCGCCACACTGCCAGAATTGCTAACCCAACGGTTCGAAGAGGTGGCCTTCGGTACGGTCGGCCACTTTGGGCAGATCTTTCTTGGCCATCTGCAGGAAATGTGGAGCGGTGCGATGGGCCTCGAGAGCGGCGTCGTCCTTGTACTGTTCGTAGATGAAAAAACGGCGCGGGTCGGTCTTGTGCTTGTGGACCTGATACATCACGCAGCCGGGCTCCTTGCGCGATTCGGCGGTGAGTTTTTCGAAGATTGCTGCAGTTTCGGACTCGCGTCCGGTTTTTGCCATCCAGGTTACAGCCAGCACTACCATCCGTCGCTCCGTTCTTAATGGCAGCCCCTAAAAGGGCGTCTGGTTTCGACCGCGTTGTGGTATCGCTACGATCCCCGGTTTACCAACTGGTATCGCTCAGACGACACCCTCAGAACAAGTCGCTGTTGCCCCACCCATGTCCTGATACGAATCCGACGAGGTTTTAGTTCTTCAATCCCAATTCCTTGATGAAGCTAGGGACCAGGATAGTCTGTTCTCGATCAGGGCCCGTTGAAACCATGCCCACCCGCGCGTTGGTTTCTTTCTCGATGAAGGCGAGGTATTCGCGCGCAGCTTTGGGCAGTCCGTCGATCGTGCGAATGTCCTGCGTCGGAGTGGCCCAACCCGGCATCTTGCGGTAGATGCATTCGATCTTTTCGTAGCCGCACGCCTGTGCCGGAATCTCTTCCGTTTCCTTGCCGTTCACCTTGTATCCCACGCAAACAGGAATCTCGGTCAGGTGGTCAAGCACATCGAGTTTGGTTACCACCAGCCAGGAGATTCCATTAATCATGCCAGCGTAACGAAGCAGAGGCAAATCGAGCCAGCCAGTGCGGCGCGGGCGTCCAGTGACAGCGCCGAATTCGTTGCCGCGTTTGCGTAGATCTTCTCCCGCTGCGTCGAGGAGTTCCGTGGGGAACGGCCCGCCGCCGACCCGCGTGCAATACGCCTTCGTGATGCCGATGACCGTATCGATGGAGGTCGGCGGCACACCTGTCCCGATGACGGCACCGCCAGAAGTTGCGCTGGACGAGGTTACAAACGGATAAGTTCCGTGATCGATATCCAACATCGTGCCTTGTGCGCCTTCAAATACGATCGACTTTCCTTCTGCCAGCGCCCGGTTCAGCATCAGAGTGGTGTCGCGCACGAAGGGGCGGATCTTTTCCGCTGCCGCGGCGTATTCTTTGAACATTTTGTCCGGATCGATTGGATCGGAGTTAAACAGCGCGTGCGCAATGGTGTTCTTCTCGCGGCAAGCGTTCTCAATGTGCGTGCGCAGCAGTTCGGTGTCGAGAAGGTCAGCGACGCGCAGCCCGCGTCGGCCCATCTTGTCCTCATAGGTGGGGCCAATTCCGCGGGATGTTGTGCCAATTTTTACGCGGCCCGGAGCGTTCTCCGAGCCCAGTTCCATCATGCGGTGGTAGGGCATGATCACTTGCGCGCGATTCGAGATGAAGAGGTTGCCATCAACCTTGACTCCGGCATCGCGCAGGGAAGCGACCTCTTTGAGAAATGCCATTGGATCGAGCACAACACCGTTGCCAATAATGCTGGTGCACTCGGGCCGGAGAATGCCGCCGGGCACAAGCTGCAAGATGAATTTTTTGCCATTGATGATGACGGTGTGGCCGGCATTATGGCCGCCTGCGTAGCGGGCTACGACCTGGAAAGTGTGGGTGAGTACGTCAACGATCTTGCCTTTACCTTCGTCGCCCCACTGTGCTCCAACAATAACTGCGGTTCTGCCTCGGCTCAATTGTCGCTCCCAATGGAATTGTGCGGCCGCCTGGCCGCCTTCGGGGTCGCACACACTGATTGCGCCGCTTGAGAATGAACCTGGAAGACTGTGTGAAGACCGGCGGAGCTTGGTGTGTACTCTCTAGGATACCGAATCGGGCGGCGGCGGAGCAAACCCGGGCGAAGCAATTTTCAGGTCATTCTGATCTTGTATCCTGATAACGTGCCTGAACTCCCTGAAGTAGAAACCATAATGCGCGGTCTGGCTCGGCGCGTCACCGGCGACACCATCGAATCTGTCTGGATCGGTTCGCGCCCGCAGCCGCTCAAATCGCCCGCGGCGCTGATTGCCCGAACGCTGGAGGGTGCCCGGATCGAGGGCGTGAACCGAGCAGGGAAACACATCGTCTTTGATTTGAAGAGAGAAATAGCGTCCGCGAAGCTTCGTGACCGGAAACACGGACAAGAGCGTCGGCTGACTGGCGGGAGTGGAGCGAAACGGAAAGCAGCCCAAGTAGGAGCCCTGACGGCGCAATGGGTGGTCCATCTTGGGATGACCGGTCGCATGGTTGTTTGCGAACCAGACGTGGAAATCGCTAAGCACACCCACCTTGTGGCCACTCTCGCTTCGGGTCGCGAACTGCGTTTCATTGATCCACGAATGTTCGGCAAGCTCAGCGTGCACGAAACCGGCTTTGATCCGGGAGGAGTTGAGCCTCTTGATGTAAGTGAGGAGCGCTTTGTCGCCCTGTTTCATGGTCGAAAGACACCCATAAAGAGTGCGCTCCTAAATCAGAAACTGGTCCGCGGAGTGGGTAATATCTATGCCGACGAATCACTGTTTCGGGCCGGCATTCGTCCTCGCAGGCGGGCGACCGCGATTACTCGCCAGCAACTATCTCAACTCTACGGTTCGGTGAGAGAAGTGTTGCGCGAAGCGATTCAGCTCGGTGGGAGTTCGATCTCCGATTACGTGGATGCGGATGGGGAGGAAGGGTTTTTCCAGTTACAACACCGAGTGTATGGCCGCGAAGACGAACCGTGCCTGGTATGTGGGACCCCAATTCGACGCGTTGTGCTCGCGGGTCGAAGCAGCCACTATTGTCCAAAATGCCAAAAATAGGCCTAATAGAACGATTTAATATTGACGAATCGGAGCGCGCCCTGTAAAAACACAGGTTGGGATGAAGGCTGTATTAAGTCGTTCCCCAACCTCTCGATCATGAAAAACTTCGCAATTGGCGTCGATCTTGGCGGCACTAACTTACGTATTGCTGCCGTGGATGAGCAAGGTACGCTTGTCGAGAAAGTCACGCTCGGTACAAAGGTCTCACTCGGGCGCGATCACGTTATTGACGACATGTGCGAGGCAATCCAGCACGTGCTGGAAAAGTATCGCAACTCGTCGACGCTGCTGGGCATTGGCATCGGCGTGCCCGGCATCATCGACATGCAGACCGGCCTGCTTCGCGAATCACCCAACCTCCCGGGATGGGCGGACTATCCAGTGCGCGCCGAGATTGAGCAGCGCCTGAAGACAGTGGTGATCCTGGAGAACGACGCCAATGTGGCGGCTCTCGGTGAAAAATGGCTAGGTGCGGCGAAAGACTTCGACAACATGGCGATGTTGACGCTGGGTACGGGCGTTGGCGGCGGACTTGTGCTGAACGGTTCCATTTGGCATGGGATGAATGGGATGGCCGGCGAGTTTGGACACACAACCGTTGAGCCCGAGGGCCATCCTTGCGGATGTGGCAATCGAGGTTGCCTGGAGCAATATGCTTCGGCGACAGCGGTGGTCCGGATGGCGAGAGAAGACATCGCAGCGAACAGTAACTCATCCCTCGCGAGATCGGCTCATTCGGATGCTGAGTTCAGCGCGAAGTCACTTTATAACCTGGCCATCCAGGGGGACGAAGATGCGCGGCGCATTTACCGGCGGGTAGGCCGCAGTTTGGGAATTGTTCTTTCCGCGATGGTGAACTCGCTCAATCTGCCGATCTACGTAATCGGGGGCGGAGTATCGAGCGCATGGGAAGCGTTTTCTCCGACGATATTCGAGGAGTTGCGGCAGCGTTGCATGGTGTATGCCGCGACGGCGCCGCCGGACCCACTCGCGAGCAATCAGGGTGCGTCGGCCCATGTCGAGCCCGGCCCGGGCAATAAGACCATCATCACGCGTGCCTTGTTGGGAAGCGATGCCGGCCTGTATGGCGCGGCGCGGCTTCCCATGATCCCAGAGGCGAAGCGCTAGCTTCGTTTGCGCGCGGGTTTCTGAAATCGTGTCGGTCTCTGTGTGCGCGATGGCTTCCTGTCAAATGAAGGCTTCTGACCGCGCGACGGCTTCTTACTGAATGATGACGAGTACGTTC
>Ga0265339_10001628_pt1 | contig 16600 bp, 16 predicted proteins | sample 4CB219metaG_FD_202085 | JGI IMG/M metagenome (GOLD analysis project Ga0265339, IMG submission 202085) | Rhizosphere microbial communities from Carex aquatilis grown in University of Washington, Seatle, WA, United States - 4-CB2-19 metaG | ecosystem: Host-associated > Plants > Roots >... | reverse complement strand
GACGCCATAGCGAAACTCAAGATTGTTCGCAGGGGTCAGATTCCGGAACATGTCCTTCAGATTGCCGGCGATCGTGATTTCGGAGACAGGATAGGTCACGTTGCCGTTTTCGATCCAATATCCGGCAGCGCCGCGGCTGTAATCGCCGGTTACGCCATTCACGCCCATGCCGATCAGTTCTGTGACGTAAAAACCTTCTTTGATATCTGCGAGCAGCGCGTCGGGCGTCAGCGATCCTGCTTCCATGTAAAGGTTGGTAGACGAGGGAGACGGTGGGCCACCGGTTCCTCGCGCGGCATGTCCTGTTGTCGACAGACCAAGCTGCCTCGCGCTGGCACAGTCGAGCAGCCATGTCTGCAGCACGCCGTTCTCGACCAGTGCGCAACGTCGATTTGCGACTCCTTCTCCGTCGAACGGTTTGGAGCGCAATCCGCGGATACGGTGAGGATCATCGACGATGTTGATTCCTGGGCCGAATATCTCCTTGCCCAGCATGTCCTTCAAGAAACTCACGCCACGCGCGATGGACGCGCCCGAAATCGCGCCCGCGAGATGGCCGATCAATCCGTTAGAAACGCGCGGGTCATAGACGACGGGAACGGCTTGCGACTTTACCTTGTGCGGGTTCAGGCGGCGTATGGTGCGTTCGCCGGCGCTTTTTCCAACCGCTTCCGGGCTCAGCAAGTCATCGCGATGCCGGGCGCTTGCCTGATCGTAGTCACGCTCCATGTCCGTGCCTTCGCCCGCAAGAACTGCGACGCCGATCCCGTGGCTCGTTCCAGCATAGGAGCCGTAAAACCCCTCGCTTGTTGCGAGCGCGATTGCGGTTCGGCTGAAACTGGCTCCGCCGCCTTCAGAATTTGTGACACCCGTGACCGCCATGGCAGCGCCCTCGACGCTGCGAGCCAACTCCACCAGTTCCTCAGTCGACGGTTCGCTTGGATCTTCGAGGTCGAGGTTTGGAATATTCGACGCCAGTCGATCGCGCGGCGCAAGTCCAGCGAACCTGTCTTCCGGGGCAAGTTTGGCCATCGCAACGGCCCGCGCCGGAAGTTGTTCGAGCGCATCACGTGAGAAGTCTGTCGAGGACACGAAAGCAACTCGCTGACCGACAAACACGCGAAGTCCGAGGTCATGGGATTCGGCACGCTCGACGTCTTCCAGGTTTCCCAGCCGATAGGAAACGCTTGAAGAGACATTCTCCACGAGCAGGGCGTCAGCGGCGTCTGCGCCGGCCGATTTGGCGGCGCGGATAAGAGAACTAAGAGTTTCTTTGATGTCGGTCTTTGCCATGACTCAGTTTGAAGCCTGTATCGGAAGCTGAAAGGTCAACCATACCACGGCGACAATCGCGATGAGATAGGACGTCCAGGTCAGGACCATGCCCAACAGGCGCGGCAGCGACGTTCCGACATTTCGAGACAACCCGAAAGCGTGGAGCAGGCGCCCCAGCGTGAGCGTTGCGCCGACCGAATGAATGACTATCGCATTGGCCCGCAGGGGGACGAGTATCAGCATGAGGAGTAGTGCGAGAGGCACGTATTCCGTGTTGTTTGCATGTGCCCGCGCCGCCCCCATCATGGCGGGATCGGTGCCATTTCCGATCTCCGTGCGCGTTCTTACACGGGCGCGCACGACGAGAATTGCGAGCACGAGCATGATGAGCGCGTTGAAGGCCGCGTAGAGTGCGACCATCGGGTATGGCACGAGAAAAATAGGAGGCATGACGGCGAAAACCCCAAAATCTAAAGCTCATAAGTAGAGCAGAACGGAGCAGGGTCAAGCTGGGAGTGCGCGGCGCTCGTCGCGCCTATTTCCATACCGAGTTGCCTTGTCCCGGAAGGCCCAATCGCGGCCACTTTTCCGTGACCGTCCTCACGACCTCGGCATCCATACGTATCTGACGCCCCCACTCACGATGTGTCTCAGGTGGCAACTTGTTGGTGGCATCAAGCCCGATCTTCGAGCCAAGTCCGCTTTCCGGCGATGCGAAGTCGAGATAGTCGATCGGAGTGTTCTCGATCACCGTGATGTCGCGCGCCGGATCCATGCGAGTCGAGAGAGCCCACATGACATCCTTCCAATCTCGCGCATTGATGTCGTCGTCAACGACGATCACCCACTTTGTGTACATGAACTGGCGCAGGTACGACCACACGGCCATCATCACGCGCTTCGCATGTCCGGGGTACGCCTTCTTCATGCTGACGACTGCAATGCGGTAGCTGCACCCTTCAGGCGGGAGCCAGAAATCGCTGATCTCAGGAAATTGTTGCCGGATCAGGGGGACAAAAACTTCATTCAGCGCTTCGCCGAGCACGCTTGGTTCATCGGGCGGACGTCCCGTGTATGTCGAAAGGTAGATCGGCTTACGCCGCATTGTGATGGCAGTGACCGTAAAGACGGGAAACTGTTCGACCGAGTTGTAGTAGCCCGTGTGGTCGCCGTACGGACCCTCGTCGCGATAGTCTGTCAGCGAGACTTCGCCTTCCAAAATTATCTCGGCTTCGGCGGGCACTTTGAGTGGCTGGCTCACGCAATCGACAAGTTCGGCGCGCTGGCCGCGCAACAGTCCGGCAAACTGGTATTCCGACAAGGTGTCAGGAACTGGAGTCACCGCGGCCAGTATCGTGCCGGGATCGGCGCCAAGCACGATCGCTGCAGGGAGAGGCGCAGCTTTTTCCTTTGCCCAACGCGCATGATGCTGGGCGCCGCCGCGATGGCGAAGCCAGCGCATGATAGTCTGGTTCTTGTTCAGCACCTGCATGCGGTAGATGCCGAGATTAAAGTTGTCTTCGCGCGCCTCGCCGGGTCCCTTGGTGACGACCAGCGGCCAGGTAATGAGCGGCGCCGGCTCGCCCGGCCAGCACGTCTGGATCGGCAACTGGTTGAGATCGATCTGCTCGCCGCGTAGCACGACTTCCTGACACGCTGCGCGCGACACGCTTTTCGGCTTCATGGCCAGGATAGTCTTGGCGAGCGGTAGAAGTTCGAACGCTTCGCCGATACTGCGCGGCGGCTGAGGCTGGCGCAAAGTCGCAAGGACTTCACCCACTTCACGCAGAGACTTTGCGTTGGTGCGGGTCTTGCCATCCATCGTAACGCCCATCGCGACGCGCTTCACCGTGCCGAACAGGTTGACGAGAACCGGAATGTCGCTTGGCGTCCCGTCAGCCTTGACCGGCTTTTCGAAAATCACGGCCGGTCCGCCGTTGGCGATCAGCCTGGTCTGAATCTCCGTCATCTCGAGCACGGTCGAGACCGGCTCGCGCACGCGAACCAGTTCGCCCGATGCCTCGAGCATTGCAATGAAATCTCGCAGCGAGCGGTAGGTCATGAACGCAAACTAGTCCGCAACCGCTGTGACGTCACTCGGCCGGATGCTCCCGAATATGAAATCTTGTTGGTTGGGCATTGCGCGCGCCATAGGCGAAATAGATCACGAGACCGATTGCGGTCCAGCCCGCGAGACGCAGCCAAGTATCGAGCGGCAGAAATACCATCATGAACAGGCACATGCCGATACCCAACGGGGCGACGATCCAGACAAAAGGCGTGCGGAACGGTCTTATCGCCCGCGGCATGCGGACCCGCAGCACCATGATCCCGACGCAGACGATGACAAACGCCGCAAGTGTGCCGATCGACACGAGTTCGCCCAGCACATCCAGAGGCAAGACACCCGCCATCAACGCCGCGAACAGACCGGTCAGGATCGTCCCGCGCGACGGCGTGCGGAAGCGTGGGTGAATGAAGGAGAATGCCTTGAAGAACAGGCCGTCCGTCGCCATGGCGTAGAAGATGCGCGACTGCCCGAGCAGCAAGACCAAAACCACAGACGCAAGCCCGACCACCGCGCCGATGTTCACGAACATGGCAAGCCACGCCTTGCCAGGCAGTGCCTCGACCGCTTGCGACACGGGATGCGCGACGTTCAGCGTCGAGTAGGGTGCGATGCCGGTCACGACGTAAGACATGAGCATGTAGAGGATCGTGCAGAGCACCAGCGATCCCAGGATGCCAATGGGAACGTCGCGCTGCGGATTGCGCGCTTCCTGGGCGGCGACCGAAACCGCATCGAAACCGATATAGGCAAAGAAGATCACGCCAGTGGCCCGGAAAACGCCGGTCCAACCGAACTGGCCGAACGTTCCGGTGTTTGGGGGAATGAACGGAACATGGTTTGCGGGGACGACAAGCGGCAGACAGACTCCGATCACGACAAGCACGATCGCAAGCTTTATGGCCACCATCAGGTTGTTGAAATTCGCCGAAAGATGCACGCCAACGATGAGCACGGTCGAGACTGCTCCGATGAGCAGCACGGCAGGAAGATTGAAGTAAGCTCCCGTCAGGGCCAGGTGATCGACGCCGATCAATTTGATGGGCGCTCCGGTGATGATGGCAGGAAGCACGACGCCGAGATGTTTCAGCAGGTCGTTGAAATAGCCTGACCAGCCGACAGCGACGGTCGACGAGGCTGCGAGGTATTCCAGGACGAGGTTCCAGCCGATGATCCAGGCCAGAAAACGACCCATCGTTGCATACGTGTAGGTATAGGCGCTGCCTGCGACCGGTATCATCGAGGCAAATTCGGCGTAACACAGGCCAGCAAAGAGGCAGCCGGCGCCTGCAATGGCGAAAGAGATGACCACGCCCGGTCCAGCAAAACTGGCCGCCGCATGACCGGTGAGGACGAAGATGCCTGCGCCGATGATCGCCCCGATACCGAGCGCGATGAGATGAAGCGGGCCCAAGGTCCGCTTGAGTTCGTGAACTTCGGCAACAGGATCTTCCGGAATTCCGGCGGCCATATATGTCCCCAATGCTTGTGTGTGGACTCGGCCGAACGACCGAAGTAGCCGCACTCTGGCAGAAGGGACGCGCAGCGAAAAGCCGCTTGGGGATGACGCACGCCGGTGCGCCATCCCCCGCAGGCGCGTTTGACGGAAGCGGACGGTCAGGGCAATTCGCCGATATAGGCTGAACTCGGACGAAGAAGCCGACCGCGACGCTGCTGCTCGCGAGCATGTGCCGTCCATCCGGCGGCCCGGGCCACCGCGAAGATCGGCGTGAAGGCTTGCCGCGGAATCTGCAGTGCATCGAGCAGGATTGCCGTAAAGAATTCGACGTTCGTGTCCAGCGGGTGATCTGGTTTCTTCCGGCGAAGCGCTTCTCTTGCATAGGCTTCCACTTCCGCCGCGAAGGGCAGGTCCGTTGCGTTTGCCGCAAGCCTTCCGATGGCCGCCTTCAGAACGTCGGCGCGAGGATCGCGTACGCGATACACGCGGTGACCAAAGCCCATCAGCCGCTCCCCCCGCACCAGCGCATCGTCGATCCACGGCTTGATGCGTTCCCGCGTGCCGATGGCATCGAGCATCTCGAGCACCGGCTCGGGTGCCCCGCCATGAAGCGGGCCGGTGAGGGCGCAATAGCCGCCGGTGATGGCGCCGAACAGGTCGGCCTGAGTCGAGGCGATCACGCGAGCCGTAAACGTCGAAGCGTTCATTCCGTGGTCGCACACGGTCACGAAATAGGCATCGAGCGCTGACGTTTCGCTCGCGTTCGGCGGGCGGCCGTGGAGCATCGAAAGAGTATCGGCAGCGTGGCTGAGTTTCACGTTTGGGATGTTGGGCAACTTATTCTGGGCGCGCTGCACAAGAGCGCCGACGATCACCGGCAAGGCGCCCAGAATTGTCGCCTCGTGCGTCAGCCCATTCTCACCCCGCAGCCCAGCAACTGCGGCTCGAAATCCATCCACGATGGAAAGTCCGTCGCTCGCCGCCAGAAGTTGCGGCAGACGCGCATAGGCCCTCACGCGCGCTTCGCCAAGCGCCGCGCGTACCTCGGCTTCGCTGATCGGCACCTCAGTGGCTGCCGTCCACAGACGCGCCGTGACGCCCTCAAAGCTCGATCTGGCCACCAGATCAGCGACCCGCTCGCCTGCGATGATCAGTTCGCCCTTCTGACCGTCGACGTGGGACAGGGCCGTCTCTGCCGCCGGAACGCCGTCCAGCCCGATGGGGGATTTGCTGGATTGGATTGTCATTTCGATCTCCTCTGTTGCAGTGCACAAAAGATCGGGGACCTCGACACATTGATCAATCTTGATTAGCATAATCAACATGAATAATTCTGATGACACGCTTTACCTGTCGGCCCGCGATGCCGCGACAGAACTCGCCGTGTCGCCCGCCACGCTCTATGCCTATGTCAGCCGCGGTCTCATCCGGTCGGAGCCTGGAGAGAATCCGCGCAGCCGCCGCTACCGGGCGGAGGATGTGCGGGGGCTCAAGAGCCGGCGCGCACCGATGCTCGAAGGCCAGGGTCTCAAGGCCGCGGATCTGCCGGTTCTCGATTCTGCGATTTCGACCATCACCGAAGATGGCTCGATCTATCGCGGCGTCTATGCCGTTGCCCTTTCGCAGACGGCGACCTTCGAGCAGGCGGCGACATTGCTCTGGGATTCCAAGTCTTCCGATCCGTTTGCGAAGACGAACTTGCCCGTTGTCTCACCCGCGATGCGCAAGATCCTGGAAGCGACACGTGACGCGCCGCCGATAGACCGAGCAGTCGCCGTACTGGCACTGGCCGCCAGCGCCGACCCGCGCGCGTTCAACAGCGTGGCGGAAGGACGGGCTGCGATCGGCGCGCGAATACTGCGGCTGGTCATTGCCTCGATGATCGGCACCGAACCATCCGCCGATCTCCTGCACAAGCAGATCGCGCATGCCTGGGCGCCTCGGAACAGGAGTGCCGAGGACCTCATCCGCCGCGTTCTCGTATTGCTGGCCGATCATGAGTTGAACGCGTCGACGTTCACGGTGCGCTGCGCTGTTTCAACCGGGATCAGTCTCTACGACGCCGTGATCTCCGGGCTGGTTGCGCTCAAAGGCCCCAGGCATGGCGGCGCCGGGCCGCTGGCTTCCAAGCTTGTCGACACTCTGCTCGAAGGCGACATCGCGGCCATCGTGCGCGAACGCGTCGCGCTCGGCGAACGCTTCGCCGGCTTCGGTCACATGATCTACCGCAAAGGCGATCCCCGCGGCATCTCGTTGCTGGAGGAACTCACCAAGGCCGGAGCCGACAAGCGTCTCACGATCGAAGTCCCCGAGCGCATCGCGGATGCCACGGGCGCATTCGTCAACATCGACTACGCGCTCGCGGTGCTCTGCAAGACGCTCGGTCTTCCGCGCGGCAGCGAAATCGCGATTTTCGCGATGTCGCGGACGGCGGGCTGGATCGCGCATGCGATCGAACAGTTGGAGAGCCATGCGCTCATCCGTCCAAGAGCCCGCTATGTGGGACCGGCGCCGGGACGTGCGAGCAAGCGATAGACGCTGGTTTCGCGGATTTCGCGATCCTCCAGATCGCGCGTCGTCTGCACGCGATAGGTCGAGAGCTTCTCGACGCCGCCCTTGGGAAAATAGGAACGGCCCGGATCGCCCAGCAGAACCGTTGCTCCGTGTGCGGAGCGGTCGATCAGCCATGCCAGCAATCGCTCGGCGAGCGGCCGCTCATAGCACATGTCGCCGACAAGGATTATCCGCCAATTTCCGTCGGAGTCGATGAGATCATCCGTCGTGACGCTGACGATCGCCGCATTCGCGACGGCGTTGAGCTTGATCGCGGCGTACGCGAATTCGTCGACATCGGCGGCCATCACCCGCTCCGCGCCGGCCTTTGCGGCTGCGATGGCGACGAGACCGGAGCCGGATCCGAAGTCGAGAACCGTCTTTCCACGCACGACTTGCGGATGATCGAGCACGTAGCGCGACAAAGCCTGACCGCCGGCCCAGGCGAATGCCCAGTAAGGCGGCGGGACGCCTTTTGCCGCCAGCTCGTCTTCGGTCAGCCGCCAGAGCGGCACGACTTCCGTTGCCAGATGAAGCCTGATCTCCGGCACCAGTGGCGGCGAAACGAGCGCAGTGTTGGCGCGGATGAAATCGGATGGATCGGTCACGCGGCCTGTGCGGCCATCGGTTCCGGCTTCGATGTCGCCAGCCGCAGCATCGTCAGATAGTCCGGCTGGACTTCCATCTTGTCCCTGAAGCCCTTTGCCAGCAGCAGCGCGTGCAGCTTTGGCAAATTGTAGCACGGCACGTAGAACAGCAGATGATGATCAACGTGGTAGTTGACCCAGTAGGGCGCGACCAGCGCGCGGACCCACCACGACGCGTAGGTCGTGCGGGCGTTGCGGAACACGTCGTTATTGTCCCGCACCATCGCGTGCTCGGCGATATTGCGCACGCGCGTGATCGCCATGTGCCAGGTGATGTTCGGCAGCACCCAGAACATCAAATAGTAGTGCGGCTTGCCGAACGCGGTCATCAGGGCAAGCAGAACCAGTTGCGCGGTGTACTGCGGCCCGACCCGCATCCAGAAGGTCCTCGCGCGTTCGCCGAATGACTGTCCGGGCTCGCCGAGTGCGCGCAGGAACTGCGCCTTGCGCTGCTTGAATCCGGTTTGCCCCGTCAGATCCCGGACCATCTTGCGGCGAAAGCTTTCGCGCGTGATCGGAAACTTCGCTGACAGGCCGAGATCCGGATCGTCGGATTGCTGCGTGCGGCGGTGATGCACCAGGTGATAGTGGCGATAGCCGATCATTTCGCCCAGCACCGGGTATGCACACAGCCATTGCCCGACAAATTCGTTCAGCCAGCGCGTCTTCATCAGAACGCCATGCGCCGCATCGTGCATCAGGATCGCGAGGCCCAACTGGCGGCTGCCGATGATGATCACGGCGACGATGAAGGTGAGGGGATTGGGCCACAGCGCATACAGCGCCATGGCCGCGCCGATCACGGCCCAGGCGTGCACAACACACAGCATCCCGGTCAGGTCGGAGCGTCGGCGGACGCTCGCCATCTCTTCGGGCGAAAACACATGGGTCGGGTCGAAGCGCTGTACGTTCATCAAGCAATTATAGACCGTTCGCATGGCTTGCGAAGTGCCGTGTTCCGCTGCGTCATGGCTACCAAATCCAGCTCGAAACGAGAAACGCGAACGCAATCAACGCGCCCGCGTCGCGATTGGCGCGGAACAGCTTCAGGCACTTCTCCGGATCGTCGAGCGAAAGCCAGTGAACCTGCCAGAGCAGGTGCGCGCCCACCGCAAACATCACGAACGCAAACGGCCAGCCCGCATGCTCGGCAAATCCCGATGCGAGGATCAGGGCGAAAGACGTTGCATAGAACCCCAGGATCCAGTCCCTGGCGCGTGCGCCGAACAGCAGCGCGGTCGACTTCACGCCGATGAGCGCGTCGTCTTCCCTGTCCTGCAGCGCGTAGATCGTGTCGTAGCCGAGGGTCCAGAAGAACAGGCCCGCATAGAGCATCGCATCTGCCGCATCGAGCGAGCCGGTCTGCGCGGCGAAGCCGAGCAGCGCGCCCCAGTTGAACGTCAGTCCAAGCCATGCCTGTGGCCACCATGTCACCCGCTTCATGAACGGATAGGCGGCGACCAGAAGAAGCGATGCCGCGCCAAGCACGATGGCGAAGCGGTTGAGCTGGACAAGAATGAGCAGTCCGACAAAGCACAGCCCGCCGAGAAACAACCAGGCTTCGCGGACGCTCACCGCGCCCGACGGGATCGGCCGCCCGCGCGTGCGCGCCACGCTCGCGTCGATGTCGCGGTCGACGATGTCATTGTAGGTGCAGCCCGCGCCGCGCATGACGATCGAGCCCGCGCCGAACAGCAGCAGCATGTAGAGATCGTGCCAGCCGGCGAAGGGGCGTTCACTGGCGATCGCGCCAAGGACAAGTCCAAACACGCAGGGCCAGAAAATCAGCCATATGCCGATCGGCCGGTCGAGCCGCATCAAGCGCAGATAGGGCTGAAGCGCATGCGGCGTGCTGTCGACCCAGGTCTGCGCCACGGCGTCAGCGGGTTTCAGGTCGGCGGTTGTCTGGTTCATTGCGGACACACTACAAGTATTCGCGCATGAGCGAAAACGAACTCACCTATCCGGGCGGCAGGCTGCGTCTCCACGTGGACGCGCCGCTCGGTTCCGGCCTGCGGGTCACGCCGAACGACCAGCAGGCGCACTACCTTCTGCATGTCATGCGCGCAAAGGCGGGTGACAGGATCAGCCTCTTCAACGGCCGTGACGGGGAATGGGTGGCGCTGGTTGCCGGCATCTCCAAGCGTTCCTGCTCGCTGGAATGTGATCGGCAGATCGCCGTGCAGTCGCAGGTTCCCGACGTCTGGCTCTGCTTTGCGCCGATCAAGAAGACGCCGGCCGACTATGTCGTGCAAAAGGCAACCGAGCTCGGCGTGCGCGCCCTGCAACCGGTGTTCACGCGGCGCACGATCGTCAGCCGCGTCAATCTCGAAAGGATGCGTGCGAATGCGGTCGAGGCGGCGGAGCAGTCTGGCCGGCTGAACGTTCCGGAAACGCGAGAGCCGCGTTCGTTCGAAAAATTCCTGTCGGCATGGCCAAAGGAGCGACGCCTGTTCTTCTGCGACGAGGGCGGCGACGCCAAGCCAATGGCTTCGACTCTGGCCGCGGATGCATCGCAGTCCAGCGCAATCCTCACCGGGCCGGAGGGAGGTTTTGATCCTGCGGAGCGCGAGGCGCTTCGCGCCCAGGCATTCGTCACGCCGGTCACTCTGGGACCGCGCATCCTGCGCGCCGACACCGCAGCGCTCGCGGCGCTTGCGATCTGGCAGTCTGTCCGCGGCGACTGGCACTAGCGCACCAGATTGTTCAGGTCGACGCCGTAGAGCGCAGCATTCTTCTTCGAATAGAACGACCGCTCCTCGACTTTTTCGCCGCGCAACGTCGCGCCCAGAATATCGAGGAACGTGTGCCAGCCCATCGCGTTCTGCCTTTCAAAGCGGTCGAGGACTGGCATGTGCGACAGCGTCAGATGCACATTTTCGCCGCGTTCTTCCAGCGTGAAGCTGAGATAGGACTCCGGATAGCTCGAGACAGCGTCGGGACCATCGCCGGGTCCGAAAACATTCCAGGTGTAACTGAGGCGAGTGGGCGGATTCCACTGTGTAACCGTGCCGCGAATGTGCCCGCCCATCAGGCTGACGGCGCCGCCCAGCCCAGGCTCGATGCTGCTTTGTGGGTCGAACCAGGCAGGAAGCAGCTTTGTGTCGGTCAGGTGCTGCCAGACGCGCCCGACGGGCCCATGCAGCAACCGCTCGAACCGCACGCTCAGCACCTTCGCCGACCGCGCATGGTCATCCGTCTCGTGGAGAGAAGAATACCGCGCGCGATATTGCTCTTCGAGCGCGTGCAGTTTCGCACCGTCATAGACAGACATCACGCCGTCGAAGCCGCGCGCGAGATTGTCGAGGATGGCGTGCCATCCGCCGCCGAGTTCGACGGCGAGCGCTCCGCCAGAGCCTGGCGGCAACGTGTGCGTCAGGGTGAGGCGGCACGAATTTCCGTCCGGCACGATCGCCCAGCGGACGACCGAAACCGGACTCTCTTGTTCGTCCCATGTGTATTCGATCAGGCGATTGGTCTCGAGCGCGCGGATCACGCCGGACATGGTCTCCTTTCCGTCGAAGAAGTGGATGATGAACTTTCCGCCGACACGCAGGTCGACTTCGCAGCGCGACAGCCAGCACATCAGCATCACCGGATCCGTCAGTGCCGCCCAGACCTCGGACGGCGATTTGTCGAAACGGCGTTCATAGGCGAGGACGTATCCGCCTTCGGCCGTGCGGGTCATGGTTCCCATCGGAGTCATTTGCGCAGTTCCTCCTCCAGAGCATCGAGTTTCACAGACCAGAACGCGCGCAGGCGCTCCACCCAGCGCGAGAGTTCGTCGACCCCTGCAGGATCGAGTTCGTAGATCCGCCGTTGCGCCTTCGGCGTGACCTTCACCAGCCGGGCCTCGCGCAGGGTCTTCAGGTGCTGCGAAATGGCTGGAGCGCTGAGACCGAACCGGCTGGCGATTTCGCCAGACGAGAGCGCACCGTTCGCAAGCATTTCGACGATGCGTTGACGCGTCGGGTCGGCTAGGACCGACAGGGGGGGCATGATCATTTTTTTAGTTTCAATTCTTACTTAATTAAGTCAAGACGCAAATATGAATGCTCGCCACCTTTTGCTGCTATCCCGAATGGACCTATATAGGATTATTTACCCAATACGGAAGACCCTGAGAGGCGACCGAAAGAAAAATATTTGCGCGCGCACGGAAGAGGGCGTCACGCGAGTCGACTATCGCCCGGCTTGCCGAGTTAGAGCCTGACGCCTATTTAACAAACGGCTGAACGGCTGATTTAGAATTTACACAACGCAATGGGGGCATCGAACCCCCTGCCAAGGGAAGAACGACCAATGTCCATCCCGCAATCCGCAGGCGGTCCTATCGAGTCGCGTGACGATCTCGTCCGCCACCTGTCGGACGGCTGCAAACCCCAATCCGAGTGGCGCATCGGCACCGAGCACGAGAAATTCGTCTACGACCTTCGCACGCACAAGCCGCTCGACTACGCGACCAAACCCGGCATTCGCCAGTTGCTCGACGGCATGAAGCAGTTCGGCTGGGAGCCGGTTCTAGAAGGCGAAAACATCATCGGGCTGACGCAGAACGGCGCCTCGCTCAGCCTCGAGCCGGGCGGACAGTTCGAACTCTCCGGGGCGCCGCTGAAGTCGGTGCACGAAACCTGTGCCGAAACCAATCTTCATCTCGAACAGACGCGTACGGTCGCCGATGAGATCGGCGCAGGCGTGATCGGAATCGGCTTCGCTCCGACCTGGTCGATGGACGAAACGCACCAGATGCCCAAGGGCCGCTACAAGATCATGCGGCAGTACATGCCGAAGGTCGGCGGTTACGGCCTGGAGATGATGTTCCGCACCTGTACAGTGCAGGTGAATCTCGATTTCTCTTCCGAAGCGGACATGATCAAGAAATTCCGCGTCGGCCTTGCGCTTCAGCCGATTGCGACGGCGCTGCTCGCCAACTCTCCGTTCCGCGAAGGCAAGCCGAACGGCTTCCTCTCCTACCGCTCGCAGATCTGGACGGATGTCGACAATGCGCGGGCCGGCATGCTGCCATGGGTGTTCGAGAACGGCATGTCGTTCGAGCGCTATGTCGACTACGCGCTCGATGTTCCGATGTACTTCGTCTATCGCGACGGGAAATACATCGACGTGGCGGGCAAGAGCTTCCGCGACTTCCTCGAACACAAGATTCCCGAGGTCAAGCACATCGAGCCGACGATGGCGGACTGGGCCGATCACCTGACAACCATCTTCCCCGAAGTGCGACTCAAGAAGTTCCTGGAGATGCGCGGCGCGGACGGCGGCCAATGGCGGCGCATCTGCGGCATGCCCGCGCTCTGGGTAGGCATCTACTACGACCAGGTCGCGCTCGACGCTGCCTGGGATCTCGTCAAGGACTGGTCCGCAGAAGAACGCCAGGCCATGCGCGATGCGGTTCCGAAACAGGCCTTCAAGACGCCGTTCCGCAACACGACGGTGCACGCCATCGCACACCGGATGCTGGAGATTTCGTCAGCGGGCCTCAAGCGGCGCGCCTCGCTCGACAGCGGGGGCATGTCGGAAGACGGCTTCCTCAATCCGCTGCGCGAGATCGTGGCGCGCGGCTACACGCGCGCGGAAGAGCTGTTGAAGAACTATCACGGCGAATGGAACCGCGATCTCGCGCGGCTGTTCAAGGAGTACAATTTCCTCTGACGTTTCACGCCTTGCGGCGCGAGAACCAGATCAGAGCCGCGCCGCCGAGCGCCACGCCGAGGCCGATGAAGATCCAGTGGGAATGGCCCACCATGGTGAACTGGCCCGGCTGGTGCGGCGGCCACTGGATAAGGCCATAGCCCTGTCCGGCCCACAAAAGTCCCATGATCAGCGCGAGCACGCCGACGATCAGAATGACGGTTTTCATTTGTTCCCCCGTCGAACGCGCTATTTGGGCTGCGGGCGGCGTTCGGCGCCCTGACGTGCCAGCATCCAGCCCGGATATTCCGGCGGCAGGGCGCTGACCTCGTCGAGTTTCTTCAACTCATCCGCCGTGAGCGTCAGTTTTGCGGCTTCGAGATTGTCGTCGAGCTGCTCCATCGTCTTTGCGCCGATGATGACGGTGGTGACGAAGGGCTTGGCGAGGACGTAGGCGAGGGCGATCCGCGCAACCGACGCGCCGCCATGCGCGTTGCCGATCTCGCGCATCGCCTCGACGCACGCCCAGGCGCGGTCCTTGTTGACCGGCGGAAAGTCGAACGCCGCGCGGCGCGTTCCCTCAGGCCCATTGCTGCCCGGACCGAACTTGCCCGAGAGCAGTCCGCCGGCAAGCGGGCTCCACACCATCAGCCCGATCCTCTGATCGCTCATCATCGGCACGATCTCACGTTCGAGATCGCGGCCGGCGATCGAGTAATAAGCCTGAAGCGTCTCAAACCGAGCCCAGCCGTGGTGCGCAGAGATCCCTTGCGCCTTCATGATCTTCCATGCCTGCCAGTTGGAGCAGCCGACATAGCGCACCATCCCCTGGCGCGTGAGATCGTCGAGCGCCCGCATCGTCTCTTCCACCGGCGTGACGATGTCGGTCGCGTGAATTTGATACAGGTCGATGTGATCGGTCTGAAGTCGCTCAAGGCTGCGCGAAACGGAATCCATGATGTGACCGCGCGACGCGCCGATGTCGTTCGGGCCCGGTCCCATGCGGCCATAGCACTTTGTCGCGATCACCACGTCCGAGCGCTTGACGCCGACATCCTTCAGCGCCTGTCCCGTGAGCTTTTCCGAGTTGCCGGCGGAATAGACGTCGGCCGAGTCCAGGAAATTCACGCCTGCTTCGACAGCGCGCGCGACGAACGCCGTCGCACCCTTCTGATCGACTTCTCCCAAGACCTGCTTGAATTGGCCAAAGGTACCGAAGGTCATCGTGCCGAGGCAGATTTCCGATACGAACAGCCCCGTATTGCCAAGCTGGTTGTATTTCATGGCGTCACCTCGGTCTTGGGTTTGTAGGAATTGAAAGCGTCGATCGTATGCGCCGAATAGACCATCGTTGCACCGGCATTGACCATGATGGCAACGCCGAGCGCATCGACGATCTCGTCCTTCGAAGCACCTGCCCTGACGGCCGCCTCCGAATGCGCATTGACGCAACCGTCGCAGCGCAAGGTCACGGCAACGGCGAGCGCGATCAGTTCGCGTGTCTTGGCGTCGAGGTGCTTGGATTGCGAGTTGGCGTGGTGAAACGCGGCATAGGCTTTGACGAGGTCGGGGTTTGACGCTGAAATCTCGCGGACCGCAGCCGCGATCTGACCCCGATATTCCTTCCAGTCGCGTATCATCGCTTTCGTCCTAGTGGTTTTCGGGAAGCGGGATGAATTCCTTGTCGTCGCCGGGAATGAGACCGAACGATCCTGCTTTCCACTCCCGTTTTGCGCGCTCGATGCGGTCCTTGGAACTGGACACAAAATTCCACCACAGATGCCGGGGACCGTCCAGCGGCGCACCACCCAGCAGCATGACGCGCGTCGCGCCGCGTGCGGCGACCATCGCTTTTTCCTTTTTGTCGAGAACGATCATGGTGCCGTCGGCATGCGACGTTCCGTTTACGTCGGCCATTCCACCCACGACGAAGATCGCGCGTTCTTCAAATTCGTCGGTCATGTCAAATGCGGCTCCGTCGTCGAGCCGTGCATCGACGTAGAAGATGCTGGAAAAGACCTGAACGGGTGACGTGAGACCGAAGGCGCGGCCCGTAATGATTTTCATCGCCACGCCGTTACTCGTCATCGTCGGCAGGTCGCGCGAGTCGACGTGCTGGAACGAGGGCGCAACTTCTTCATCCTTCATGGGCAGGCCGATCCAGCTCTGAATGCCGTGCAAGCGATGGCCGCGTGCGCGTGTCCCCGGTCCTGTACGCTCTGAATGCGCAATGCCGCGCCCCGCCGTCATCCAGTTCACGTCGCCGGGATGAATCTCCTGTACCGAGCCGACGGTGTCGCGATGCATCTGCGTGCCCTCGAAAAGGTAGGTCACCGTCGCAAGCCCGATGTGCGGGTGCGGCCGGACATCGATGCCCCGGCCGGAAGGAAATTCGACCGGTCCGAAGTAATCGAAAAACACGAACGGGCCGACCATGCGATGGCCGGGGCTGGGAAGAATTCGGCTGACGTGGAACCCGTCACCCAGATCGCGCGGATTGCCTTTGATGATGATCATGCTTGTCCTGCCTCAAGCCGGCAGAATGGTAAGCTCCGGCCAAAGTTCGCGCCAGCGTTCCGCTTTCTCCCTATATCGAGCAGGGTGAAAGTTCGGCGCCCGGTTGGGCCGAATGGTCATGCTGGCGATGTCAGCAAACCCCTTGGGTGCGTAGATTTCGTGACTGCCGGCGCGGATCCCCACCATCGAACAATCGATTAGAAATCTATCGATGGCGTCTGTCGACCTTTTGAGGGGCGCATAGGGCGTGCCGAACTTCTGCTCGTACCAGAGATGCACCCGGGCCTGATTTCGAACCTCGACGGTCACGCCGAGATCTGCGAACAGACCCACCGCGCCCTTGATGACGCGGTCCTCGGCTTCCCACGATGTGTCGTCGTCGAAGTAGAGAATGTCGTAGTCCTTGATGCCGTAATCTGGCGCGCGGTTCGTGAG
>Ga0265339_10001622_pt1 | contig 16632 bp, 12 predicted proteins | sample 4CB219metaG_FD_202085 | JGI IMG/M metagenome (GOLD analysis project Ga0265339, IMG submission 202085) | Rhizosphere microbial communities from Carex aquatilis grown in University of Washington, Seatle, WA, United States - 4-CB2-19 metaG | ecosystem: Host-associated > Plants > Roots >... | reverse complement strand
CATCGGCGACCACCACCCGCAGCGGCACCAGCGTCGCCACGCCCGCGGCGCGCTCGACGAAGACCGTCGCCGTCGCCGATACCGCGCTCATACGCATCGATCACTACGCCGACACGATCGTCACCGACACCAAGGCGCTGCGCCGCTCGCTGCCCGACGTCGCCGCCGAGGCGCTGGCGCTGTGCACGAGCTCGACGACCGACGCCAACGCGATGGAGCGGACGCTGTCGCGCGATCCGTTCATCAGCGCGCAGGTCATCTCGATCGCGAACTCCGCGATGTTCGCGCCGCGCATGCCGATCCTCGGCGTGCGCGACGCCGTCGTTCGCATCGGCCTCGACGCCGTCCGCGACGTCGTGCTGATGGTCGTGACGAACTCGACGATGTACCGCGTGCGCGGCTTCGAGGGGCGCGTCGACGCCATTCGCCGCCGCACGCTCGCGTCGGCGGCAGCGGCGCGCCTGCTCGCGAAGATGCTGCGCGTGGAGTCTGAATACGGCTTTCTCGCCGGCCTGCTCCACGACGTCGGCGAGCTCGTGCTGCTCGAACGTTGCGTGCAGGAAGGCATGCTGCTCCCCGGCATGCTCGAGGATCCGAACGACGGACCGATCTTGCGCGATCGCCTCGACTACCACCACGCCCGCGTCGGCGGCGCGCTCTGCCGCGCCTGGAAGTTGCCACCCGGCGTGATCGAAGCCGCCGAGTATCACCACGACTACCGGGCCCCCGACGGGAAGACGCGCTTCGCCGCGCACCTGTGCGCCGCCGCCGACGTGATCGCCCTGCGCGTGATGCCCGGCGGGCAGAACATCGAGGTCGGTGAGGCGCCTCCGATCGTCGAGCTCGGTATCACGGCCGAGCAGGCGAACACCCTCGTCCATCACGTCACTGCGGCGCTGCCGATGCTGCTCGCGGCGACCGGCACCGGCTGAGCACGAAGTGACCGGCGGCACACCGCCGACGCTGGGCGACGCCTCGATTTCCGACGGGCTCATCACTCCGCCGCTGAGCGCGAAGATCGTGAAAGCGCGCGCGCGCAGCAAGAAACTGCGAGAAGTGATAGGTGAGCTGTGTGGGCGCGTTCAGGACACCCTATAGACCGCGAATGTCCGACCTAATCCCGGAGGACTTGGCCCAGACTCTACGGTCCCTCACCTGGAAGGCGAATCTGTGCTTTGGCCTCTTCGGCTTTTGCCTCCTCGCGACCGCCGGTTGTTCGGTTCGCGTGTTTGCGCGCGTCGACGATCCGGTGAAAGCCGAGGGCGTGTCGCTGGCGCTCGACGATCACGTTTGCGATTTCCAGGATAACTCCGACTCGGGCGACGAGCCGACGCTGGACCTGGACCTGATCTTTTACGTCATCAATGGCGCATCCTCTCGGGTCACGGTCCATCCCGGCCGGGTTTCACTGATCATCGGCGGCCGAGCCTATCCGCCCGACGCGTTCAACAAGGACATCTACTTGCGCCCGCGATCGTCGCGCGAGTTTCACGCGCACTTCAGCTACGACGGCGGCGCCAGCTGCACGAGCAACCTGGCGGTGACGACCGATCACGTGGTCGAGCTCGAGGGCCGCGACCTGCCGCTACGGCCGCTGAGCTTCCAGCCCAGTGATCAAGACGCCGACTAGCTGGCGAGAGGGCCGAGAACCCGGCTAGACTTCGCGGCGTGATCACCGATCCTCCTCCGCGGGCCGCGCGAAAACGCGCGGACTTCAGCCGCAGCGAAGCGATCCCGAAGCTGCCGCTTCCGCCGCCCGAAGCGGTGCGCGCGGCGACGCAGACTCTGTTCGCAGCGATGGCCAGCGGCGAGAAGACCGCGGTCTCGAAGGCGGCCGCCCAGGTCACCGGCGAGCTCTCGCGCTTCTACGGCGTGCCCGAGCCCGAGGTGAAGGTGCTGGGCGTGCGACCGCACGTGGTCACCGACGGCGTCTGCACCTATCAACTATTCGGCGACTACACGCCGGCCCTGCAGAGGATCCGCGTCTGGATGCGCACCGCGATCCGGGCCCAGGTCTCGAGCCCCAAGGCGCTGCTGAACACGCTGCTCCACGAGCTCTGTCACCACCTGGATGCGACCCACCTCGGCTGCCCGGACAGCCCGCACACGCGCGGTTTCTTCACGCGCGTCGACCAGCTCTATCACTTCGCACTGGCGACGCCGGAGCACGCACGGCGACCGTTGCACTGGGTCAGGCGCGGCACCCGATGGCAGATCGACTGGCAGCGCACCCGCGCGCGACCTGCCGCACCGGCGAGCAACGCTCAAACCGACGACGACCCGCGCGATCCCTGAGCGCAGCTCACCCACCGCGAAATCCGCGGCACCGGAGGGTAGACTAGGAATAAATTGAACCCCGGGCCGCGGTCATCGACCAGCGATGAGCGGCCCGGAACTTCCGGCGGTTAGACCTTGGTCGAGGAGTCCTGGCCCGAATCGGGGGCCGTCGACGAGTCGCTGCTGCAAGCCAGAGGGGCCAGCGCAATGGCCAGACCGAGAACCACCCAGATCGCCACGCTCGAGAACTTTCGAATCATTTTAGTCAGCTCCTTTTCGGGTCCGGGAAGAAGTGGGATGCAGTATAGCGATCGGCGTTTTGGTGTCTAGCGTTTCCTGCGACACCCGCGCACTATCTGCGCGAGGACTTACCTAGGTTGCGCGCGCATCCGGTGCAGTCTCAATCGGGCCCGCCCTGCAACCCAGACCGGCAGCTCGGCGAACCCCCCGAGGGCCCGCAAGCGGCCCGCGTCCGTCGATAAGGGGTCGCGGGCGAGCGAACGCGCGACCCGCAGGGCACGTCGGGTCCGGAATTCCGCGTGCAGAGTGCGCGACAGCGCCTGATAGAACTCCCTCGAAAAAGCGCCGGAAAACAGCGGATCCAGGTCACTGCTCTCGTTCCAGTTGCGCTTTTCGCCCAGCTTGGCGCTCACGCGTTCGTGAAACTTCGTACCGGGGAGCGGGTAGCTGACCGAGATGCCGATCTCGTCGGGGGCCAGGTCGCGCACCAGCCGCCGCGTCATCTCGATCTCCCGCCAGCGTTCGCCCGGATACCCGAGCTGCAGGAAGAACCCGATGCGGATTCCGGCGGCCCGCAGCCGCGAAACCGCACCGCGCACCTGATCGATGGTGATCCCCTTGTCCATGGCGTCGAGCACGCTCTGCGCGCCCGACTCGACGCCCATCCACGCCTCGGCGCAGCCCGCGCGGCGTAGCGCATCGACGTTCTCGTCGGTCATCAAATCGGCGCGTGTCTGACAAAGGAACGGCGTGACCAATCCTTCGCGCGCGATTTGCTCGGCAAATGGCATCAGCCAGCGCTTTTTCAAGCCGAAGATGTCGTCGCAGAACCAGAGGTGGTCGGGCGCATAGCGCTCGCGCAGCAGGCGGATCTCGTCGACGACCCGCTCCGGCGTGCGGATGTGATAGGTATTGCCGTAGACCGGCTTCGCGCACCAGTTGCACAAATAGGGACAGCCCCGCGTGGTCACGACGTTGAGCGAGAAGTAACCGTGGCGCTCCCGCCAGAAGGTCCGGTAGCGCTCGACGTCGACCAGGTCCCAGGCCGCGAGCGGCAGCGTATCCAGCTCCTTGAGCAGCGGGCGCGGCCCGGTGCGGCGCTGCATCCCCATTTCGGTATAGCAAAGACCGGGGATGTCGTCGTAGCGCGGGCGTGCGGCCGCCACGTCGGAGACGGCGGGCGCAGCGTGTTCATCACCATTTCGGGAAACCCCATTCCCGCCCATGCGCGCCAGCAGCTCGCCCAGTGTGATCTCGCCTTCGCCGACGACGACGAACTCCGCGCCCGCTTTCAAATACACCTCCGGTGCGTCGGCGGCGTCGTGGCCCGACACCACGACGCGCGCGCCCGCGGCGCGGGCTTGGCGGATCATTTCCAGCGCTGCGTCGCGCATGCGCGAGAGGCACATCTTCGTGAACCAGTTGAAGACGTCGTCGTAAACGACCAGGACTTCCGGCCGCGCCCGCTCGAGCGCTGCGGCAAATCTACCGGTGTCCTCGTCGAGCGTCGGGTCGTAGAGAGCGACGTCATGCCCCAAAGACCGCAAATAAGCCGCTGCCGTGATTGTCGCCAGCGGGGGATACGGCTTACCAATCGCGAATTGCTTGCTGTCGAAGCGGAGGAGGTGCCCGTGGGCAAAGAGAATGCGACTCATGGGGAAGCCTGGAAAAGCACGAAAGTCTACTCCCGAAGTGACTTTCGCGTTTGGTCGCTTTTACCACTGAGCTAGACTGCCGCCGCCGGTGAATAGCGACAGTCGATCGGTTTTTTCGCTTCGTTGGTTCGCCCAGTCTTCGCTGGTCGTGCTCGCGGCCGTGTTGCCGTTCGAGCTCGTGCAGCCGGTGGCGCCGCTGGGCCCACTGCAGCTGTCCAGCGTCGAAGTATTCCTCTACGCCACCGTGGGCCTCTGGCTCGCGGGGCGCGCGCTGGCGCTGGCGGCGCGCGGTGCCTTGCCGTGGAGCGGCCCCGGCGGCGTGCGGGCGTGGTGGTGGGCGCTGCCGGAATCCTATCGCGCCGCGGCCGCCTGGTCGCTGGTGCTGGTGCTCTCGGGTCTGTTCGCGCCCCTGGAGCGCGGCGCGGCCATCAAGTTCGCCCTGCGCAGCCTGGGCGGCGTCACACTGTTTCTCGCGGCGTCGGACCTGCTCGATTCGCGCCGCGCCGTGTGGCGCACGCTGACCGCCCTGGCGCTCGGCGCAGGCCTCGCCGGCTTGCTCATGGCGCTCGAGATGGGCGGCGGCCCTTTTGCCGCCCTCCTTCGCCCGTTCCACGGACAGACGTTCGGCGTGCTGGGCCTGGCGCGCGCGAGTGGTCCCTTCCAGTACCCGAACATCGCGGCGATGTACCTCGAGGCGGCCGTACCGGTCGTGATGGCGGTCGGCGTCCTCGCGCTCGACTGGGTCGACGTCCACGAAGGTAAGAAGATCCTCGTGGCAACGGCGCTGGTGGCTGTGATCATGCTCTACGCGCTGGTCCTGGCCGCGAGCCGCGCCGGCCTCATCACGGAGCTCTGCGTGCTGGTCGGGATCGGCGCGCTCGCGCGCGACCTGCGCATGCTGCGCCGCCTCGCATTCGGACTGGCGGGAGGGTTGCTGGTGCTGACCGTCGTCGCGCAGGCTGTCAGCCCAATGCTGGCACTGCGCCTGAGGTTCTGGCAGCAGCGATCTTGGTACGGGTCGAGCATCGAGCCGACACTGGACGCGCCGCGTATGCCTGAGGTTCTCGAGCCCGGCGCCGAAGTGTCGGTGCCCCTGACGATCATCAACACCGGTGCGCTGAACTGGCCTGCTACGGGCAAGAAGCCGGTACAGATCGGGTATCACTGGATGGCCGACGATGGTGTCACTTTGCTCGTGCTCGAAGGGCGCCGCACTTCACTGGTGCAGGACGTCCCGTCCGATACCAAGATCAACGTGGTGGCATCGGTGAAGGCGCCCGACCAACCCGGCCGCTACGTGATCTGGTGGGACCTGGTTCACGAGGGCGTGACCTGGTTCAGCGACGCCGGCGCGTGGGGCTACCGTCAGAGCGTCGCTGTCGGAACCAGCCCGTCGTTGCGCAAGGCGGGGAACAAGCGCACCTCGCTCAACTTGAACGGGTACGACGAGTTCTCGCGCCAGAAGCTCTGGTACGCGGGGCTGCTCGCGTTCCGCGATCACCCGCTGCTCGGCATCGGCCCCGACAACTTCCGCCACGCCTACGGGCATTACCTGGGGCGACAGCAGACCGACGATCGCCTGCACGCCAACAACTTCTACATCGAGGTGCTGGCGACGCTGGGCATCGCGGGGCTCGGCGCGTTCGTCTGGCTCATCGTCGCACTCGGGCGCACTGCGCGGCGCGCGGCCTCCCTCCCCGGCCATCGCGTGCTGGTCTTCGGCGTCGGCGCGGGGCTCGCCGCCTACCTGGTGCACGGGACCCTCGACTACTTCCTCGAGTTCACCCCGACCTACGCGCTGCTCTGGCTGCTGGCGGGCGCGCTGGTCGCGCTCGAACGCGTGGCGCTCGAGCGCCGGCGCGCCAGCGCGCACGCGCTCAGGGCCTCCCATCCAGGGGGGAGCGTGCCGTGACGCGCGATCGCTCGATCGAGCAGGTGATCCTGATCGAGGACGTGCTGCTGATGATTGTCGCGCTGCTGCTGGCGCACCTCTGCCATGAGCGCCTGGTCGGCGCCGTGCCGGGTCTGAAGCCTCCGGTCGAAACGCGCGAGTACGCCTATCTGCTGCTGCTCTATCTGCCGACCTGGGTGTTTGCGGCGGCGCGCCTGGGCATTCACCTGCACGCGACGCTCACCGGCCCACGCACGCAGGTCGTGAGCCTGGTGCTGCGCACACAGATGTGGGGCGTGGCGGCGATCGCGGTGATTCTGGTCGCGGCGCAGACGCCGCTCAACCGCTCGCTGATCGGCATCTTCGTCGTGCTGTCGACGGTGATGTTGCTGGCCGCCAAGGCGGTCCAGCGGCGCTGGGTGATACGGCACCGCGGTGCCTCGCGTGTGCTGCTGGTCGGCGACGCCTCCGACGAGATGGCAGCCGAGATGCAGCGCCTGCGCGGCCGGCGCGTCGAGCGCTGCCCGAGCTCCGACCCGACCGAGCTCATGGCGCGCTTCCGCACGACGACCATTGACGAGGTCGTGCTGTCGCCCAGGCTTTCGGCCGAGCGCATCGGCGACCTGGTCGAGCTGTGCGCCGAGGCCGGTCTGCCGGCCTTCGTGCCGCTCGACCACGGCCACAACCCCGAGCTCGAGCTGCCGCCACCGACAGTCGAGAGCGTCGGCCACTCTCACTTCGTGGTCTATCACCGGCGCCTGGGAAACGCGTCGACGCTGCTCTTGAAGTCGGTCTTCGATCGCGTGCTGGCGGCGATCTTGATCGTCCTGTTCTCACCGGTGATGCTGCTGGTGGCGCTGCTGGTGCGCATCTTCATCGGACCGCAGATCCTCCACATCCGCCGGCGCGGCGGGCTCTACGGGCGGCCGTTCTCGATGCTGAAGTTCCGCACGATGCGGCTCGGCGCCGAGGGCGAGCAGGTGGAGCTGGCGGCGAAGAACGAGATGGACGGCCCGGTGTTCAAGATGGCCGACGACCCACGCGTCACCCGCCTCGGCCGCATCCTGCGCCGCACCAGCCTCGACGAGTTGCCGCAGCTGTTCAACGTGCTGGTCGGCCAGATGAGCCTGGTCGGACCGCGTCCGCTGGTGCTGCCCGAAACGGCGGCGCTGCACGGCGGGTACCGGCGGCGGCTGGCGATGCGGCCCGGCCTCACCTGCCTGTGGCAGGTCAGCGGGCGCAGCGACCTGACCTTCGCCGAGTGGATGACGCTGGACCTCGAGTACGTCGACACCTGGAGCCTCGCGCTCGACTTCGCGATCCTGCTGCGCACGGTGCCCGCGATCATCTCGGGTCGCGGCGCGCGGTAGAGGATTGGGGTGCCCGCACCGGGGCGCGGCCTCGCCGTCCCGGCGCCGCGCCACGTACAGCGCCAGCAAGCAACACAGCGACAGTGCCGCCTCGGTGATCAGCATCGACCAGGCCGCACCCGGAGCCCCCAGCCGGCGCGACAGCACAACGTTGGCGACGACATTGACCGGGACCATCAACCCCGCGAAGACCATGTTGAGCACGCCGAGATCGCGCGCGACCAGGAAGTTCGTCAGACCGCAGTTGAGGAACACCAGCGGCAGTGCGGCCGAGAGGATGTGCAACGCCGGCACCGTGCGCGCGAAGCCAGGCCCGAAGATCCGCCGCGCCACGACCCCGGCAGCGATCGCCAGCACAGCGGCGGTCAGGACGCCGGCTGCCGTCAGACTCGCCGAGACGCCCCACTCCGCTCGCCGCAGCCGCTCGCGCGCGAAACGGAAGTGGCGCGCGAGCTGCGGGAACATCGCCGTCATCACGACCACCGGCAGGGTCTTCGCGACGTCGTAGAGCTGACCGGCCGCGCGATAGGCGCCGACCTCGGCGTCGCCGGTGAGGGCGCGTAACACGACCACGTCACCACGCGAGTAGGCGAGCGAGAAGATCCCCGCGAGCCAGAACGGCAGCGCCTCGCGGAGCATGCGGCGCGCGAGCGCGCGGTCGAACGGCCCGGTCCACGGACCGTAGCGGCGTCCGAGAAGAGCGAATCCGTAGACCATGCTCACCAGCGTGCCCGCCATCATCCCCAGCGCGAGCGCCGGCAAGCCGCGCCCGGTGAGCGCCACCGCGGCGAGCCCGCCGATCGTCGCCAGCGACGCGCCGATTGCGTTGACCTTGCCCTCGTCGCCGATGCGCTCGCGCGCGCGGAATACGGCGCGCGCGTGGTCGAGCAGCGCGCGCGCCAGCGACACCACGCCGATGGCCAGCATGGCGACGCGCGCCTCGCCGGGGCCCAGGCCCAGCGCCACGCCGCCGAGCGCGATGAAGTACGGCACCGTCGCCCAGAGGCGCAGGTGACAGGCCGTGCCCAGGACGGCCGCGGACTGTGCGGGATCACGCGCGAGCGCGCGCGTCGTCCACAGCGTCAACCCGAGATCGGTGCCGAAGGCCAGCAGCGCGGTGACGCTGTTCGCAAACGAGAAGCGCCCGAACGAGACCACGCCCAGGATCGGCGCCGCGCCCAGCATCAGCACCAGCTGGGCGACGCGCTCGACGACGATCGAGCCGGCCTTGGCGGCCATGTTCACGAACGCGCGGCGCAGATCGGCGCTGACGCCGCCGCGCTCGCGGTCCGCGCCGCCGCCGCCGGGCGCGGCGGCAGCCGGAGGCGGGCCACTGCTCATGCCGGGGCCGCCATGCGAGCCTCGCGCTCTCGCCAGCGCGCATCCACGAAGGCGGCGAAACGGCGTTCGAACACAACGCGATCGAAGCGCCGCGCCTCGGCGCGCAGGCGCGCGGGATCGAAGCGCAGGCTGCGGAGGCGCGTCAGGGCGGCGGCGAGCGACTCGGGCGTCGCCTCGGCGAACAGCACGCCGGTTTCGCCGTCGCGGACCGAATCGGTCGCGCCGCCGCCCGCGAACGCGATCACCGGGCGCCCGGTCGCCAGCGACTCGACCGGCACGATGCCGAAGTCGTCGATCGCCGGATGGATCACCGCCTGGCACTCGGAGAACAACCGATCGACCGTGGCATCGTCGACGCGCCCGCAGAGCTCGATGTTGGGCGCGCCGGCGGCAATGCCGGCGAGCCGCGCACCGTCAGGCCCCTCGCCGACGACCACCAGACGCTCGGGGCGGCCGAGAAACGCGCGCACCGCCAGCTCGACGCGCTTGTACGGCACCAGAGCGGACACGCACAGGTACATCGGTGCCGCGCCTGTCGCCGGCGGCCGAGGATCGGGGATCCGCTCGAAGCGCGCGACGTCGACCGGCGGCTCGATGACCTCGGAGGCGCGCCCGTAATAGCGATGAATGCGGTCGCGCGTGTAGCGGCTGTTGGCGACCAGCGCGTCGACGCGCGACGTGCTCGCCATGTCCCACAGGCGCAGGTAGTGCGCGAGCGCGCCGAACGCCGCGCGTCCGAGCGAGCCGCCGGGCACGCTGGGCGCGTACTCGCCGCCCGCCTCCCAGATGTAGCGCATGGGTGAATGCACGTACGACACGTGCAGCGCGCCCGCCGGCGCGAGCACCCCCTTCGCGACCGCGTGATGACTGGAGATCACCAGGTCGTAGCCGTCGAGGCGAAACGACTCGATCGCCGCCGGGAACAGCGGCAGCAGCAAGCGGAAGCCGATGCGCCCCGCCGAGACCGCGCGCGGAAGCCGATCGATGAACGAGGTGTACACCGCGTGCGACGCGAGGTCTCGCGACGCGCGGACCGCCGCCGCTTCCTGGCGCAACGTGAACACGTCGGCGTCGGGGTACATGCGACAGAAGGACTCCAGCACCTTCTCAGCGCCGCGGATCGAGACCAGCCAGTCGTGAACCAGCGCGACCTTCATCATATTGGGAACCCTCGGAGGGCTCCCAGACCCTCCCGCGACGAGGCCGCCGTCTCGGCGGGGTGGGCCGGGTGGGTTGTCCGGGCCGAAGTCCCCGGAGGGGATGGGCTCCGGCGGGGGACCCGCCTACGCCCACACGTCTTCTTCGAACCGTGGCGCACGTCAGGGCGGCCCTTTCTCGTTGCGCAGGTCCTGGACCAGAGTCTTTGCATGCGGGTCGCCGTCCAGCGCCAGGGACAGCAGGTGGTCATGCGCCACGCGCGCGGCGTCGGCGTGGCCGAGTCGCGTCTCCGCGAGCGCGCGCACCGCCAGCGCGTCGGGGTAGTCCGTGAAGAGCGTGAGAGCGCGGTCGGTCGCGGCGAGCGCGCCCCGAGGATCGCCGCTGGCCAGCGCCGCTTCTCCACGCAGCAGCCACGCCGGGATCGCATACGGCTCGACGGCCAGCGCACGCTCGCTCGCGGCGAGCGCATCACTGAAACGATTCATTCGCTGGAGCACATACCCCGTCTCGAGCGCAACGTCGAAGGTGCCCGGGCTCGCGCTATCGGCAGCCCGCAGCGCCCGCAGCGCCGCGCTCAGGTCCGGCCCCGTGGGTCGCAACGCCGCGAGAGCGCGCGCGTGCCAGTACGAGCGGATGAGTCCGTTCGTCGAGAGCCTCGCGGTCCCGGCGACGATCACGAGCGCGCTCAGGATCGCGACCGGCCAGGGAAGCCGGCGCCCGCTCGACGCCACGCTGGTCGCGTCCGGGCGCGTGCCCTCGCAAGCCAGAAAGCCGAGCGCAATGGCCAAGAGCAGCGCGGTCGCCGGCATCGCCAGCGGAAATCCGGAGAGGCCGCACGCGAACAGCGCCGCCAGGCACCCTGCCGCCGCCGCCGCGATCGGCGCCTCGTCACCCTGCACGCTCACCCGCCTCGAATTCGCTGCCGCGAGGCGCGACCGCCGTACCGCAATCGTGAACCCGACCGCGTAGACCGCGAGCAGCGCCGCCAGCCCGAGCGGCCCGGTCTCTGCCAGGCGCTCGAGCAGGTCTTCATGCGCGTGTCGCGCGACGATCTTTGCCGAGATCACGCCGTCGGCGCGCGCCCCCGGCTCGGCGTACGCGGGAAAGTAGACCTGGAAGTTTCCCGGCCCCACGCCCAGCAGCGGATGGCCACGCCACATTGCGACCGTGCGACGCCACAGCCCCAGGCGCTCGCGCAGCACCGCCGAGCGCGGGTCGAGCGCCTCGCTCACCACGTGCTCGCCGGGCTCGAAGCGCTTGGCGTCACCGACGTCGCGCGCGGTCACGCGTCCCGGGATCACCGCCGCCGCGAGCGCAGCGACCCCGAGCGCCAACACCAGGCCAAGGGCCGCCCCCGGCAGGGCGCGTCGCGCGAGCGCGTAGAACACGCCGACCCCCAGCGTCGCGCCCAGCCAGGCCCCGCGCGTGCGCGTCGCGCCCAGGTAGACCAGCTCCAGCGCCAGCACGAGCAGAATCATCCCCGGCGAATCGGGCTGCGTTTCGGTCCCGAGCGACCGATCGTCGCGCGAAGACGTCTCGCCGGGCGACATCTCGCCGGCAGGCGACATTTCGCTCGCGGGCGCCCTACCGCGCGGCCAGGCCAGCGCCAGCCACGCGAGCCCGAACGGGATCGACATCGCAACCGCCTCGGCGGCGACGTTCCGGTTGCCGAACGTCGATCCGGGGACGCTGATCGTCGGGATCTGCAACGGCAGGAGCTGCAGGTGCTGCAGGAGCCCGATCAGCGACACCAGCCCGCCGGCGACGTGGATCGAGATCAGCACGCGCCGGCGCCACAGCGGAGACGCGGCCGCACGCGCCGCCGATGCCGCCACCGCAGCGACCGCCAGGAAGCGTGCGACCTCGAGCCCGGCGTAAGGCGCGCCCGGCGCCTCGTGCGATGTCGCGACCGCCCCCGCGAGGATCGTGGTCGCGACCAACGCCAGCACCGCGCCGACCACTGCCGGCGCGCGGCGTATGCGTAACGCGCGCGGATCGGCGCACAGCAGCAGCTGCGCGGCGACGCCGACCGCGCCCGCCAGGTATAGCAGCGCCATCTTCGGCTCGAAGAACACCGAGTGGAGGTTGCGCAGGTAGAACAGCGGGACCGCGATCGCGGCCGCACATACGCTCGCGGGGCCGAGCGCCGCCGCGAACCGCGGCACGATCTCCCCGTCGGTCGGCGAAGCGCTGGTTTGCGCCACGGGAATCCCGGCTATCCCGGCGCCGAGCGGCGCGCGGGCCCGGGCGCCACCTTGCGGCCCTCCCATTCGTCGCGCAGCGCGAGCAGCCGCTGCTCGAACCGATCCAGCACGCGGCGCCGGTGGTCGGACAGGTGCAACTTGAGGATGCCGCCGCCCAGGACCAGATCCGACCCGGTCGCGCGCGCGACACGCCTCCCCAGATGGAGGCGCCAGACCACGCGCAGCAGCTGCTCGAGCCGATCACCGGCCAGGCCGACACCGCGCTCGAACACGTTCTGCAGGCCGGGTCGCCCCAGGGTCGCGGCCGGCGGGCGCGGCGAGTAGCCGGGGTACAGCTTGCGGATCCATTCATCGTTGGCGTTCACGAACCGCGCGAAGACGTCCATGCCCGCGATCGGCACCATCGAGATCGCCTGGTGCGCGGTGAACAGATCGTGGTGGTAGGCGATTTCGAGATGATCTTCGTCGACCAGGTAGTTCGGGCAGACCACACCGCGCGTCTTGGTCAGGCGGCTGACCAAGAACAGCATCGTGTATGCGGTGTACGCGCGGCCGCCCGCCGCGACCACGAACAGGTCGATGTCGTCGCCGCCGCGCGCGTTCTTGTGCGCCGTGCCGCCCGACAGCGCGAGCATGCGGATGAACGGCAGTGTCGCCAGCGCCGAGATCACGCGCTCGTGCTTGTGCATGAGCTCGGCGGTGCGGCGCACGCCCTCTTCGCGGCGCGCCACCAGCTGTTCACGACCGCGCAGGGTCACCACCGCCTCGGCGGGATCGAGCGAGATCAGCTCCGCCAGCGGCGCGGCGCGCGCGCGCCGGCGCACCTCGGCGGCGTCGATCTGCACGCCCAGGCAGGTGCGCGCCAGATCGTCGACGCCGACCGCGGCGTCGAACAGATCCGCGTAGACCACCGTGGCCAGGATCGCCCAATCCTTGGCGTCGCCGCCCGTCGGAGCGAGGCCCGCCGGCGCACCGCCCGCGCCGCGCGCCGACGGCAGGTAGCTGATCGACGGGGGCCGGCGCCGCGTGCGGGCACGTGCGAACTCCCAGAGCGTCGACGCGGTCTTTGTCCATCCGAACGCCGACGCGCGCAGAAGGCCGCGCTCGCGCGCCACCGCGTGCAGCTGGCGGTCCTCGACCAGCGCGGCGATGCTGCTGGCCAGCGCCTCCTCGTCGCCGGGTGGAACCAGCGTGGCCGCGCCGGCGCTGACCTCGCGCAGCGCCGAGATGTCCGACGCCACGACGGGTGTACCGCACGCCATTGCCTCGAGCGCCGGCAAGCCGAAGCCCTCGAAGTGCGACGGATACGCCAGCACCTCGGCGCCGCCGTAGAGAGCCACCAGATCCGCCTCGGGGACGTAGCCGATGGCGTGGACGCGCCCGTTGGGAAGGCGGCGCTCCAACTCGGCGCGCAGGTGCCGATCGCGCCAGCCGCGCCCGCCGATGGTCACGAGGTCGAGCTCCGCGCTCGCGGTCCCCTTGCGTTCGAGCAGGCGATCGAACGCCTGCAGCAGCATCGGGAGGTTCTTGCGCGGCTCGAGCGTCCCGACCGACAGCACGTACGGGCGGTGCAGGTTGTACTGCTTGCGCACGCGCGCGATCTCTGCGTCGGTCGAGGGACGGCAGCTCGGATGCGGCGCGCCCGGCAGCATGACCACGCGGTGCTCGGGCACCGAGAGCATCGACACGACGTCGCGCCGCGAGGCCTCCGACACGGTGCCGACCGCCGCCGCCGACTGCGAGACGATCGGCAGCAGCGCGCGGACCAGCAAGCGCTTGCGCGTGTTGAAGAACTCCGGCGTGCGGATCAGCGCCAGATCGTGGACGATGTTCAGATAGGGACAGGGCGCGCCCAGCGGCGCCAGGTAGTTCGGAAAAACCGCGAAGTCGGCGCCGACATCGCGGAGCATGCGCGACGCGTCAGTCTGCATCCACAGGTACCGCACCGGCGCGCCGCCGATGCGCAGGCGGTCGCCCCACTTCTGGGTGACGTCAGGCCCCAGCTTGCGGTTGCCGATCAGAACCACCTCGTCTCCGGGCGCGCACGTGGCGAGCAGCCCATCGACCAGATGTTCGGTGTAGTACCCAATACCCGCACGCTGAGGCGTGCACGTGGTGATTTCGACTGCGAGTCTCATGAGGAGAGGTAAGGCCGGCTATCCAAACACTTGGGGAAGCAGGACACAAGAACGGTTTGTTGTCGCGCTGCAGGGCGGCGCGGGGCTCAGAAAACTGATACCGCCCGTCGGTGACGGCCGGTTGATTTGCCAAGCGACGCCGGCAGCCAAAGTTGAAAAGCGCGCGCAAAAAAAAGAGGCCAGCGGGTCGCCCCGCCGGCCTCTCTCGACGTCAGCTCAGCCGAGCGCGCTTAGTTGTTGAGCGCGCCCGCGTTGATCCAGGCTTCGATCGTCGCCAACTGGTCCGCGGTGACCGCGTAGTTCGTGAGCGTGAAGCCTGCGTCGCCACCGTCGGGCGCGCCGCCGTCGGTCGGCTTGGGGATGTTGAGCGGCATGCCGAACGAGTTCGCGGCCGTGTCGCAAAGCCCCGCCGTGATTCCCATACCCTGAAGCAGCTTCTGGACGAGGACGCTCTGCGTGGCGTTGCCGGCGAGGACGCGCTTGAGGGCCGCGCTGCCGTCGACGCCCGCGTCGCTAGCGCCGCAGCGGATCGAGTCGACGCCGACCAGCGCGGCGTATGCAGCCGCCTTAGTGGTGAAGTTCATGCCGTGGGGCAATCCTGTTCCGGCGCCCCCGTCGGCGGGGTTAGTGCCGTCGTGGCAGGTGGTGCAGCCGGCCACGCTCGCGTTGGAGATGATCGCGTAAACCTGGGTGAACGTCGGCGCAGCCTGGGTGTCCGCCGGAGCGTCGCCAGGCGCCATGTCGGCCGCGGTGTCGGTGTTGCTGGTCGTGTCCGTGCCCGCGTCGACCTTGCCGCCGGCGCCGGTGTTCGTGTCGCCGCCCGCGTCGACCTTGCCGCCGGCGCCCGTGTTCGTGTCGGTGCCCGCGTCGACCTTGCCGCCGGCGCCCGTGCCGCCGGCCGCCGCGCCGCCTGCGCCCGCGCCGCCTTTGCCGCCGGTGCCAGCGCCGCCGGTGCCACCGTTGTTATTGCTGCTACCGCAACCGACTGCGTAGACGCCGGCCGCAGCCACCATCAACAAAAAGCCGAGAGCTCGTGTCTTCATGTGATTCTCCGAATTTTATGGGACGAATTGCGAGAGCCTCATGATTGATAGCTCCCCCTTTTTCCTCGACCTCGCCGCACCGCCGAGCAAAAACGGAGCCCTTCATAACTCAGGAAGGCGAGCTGCGGCAAGAATAACCAACGTCTCGTTTGCACGTTGCTCGCCAAGACACGAACAGCTCACGACGGCTCAATTTTTTTCGACGGCGAGCCTGACCATCTTTTCGCTCTCGTCCCAGAGCCGCGCAGCCAACCCGTCGTCCTGCGCGGCTCGATTCGGTCTCGATTCACGCTCATTCATAAAGTAACGGCCATTAACGTTGGCAAGCGCGGGGTGTGTTGTACAAAAGATGCTCGTCGCGGCGCCGGCCTCGGGCGTCTTCATCCAGAAGGTCAGCAACCCCCGCAACGGCTGCGGCACGCTTCGCCAGATGTCGGTGGCGATGACGCCCGGATGGAGGGCGTAAGCGGTGATTCCGCTGCCCGCCCAGCGCCGCGCGATCTCGCGCGCGAACAAAATGTTGCACAACTTCGACACTCCGTACTCGTGCAGGCCGGTGCGGGTCCGGGTCCGGCCACGCACCGCTTCGAAGTCGAGCCCGTGAATGCGACGGTGAGCTTCGCTGGCGACGTTGACCACGCGACTGGGCGCGCTTTCGCGGAGACGCGCCTCGAGCAGCCGCGTGAACAGAAAATGGCCCAGGTGATTGACCCCGAACGCCAGCTCGAAGCCGTCGCGCGTGACCCCGCGCGAGCCGGCGACACCGGCGTTGTTGATGAGACCATCGATGCGCCCACCGCGCGCGAGCACCTGCTCCGCCGCTGCCCGCACCGACGAGAAATCGGCCAGGTTCAACGCGAGCACGTCAATGCGATCCGCCTCGCCCGGGCCGCGGAGCTCGGCGGCCAGGGACCGGCACTGCTCGATCGAGCGGCCGGCCAGGACCAGGGCGGCGCCGCGCGACGCGAGGTTTCGTGCTGTGACCCTCCCGATCCCCGAGTACGGGCCGGTGATGATGTATCGACGCCCGTCGAGATCGCGGGCGGATTGAGATCCCTCGGTGGCAGCTTTCATGACTTTCGCTTCCGCTTCGCGGGCTTTACGGGGTCGCAATTTGGTCGGACAATGACAGCGACATTGTTACACCCACGGTCGTTGCGCAGACGGAGACATATGCGTCGACTCGGTTTCCTTTGTTTCGGCCTGGTTTCGACAGTGGCGCTCGCGTGCTCGTCCGGAGGGTCGGGCTCCCCAGGCGGCGGGACCGGCGGCAATGCGGGGGCGTCGGCCGGCTCCGGGGGCGCGGCAGGCGGAG
>Ga0265339_10001616_pt1 | contig 16658 bp, 11 predicted proteins | sample 4CB219metaG_FD_202085 | JGI IMG/M metagenome (GOLD analysis project Ga0265339, IMG submission 202085) | Rhizosphere microbial communities from Carex aquatilis grown in University of Washington, Seatle, WA, United States - 4-CB2-19 metaG | ecosystem: Host-associated > Plants > Roots >... | reverse complement strand
TTCGACCTTGCATGCGATACCTTCGTTCTCGATCGAGCCCTTGGCTTTCAGGGTGATGAAAGCGGCCTTCGGATCGCTCTTGTATTTTTCCTTGATCGGGGCCTGTGTGGCGCGGAGTTCGGCGGCGTCCATGGTCTTCTCCCGGATATTGTTGGCGACGGATGTAGCGGGTTGGCTAGCGGTCCGATTCTGATGTTCGCATCCCGTCGCAGCGAGCACTTTTGCGAAAGTCAGAATCAAAGGACCACTAGCAGATATAAGTTTCTAGTGGAGTATTGGATTTGACATTCGCGTCGCGAATTTGTGGCTACTTGGGTTGCGAATGTCAAATCCACTCCACTAGGCAGATGTCACCACCACAATGCTTCGCGGGTATTCGTTTTCGCGTCCGTCTCGCGCACCTTGCGGTCGAGCGAACGATCGAGCGCGGTCAAGACCCGGCGCTTGAAATTGTCGAACGATGGCGAATTGCGATGGCGCGGCCGCCCCAGGCTGATCTGGATTTCCTCGAACAGCCGCCCAGGCCGTGGTCGCATCACCCAGGTATTGGCGTCGGCTTTGCGGAAGAACAGTTTGGCGCCGTCTTCGATTTCCGCCTGCGCCATCATCGGGTCGAGGCCGGCCCACGCGTCGACGTCGCCGCGGATCAGCGCCGTCTTGCCATCGGCGTGCTGCAACAGCACCGGCGCGATGTCCTTCTCAGACAGGCCGGCGTCGAGCAGCGCCCGGACCAGGAAGATGTGCGGATCCGTGCCGCGCGTGATCGCGACGCGCTTGCCCTTGAGATCGGCGACAGTTGCGATCTTGGAATCCCTGGTCGTCACCAGCGCGGTCCATTCGGGGCGCGAATAGACATAGATCGACTTGATCGGGTTGCCGTTGATCCCGGCGACCAGCGCCGCGGAACCCGCGGTCGAACCGAAATCGATCGAGCCGGCGTTGAGATATTCGAGCGCCTTGTTGGAACCCGCCGACCGAACCCAGACGATGCGGATGCCGTCCTTGGCGAATTCCTTTTCCAGCATGCCCTTTTGCTTCAGGATCAGTGAAACTGGATTATAGGTCGCCCAATCGATGCGAATCTCGCTCACCCTCGGCAGCCGGAGCGCTGGCGGGCACCACCGCCAGGATGGCGATGACAGCAGAGAAGGCGCGGCGTGAAATCCTGGACATCGTCGTAATTCTCCGGGAGGCTGATTAGATCAAAGCAGATCGTGAGAAGGCGTCAACGCGAGCGCGGCGAGCAGAGGGAACCGGCCCGCGCCCGCAGACTTTCGAAAGCCCCTTCTCTTTCAATGAGTTAAGACAGCAGTCAACAGGAAGAAAGATTGCTTCTCTGGGGCGAAGCTTGGAGAACGGCGTTGTTGCAGATCGGCGGCATAAGAAATGGATTGGTTGCTCGCGTGCGATCGTCCGTGACAGGTCGCGCGGCGTCCATTAATCGGAAGTAAGGATGGATCACATCGTCACAGAAGCCCGGCGTGAAGCCGATGAGCGTTTCGACACCGCGCGGATTACCGCGGCGGTCGATGCGCTCGCGACGGAGCATGCCGGACGCGAGGATGTGTTTCGTTCGGTGGTCGCCAAACTGCTGAAGGCCGAGCTGATCGAGGCGCGCGCGACCGCGCAGGCCGTGCTGCTGAAGGATCGCCACGGGCGGCGCTGCGCGGAGCGGCTGTGTTTCGTCCAGGACGAAATCATCCGCATCCTGTTCGAGGCGGCGACGCGTCATCTCTATCACTCGCCGATCCCCTCCGGCGCCGAGCGCATGGCAGTGGTGGCGACCGGCGGATATGGCCGTGGTTTGATGGCCCCGGAATCCGACATCGATCTGCTCTTTATCCTTCCCTACAAGCAGACCGCCTGGGGCGAGCAGGTAGCGGAGGCCATTCTCTATTGCCTGTGGGACATGGGGCTCAAGGTCGGCCACGCGACGCGATCGGTCGACGAATCGATCCGCCAGGCGCGCGGCGACATGACGATCCGTACCGCCATTCTCGAAACGCGGTTCCTGACCGGCGACCAGCCGCTCTACGACGAATTGGTCACGCGGTTCGACAGGGAAGTGGTGCAGGGCAACGCCACCGAATTCGTCACTGCGAAGCTGGCCGAGCGCGAGGAGCGTCACCGTCGTGCCGGGCAGTCGCGCTATCTGGTCGAGCCCAACGTCAAGGACGGCAAGGGCGGCTTGCGCGATCTGCACACGCTGTTCTGGATCGCTAAATATGTCTACCGCGTCCGCGACACTGACGAGTTGCTCAAACGCGGCGTGTTTGACGCACAGGAATATCGCACCTTCCGCCGCTGTGCCGATTTCCTGTGGTCGGTGCGTTGCAACCTGCATTTCCTGACCGGGCGCGCCGAAGAGCGGCTGTCATTCGATACCCAACGCGAGATCGCGATCCGGCTCGGCTATACGTCGCATCCCGGCATGCAGGACGTCGAACGCTTCATGAAGCACTACTTCCTGATTGCCAAGGAAGTCGGCGATCTCACCGCGATCCTGTGCGCCAAGCTGGAGAACGAGCAGGCCAAGCCTGTGCCGGTGTTGAGCCGGATGATGGCGCGCTTCCGGCCGAGCACGGTGCGCCGCCGGGTGCCCGAGAGCGACGACTTCATCATCGACCATAACCGCATCAATCTCGCGGCACCCGACGTCTTCAAGCACGACCCGGTCAACATGATCCGGATCTTCCGCCTGGCGCAAAAGAACAACCTCGCCTTCCATCCGGATGCGATGCGCACGGTGACGCGCTCGCTCAAGCTGGTCAACACGGAGCTGCGCGCCGATCCCGAGGCCAACCGGCTGTTCATGGAGATCCTGACCTCGGACGATGCGGAGATCGTGCTGCGCCGGATGAACGAGACCGGCGTGCTCGGTCATTTCATCCGTGCCTTCGGCAAGATCGTGTCGATGATGCAGTTCAACATGTACCACCACTATACGGTGGATGAGCATCTGATCCGCTGCATCGGCTTCCTGCAGGAGATCGAGCGCGGCGGCAGCGACGAATTCATCGTCGCCAGCGACCTGATGCGCAAAATAAGACCCGAGCATCGTCCGGTGCTTTATATCGCGACGCTGTTGCATGACATCGCCAAGGGCCGGCTCGAGGATCATTCGATCGCCGGCGCGAAAGTCGCCAGGCGCCTGTGCCCGCGGCTCGGCTTCAGTCCGGCCGACACCGAGCTCGTGGCCTGGCTGATCGAAGAGCACCTGACGATGTCGACCGTTGCGCAATCGCGCGATCTGACCGACCGCAAGACCATCGAGAATTTTGCCGCTGTGGTGCAATCGGTCGAGCAGATGAAGCTGCTGACGATTTTGACCACCGCGGATATCCGCGGCGTCGGCCCCGGCGTGTGGAACGGCTGGAAAGCACAGCTGTTGCGCACGCTTTATTACGAGACCGAGCCGGTCCTGACCGGCGGCTTTTCGGAAGTCGATCGCGCGCGTCGCCTGGCGATGGCGCAGGGCGAGTTTCGCGCGGCCTTCACCGAATGGCCGGAGCAGGAGCTCAACGCCTATATCTCGCGGCATTATCCGGCCTACTGGCTCAAGGTCGAGCTGCCGCGCAAGATCCGTCACGCGCGCTTCATGCGATCAAGTGAACAGGCCGGCCACAAGCTCGCGATCAATGTCGGCTTCGACGAGGGGCGCGGCGTCACCGAACTCACCATTCTGGCGATGGATCATCCGTGGCTGCTCTCGATCATCGCGGGCGCCTGCGCCTCGGCCGGCGCCAACATCGTCGATGCGCAGATCTACACCACGACCGACGGGCGCGCACTCGATACCATAGCGATCACGCGGGAATACGACCGCGACGAAGACGAGGGCCGGCGCGCGACACGAATTGGCGACATGATCGAGGATGTGCTCGAGGGCAAGCTTCGTCTGCCCGAGGTGGTGGCGCGGCGCGCGGCGAGCCGCGGCAAGGTGCGGCCGTTCGTGGTCGAACCGGAGGTCACGGTCAACAACCAGTGGTCGGATCGCTTCACCGTGATCGAGGTCTCCGGCCTCGACCGCCCCGGCCTGCTCTATGACCTGACGACGGCGATCTCGAAGCTCAACCTCAATATCGCGTCCGCCCACGTCGCGACGTTCGGCGAGCGCGCGCGTGACGTGTTCTACGTCACCGATTTGCTGGGCGCTCAGATTACCGCACCGACGCGCCAGGCCGCGATCCGCAGCGCGCTATTACATCTGCTCGCGAGCGAAAAGGTTGCGGCGTAAGGCTGTCTTGGAGACTGTTCGTCATGGCCGGGCTTGCCCCGGCCATCCACGTCTTTCTGGTCAAATAAAGCAAGACGCGGATGCCCGGCACGAGGCCGGGGCATGACGAGTGTTGTGCGAAAGCGCAGTCAGTCTCAAGGCATCAGTTGTCCGGGATTTCACCAAAGGTCTTGCCGGCCGGCAGCGGCTTCAAGCGGACCAGCCGCGAGTCCAGGACCGCGGCCTGACGGTGCTTGACCGCCTCGCGGTAAACCGGATCGCGGATCATCTCGACGAAGGCGGCAACGCTTGGATATTCGGCGATGAAGCAGTGGTCCCAGCGCTCCTCGGAAGGCCCGATCAGCATCAGTTCGAAACGGCCCTGCCAGGCCACCTTGCCGCCAAGGCGGGTGAACACCGGTCCGCTTTCGCGGCCGTAAGCCGCGTAGGCCTCAGCGCCGGTTGCGACGCGTCCGTCCGGATAGGCGGCGCGCTCGCGCAAGCGCACCAGATTGAGCATGTGAATGGGACCGGGACGGTCGTTGTCACGAAACGCCGCGAATGTTTCCTTGGTCGGATCGATGTAACCTGTCATCGTCATTGCCTCGTTGCTATCGGCCGCGTCGATCATCCTGGGGGGAGCCACATGAACGCGATTGCCAACATCTAAGTGGAGTGGATTTGACATTCGCAACAGGGTTAGCCACAGATTTGCAATGCGAATGTCAAATCCTAAACTCCACTTAAAAAAATAATTGCTATGGTCCTTTTCTTCTAACATTCGCAAAAGTGCCTGCCGAGGGAGAGATGCGAATGTTAGAAGGGACCATAGTGGCGCTGGTTGCCGCACTACACGTCTATTTTCTCACGCTCGAAATGTTTTTTTGGACCAGGCCGCTGGGCTTGAGGGTTTTTGGAAATTCGCCGCAAAAGGCCGCCGATTCCGCGGTGCTCGCCGCCAATCAAGGACTCTACAACGGCTTCCTAGCGGCTGGCCTCGTCTGGGGCCTGCTACAACCGAACGCGGCCTTTGCCTTTCAGATCAAGGTATTTTTTCTTTTGTGCGTGATCGTCGCCGGCCTCTATGGCGCGGTTTCCGTCAGCCGGAAAATTCTGTTCGTCCAGGCCGCACCGGCGATGCTGGCGCTGATTTGCATCTGGCTGGCCTGATCTGTTCCAACCTGCGTTATCTTGCTTTGCCATAGCCGTTCATCCACACTCGGCTTCAAATGGTGACGTCGGTCATACGTGACGGCGTCGCCGACAATCGAAATATCAGGTGAGCCAACGTCATGAGGAACAGCCTTTTTCATTTCGTCACCGGGACGCTGCTTGCGGCTGCGCTAGCTGCGCCGTCTTACGCGCAAAAGAAATACGATCCCGGCGCCACCGATACCGAAATCAAGATCGGCCAGACCTTGCCGTTCTCGGGGCCGGCTTCCGCTTATGCCTCGATCGGCAAGACGCAAGCCGCGTACTTCAACATGATCAACGAGCAGGGCGGCGTGAACGGCCGCAAGATCAACCTGATCCAGTATGACGACGGCTACAGCCCGCCGAAGGCGGTCGAGCAGGTGCGCAAGCTGGTCGAGAATGACGAAGTGCTGTTCATGTTCCAGATGATCGGCACGCCGTCCAATGCGGCGGTGCAGAAATATCTGAATACGAAGAAGGTGCCGCAATTGTTCGCCGCAACCGGCGCATCGCGATTCACCGATCCAAAGAATTTCCCGTGGACTCTGGGCTTCAATCCCAGCTACGTCGTCGAGGGTCGCATCTACGGTCAGTACATTCTAAAAAACTATCCCGATGCGAAGGTCGGCGTGCTCTATCAGAACGATGATCTCGGCCGCGACTATCTGAGCGGGATCAAGTCGGGCCTCGGCGACAAGGCCTCGACCATGGTCGTGGCGGAAGCATCCTACGAGGTGTCCGATCCGACGGTGGATTCGCAGATACTGAAACTGAAATCCGCCGGCGTTGACGTGCTTTTCAGCGCGTCCACCCCCAAATTTGCGGCGCAGACGATCAAGAAGAATGCCGAACTCGGCTGGAAGCCGGTGCACATTCTCGACATCAACGCTACCTCCGTTGGCGCAGTGATGCAGCCCGCCGGGCTCGAGGCGTCGAAGGGCGTGATCAGCGTCAACTACGGCAAAGATCCGCTCGATCCGACCTGGAAGGACGACCCTGGCATGAAAAAGTATTTCGAGTTCATGGCAAAGTACTATCCGGAAGGCGACAAGAACTCGAACTTCAATTCCTACGGCTACAGCACCGCGCAGCTGATGGTGCATGTGCTCAAGCAATGCGGCGACGATCTCACGCGTGAGAACGTGCTCAAGCAGGCGACCAATCTGAAGGACGTGCAGCTCGATCTCGCCTTGCCGGGAATCGTCAACAACTCGACGCCGAACGATTATCGAGTCAACAAGCAGTTGCAGATGATGCGCTTCAACGGCGAACGCTGGGAGATGTTCGGTCCGATTCTGGAGGACAGCGGCACGGCGGGCTGAGGGCGGCCGGGCTTGGACGTCCGCCACCGCCGAGTCTCGCAAGATTACATATCTGACCGGGTAATCGAGCTGCTGAAGAAGTGCAGCTCCTCGGTGCAACCTTTGATTGTATTTTGTGTCATTTTGTTCGACGATGCGGCTAGAACAAAATAATTCCGGGGAAACCGGCTAGAGCCCGCTCGGAGGATGCCGCAGGTTTATGCCGATCACTATTCCTGACGCAGCCGAAATTCAGCCATCGGTTACCGAATTTAGGGAAGCTCTTCATAGAGATTCGGCGGACCTTATCGCTCGGCGAATGTTGGGCCAGGACAACGAGCGGTGCCTAAACACTCAAACACGGCAAGAGATTTCGGAAAAGATATGCGCCGAATTCGGTCGAGCGGCACTTGATTGTGTATTTGTGGGTTCCGCGAATATCGGTTTCTCAATTGTCGAGAAGCGTGATCGGCCCAGATATCGGACACACGCTTAGGGTTAAGCCAATCTGAATGGCTTACCGGTCAAGCGGTTAGGTAGGGCGCAAATGGCTGCGATTAACCATCGTTTAAGACGGCCTTAAACCCGTGCCGCTACGGTGCCTGCGGGGCATTTTCGGGCGTTTGGCGTATGGCGTGGGGACGGAAAAAGAGCGGCGGACGCAAGGAGCCGGTATTCGGCCTTGCGGCAGCGCTTTCCGATCTGCGGCTGTCGCCGGAAGACCGCATTCCCGGCGGTGGCGACGACAAACCGAAGAAATCAGCCAAGCGAAAAATCAACGATGATGACGACGACGAGCCGCCGCCGGAGCGAAAGCCGCGCGCAGCGCGTGGGTCTACCAGGCGGAAATCGAAGCCGCGGCGAAGTCTTCCGATCGGTCGCCTGTTCTATTGGGGAGCGGTGCTCGGTCTGTGGGGCGCGATTGCCGTTGTCGGCCTCGTCATCTGGGTCGGGGCGCATCTGCCGGCGATCCAGTCACTTGAAATTCCGAAGCGACCGCCGACCATCCAGATCACCGGCGTGGATGGCAGCGTGCTCGCGATTCGCGGCGAGATGCCCGGCGCCAATGTCGCGCTGAAGGATCTGCCGCCGTATCTGCCGAAGGCGTTCATCGCGATCGAAGACCGCCGGTTCTATTCGCATTTCGGCATCGATCCCTGGGGCATCCTGCGCGCCGCGGTTGCCAATGTCCTGCATCGTGGCGTGTCGCAGGGCGGCTCGACGCTCACCCAGCAGTTGGCCAAGAATCTTTTCCTGACCCAGGAGCGCACCTTCCAGCGCAAGTTGCAGGAAGTCGAACTCGCGCTCTGGCTGGAGCGCAAGCATTCCAAGAATGAAATCCTCGAGCTTTATCTCAACCGCGTCTATTTCGGTTCCGGCGCCTACGGCGTGGAAGCCGCGGCCCAACGTTATTTCGGCAAGTCCGCCAAGAATGTCACGATCGCGGAAGCCGCGATGCTCGCGGGCCTCGTCAAGTCGCCGTCGCGCCTGGCGCCGAACCGCAATCCCGAGGGCGCGGAAGCGCGCGCGCAAACCGTGCTCACCGCGATGGCGGAAGCCAAGTTCATCACCGAAGCGCAGGCGCGGGCTTCGATCGGCCATCCTTCCTACAATGTGAAGCCGGTCGGCGCCGGCACGGTCAATTATGTGGCGGACTGGATCGGCGAAGTGCTCGACGATCTCGTCGGCCAGATCGACCAGAGCGTTATCGTGGAAACCTCGATCAATCCGAAATTGCAGACGGTTGCGGAGGCCGCGGTCATTGATGAACTCGCGGCGAAGAGCGTGAAGTTCAATGTCAGTCAGGGCGCGCTGGTGGCGATGTCGCCGGACGGCGCCGTGCGTGCCATGGTTGGCGGCCGTAACTATTCCGAAAGCCAGTATAACCGCGCGGTCACCGCCAAGCGTCAGCCGGGTTCGGCGTTCAAGCCTTTTGTGTATCTCACCGCGATCGAGTCAGGGCTGACACCGGAGACGGTCCGGCAGGACGCACCGCTCGATATCAAGGGCTGGAAGCCCGAGAACTACACCCATCAATATTTCGGTTCGGTCACGCTGACGCAGGCGCTGGCGATGTCGCTGAATACGGTCGCGGTCAGGCTGGGACTTGAAGTCGGTCCGAAGAACGTGGTGCGCACCGCGCACCGGCTCGGCATTTCGTCGAAGCTCGACGCCAATGCCTCGATCGCGCTCGGCACGTCCGAGGTGTCGATGGTCGAACTGGTCGGTGCCTATGCACCATTTGCCAATGGCGGCCTCGGCGTCTCGCCGCATGTCGTCACCAAGATCCGCACCGCCGACGGCAAGGTGCTCTATACGCGTTCCTCCGATCAACTCGGCCAGGTGATCGATCCGCATTACGTCGCGATGATGAACACGATGATGCAGGAGACGCTGCTCTCCGGCACCGCGCACAAGGCGGAACTGCCGGGCTGGCAGGCCGCCGGCAAGACCGGCACCAGCCAGGATTTCCGCGACGCCTGGTTCATCGGTTACACCTCCAATCTCGTGACCGGGGTCTGGCTCGGCAACGACGACAACTCCCCGACCAAGAAGGCGACCGGCGGCGGACTGCCGGTCGAGATCTGGACGCGCTTCATGAAGGCGGCCCATCAGGGCGTCGCGCCTGCGCCACTGCCGGCCTCAACGCCGCCGGGCGGAATGCTTGCGACGATCGCGCAAGCGATCACGCCGCTGGCGGGTCCGGCCGGCACCGCGCCGTCGTCTTCCGTTCCAGGACGCCCTGCGCCGACGCGGACCTCGGTAAGGCCTGAGGCGGCCGCTGGACTCGACGGCTGGTTGATGGATCGGTTGTTCGGACGCTAGCGCCCGTCGGGCGGGGTGACGCCCACCCAGTTGTCGCGCACCTGCTGATAGTGAACGCTGGGCTCATAGATCGGTGCCGACAACTTCAGCACCTGCGGCGACAGGCGTCCCATGGCGCTCAGGACGGCGTAAGAGGCCACGACGCGATCATGTTGTGCGGTCACCAGCGCGACGCGGGCATTCACCAGCGTCTGCTGGGCATTGAGGATGTCGATGACGGTGCGCTGGCCGACCTGCGCTTCCTTGCTGGTGCCGAGATAGGCGACTTCCGAAGCTTCGACCTGCGACTGCGCGGCGGTCACCTGCGCCTTGCCCGCGATCAACTGGCCCCAGGCGGTGACGAGGTCGGCGCGCGCTTGATCGCGAACCTGCTCCATCGTGAGACGCTGCTGTTGCAGCGTTTCCTTGGATTGCCGGATCAGCGAATATTCAGCCCCGCCCTGATAGATCGGCACCGTGAGCTGGACGTTGGTCGCCGCGGTGAATTGATTGATCTGCGTGATGCTCTGCTGCCAGACCTTGGAGACCGTCGCCTGCAAGGCGAGTGTCGGATAGAGCGCGCCTTCATTGATTTTCACAGTTAGAAAACTGACGTCGATGCCGTACATTGCGGCGGTCACGTTGGGGTTTTCCCGGGTCGCAATTTGCGTGGCGCCTTGCACGGTCGGCGGCAGGTAACGGTCGACCGGCGAGGCGGCCTGCAGGTTGGCCGGCTCGTTGCCGATGATGCGGCGGAAATTCGCCCGTGTGGTCGTCAAGGTCGATTCGGCGGCAAGTTCCTGGGTCTTGGCGGCGGCGAGCTGCGCCTGCGACTGGGCTACGTCGGTCGGCGTGACCAAACCCGCATCATAGCGTTGGCGCGTCTGTTTCAAGGTCAGTTCGAGAACCTTGGTATTGCTGCGCTGGACCTCCAGGATCGCCGCGTCGCGCAGGTAGTCCATGTAGATCGTCGCGGCGGCAAGCAGCACCGACTGCTCCATCAGCCGCAGACCCTCACGCGCGCCAAACACCTGGCTTTCCGCGGAACGGGTTTTGTTGGCGGTCTGGTTGCCGTTGTAGAGCGTCTGCGTCACCGCCAGCGCCACGGCGTGGGGGCCCTGATCTCCCTGCTCGATCCTCTTGCCGGCCGAGCCTTCGGCGAGCTGATTGATAAACTGGCCGCCGCCGCTGAACGCCATCGCGGCCTTGGGGCGATAGCCGGACAAGGCTTGCGGTACGGCTTCATCGGTCGCGCGCACCGAGGCGCGTTGCGCGTTGAGTTGTGGATTGTTGCGATAGGCGCGCAAAAGCGCCGCTTCCATGGTGTCCGCGTACACCGGAAGTGCCGCCGAATGACCAAGTAAAACGACGGCCGTAGCCGCTCCGCCTAAAAGCCTGCCCCCAAGCATATTCAAGTTATCCAACGCCTTACGCGGCGTGACAACATCCATACGCAATTCAGGAGTGGATCAAAAGCGCATAGCTGTGCGCATCTTTCACGCGGGCGTGATGGTGAACGGAAAATCGGCCAGTGTGGCTTTTTGCGCGTCGACGGCTCGCTCAAAAGAGCGGCAGCACCGGCTTACCTCAGGGCTGAGCGATGAAAGCCGCCTAGTGGTTCGCTTCTGACATTCGCATCTTGTTGCGTTGGACGCTTCTACGAATGTCGATTGAACCTAGTCCCGCTCAGTCCTCGATGCCGTAGCGATGCAGATCGTTGCCGTGCGTGTCCAACCAGGACTTGGCGCGTTCGGTGTGGCTGCACACTTTTCCAACCACCTTCCAGAACCGAGCCGAGTGGTTCATTTCGACGAGATGGGCGACCTCGTGAGCGGCCAGATAGTCCAGCACATAGGGCGGGGCGAAGATCAGCCGCCAGGAGAACGACAGCGAGCCCGCCGACGTGCACGAACCCCAGCGGCTCGACTGGTCGCGGATCGAGATCCGCTTGACCCGTACGCTGAGGCGATCGGCATAGGAGGTCGAAGCCTTCTGTAAATCCTTGCGGGCTTCGCGCTTCAGGTAGTCGTGCACCCGCCGCTCGGTATGCTCGACGCCGCCGGCGACGCAGATAATCCGCTCGCCGCTGTCGCGAATTTCGGTCCAGACCGTGCCGCGCTGACCTGCGCGGTGCACGATCTTATGCGGGACGCCGCGCAGCGGCACCACCGTGCCCGGAAGAAAGGGTGCAGCCTTCGGCAGACGGCCGAGACGCGCGGCGATCCAGCCGCCATGACGCTGCGCAAAGTCCTTGGCGTCGGCAATGGTGCCGCGCGGCGGGATGGTCAGGATGGCTTCGCGGTCGCTCGGATGGATTCGCAAGGTGTACCGGCGCGCCCGCCGGTGGCGGCGAAGCCTGACCGAATAGATTTGCGAGCCGTGTTTGATCAAAAGCCGGGAAGGCTCGTAGGGCCGCCGATAAAGGAGCGCGCGAGTGGCCATGTCTGTCAGTCCGGGGATTATAAAGTCGCCCGGATTCTGCCATATCCGCCGCCAGGGAAATCGCTCGGCGCAAAAACAAATCATTTGCCCAATATACAGGGGTTGGCGTCTTGACCGACCCCACAGGATGGGGTCGGAACCCAAAAATTTAACGGGAAAGAGTCCCCGGTCGTAGCCCCAATCCCGGAATTAAGATTCATTACTTCCGGCGGGGGCAGATTCGCGTTTCCTGGAATCAATTCAGGGGGTTAACGACCCCCCGGCCGAAAACCGTGCCACGCGGGGATCGAGGTTCCGCGTCGCTTCCTGCGCTGTTGGCTCGATTATTCTGCGGCGTAAGCGAGCGAAGGCTTCACGTTCGCTGAAGACACCATGAAGTCGTGGATGCGCGGCACGATTTCCGATTTGAAGCGCGAACCGTTGAACACGCCGTAGTGCCCGACGCCCTTCTGCACGTAGTGCACCCGGCGATGGTTCGGAATCGAACGGCAAAGTTCATGGGTTGCTTCGGTCTGACCGAGCCCGGAGATGTCATCGTTCTCGCCTTCGACCGTCATCAACGCCACACGGCGGACCTTGGAAGGGTCGACCGGCTTGCCGCGATGGGTCATCTCGCCCTTGGGCAGCGCGTGCTTGACGAAAACCGTGTCGACGGTTTGCAAATAGTATTCGGCCGACAGGTCCATCACCGCCAGATACTCGTCATAGAAGTCGCGGTGCTTGTCGACCAGGTCGCCGTCGCCCTTCACCAGGTTCCGGAACAGCTCCTTGTGCGCATCCATGTGACGGTCGAGGTTCATGCTGATGAAGCCGTTGAGCTGCAGGAAGCCCGGATAGACATCGCGCATGACGCCGGGATGCGGGAACGGCACCTTGGTGATGACGTTACTGCGGAACCAGTCGATGCCGCGCTCGGCGGCGAGGTTGTTCACCGCGGTCGGATTGCGGCGTGTGTCGATCGGCCCGCCCATCAGCGTCATCGAAATCGGCACGAACGGATCGTTTTCGGCTTCCATGACGGATACGGCAGCGACGACCGGCACCGAGGGCTGGCACACCGCAATGACATGCATGTTGCCGCCGAGCGCATGCAGCATTTCGATCAGGTAGTCGACATAGTCGTCGAGATCGAAACGGCCTTCCGCCAGGGGCACCATGCGGGCGTCGGCCCAATCGGTCATGTAGACTTCATGGTTCGGCAGAAAGGCTTCCACCGTACCGCGCAACAGTGTGGCGTAGTGGCCGGACATCGGCGCCACGATCAGCACGCGCGGCTGCGGGCTGCGCAAAGGGCGCGTCAGCTTGCGATCGAAGTACAGAAGCCGGCAGAACGGCTTTTCCCACACGCTGCGAATTTCAACCGGCGTGCGCACTCCGTTGACGTCGGTATCGAGGATGCCCCATTCAGGTTTGCCGTAGCGGCGCGTGGTGCGCTCGAACAATTCGCAGGCTGCCGCAATCGATTTGCCGGCCTCGGTGTGCGACCACGGATTGAGCGGATTCTGAAACAGGATCTTGGTGGCGTCGGTAACGGCGCGCGCCGGATTAAGCGAGGCGTGCGCCATTTCGTACATCCAGTACATCGGCGTCGTTAGCGCCGGACTGCCTTCTGCAGCCAACGGCGGCGCACCGCCAAACTCCCCAATCGGCATTTCGCCCTCGTTCCTTTTGCGTCGCAGCATAGTGCTAAAAGCACAATAAAGCGTCAATGGATAGATCGGTATGAAGCGCCGCTTCACAAGCGAAATATGTGAAAATCCCGGGTTTTAACGGACTATTCCCCAGTCTGGATCAACGATCCGTGTCGCCGCGCGCTGCGCAGAAGTACCAAAAACAGGGCAAACGAGGCTGCAAACAGGGCAACATTGATGGCGAGCGCGTCGACCATCAGATCGGCGCGGAATTGATGCTCCATTAACAACGCCCGCATGCCCTCGAACACGTAAGTCGGTGGCAGTGTCCAGGCCAGAACCTGCAGCCAGTGGGGCAACACACTGACCGGATAGTAGATGCATGCCAGCGGCATCATGGCGAACATCAGCGTCCAGACGATGCTCTCGGCCCCTAGGCCGTGGCGCAGCACAAGCCCGGAGACGAAGATGCCGACCGACCAACTCGTGAAAATCAGGTTGCAGAAAAACGCGATCAACGGAAAGCCGATGCCATAGAGATTGAAGTCGAAGACGAACATCGCCAGCAGCGTCATCGGAATGACGCCGATCGCCAGCCGAATCAGGCTCATCACCATCAGCGCGATCAGGAACTCGATCGGCTTCAAGGGACTCATCAAGAGGTTGCCGAGATTGCGCGCCCACATCTCCTCGAGAAAGGAGATCGAAAAACCGAGCTGGCCGCGGAACAGGATGTCCCACAGGATCACCGCGCCGACCAGGGTGCCGCCGGCGCGTGCAAAGAAGGTCGCGTTCTGCGCGATATAGGTCTGGAGGAACCCCCAGGTGACGATCTGGAGCGCCGGCCAATACAAAAGCTCCAGGAGCCGCGGCCAGGACGACATCAACAGATACCAGTAGCGCATGATCATCGCCGCGATCCGCCGCGGCGAGATGCCCGTGGTCATGGCAAGTTCGCTCATGACGTTGCTTCCTGAACTCGCCCGCGGGCGACATCGAGAAACACCTCCTCCATCGTTGCCCGGTTGTAGCGGGCCATGATCTGTTGCGGGCTGTCGTCGTCCTCGATGCGGCCGCGCTTCATGATGATGACGCGGTCGCACAACCGCTCCACTTCCAACATGTTGTGGGAGGCAAGCAGGATGGTCGCGCCATTTTCCTTGCGATAGGTCTCGAGATGCTGACGGATCCAGTCGGCTGTGTCGGGGTCGAGCGATGCGGTGGGTTCGTCGAGCAACAACAGTTCGGGCTGATTGATCAGCGCCTTTGCCAGCGCCACGCGGGTTTTCTGTCCGGCCGAAAGCTTGCCGCTCGGACGGTCGATGAAGTCGACGAGGTCGAGTTCGGAAGCCAGCTTCTCGATCCGCGCCTTGAGATGCGTCACCGAATAGAGACGGCCGAAAATCGTCAGGTTCTGCCGCACGGTCAACCGCGCCGGCATGTCAACGTAAGGACTTTCGAAATTCATCCGGCCAAGCACGTGAGCGCTTTCGCCCGGCATCGGATGACCGAGCACCGCGATGCGCCCTGACGTCGGCAACACCAGCCCCATGATCATGGCAATCGTCGTGGTCTTGCCGGCGCCGTTGCCGCCGAGCAATCCGGTGATGCTGCCGCACGCAATCGAAAAAGAGATATCGTCGACCGCGCGGGTGGTTTTATAGACCTTTGAGAGATGCGCGACCTCGATCGCCGGGGCTTCGCGCCGGTCGATGGGGGCAGGATCTAGCGTCGTACTATTACTCGTCATGCCGCCTGTTCATTGAGGCATTCATCCCGCCAACGCAAGGCTTCCCGGGACGCAAGATTTCCCGCGACGTAGGCTTCCCGTGGCTTTACGCCGCGTGAAACCGGACGGCGGAAATTTGTCGGCGGACATTCGCACCGCTAAAGATGGTGCTGATGTCCGATATCGCCACCACCGATTTTCGCCTGCCGCGCCGCCAGGTCCGCCTGGACACGATCCTGCGGCTGCGCTGGCTCGCCGCGCTCGGCCAGCTCGCTGCCATCTTCATCGTCGAACAGGGGCTTGAGTTCGACGTCGAGGTGGCGCCGTGTCTGGCCATCGTCGGCTTCTCCGCGCTGTTGAACCTTGTCCTTCAGGTCTGGTTCAACCCGATGGAACGGCTGGAGCCCGTGTTTGCGGCTGCGCTGCTGGCGCTGAACATCGTTGAACTCGCCGGGCTCCTGTTTTTTACCGGCGGTTTGCAGAACCCATTCTCTTTCCTGTTTCTGGCGCCAGTTCTGATCTCGGCCACTGCGCTGCCGATCAGGTTCACCATTGCGCTCGGTATGCTGGCGGTCGCCTGCGCATCCGTGCTGGTGTTCGCTCATTTTCCGCTGCCTTGGGACGGCGACGATCCGCTGGTGCTGCCGCCGATCTACCTGTTCGGCGTCTGGCTTTCGATCGTGGTCGCGATTGCCGTCACCAGCCTCTATGCGTTTCAGGTCGCGGAAGAAGCCCGCAAGCTTTCGGACGCGCTCGCGGCAACCGAACTGGTGCTGGCGCGGGAACAGCATCTGACCCAGCTCGACGGTCTGGCCGCGGCGGCCGCGCACGAGCTGGGGACGCCGCTATCGACCATCTACCTCATTTCACGCGAGATCGAGCACAGCCTCGAGGACAAGCCGCAGCTTGCCGGCGACATCAAAACCTTGCGCGAGCAAGCCCAGCGCTGCCGCGACATCCTTGCCAAGATCACGCAGCTCTCTTCAAGCGGCGCGCCGTTCGATCGCATGCCGCTGTCGGCGCTGATCGAGGAGACGGTCGCGCCGCATCGCGACTTCGAGGTCGCGATCAAGGTGCGCATCGCGGTGGCGGGCACGCCCGAACCTGTCGGAATGCGAAATCCGGCCATCATCTACGGCGTCGGCAATATCCTGGAAAACGCGGTCGATTTTGCCGGCACCACCGTCGAGGTGAACGCGTGGTGGAATGCCGAGACCGTCGAGATCGTCATTTCCGACGATGGCCCCGGCATTGCGCCCGACCTGCTCAAGCGGATCGGCGAGCCTTACCTGTCGCGACGGCCCGGGGCGGAAGAGGGCGGCGGCCCACGGAGCGGTCTT
>Ga0265339_10001615_pt1 | contig 16660 bp, 14 predicted proteins | sample 4CB219metaG_FD_202085 | JGI IMG/M metagenome (GOLD analysis project Ga0265339, IMG submission 202085) | Rhizosphere microbial communities from Carex aquatilis grown in University of Washington, Seatle, WA, United States - 4-CB2-19 metaG | ecosystem: Host-associated > Plants > Roots >... | reverse complement strand
GTCCTTGGAGCGGTTCTCACTGCTCCCCAGGCCGATGGTGCCCAAGAGATCGATCAACTCGCCCAGGGCCCGCTTATCCAGGGCCGGGCGAGCATATTCCTTGGGCAGTATGCCCTTGAGCTTAGGGTTGTCCTTCTCGATGGCGATCATGGCATCGTCGATGAGCTTTCCGATGGTGGGCTGTTTGGCGGCGGCCTTGAGGGCATGCCAGCGGGCGACCGGAGGAACCCAGAAGACGTTCTGGCCCGCGTACTCGTCGCGATCCTCGGGGTCGGCATGAGGCTCGGCCTTGAGGGCCTCGTAGCGTTCCTGGAAGGCGTCGGAGATGTACTTGAGGAAGATCAGACCCAGGACAACGTGTTTGTACTCAGCCGCGTCCATGTGGCCCCGCAGCTTGTCAGCCGCCAGCCACAGGGTCTCCTCAAAGCCGAGGACGGCCCCATTACCATTCTTGCCATTTGACTTCTTAGCCATGAAAAGGGTCCCAGGTGAATCCCCGACCACGCTTAGTACACACCAACCACGGTTGGTATGGTACCGCACAAGAAAAGTGTCCGCCAGTGTGTACATAGGGGATGTCAGAAGGTGCCAGCCGCAACGAAACGGTGGGCGACAGTAGCTGAAGAGCATTTCTTGTGATCCGGAGCCAGCCCGCCGGGTACCCACCAATAACAAACGCCATCAACCCAATATTTTCATAATGCCTGCCTGGCTGACACAGGATTGTCATCCGTCGGTATCCCGGCAGCAGGGCATATGCAGGCGGAGGATGTTTATAGCCCGCTCATAAGAGCAACCAATCTTCTTGGCATCCAGGTTGACCTTGATGCCGTTGGCGGCCAACGTCAGATTGAGTTTTCCGTCTGCCGCGGCTTTGATCTCGATCTCGTAACCCTTACCGAAGAGCACTACCACGCGGCGAACTGTGCCATCGTCTCGACATACTTGTACGTCATGGATCATCTTTGCACCTTCAGAGGCGGTCCTTCGCCCAGTGAGGCATCCCTGCATTCGCGAGTGGGAAAATGGCGGCCTCGCCCTTCCCGAGGCCGCCCTGCTGCATCCGTCCCCGCCCGCGTTCTGACTTACTCGGTCAATAGACGGTTTCCTCGCCCCCGCCGCGGCGACGCAGGCGGCGTCTGGCTGATGGCGGTTGGATCGACTGACCGTCCCGATGATCGGCTGGCTCATTAGGGAACGCGCTGAGGTGGACACACACCTTGCCCACCACCAGGGCTTGGCCCAGGACGTCCGCAGCCTCAAATCGCCAATCCTCGCCCAGCCCCACCGTCGGGCATGGCTTGCATGGGATCTCCGCCAGGTGCTCCAGCAGTGCCTTTGCGCCCTTGGCCGTGAACGTCCCCGCCGCCTCTTGGCTCCGGGAGGTCATCAACGCGTCCATGGCGTAGCCACTTAGCAGTCGATCCCAAACCGCCTGCAGCGTCTCCGCTCGGTCCATCACGTCCAGGGCAATGAAGCGGCCATTGATCGCAGCGATGATGCCGCACGCGCCCTCGGGATACTTCAAGGCGTTCACGTAGCCGTCGATCGACCCCTTGTGCTGCTTCACCACGTCGCTCATGGCCCCCGTTGGCGACTGGACGGCCGTCTCATGGCTCAGGTTGGCCACTTCCTCCCAAACACGGCTCTGGTCGCTGAGAGCCTGGCCGGTGGCGGTCAGGTTGCGAGTCACGTCTCTGCTCTTATGAGCCCGCAGCCTAGCGTGCGAGTGACTACCGCTCTTGAACCCGGCCGAGACTGAGTGCCACCGCCCCTGCTCCACGCACGAGACCGGGATCTTCGTTTGCGATTTGGGCGGCAACAGCACACTGGTGTTGAGGATGCGGTTCTGCTTGGCCCCCACCAGTTCCTCGCCGTCCAGCAGTAGGATCGATGCCGGCCCCTCGTTGACGGCCAGCAACTCCGGAACGCTGCCACCATCGCTGACCTCGGTGATCGTCAGCATGCCGGCCGCAATCGCCGCCGACCCGGGCACGTAGTCAAGATGCTCGCGCCGCCCTCCCCGAAGCGGCACGAGCGTAAGGTTCAAGTGTCCAATGGCCTTGCCGATATCCACGCCGTGGAGGAAAGGTGTCAATGTCGCTGTGTTGTGCTCTGCCCGTGTCATATCGTGTCCTTTCATTTCAGGCCCTTGCCCGTTACACACATTATCCGGCGACGGTATGACAGCTATGGTCACATCCTTTTGTAGGTATGGCACTTGTATGGTGCGACAGGAATGGTCGCACGCCCAAGCCATGGTGGGTCAGCGGCCCGAGGGGGCAGGATTCAGTGCGAACCCACAGCGCAGAAACAGTACGACTTTTCTTGGCCGTACTTGGTGAGATGCTGCCACAGCGGCCGTTTCATGAGCCTGTCTTATTCCCACGCGGGAATGCCACCACGGCGCTTCGAGTCCTGCGCTATGCCTCTAGACCGCGACACTGCATTGCGGTGGCTATGCAGTAAGTGGCGAATTCGGTAGAGTTCCCCAAGCAACAAGAATATCTTGTGGTGCTTGAGCGTTGCCGGATTGTAGACTCCTGATTCCCAACGCTTCCCCCGGTTGAAGTACGCTGGCACACCGCCAACGAACTCGCCTGTAAAAAGCGAGGGCATGGGGAGACATGGAATGGCTGACCTGACACAACAACAGAGACGGATGGAACTACACCGCATGCTGTCACGTCGGTCGAGGGTGGTCGCCAGCCAATTGGCGAAACAATGGTGCTGCGATGAACGCACCGTTCGACGTGACCTACAAGCGATGCGAGACGTAGATCACGTGCCTCTCGAATATGATCCCCTGGATCAGACGTGGCTCTATTTGGGGGAAGTCATCCAGATTCACCCGATCTTGGTGAGCGAGGAAGACCGGCGTGCGTTGCTTTTTTCGTTGCAGGCCACCAGTCAGCTCGATGGCACCCCGGTACGCGGTCAGATTCAACGGTTATACGAGGCCCTTTTGGCGACACTTCCGCCCGAGCCGGCGGCGCGCTTCCAGCGAATGATGAAGTCCGTTCGCTTCACAGGGCCGCGCACGCCTCACATCAAGAAAGAAGTATGGGATTCTCTATTACTTTGCATGGAAGCTCGCAAAACCGTCCGCGTCACCTACACCGATGGCTATTACGGCAGCACGACACAGCGAGAACTAGATCCGTACGGGCTGATAATGCGCGACAGACGTTGGATACTCGTTGCGTACTGCCACCGACGGAGGGGGGTACTGACCTTCTCCCTCCATCGCCTTGCGGACGCTCAGGGCACCGGCACTAGCTTCAACATGCCAAAGAGTTTTATGGACAATTACCTCGCCGATGCTTTCGATGGCATGCAATCTACAGGAACAAAGGTCAAGGTTGTGCTGCGCATTCGGAACGATGCGCCAAAGTTCGTCCAAGACCGGCAGTGGAGCGAGAGAGAATCACGGCTGCGTGACGCACAAGGCCGCGTTGTCGTTCGGTTTCAAACAGCTGCTCTCTTCGCCGTTGAGCGAGAAGTCCGTGCGGAAGAAGGTTGGGTAGAGATTCTGGAACCAGTCGAAAGCCGCGAACGGTTGCGGATGGCGGGAATTGCTATCGCCAAGGCCCATAGACCGGCCCGATAATTTTCGCTTCACGTACCGGACATGTTTTGCCCGGTGGGTGGTTGTAGACTGCCATCCGGCGAATGCACGAAGCGACCAAAGGAGAGTCGATGAAGATGCGTCAAAGGTCGGATTGGACTGGCATTATCACAGCAGCCTTAACCCAACCTGTTGCCTTACTGGCTCTGACGGTGTGCGTTCTAGCAGCAATGCCCGGTCATTCCATGGCAGCTGATGAGAAGGAGCAATCTGACCTAACGTTAGAGAACTCACCTGAGAAACTGTATGAGATTTTGATAGACGCCGGTTACGACTTGGAGAGGCGTTACCTGGCGGGATCGAAACTCAAGCTCCTGGGCGAGCGGGGAGACCCCGAAGCCTGTTTTCTCTTGGGGCAGGCGTATGCCAAACGTAGTGTCACAGGGGCGGCGGTCGTGCCCGTATCCGAAGGCAATCGCCCCCAAGAGGTCAACTACCGCCTCGTGATCCCTCTATGGCGCAAGGCTGCCGAGGCAGGCCACGTTCATGCCAGTCTTCAGCTAGGGGACCTGTACGCAAAGGGAGCCACAGACGAGCGGTCTGACATCGTCTCGGCAGTTCGTTACTGGCTGATCGCCGCAGGCAGGGGAAATACGGAAGCGAGAGACCACATCAAGAAGAACCTTCCAAAGCTTGAGGCAGGCGACAAGGAAGGTTCAATGTTCAGGCAGGCACTGGGCTCACTTTCAGCGGCTGGTGACGTAGCGGCAACGGTGCGCCTTGGTAAGAGCTACATGGATATGGAGGACTATGGGAGAGCCAGGAATGTGCTCCGCAGGGCCATCGAACAGGACAGCGACGAAGCTGAGGAGCTAATCTCAGAGATAGACCGCCGTGAAGCCAAGCACGCCAAAACTCAGCCGACAGCGTCCCATGAACCCCAGACAAATGGTCAGACGCAAGACGATTACAGCAGCGACCCGGCAGAGGGGAACCATCGGAATCAAGGGAGTGATAACACCACGTCGCAGCCGAAAGCGGATGCAAAGGCGAGCGGCGCGTGGGACAACACGCAAAAGATCCTCCTTACCGTCGCGATAGCTTGGGGCATTCTTTCTCTTTTCGGCATATCAGCTGGCCTGAAAGGGTCAGTAATTATCTGTCGCGGTTGGTGGGAAGTCTTCCTTGCCGCAGTTTGCCTGGGGCTGGTCGTCTACCTCATCACTGTGCGTACAGGCATATCAGCCAGCCAAGGTGTTGAGGTACAGTGGGGCGCAATGATCTTCGGCGGGGCAATTGCACTGTCGCTGGCATTTAGAGCGTATCGCTCCAATCGCTCAATCATCAAAGCACTGTTGGCCCTTCTTACCCAGTTCTTCCTGGTTGCAATACTCGTGTTGCTCGCAATGATCGCACTTGCAAAGGTGATGGCTGTAGCCAAGGCCAAGAACCGACGAGATCGGACGAAGGATGGCATTGCTGCTCTTGGCGCTATCGCTGGAGCCGGTATTGTGACCACGCTGATCAATAAGCTCATCCGGAAAGGTGCCGAGGCGTGCCCGATCAAAGCCAGCGGTGGTAACTCTGGTTTGGGAGCCTTGACGACTAGCTTGCCAGGCGGCATAGGCCTTTCCGTTGGTGTGCCGGGCTTACGAGTCGGTCGGAGCATTTGGGGCCACATTTATGTCCAATGCGGCATTGGTGGCATCTACTACCGCCAAAGGCTCCAAGGACTTCATACTGCAGTTCGGCCGGCTCCGACACTACACGGTTCAGCGGAACTCCCCTTGCCACATGGAGAAAACAGCGACTTTGTGGAGGACGTTGCCAATTCTACGCCCCAGGGCTTGGCAGCAACGATCCAAATGCGCTCCAGTCGGCCCCGCTTGTGCATGTGGTTCTGTTTCGTCTGGTTGTGCTTATTGACATCTTTTATTGTGACCTTCGCCATCGAGCCAAAAGCAGGTACGACATCGGTTCTGGGCGTAATATTTGTCCTGACGACATTCTTAGCGGTTGTCTGCGTTCCGGTACTGTGGATTTGCGATCGATCTCGTCGCAGGACGAAGCTCGCATATGAATTGGACCCAACTTTCAATGCGCAGTACGGCCAGTTTGTCGAAAGCTTCGCCGCCTTTTGCCGCTGCGAGATGATATTTCGTGTCAAACCCGATAAGGCAATTGTTCCTCCAAAGCATCACTCAGGCTGCGATACTTCGTTTCGTATCGGTGCCGCCACCCTTCGATTCGGAACGCCTCGCTTGGTAACATCTAACCTATCCTTCCCAACAATTGTCGCTGGCACCAGAAGGATACACTTCCTTCCTGACACAATCTTGATCGTGGCAGGTTCTCACATTAGCACTGTCTCTTACGAAGACATGTCCTTAGGTTTCGACTTGTACGATTGTGCTGAGGAAGATAACGTTCCGTCGGACGCCGAAAAGGTTTCTACCACCTGGAAACACCCCAAGAATGACGGCAGCCCCGATTACCGATTCAAGAATAACTTTGAGGTTCCCGTCATCCGCTATGCGCTTTTTCGTCTACGGTTCGGAGAGCGTTTCCATATGCGTCTGATGGCATCGAACGTCAGAACAGCAAGAGACTTTGTCGATCAGATAAAGGCACTGTCGAACTTCCTTGCTGAACAACGAACAAAAGCTGCCGCGGCTGTGGTGCCGCACCTAGCCGTCCCGGCAGAGACGCCGGTCCTTTTGACTCTGCCTTCTGTATCACATTCCGGGGAGCCAGGTGACGGCCTGCCCTAATGGCTGCAGCGATGCCATCGCACTTTGTGAGCGATGTTGAGCAGACGAGCCCCGTGACTCAAAGGATCAGACACAGCACGATGATATTTGCCAGCCTAGATTTTGAGACAGCCAACCATTCGGACGCCAGTATATGCGCGGCCGGTGTGGCCATCATCGACTCCGGAGAGATCAAGGAGTCGAGGCATTGGCTTGTCCGTCCTCCAAAGGGGCACGGCTACTTTCGGGAAGACTTCATCGGGGTACACGGCATCACGTGGTTTGACGTTCGCAACGCGCCAGAGTTCCCAGCTATTGCCCCAGCGTTGCTGCAGTATCTGACGTCCGCCGACGTTGTCGTAGCACACAATGCTTCCTTCGATTTACGAAAGCTATGCGGCACTCTGGATCACTTCGGTCTTCCGTGCCCTGCCTTCGATTACCTCTGCACCTTGGGCATAAGCCGCCGCGTCTGGCCTGACTTGGCGAGTCACACCCTCGATGCCCTTGCCGCCCACATCGGGTATGAATTCCACCATCACAATGCACAGGCAGACGCAGAAGCTGCAGGCATGGTATTGCTGGCAATGATGCAGCACGCGGGCGCCAGAACGCCCAGGGAACTGGCCATAAGCACTGGTGTTTCTCTTGGCCATGCACCCTGCCGAGGCGCCGCAGGGCACACAGACACTGGAACCATTAAGGAGCAACAATGACAACTCCGAATCTCTTCCACTATGCAACTAGCGAATTGTCGCAAGATGCCTTTATCTGTTACCTATTGGCATGGGCTAATCCCGAATGTCGTGAAGCTGACCTTTCGCTGCATAAGTGCTCGCTCGACTTCATCTCGAACCTGATCCGAAAAAGTGAGTCAACCCCTCCAGAGCATATCGATTCAATCAATGTGCATCGTCAGCGGTTTCACTTGGATATTCTGGCCGAGATCAACGGCGAAATCGTGCTGGGGATCGAAGACAAGACTTGGACAAAAGGGCATGGCACTCAGTTGAAGGATTACCATGTAGCAGTCAAGAACGAATACCCTGGCAAACGGGTATGTCTCATCTACCTGAAAACAGGGAATGAGAGCCCCAGCGGCTTGTCGTTATACCGAGAGGACGACTTTCACTGTTTCGGACGCGGGGAGTTCCTGTCACTCTTGAATGGCTACAACGGCCATAATGCTATCGTAAAGGATTTCCGAGATAGACTTGTTGAACTGGAAGGTTGGACCAATGCTTTTCGAGACATCCCGATTAGCCAATGGAATAGCTGGCAATGGCAGGGATTCTACAACGAACTGCATAGGCAATATAATGACCTCGAATGGGATTATGTTCCCAATCCGGCCGGAGGCTTCATGGGAGCGTGGTGGCACTGGCAACCCAACGGGGGACTAGGCACGCGGTTCTACCTCCAGTTTGAACAGGACAAGCTATGCATCAAGGTTGAGGACGGAGGGTGCCGTGTACGGGAGTCTTGGAAGAAGCACAAACTGCTCCACCTCATCAATGACAAGTGCGCAGCCATACCCAAATTGGCGCAGCATGGCTACTGCTTCCTGAAGCCGGCTAGGTTTGGCAGTGGTACCTACATGACTATCGGCGTGTTGAAATCACCAGAGACTGGTTATGGCATCCCTCGCCATGTGAACGGCACGGTTAACCTCAAGATGCTATTCGAGGTCACCGATTCACTAGGCAGTCTTGTGGACCAATTGGGCACGGTGGCAGTGTAGAAGGGCCGATGGTCCTGCGGAAATAACTTGGCGGGTCTTGACTGCTACTTGAACCGGCTGACGCGTAGCCATGACCACGGGCGGCCCATCCCAATCATGCCTTGGGACATGACCGGCCGTAGGAGCGACAGGTTTCCTGGAGTTCCAGGGCGATGTCCGTCGCCAGACTCTTGGGCGACATGACCACGGCGTATCGGCCGAACCCCAACAGCCAGCGTTTGAACTCCATCGTATCGGAAAGCTCGTACTCGGCAATGACGCAGTCTTCGCCGCTGGCCTTGCAATCCTTCACGATCTTCTGGCTGCTGTGCCAGTGGTGCTCACGGACGTTCGTCGCCGCCCAGCCGGTGAAGCGAACCTTGATCGTCTGGTACTTACCCGAGGCGATGATGCCGAACGCCCCGTGCGTGTGGGCGGCCAGGGAGAAGTTCGCCGGCCTCTGGAATGTGCCCGCCGTCATCTCCACGCCCTGCAGGCGAGATATCTTCAGGGTACGGACTTCACCGTGCACATCCAGATGCCCGATGCAGTAGAGGTTGGTGCCAAAGAACACCAGACCATATGGGTGGAACAGTGTGTCCAGAACGCAGTCCTCACTCGCGGAGGCATAGCGGACCCGCAACACCTTGCATTCCAGGATCGCCTGGTTGATTATGCGAATCTCCTTATCCTGGCCACTATAGTCATGGCTGGCTACGCTCTTGACCATCAGCGTGCTGCCCAGATCGCCGAAATACCCGAGCGCCTTGGCCGGCAGCAGGGCCTTGATCTTCTCAATCGCCATCGCTAGGCCATCACCAAACTGCGTGCCTGACAGCGGCGCCAAGAGCTGCTGGCTGACATATAGGCTGAGCATCTCGGTTAGCGAAAAAACCAGCTTGTCGGACTCCAGAAAATGCGGGGCCATCTTCCAGAACCGCTTACCAAAGTCCCGCTCCTCGAAGCTGACCGGAAACCCCACCTGCTGCAGAATACCCAGGTCGCGCTGCACCTGCCGCTTGGAACACTCCACCCGCTCAGACAACTCATTCAGACCAATGCCAAAGCGATGGTTTTGCAGTGCCTTCAGCAAGTTCCATTGACGAATCAGCGGTTCCCCACGGGACATATTCACTCCTTATGCAATCTAGGTCGCGGAAATAGGTCTATGTTCTTAATACTGTATCGGTCCTCGCTGCCGTCCCGAATGAGTCCGGTTGGTGACTCTCTCCTACGAGGCCTCGTTGAGACCGCCCCGTTTCTCTTGCTTACCGTCACCACATCCTTTTTGCCGTCTTTTCTTCCAACTTCCGAATTTCTTCAGATGGCAATTCCGTGAAGAACATCAGCCCGGTCTCCTTCTCGATTTCCTCGACGCTGGTCAGAAATGCCTTGGGCGATACGCTGGCCTTCACTGCCTGGGGCATAATAAAGGCCAAGATCCGGGGCTTGCCGGCCACTTCATCCACTATGATCTTGAAGAAGGCCCGTGGGACGTCCACGCCGGTGGACAGCTTATCGGGTTGGTCGTCAAAGATTGGACCGTCGATGACCCATATCTCCTCGAATCGGTTGGCATAGACGTCCGCCTCGGTCGCCTCAAGACGCTCCCAAGCCTTACGATTCAGGTCTGGCGTCTGAGGACAGACGTTGGACATCAAGAATGTCTCAAGCTGTGCCTGCTCACCGAAACGCGTTGCGATCGCGTGATTGGGTGCCATGTGCCCCCTGTCATAGCCGGTCTTGGCATAATCGTCGGACCTGACTCTGCTGACCGTGCGATCATCCACCGAAAACTTTGTGGGTCTCGGTAGCAGCGCGGGGTGGTCGACCCTGCCCAGCCTGTAAGCCACCCATACCGGGTCTTTGTGATTCTCTGAATAACCGACAAGGTAGCCCTTGTTACGAAGCAGCGTGAGCTTCTGGGGCGACTTGGGCAGGCCCCCATATATGAAGTCGCGGTACGTGCCGTCAGGGCTAGTCGATACTGCCAGGGTGGTCGGTGACGATATCGCCGGCCGCTTCGTTGGCATTTCCCCGCAGCCAACAACACTGGCGATAATGAATGCTGCTACTGCAGGGATGAGCCAATGCTCGCAACGAGCTACTCTTCCCATGCCTGCTACTCCTTGGTGGACTGCACCGATTATCCATCGTTCTTGGGGCACTACTTTGCCGCTTGCCACCCACAGAGCAAACAGCAATTTCGCCCTGTCCCGCACGTTTCACTGCTCCCACCTCGCAGGGAGTATATATCCCTTCGGATCAGATATCCAAGGCTCCGTTCCTTTCAGCTAAAAGCGAGGCAATACACCAACTCCCACCGGCGGTCGCTGGGCACAGCCATCGGATACTTTGCTGGCCTGCGACCACACCTGTCAGACCAGCCCGGGATAATACGAATGAACCCGATTGATTGCAGCTTGTGGCGGCAAGCACTGAGAAACGCAAGGAGACGCAATCGTGCCGATCCGATAGGCATGATATACGGAGAAGGCGATTGCAAGACTTGTACCCGAAGGAGCCCAGGCCCCCAAGTATCCCAGGCAGAGAAGATTCCTTGCCGAAGAAAACGTTGGTGGTTACTATTGGCCCCAGCGTCGCCGCAAAGACGGCTGAATGCATTCATCTCCATTCATGGAAGGGCGGATTCATGTCCATCATTGTGACGTGCCCGAAATGCAGTAAGAAGCTCAATGCTCCTGATTCGGCAGCAGGCAGCAAGGGGGCCTGCAAGATATGTGGAACAACGGTCATGGTCCCATTGGCCGGTACAGCGCCCGATCCCAGACAACCGGAAGATCCCCTGGCTCAGCTGACCAGGGCGGTCTCAACAGCGGCCGCCTCGCCAGCGTCTCCCAGAATCCCCGAAGCTATTGGCGGGGTGCCACAGAACGCGCAGTCCAATGCCCCCGCCGTAGCCATGGCGGCCGCTTATCAGCATCCAGCATCGGGTGTGCCCTTCAACTCGGCCGCCAGAACACGGACCGCATCCGGAAGTATGTCGGCGGCCTTCCGCATCCTGCTCTGCAATCCCGCCAATGGCGTCTCCCAGGCCTATGACACACTTGGCCCGGCCAAGGCGTTTCAGGTTGGTGTTATCGCGGCAGTCGTCTTCGACATCGCCGTTTTCATCTCCGCATTCCTTGTCTTGGACAAGATGATCGGACTGGCAAACTTGATGGCGGGGTCAGGTAGTCCCTATGGCTATCCTTCCTCCTACCACAGTCCATCGATGCCAACAATCCCCTTCACCGTCTACCTGAAGCTGGTTGTTGTCGCCTTCACGCCTTTGGCCTCTATTGCTCTGGCACTATTGTGTGCGCGCAAGGCCGGCAAAGGCAAAGGATGCTGGCAGGGTGATGTGTTCGTCGCAGGGATATCACTGATTCCCTTCGCGGTTGTGTTTCTTGCCGCCCCTATCCTGGGGCCGGCCAATATTGAGGCCGTGGGCATCATGATGCTCGTGGCCTTGTGTCTCCTGGTCTTGACCCTCTTTCATGGTTTCAAGGACCTTGCAGGGCTTTCCCCGGGCTTTGCGACACTGGCAGTGCCGGCGACACTGCTGCTCAGCAGCTACCTTGCCAAGATAATGATTGCTGCATTGGTGTGACGCTGAACACTGTGACTATTCGGTGTAGACTCCAGAAAGCGAGGTTGGTCAATGGCCATCTTCACGTGCACCGAGTGCGGCAAGAGCCGCCTGGTGAAGGACGAGTTGGCTTGGAAAAAGGCCAAGTGCCCCAAATGCGGCTGCGTCGGGATCATCGCTCCTTCACCCGAAAGGGCCTCGCAGTCCGTTAAACCACCCCCCCGGACAGCAGCCTCGTCGGTTCATGGCAGCGGCATCTCAGGCAATAGCCAACGGAATCTCTTACGTAAAGATGCGGCCAAACAGCCCAAATTGGGCAACTGGCGTCGATGGTTTCTTTCTGATGAGACTTTCAGATGGCTCCGATTCGTGAGCTTGCTGCTCTATTGCCTGCCGGCTGGTCTCCTTATCACGCTCTTCTTCACGCAAGACTTGATTGGCGGAGGCAAGTTGGGTATAGGCGTGTTCGTCGTTGCTCTTGCACAACTGTTCGTAGGCAGTTTTGCCTTCCAGGGCACCGTCTTCAGTGTTGGCATGTGCCGCGGGTTCTCGTGGATCGGGCTCTTCCTTGCCATATCGCTCCTCATCGTGCCTCAAATGCTTTTGCCGATGCCAAGAGGCCTGCCTTCATCTACCACGGCTTGCGCAATAAGCCTGCTGGTTGTCAATTTGCTGCTGCTGATCACGCTCCACCATCCCTTGATGCAAGACTTACCCGGTTGGACTTATTCAAAAGGGTCTCTCGTCCGGGGCTTGATCCTTGGTTTGTTGTTCGCCCCACTGCTGAGTTCTGTCAACTTAGCTTTCGCAAGTGGGGGCATCCTGCCGTATTTGACATATTCACGGGAATTAGCGCACCGCTCTTTGTGCCTTTCAAAAATGAAGTCCCTCAGCCTCGGTCTGTTCATGTACGCAGCAGACAGTAACGCCTCAACCAATACGCCGTCGCAAGCCCATGTCCAAGCGAAGGCTTCTGTCGGTAACGAAAACGAATTGGTCGTCGATGTCTACCAAAATCCAAACAGCAGCCAAGCCGACGTTAATAGTGGCCGAACGAGACTCCCTGCCTGCCTAGGCGCATTGTATATCTCGGGTTTAGCTAACGACGGCATCTGGAACTGCAGTAACCTCGAAGGCCAATTTGAGTACTTAGGTCCGGACTTGGGTCTTTCTGCACCCAAAGACCTGCTCCTTTGCTACGAGAACCCCGCATGGCACGGAGGCGAGGGCGGCAACGTGATCTTCACAGACGGATCAGTTAAATGGCTTAATACGGACGAATTCTCCAGCCGACTAGATGCGACCAAGCGATGGATATCTGACCATCCCATCCCTGTTGATCAGAATGTTGAGACTGCAAATGCGATAGTCCAACTGAGCAATAAGACCGAGTGGCAAGGAAGGCTTACGATTCGAAAGGACCTTAGCTTCGTGTTTTGGGACGGGAACAGGAGAATAGCGATACCCTCCTCAAGCATCAGTTGTCTCAGTTGTAAAATTGATAACGAGTCGTTTCGAGATGAGGGGCCAAAACATGAACCAAGACAATTCAGAATTTACAAATGGACTGCGTACTTGCAGAGTGGAACAACCGTTGAAGGCGGGTTGAAAGAATGCGTTCTGCCGTTTAAGGACACTGCGGGCCGCCCCCACGACCTGATATTGCGATCCGAGCAGAAGGCTGAGGTTGGTGAGGATATTGATGATTACGTATACATGACCAGGATCACAATTTCAGCTAAGTAATCTGGATATGACTCTTGGAGTCAACCATCTGGGCGAGTGTCTGCATTGCAGTTCACGCGTTTATATCTGCAGGCCTGCATGCGGATCGCGTGGCTCGTGCTAGGCGACGGCATGCAGATATACGTTCGACCGTGAAGTGCTCCAAACACACAGGCCAGAGCTAGCTAGACTATAGCCCCCGGGCCAACTAAGCCCAGGCCGCCATCCAGATGAAGAAGAAGAGGCATGCCTCGGCAATGGCGATGATTCCTAATGCTGGAGCATCCTCTTTCCTGGCCAGCGCGACGATGCCAAGGATCAAGCCGATGAGCGGGATCAGCCATCCAATAACCACACCAAGGATCCCGCAGGTGTTGCCTTTGCCCTGGGCTGCCATTGCGGGCTGAAAAGGCACCTGCGGTGGCTGGTAGAATGCCGCCTGCTGGAAGGGTACGACTGTCTGCTGCCGGCATTGTGGACAGAGCTGAATCTGTCCTGCCGAAGACTCGGGTGCCTGCAACTGCATCAGGCAGTGCGGGCATTGGTAGCAGAGCATCTGGTGCGGTGCAGGAAACGGCGCGGCCCCGACTGCCACTTGAGGAATCGGGGGCGGAGATGGTCTCAATGCGATCGTAAACGTTCCCCCGCAGGTGGCGCACTGAGCCTTCTTCCCATTCATCGCCTCGGAAACAGGAAGCTTTCGCTGGCATTTCGGGCAGACAATGTTTATAGATGCCTCTCAGTCCAACACGCGCGGCTTCTCACTCTTCCTCTGCAATGCCATGGCACAGTTGTCTATCCCATTTTGCAGACCGCCATGCCTAGGAGCATCACCACGTGAAAGCAGAGGCCTGTTGAAAATTGTATTTCCGATCGAACTCCTGCTCAGACGAAGCAAAGTGCATAATGGCTTCAATAAAGGATACTATGGCTGGAATCCACGTCCAGCAAAAGAAAAGGTATAGCAGGCCCCACCCCCATCCACCAAGATAGAATTTGTGAATGCCCAGACCCCCCAAGAAGAGCGCTAGAAGGCCAGCGGAGGTCTTTGTCTTACCTTGATGAACAGTTCGAGTCGGCATGGGCGAAGAATAGACAGGGCCGGACGATGGAGCAGCGTAAGGAGGCATTTGTTGCGCCTGATAGAACGCCGCTCTCTGGACCGGCACGACCGTCTGTTGTCTGCACTGGGGACAGAGCTGAATCTGCCCAGCTGAAGACTCCGGGGCCTGCAACTGAAGCTGGCAGTGTGGGCACTGGTATAAGAGCATCTGCTGTTGTACCGGGGCCGGGGTGACCCCGTATGACACTGGGGGAATAGAGGGTGGAGCTTGTCCCAGGGAGATCGTGAATGTGCCGCCGCACGTGGCGCATTGAGCCTTTCTTCCATTCATTGACTCGTCGACGGGCAACTTTCGCTGGCACTTGGGACAGGCAATATTCATAGATGTCTCTCGGTGTAAGATACGTAACTTCTCATGTGAATGTCTCGACTACCCGGCATGGTCTCATCCGACCTTGCGGATTGCCAAATCCAGTGGCCAGAGGATGATGGCAAGCATGACTAAACCCGGCCAAAGAGGTCGCTGCTGGTGACTGGTCCTCTGGCCCGCATCTTTCCAATCACCGAGTATGCCATCTGCATTTGACGAACAGACCCCGCCACCGGCCTCGGCGATGGCCTTCAAGGCAGGCATGTCAGGGCCGGAAGGAACCATCTCCGAACCATGGGAAGATGAAACGTGGGAGCAATAGTTGACCGTCCTGCCATCGGCGCTGCGAAGCGACATGGACACCAGGTAGCGGCGACCGTCGTCGGGCAGGCGGATAGAGAACTTGTATTCGCCCGGCCCTGTCGATCTGCATTGGCCCACAAGGGCTTCTTTGCCACCCATTGATTTGTTTCCGGGAAGAAATGCCTTAACCTGGCCTGCGAGGCTATCCAGTGGGTGCCCTTGCTCGTCCTGAACGCGAAACAGAAACTCGGCGTCTGTTCCAGACGAATGGCTCTGAACACTGACGAAGAATGACTGCGGCGGCCGAAGGACCCCACGCACGGTTTGCAGCCAGAAGGTGGAGAATTTCTGCCACGTAACCCAATCACGAGCCCATGCATTCTTGGCATCACTCGTGAAGCACGCCACGCGACCCAGGCCGAATTGCCGTTCGCTCAACAGTGGGTCTTCGCGATCTGTCAGCAGGATCTGGTCGGCATCATCCTTAGCCTTCGAGGGGACGCAGCCTGCCAGCGGTGGCATCTCGTCCACGGTTACATTCTTCAGGATTGCCACGGCTGGCCCGGCCGACGGTCGGAATGGTTTTCGCTTGGTTTCGGAGACTCGGCGGATCGCCCGTGCCTCCTTGATGAACACCTGCGGTATCTGATCGGCAGCATCGCAGTAATAGTACTTTCCGCCGGCGGCCTTCGCGAGCGACGACATCAGGCTAACATCCGCATCGCCCCCCACGGCGATCGATGTCCAGGAAATTCCGTTCTTCCCCGCATCGGCAACCGCATTGTCCCAGAAACGGTTGCCGGTCAGGGGTGGGATGGTCAGCCCGTCCGTAAGCACGATCAGGTACTTCTCACCAGGCATGTTGGACAACAACTCCAGGCCTTTCTTGACAGCCGGCCCCATGGATGTACCACCCCCGCTTTCGATCGAGTCCACGTTCTTGCCAATCTCGTCCTTGAGCTCGACGCTAGTCGGGCTGACAACGACATCGGTCTGCTCATCAAAGACGACGACGGCAACGTGACTGTTCTCTGGCAGTGACTCTATGCTCGCAAGGGTAGCCGCCTTGACCATGTCCAACTTGCTGACAGCGCCAGCGGCCGTCGTACCCAATAGTTCCGTCATACTGCCTGACCGATCCAGGACGAAACACACGGATGCCTCCGGCTGCTTCTTCACCACCTGGGCCGGCTTCTCCATGAGCACGGCCGGTAGCAACTCGGAAAGCGGATTGGCTCGCCATTTGGAGGCCAGCACGTTGTCTCCGCCGATGAACACCAGCCCCCCACCCTGTTCCTCAACGTACTTCCGTAGCTGCCCACGCTGATCCGGGCTCAACTCCTTGCCGGACCAGTCACTGATAACCACGGCCGCGTAGGGGGCGAGGCTCTTGGGCCATTCAGCCGGGGAGATCACGTCAATCGGCATGCCGAGACCATCAAGGGAGAGGCGAAGGTTACCTATCTCATCCGGAAAGTTATCACACAGCAACACCCTGGGTGGGCCGTCCACGTACACGGTCGCTTCCTGGCTGTCGCTGAGGGCGGTAAGCGAGGGTTGCGTCTCCCC
>Ga0265339_10001614_pt1 | contig 16671 bp, 12 predicted proteins | sample 4CB219metaG_FD_202085 | JGI IMG/M metagenome (GOLD analysis project Ga0265339, IMG submission 202085) | Rhizosphere microbial communities from Carex aquatilis grown in University of Washington, Seatle, WA, United States - 4-CB2-19 metaG | ecosystem: Host-associated > Plants > Roots >... | reverse complement strand
TACGACTTGTCGGCGGTGTCCTGGGCCATCGCGCATTTCCTCCATGAAATCGAACACGGCTCTCAAAAGAGCATAATCGAACAAATTCTGCACTAATCGCCAACATCACTTTCCGATAGAATTCACCCTCGTTTTAGCAGCCCACGCGCCGCCTGCCCCGAAGACCGACTGACCGGGCGTGGCCATCTTATTCGACGGCAAGCCGAGCTGTACTTGCCCAAGCTGTCGGCATGCTGGGCGAGCGGTAAGTGAAGCCCGAGCCGAGCGCGGCCGTGAGGCGAGCGCTCATGCTCGACTTGAGAGTTCGGTGGGCTTTGCCAATGCTGGGAGCCTATCCAGGGCGTTGATCGCTGCTTGAGCAACCCGACGATCATCATCAAAACGCAGCCTTTCGAGTTCCGCCCTGGCCGACCCGACACGCCCGTTGCCCAGCGCAACGCACGAGTGACGGCGCACGACTCCATCGTCGTCGCGTAACGTGGCGATCAGTGACTGCGCGAAGTTCGCAGCGGCCGGGCCCATCCGCGCGAGGCAAGCAGCCGACCGGCGCCGTATCAGGGGGTCAGTGTGCCTAAGCCGGCGTGCGAGTTCTGGAAGAAGCGTGTCACAGACCAAATTGCGGATTCGTGTCGAATCGGCACCTTGACTGGACAGATACCACGGCGGCGCCGCATGATAGGCCTGCTCATGCGGCGCGACTCTAGGCGAGGATGTTAACAACCTGATCGGTCGCGACTTCCAGTTCACCTCTTCCGGTAAGTAGCTTTGCACACGGTCGCCAAAGAGCGGCAGTCCAATGTAGTTTATCATCCGATGCGTGGTGAGCACGAGCGCTGTGTTTCTCACCGCTAAGAAACCGAACATACTCGCACACGCGATCGTCAGAATGAACATGAAGAGCAAGCCGGCGATGAGGATCGGATCGGGCGCCGCGAATCGTGCGATTGCCAGCAGCAACCCGAAAAGAAACACCGCTTCGACCAGAGTAAGCACAAGAAACCGCTTGACGGGGAATTGCGCCCTGCCCTCCCAAACGATCGCCTCGCCTGGCTCCAGCAACCGGTCGATCTTGGCAGCGAGAGCAGCGGGAAGTGCTTCGTCCGTGGACGTGCATGGTGTTCTTGGCGAGGCATACGGGTTCATGTTATCCGACTCATCAGGCCGGTTGTCGGGTTCGTCCGACATGTCGGACTGGGCAACCCGGGGCGCTGATTCGGGAACATGAGGCAATACTGTATTGCGGGCGAACGGCCGGCTCTGGTGGGCTGACGGTGGCCTCACCGGCTTTGCGACGCGTGCTCTCGGTCGCCGGCTCGGCAGAAAGAACAATGTTAACCCAGACACGATGCAGAACCCACTCAGCACCGATCTGCTTGCCGCGCATTCTAAGTCAACAACGCGGTATTCCCAGCCAGCAATGACGAGCAGAAGGGCTCCGAACGCCGTTACAAAGAGGGCAGCGATCTTCATCTCGGCATTTTAGCGCCTCGTGGCTCACGTGTCATGCTACGGTTCGATGCCATTGCGGTTGAGGCCGGCGGGAGGAGTAAGCCACAACGTCAGTATCCCTAGGCCGAGCCGGGTTCAGATGGCTGGTCTATTTGGTTGCCAAGCGTCCCGATCGGTCGGCTCCAACCTACGGCATGGTGTCACGGGGCAGTCGCTTGGCGACGATCAGACCCCGGATCGCGAAAGGCAGCAACAGGATTGTTCCCACAACGCCAGGTAGGGCGATCGAAATGAGATCCAAGAATTGGGTAATCTCGGGGGGCTCGAAAATGCCCTGTGATTTCATGTCCTGCACGCCTGTTTTCGATGCTTCGATGCTCCCCGCGACTGCCACGGAGAGGGGCAATCACGACAACACAAGGAAAACGAGCCTGTACGCAGGCCTTCGACAGAATACGTTGTCGGCGGCGCCCCAGGCCACCGCAAGAATGAACGACACGAAAGGTGCGAATAAACACCAGACAAGCCAGCCGTGGAATTCCGGGGGGAGTGGCTCCCATGATACAACCGGTCCGAATGCGCACACCACCGCGGTCAGGGCAGTGACGATAAACAAACTTCGCAAGCGGAGCTGCGGGCAGGTCAGTACGTCATGTAACGCGGCAAATCCAATTCCGGCAATAGGGGCACAGGCCCAAGCTAGTAGGCTAATTCGAACGCTTTCAGCGGCCGTACAGAGAAACATAACGGACGTCCCTGCGAAATCGTCGGCGAGTTCTCGCCCCGAGAACCACAATGGCATCGATTCTGCCACAATCAGGAAACACCCGACCGTCGAAAGTATGACCGCCACCGTGGTGCCAAACCAAAATGCCTTGAAGTAACCCGTTGCCTGAACACAGGCCCTTCCGCACATTGTGGGCACTGCGATGGACAAGGCTATCGCCACAATCCCCCAACCCCACGACCAGGGAAATTCCGCCGTCCATAGCCCAATACAAACGGCGATCGCGGCGGTTACGCCGAAAATCCACCGGATAGAGAACTGAAAGCGCGGGCTGGTCATCGGCGCATTCTACCACTCGCCAGCTTCGCCGGAACCAGCAGCAGGCCCGCTTGCCCTCGTCCTGCTGGCGCGGCATGCTGATGGAATGGTCAAGCCCATTGCCAAGCTCGTTGCCCTGCTCAAGCCGAAGCGGCGGTGGGCGCATTTCTTACTCGGCTCGATGCTGTTGACAGTGTTTTTCGGTGGTCGTGTGCCTGCATGCGCCGACGAACCGCCTCTGCCAGCCAAGTCTGAGCAAATTGAACGTGATCATTCCCGTGCCGCCGTTGATTCGCTCCAGCAGTACCTTGCGCTCGATCCCGGCGTGCGAGGATCGCTCGCGGAACATGTGCCTACGAAGGTTCCGCTGACGCGCGGCGACAGGCGAAAGTCAGAGGCGAAAGTCAGACACCCACCTTTCGGCAGGTCGTAACCTATTGAGTCGATGGGTTTTTGCTTCACCTGCGTGTCATGAGTGCCCCATGGCATCGTCTTGGCCGCTCAATGATTTCCGCGCCGCCAGCCGCCTGCGGCTTGAGGCCGATCACCTCCAAAACGGCCTCGGTTTCTGCTCCAGATGAGGCGACGGGCCCATTGAGAGCAGCCATGATCATTGATGGACTCGCGATCCAGATTATCGAGGGGACAAATGAACGGGATGGGTTTTAGCTAGTGTATTGTGAACCCAGACTGCTCGCCGTCTGAACGGAAAAGAGCTTCAGAGCGACATTGCGTCCCCGTAGGCGTCCCCCAAACGAAAAAAGTAGAATGCGCGTAGAATGCCCCCTTTCCGACCCCCCCAGGACGTTGGAAATCGGCGCGCGTTTTTTTGCGTTTAGCAAGGTCAAGTTAGCAAGAAACCGATGAGCGAGGTCGGCGGGCATGCGTATTTCCCGGTGATTTTGAGCTAACCGCCGCAGGCTTAGCAACCAGATGTTGTTAAAAGGGACAGGATTTGGACGATTTCGAGCTGTTTTGCGGGCCTTTTGAATCAAAGCCCCTGGCTATCGCAGCGCCGCACCTACTGTGTTATGGCGCGGGTGATCTCTCAAGCATGTTGCGCCGATAACGCAGGTCCTTCATGACGCTGCAGGCACGGGGAAGTTGGCGGAAGGTGATTGGTAGTGACCGTGTGACACTGGGTGACGATGGTGACGATGGAATGCACGCAAAGTTTCTCTGATTGCCAGCAGGCAAAGTGCTAGTGCTGCACTTTCATCAACCGATAGCGCCGTACACTTTCGTCGTCGCTCGTGAAACTGATACCTAACGCGGCCATTTTCACGCACAAACGCGCCTATCGGCGGCCGGGACCGACGGATGTGGTTTCCTAGGATCGCGCCCCGCCGCTGAAACGTCTTCGCTGGTTCTGTACCCATGTCCCTTGATCGCCCTGTCGCGTATAACCGGGGGCTAAAGCCCTCCACTCTCCCACTTTTTCTTCAGCAATGCCTCTCGACCCCCCACTTGTCGCGCGGCTCCGCGCCGCGGTTCGCCCCGAACGTTTGCTCGATACGGCGGTACGGCTTGTCGAAGTTCCCAGCCCAACTCGCGACGGCCGGGCCGTGGCCGACCTGCTGGCCGAAATCTTGTCGTCCGATGGCTTCACCGTCGAACGACCCGCGGCAAACTGGCCCTCGGCGCCGGCCGTGGCGGCACGGCTCACGAGCGGCAAGCCGGGTCGCACGCTGCAGTTCAACGGCCACTTGGATACGGTCCATTTGCCGTTCGTGCCGCCGCGCGTGGCGGAGGGCATGCTTCACGGCAGTGGCGCCTCCGACATGAAAGGAGGTCTCGCGGCGGCGTGCGAGGCCATGCGGGCGCTTCGAGATGCCAACGGGCTTGCCGCCGGTGCGGTCCTGCTCACGGCCCATGATTTGCACGAGTTTCCCTGGGGCGACGGCGCTCAGATCGACGGCCTGATCGCCGCCGGATACCTTGGCGACGCCGTGCTGCTGCCGGAATATCACTCGTCGAGCCTGCCTGTCGTCGGGCGAGGGCTGGCGGTGTTGGAGGTGACGATTACGCGCGAAGGCTCGCCGGTGCACGAAGTGCTCGGCGGCATCAAGCAACCGAGCGTGATCGCCGCCGGAGCCGAATTGGTGCGCCGGCTCGGCGAGCTCGACCTGCGTCTTGGCGCGACGTCGCACCCGCTTGCCGGTCGGGCAAGCCTGTTCATCGGCCAGGTCCATTCCGGGGAGATCTTCAACCAGGCCCCCGTTGAATTCCGATTGTCGGGCACGCGCCGCTGGTTGCCCGGGACGAAAATCGATGAGATCGAAGCCGAGTTCCACCGGGTCGTAAGCGACGTCGCACACCTCAGCGGAACGCGCGCCGTTGCGAAATTCATCCGCGTGCGCGACGCCTGCCAGCTTGATCAGCACGAACCGATTGTCGCGGCGTTCCAGTCGGCCTACGGGGCCGCGACGGGCAAGTGCTTGCCGATCGGGGCCAAGCCCTTCGTCGACGACGGCAACACGTTCATGGCCGCGGGTGTGCCAGCCATCACCCACGGCCCAAACGCCAAGGGCGCGCACACGCTCGATGAGGTCGTGCCCATCGACGAACTGGTGCGCGTGGCGTTGGTCTACGCCCTGACTGCCGTCGCGTTCTGCGAAAACAAATAACCGCAGTACAATCCATTTGGAATGTGAAACAGCCCCTACCCAGCACAGCATGCGACTCGTCAGCTACAACATTCACAAGGGCATCGGTGGGCGCGATCGGCGCTATCGAATTGAGCGGGTGATCGAAGTCATTGAACTGGAAAACCCAGACGTCTTTTGCCTGCAAGAGGTGGCGCAGCACTCGCGCCGAGCCAGGCGACAGGACCAGCCACGGCTCTTGGTCGACTATTTCAATGCCGCGGCACACCTCTACCAGCGCAACGTCCACTACTTGCGCGGCGGCTATGGCAACCTGCTTTTGTCGCGCTGGCCATTGGAGAGCCACCACCAGATTTCGCTGCGGTTCAACGGCAAGAAGCCGCGTGGAGCGCAACTTGCCGTGGTCGAGACGCCCGAGGGGCCCATGCGGCTGGTGAACTGGCACCTGGGGTTGGGCGAGAGCGAACGGCACTGGCAAGCACAACACCTGCTCGAGCACCCGTTGTTTCGCGAGTCGCCCGATCTGCCGACCTGGATTGCGGGCGACACGAACGACTGGCGAAACACGCTTGGCGATGGCCCGCTCGCCAGCCACGGTTTTCGCTCGGCCACATCGCCTCCGTCGCGATATCGCACGTTCCCGGCCTGGCTGGCGTTGGGATCGCTGGACAAGGCGTTTCATCGCGGCGGTATCGTCGTGCGGCACGCGCGCGTCGTCGCGACGCGGCTCGCGAAACAGGCCAGCGACCATCTGCCGTTGGTGGTCGATTTTCACCTGGAAGGCGGTCATTAGTCATTAGTCACTCGTCATTGGTAACACGCGGAGGGCCCCGATACCGGTTGGCCTACTATGATCTTACAAGGTCATCCAGCAAAAGGAGTTGCGGCTCGTACCCATGACGAACGGCCGATGAGGAAACACACGGATCTTGACCTGGTTGTAATCTCGAATCAGACTGGATTGCGGCACGTCAAACAGGTCGTTTTCCGGCAACCAACATGGCTATTCGCTTTCTTTGCCCGTTAGGCCACCCGATCAAGGCGGCGGACCACCGCTCAGGCAAGAAGGGACGCTGCCCGGTGTGTCATCAGAAAATCATCGTTCCCGTGCCCAACCCGGAACCGAGCGGTAGTGAAAAACGCTCCTGGGACGCACCCGGTCCACAGCCGATCGAGTTCGACGAACAGGCACCGGCCAGCGCGCCGATCCCAGGCAGCCGAAAACGCAGGCGGCGTTTGAAATCAGGCAGGTCGATTGTCGCCACGGAGCTGTTGCTTGAACCGACGCCTCAGCGTTCCGAACCGATATTTCCCAAGCTTGCGATCGACGATTCGTCGGCCCTGGCACCATTGCCGCCGCCATTGCCACCGCCGTCCCTGGTCCCTCCGCCGGTGGCCGATCGGATCGCCGATCGGATCACTGTGCCGCGAAATCCGTCGCAGGGCAAAAGCCGTCTCAAGCCCGAGCCACCGCCGCGCTGGGTTGGCCGAATGAAAAGCGGTTACGATCACGTGTATCGCGCCGACGCGAAGCAAATTGAAATGGTCTATTGGCTGGCAGCCATCCTGTTGTTCGCGGTGGTTTTCGGCGCCGCCCCTGCCCTCAGGCATTGGCAATTGGCCGAAGCACCGGTCTGGGCGCGGATCGTTCTGTTGGTGGCCGCCGCCCAACTGGTTTACATCGCGTGGCTGGTGTTGATGCCTGACTGGAGCACCATCTGGGTTGGCATGGTCCTTTTTGCCTTGGTGGGGGCCGGATACGGCGCGTCGATGGCGCTGGTCGGCTCAATGCCCCAAGGCAAGTTGCCTCCGATGGGGTTGGCCGGCGCCGGTTCGTCGGCCGCGGCCTGGTGTGGCGCCAACGTACTGGTGATGGGGTTGCTGAGCTTCGCCTGCGGCCGGCTGGCCACCAAATGGCGACGCTCTGACGTCGTCCATCGGACAGCGCCATACCGCGGAGCGTGACGGCACGCAACAAAAGCCTGGAATTGTCGGGCTTACTTTGGCGTCATGGCAGGTTGGAAACCTGCCCCACGTCATTTCAACGCCGAGAACTTGGTGATGCTGAAGGAGGTGGAAGTGGTGAAGGGGACGATACCGTAGAGGCCGCGGGTGAAAAACAGGTCGATGACGTTGTTGGCCACCAACATTTTCGTCTTGGGCACTAATACGATATCGGAGTCGTTGAGCCAGATTTCGTCGGCCGGGCAAGGACGTTTGCCGTAGAGCGGCCCGCGCAAGTCGAGCATCGTAGCCATCAGCCGCCAGTCGTCACCGCGGCGGAAAACGACCGTTTTCCAAAGATTGCCTCCGTAGTTCCAGCCACCGGCGAGGCTGATGGCCTGCATCGCAGTGGTGGGGCCCACCAGCTCGTAACGGCCCGGGAGCTTGACCTCGCCCAGGACGTAGACGTAACGGGGAGCCCGTACGGCGAGCACCGGAGTGGCTTCCCAACCTTCGATTTGGGCGGTCGCGTAGCGCTCGTCAAGCTCGCGCTTCAACTCGTCGAGCGTAAGCCCCTGGGCGGGCACCGAACCAACCAGCGGCAACTGGATCGTCCCCTCAGGCGTGACTTTTGCCCGCCGCGACTGGCCGCCGAATCCCTGGCGGCTGTCGACCGTCGCGCGCAGGTCTTCGAGCCTGGTGTTTACCTTCAGCGGCGTGACGGTGATCGCCGGCGTCTTGTAGAACTTCTTGTACCTCTCGTCCAGCTCCTGGCGAAGCTGGTCGACGCTGTGCAGCGTGGCACGGACCTGACCCAGCAGGCGAAGCGTGATCGTTCCGTCGGGCTGAATCGTCAAATCGCGATCCAGTTTTTCGTCGGTGAACGACTCGACGCGAATCTCATCGCCCACGTTGAGCTGGTAGGGGCGCGAGGTCTCCTCGCGCGTCAGGCGAAAAACGAATTCCAATTCGTCATCGACCCGTAGCAGGTAGCTGTCGACATGGGATGTCCGCTGGTGGCCCACGTACTCGCCCTGCGCGAAATTCTGCCAGTTGATCGGCCGTGCGGCCCCCCAGCCCTGTTCGCCGCAGGTTCCATCGGCGCAATCGAGCCCCTTGATCGCATACGGCGCGGCGGGGCCGAGCGCCTGGCAAAGCCGGATCGGCGGGTCGGACGACCGCGGGATGCTTCGCGGCTCACCAACCCGCAGCGCAAGCGCGGCACGTCGAGCCATCGTCCGCGCTTGTGAATGGTCCTCTTGCTGACTGGCCGGCGCGGGGAGCCGCGCGATAGGCGCATCGCCTTTCGGCCACGCCCAGACCGCCGCGCCCAGGGCCAACGCGAGCCGCAACGCGAGCGAGCGCCGCGAAAAGACTCCACATGCGACATTCATCAGACGGGCTCCGTGTGCATCACAGATGTCGGATTATCTTCGAATGGGGCCGGACTGGGCTGGGCTTTGCTTCTGGGCGCTGAATGGCCACCAGCTTCGCTTGGCCGTCGGCGTCGCCGCGGCCGGTGGCACCGAAGCGGGCTGCGCCGTGCCCGGCCCGGCAGTCGTGGCCGCCGGACGCTGCAAGTCGGTCGTGGGCTTCGAGGTCCCTGCGAACGTATCGGCGTCGACCCAGTTCACATCGGACGACGGGACCAGCTTGCCGGCCTTGGCCGCGGCACTCTCCCGTTGGGCGGCCAACGCCGCTTCGTTCTGCGCTAGCGCCGCCAGTTCCGTTTCGCCGAGTTGGCGGTGGACGACCGCGAGGTTCTGCCAGATCGCCGAGTACCCCGCGATCGACGCCCCGTGCCGCAAAAGCTCGCGAGCCGCCTCGTAACGCCCAAACCGAGCCGAAAGCACCGCCAGCTCGTTAGCCGCCATGAAGTTGCCCGGATGGGTCTCGATCGCCGCCTGGTGGAAGACCATCGCCTTGGGCTCAGGAGCGACGACGTTGGGGAGCTTGTTGTCGGCCATCGTGCCATACACCTTGCCCAACCCGTAAAGTGCCATCGAGCCGGCCTCCTCGTGGCCTGCCGCGAAGCCTAGTTGGTCTTGAGCGTAGGTGTAATAGTGCTGCAAAGCGACGACGGGCAGCAGCGATTCAGCGGGAGCGTTTTTGAGTACGGGCGTGCGATGGGCGCTGACGAGGATGCTGATGTCGAGATCGGCCTCGAGTCGCGAACCCAGCGGGATGAAGTCCTCGGCTTCCTCGAGCGCGCCCAACCCCGCCGCCAGGGCCTGGCTATGTTCACGGTTGCCGCTTTGCAAATCGAGCGCCTGCGTAATGGTCCGCAGCGCCAACACGAACTCGGCGCGCGCCGAATAAAGCGCGCCGCGTGCCGCCAGACTGTAGCCATGGCGGACGTGGGCTTCGGCTTGCCGGGCCACGGCGTCCATTTCGCGCGGTCGGTTCGTCATCCGCTCGGCCGCCGGCTCAGGTTGCGTTTGCGTACGCATCTCCCTGCCGGACTCGGCAAACCGGCCAGGGCTGCTTTCCGCGAATGCGGTGTCGTTGTCGGGCCCGGCGAGGGTTGGCCCATTTTGAGTCGGCTCATCGGGCATCGGCCGCACGCTACGGATGATCGAACGCGGCAGCGAAGCGACCGGCAACGGGGTCTCGGATTGGGAGGCCGGAAACGTTCGTGTGATCGCCGGCAGTCGCTCGAGCGGTGGGGGCGCTGGAAATTGAATCAGAATCGTTTCATTGACCCGTTCGACACTAGGGCGGCGCAAGCGGGGTTCGGCGCAGGGGCGCAATGGCGCCGCGGGTTCGCTTGTCGCCGAAACCGCGGCCGGCGCGTTAGGCCCCGGTATGGGCCCACCTTCGTGTCCGCATCCGGCCAACAAGAGCGAGCCCAACAGGGGGCGAGCCCATTGTGCCAGGCGGACGCTAGTGTGGCGAAGAATCATTTCGTCCGTGACCGTTTCGTGGTGTGCTCGCCACGTCCCACCGCATCCGGGCGGGGGACTTCGATACAAAAGCGATCGTCCAACGGGCAAGATCGCGCTGAGCGAAACCATGCTCACGGCCGCTACAACCCGACCGGCTGCCCGAACAGTCGGCACAAACGGCGCGGTACAATCGCTCCAGGCGTTATAATCGGAACAGACTGCGGAGTAGGTCGAGCTTTGCAGTCTGGCTTGCGCTACTCGTGGTCCCGTCAGCCTGGAAAGGCTAACCTACGGTCCCGTCAGGCTGGAAGGGTTAATCTACGCGCCAGCCAGCGGATAGGCGTTGAAGCCCGCCTCACGGAGACGGTTGACGAAGCTGTCGGGCCCGTGCGTGCAGTAGATTTCGTTGGCGCCGACGCGCTCGACGGCGGCGAACAGCTCGTCGTAATCGGCATGGTCCGACAGTCCAATCGCGTGGTCGACCCCCAACTGGCGGCGCGTGCCGGTGTACGCCGCCCAGCCGGTCACGGCGATCGACACCGTGCGGCCAAGGCCGGATAAGTGCCCTGGGCGGTGGGTCGAAGGAGGCGTGACGACCGCGTGGCCCGCCAGGGGCCTTCCGGTGTAGAGCGCGTAATCGCCCAGGTCAACGCCGCAAGCCGTGTAGACCTGGCTTACCTCGAACACTTTGCGGTGCTGCAAGACCGGGATGCCGGCCGCGGTAAGAAGGCTCGTGACCTCTTGTCCTTTGCCTAAGGCATAGGCTTGAATGACCGGCGTGACGCCGTCGGCCAGCGCCGAACGGCAAGCGCCGATCAGCCGCGCGATGCTCTCGGCACGGGGCGGGTGGCGGTATCGCGGCTCGCCATAGGTGCTTTCAATTACCAGGATGTCGGCCCGCGGAAGATCGGCGCGTTCGGCGGTGGCCGATTCGCCCAGCTTGAAGTCGCCCGTGTAAAGCAACGTCCGCCCATCATCTTCAGCCAGGAGCATCGCCGAACCAAGGCAATGCCCGGCCGGAAATGTCGTCAGTTTCAGTCCGCCCCATTCGATCGGCTGCCGGTAGGGGAGCTCGAACACGTCGCGGCGGCCGAGCCGCAGTTGATAAAGCCGGGCTGTCTCGGGCGTGCAGAGCGCGTATTGGTGCCGCGCCATGTGATCGATGTGAGCGTGCGAAATGAACGCGCGGGGCTGCCTGCGGCGGAAGTCGATGGCCAGGTCGGCGCGAGTCAGCTTCAGTCCGCGGTCGTAGTGGAACAAAGGGGCGACCAAATCATTTTCCCGCAGGCGCGCCGAGCTTTCCGGTTGGACTCAGGCCCGCCCGCTTCCAGACGGCGTCGAGCTTTTCAGCGGCGAGCTTGACGACCGCGTCGCGCCGCATGCCGGCAAACCGGCTGGTGTCGGGCGCTGGAGTGATCGGTCCCTGATAACCGGCCTCGGCCAGTATGACCAGCGCCGCGGCGCTGTCGATCACGCCCGTCTCGCCGGGCAAGCGGCGCGAGCTCAAAGGCGCGCTCTCAGGGGTGGCGATGGCTTCGGCCGCGTCGTTCAATTGCACTGTCACGATCTGGTCTGCCTTCAGTTTGCTGCGCAGGGCGTCGAGCGAGCCGCCGCCGGCCCAGACTTGCCACAGGTCGAGCGATACACCCACCTGACCCTTGCCCACGGTCCCCAGCAACACAAGCAGGGCGTCGAGGCTGTGGATGAATTCGAAGTGTTTTCCCGCGCGGAAATCGGCCTGGGCCTGAAAGCCGACGCCGAGCCGCACACCCATCGGCTCGAGCTTCTTGGCAATGTCGGCCAGCCGCTGGCGGTGAAACTCGAAGTTCTGGTGGTAAGGGCGATCATCACAGGCCGGCTCGATGGTCGTAACCGTCCGAGTCGCGCCAACCTCGACCGCCGGCGCTACCATCGCCGGAAGCTGTTCGAGCTCGTGCTTGAACGTGGCGTCGTCGGCGCTACAGTCCAACGGCAACGCGAAACTGCCGATCTTCAGTTTGGCGCTGTCCAACAGCCGGCGGGCTTTTGGCAATCCATATTCATTGACCTGACGCGTGAATTCAGCCAGGTTCAGGTCGACACTGCGAAATCCGAACGAAAGCGCGAGCTCGATGAGCTCACTTGGACCGGCAGAAGTGCCCAACGCTTCCGGACTCAGATTCTTGAACATCCACTCCTCCAGGGGTTGATTTGGCGGGAACAGCGGCGGCGGGCGAGGTGCTCGCGGGAAAGCACATCCGCATTATGCCACATGGCCGCAATTCATCAAGGTACTGGAGGAAGGTAGGTGGATAGGACGTGAGGAGGTGAGGGGATGAAGGGCGGCAAGGGAAAGGGGAGGCCGCGATGCGGGAGGTTATTCTTCCGTCAGCGATATCGCTTTCTTCACCAGCTCGACGAAGGCGGCGCGGTGGCCGTTGGGGTCGGGCCCGAGGCCCTCGCCGGCCAGCTCCAGCACGGCGGCGTAGGTCAGGTTTCCTTTGAACTCCGAGCCGCGAAGCAAGAGGCCGAATCCGGCCACTGCCGAGGCGAATTTGAAATCGGCCGTGGCCTGGGCGAAACCATGCCCGTCGTCGCGAGCTGCGATCACCAGCGGTTCGTGGCTGGCCTCGCCGTCGGGGTCCTTGTAGCGGAGCTTGAGTGTCAACAGCTCGCCGCTCGCGGCGGCCTCAGTCGGTGCGGCGGGCCGCTGGTATTTCAGCTCGTCGATTGCGGGTGTTTCGACCGGTTTGCCCGGCGGGACCAGCTCGTAGAGCGCGGTGACCGTGTGCCCCGCGCCGATCTCGCCGGCGTCTTTCTTGTCGTCGTTGAAGTCCTCCGCCCGCAGCATGCGGTCTTCGTAGCCGATCAACCGGTAGGCGCCGACGGCCAGCGGGTTGAATTCCAGTTGCAGCTTGACGTCCTTGGCGATCGTCACGAGCGTGCCACCGGCCTGCTCGACGAGCAGTTTGCGGGCTTCCTGCTCGCTGTCGACGTAGCCGTAGTTGCCGTTTCCCTTGTCGGCCAGTTTCTCCATCATTTCGTCGTTGTGGTTGCCCATACCGAAGCCGAGCACGGTGAGGAACACGCCCCCCTTGGCCCGCTCTTCGATGAGTCGCTCCAGCTCGGCGGTGCTGGTGGTGCCGACATTAAAATCGCCGTCGGTGCACAAGACCACCCGGTTCGTGCCCCCCTTGATGAAACTGGCCTGGGCCGTGTCGTAGGCCAGCCGAATGCCGTCGCCACCGTTCGTGCTGCCGCCGGCCTCCAGCGCGTCGAGCGCCGCGGCGATTTTTTCCTGCTGAAATCCCGAGGTCGAGGGGAGCACCAGCCCGGAGGCGGCGGCGTAGACGACCATCGCCACGCGGTCTTGCTCGCGCAGCTGTTCGGCCAAGAGGTGCATGGCACGGCGGACGCGCGGCAGCTTGTCTTCGGGCTGCATCGAGCCGGAGACATCGAGCAAGAACACCAGGTTGGCCGCGGGGCGGTCATCGCGAGGAATCTCTTTCCCCTTGAGCCCGATCCGCAGCAGCCGGTGTTCGGGCTGCCAGGGGCAAGCGGCCACTTCGACATGGGCCGAGAAGGGGACGTTGCCCTCCGGCGGCGCGTAGTCGTAGCTGAAATAGTTGACGAATTCCTCGATCCGCACCGCGTCGGGAGGTGGCAAGCAACTCTCTTGCTCGATAAACCGGCGCGTCTTGGCGTAGGAGGCCGTATCGACGTCGATTGAGAACGTCGAGAGCGGGTTGTCAGTCACGTCGAGGAACGGATTTTCGATGATCCGGGCGTAGCGGTCGCCCCCTTCGCCTGGACCATGTCCGTCGTCGGCGAGGTATTGCACGATGTTTTGGGCCTCGCCTTTAGTCGTGATCAACAGCACCTCGTCCTTGATCACGTAGGTCAGATCGATCTCGCTAAGCAGCGTCCGCAGTGCCGAACGCAACGTGATCCCTTTGAGGTTCCGTGTAATGGTGGTGTCGCCGCCAACTCCAGCGTCGGTCAGCGCCTTGTTGTCAAGCTGGATCTCGATATCGTGCTTGGCCTTCAGGTACTCCATCACGTCCGAAAGTGGCTGGTCGGTGAAGTCGAGTTCTGTCTTATCCCAAAGCGCGGAGCGGAGCCGGGCCTCCGCCGAGCTGCCCTCTGACAGATTCACCGCCTTATACTTTTTCCGCCTCTCGGTCAGCGCCTGCCAGACTTCGGAATCAGGGTAGACGATCGGTGGTTCTTCAGAAGTACGAACTACCAGGTCGGCGACTGGGTAGACCCTGGTCGAAAGGACCTCCTTGCCCTCGATCGTGTGTCCCTTCATTCGAGTATTCACGCCAATAGCGCGACTCCTCTCAGAATGCATGGTCCTGCCTGGGTGTGGAATGAGCTTGCGCGGCTCGATCTCGCTCGATGGGTTTCGTGAGCCGAAATATTGCTTTCGTGGGAAAGGGTGCGACTTTGTTTTGGTCTCCCATTCCGGCTTGGCAACCGCATCATCTGGATTGCGTCGACGTGGCGCACTGGCACGTCCTTGGTCAAAGGTTTGGTTGTCGAAATCCGCGTCAACAGATACCCCACCCGTGAAGTCCACATCGCGATCCACCGCCGCCGTCCAGTTTCGATGTGTCGTGTACACTGCTGTGACAAATCCACCGATGCCTGCCAACATCGCCAGCAAGCTGGCAGCCAGCGCGAGCTTCATCCGCGGGCGCAAGGCGAACCGCCGCTGCCGGGCCGCGGCGAGGATGCGCGCGGTCAGGTCGGGTGGACGCTTGCCGCCGACGACCTCGGCCAACGCCTGGTCGGTCCAGCGGTCTTCGAGTTCATCGCGAGGGTCTTCGTGTTCGTTCATGGTCCTGTGTACTTCGTATTTACGACCGGGTTTTCGTAATCGACTCGCTTTTTAAAAAATTTGATCAATCGCGGCGGGTTGCAGCGGGCCATGCCGCCGGCTTGCCCGGTGGTTGCTGACGCTTGCCGCTAAATAGGGAGGCCCCTCGACACCCTCGTCCCGGAATTAGTCGCACTCCCAGGCCGCCTGCGGCGGCCTGGGAGTGCGACGAAATCCGCGCGGGAAAAACGAATGGGATTCTGGCTGGCTTTGTATCTAGCAGCCAACGTGAAATTCCACCGGGCAAGCCGGTGGCATCTTGTTCCAGCGCTCTAAATATCGGTCGACTCATCGAATGCGCCATTAACAACGTCGACTTGAATCATTGCTCGCCCCTCTTCCCCTCCACGCACTTTCGCAGCACTTCTCTCGTCCGCCGCAGCAGGCTCTTGACGCCGTCCTCGCTCATCTCCAGCTCGCGGGCGATTTCGGCCCGCGAACGGTCGTGGCGATAGAACATCTCCACGGCCTGCCGGGCACGTCCCTCCAACGCCTCCACGCAGTCGCCGAGCGCGGCCAGGGCCGCGTCGGCGCGGTCGTCGCCCGACAGCCGAGCCCAAACCTCGTCGGCCAGATTCAGTTGCGCGATCGTCGGCTGCCTGCGCCGCTTGCGTGCCGACATCAGGAACAGGTTCCTCGCGACCGTGCGCAAGTAAGCCGCGGTCGCCGCCGTCGAATGCTCGACAAAAGGTTTGCGGACCACGGCCAGGAACACGTCCTGCGTCAGATCGTCGGCCTGTGTTTCGTCGGCCCCCAGGAAGCGCAGGTAACGCCAGATGCCAGCCTGGTGAGTCCGCACCAGGCTGGCCAGGTCGCCCGGACGCTTCTCGGTCGCGATGGCCATGCCCTTAAAGTGCCGGAAGACGGCTAAAGGGTGCGGGGAGTGTCACTGGTCACTGGTCATTGGTTCGGCGGCAAACAGCCCACGGATGTTCAGATCCCGCCGCCCACCTCACTCCAACCAATGACAAGTGATAAGTGACAACTGACTATTGACCAATCACACATTCTTGACCGCCCCGACCAACTGGGTCAGCGAGCTTTTGGCGTCGCCGAACAAGAGCGAACATTTAGGGTTGAAAAAGAGCTCGTTTTCGATGTTCGAGAAGCCGCGGCTCATGCTCCGCTTGAGCACGATCATCCGCTGGGCCTGGTCGGCGTTGAGGATCGGCATGCCGTAGATCGGACTGGAACGGTCGTTGCGGGCGGCGGGGTTGACGACGTCGTTGGCCCCGATGATCAAAGCCACGTCGGCACGCGGAAATTCACCGTTGATGTCGTCCATATCATAGAGCCGGTCGTAGGGCACGTTCGCCTCGGCCAAGAGCACGTTCATGTGCCCAGGCATCCGGCCGGCCACGGGATGGATCGCGTACTTGACCTCGCCCCCTTTCTTTTCGATCAGCTCGGCCAGCTCGCGCACCTGGTGCTGGCACTGGGCCACCGCCATGCCGTAGCCCGGCACAACGATCACCAGCCGCGCATACGCCAGTTGCAGCGCGGCGTCGTCGACCGAGATCGAGTTGACGGTCAACCCCTCGGTCGAAGCGGCCTTGGCCGCCGTCGTGTCGCCGCCGCCAAAGGCCCCGAAGAGCACGTTGGCGAACGAACGGTTCATGGCTTTGCTCATCAAGATCGAAAGCAGAAAGCCGCTGGCGCCGTCCAGCGCCCCGGCGATGATCAGCACGTTGTTTTGCAAAGCGAAGCCGGTCGCCGACGAAGCCAACCCCGCGTAGGAGTTCAACAGCGAAATCACCACCGGCATGTCGGCCCCGCCGATGGGCAGCACAATCAGCACACCCACCGCCAGGCCGAGCAGCGCCATCAAGTAAAAGGCCGTCGCTGTGAACCGGCCGTGCTCCGGGTCGGGATTGAAGATCA
>Ga0265339_10001613_pt1 | contig 16676 bp, 14 predicted proteins | sample 4CB219metaG_FD_202085 | JGI IMG/M metagenome (GOLD analysis project Ga0265339, IMG submission 202085) | Rhizosphere microbial communities from Carex aquatilis grown in University of Washington, Seatle, WA, United States - 4-CB2-19 metaG | ecosystem: Host-associated > Plants > Roots >... | reverse complement strand
CGAAAAACTGCAAACCGAGGCGATGGGCGATCTCCACGGTGCGATCGGAGCTGTGGTCGTCCACCAGAATGCAGGTGTCGACCAGGTCGGGCAGCTCCCGAACTGTCGCTTCGAGCGTCTTTTCCGCGTTATAGGCGGGTAACACGACGGCAATCCTTTTGCCGTTAATCATGCGATGGAATCCTCAGTCTGTTTTCTGTAAATCATATCTGAATCAGTCAGAAAATCCTTAGTTTTCGAGGAAAAGGCGGCCCGGCGGCAATCCAAAGCGTCTCCATTGATAAACTATTAGGACAGAAAGTTAACGCACCGGAACTATGGCACCTCGGACCCTGTTCGACAAAATCTGGGAATCGCACCTGGTTGCTGCGCCGAAAGGCCAGTCGCCACTTCTTTACATCGACCTGCACCTGGTTCACGAAGTGACTTCGCCGCAGGCTTTTGATGGACTGCGCAGCAATGGTCGCCGCGTTCGCCAGCCGCTAAGGACCGTGGCTACGGTGGATCACAACATCCCAACGACGCCGCGCGGCTTGCCGATCACGGACCCGATCGCCGCGAAACAGATCGAGGCGTTGCAGAAAAATTGCCGCGAATTCGGCGTGCCCTTCTTTGATATGGACTCCGCCGACCAGGGCATTGTGCACGTCATTGGCCCGGAGTTAGGTATCACACTGCCGGGCATGACCATCGTGTGCGGAGACAGCCACACTTCTACGCATGGCGCGTTCGGATCGCTGGCATTCGGCATTGGTACGTCGGAAGTCGAGCACGTGCTTGCTACCCAATGCCTGCCGCAAAATAAGGCGAAGTCGATGCAGATTCTGGTCCACGGCCATTTGCCTGAGGGCGTGACCGCGAAGGACCTGGCACTTGGGATCATCGGGCGGATTGGCACAGACGGCGCGACTGGACACGTGATCGAATACGCGGGCGAAGCGGTGCGAGCTTTATCGATGGAAGGCAGGATGACGCTCTGCAACATGAGCATCGAAGCTGGCGCGCGCGCCGGATTGATTGCACCCGACGACACGACGTTTGCCTATCTCTATGGCCGTCGTTTTGCGCCCAAAGAAGAGGCATGGGAAGAATCCGTTGAAGAGTGGCGGACGCTGGCTTCCGACATAGGGGCGCGCTATGACCGCGTCATCGAAATCAACGCGGCTTCGCTCGCGCCCTACGTCACCTGGGGAACAAATCCCGGCATGGTTGTGGCCGTCAATGCACGCGTCCCCGAGGTGGCCAGTTTCGCGGCGGAAGCGGATCGCCGTGCTGCTGAGCAGGCCTTGGCTTACATGGGGCTGGAAGGTGGAACGCCGATCGAAAACATATCGATCGATCGCGTCTTCATCGGATCGTGTACGAATTCGCGGATCGAAGACCTGCGTGCTGCGGCGCGCGTTGCCAAAGGCCGGCGCGTGAATGCGAAGGTTCGCGCGATGGTAGTGCCCGGCTCCCAGGCCGTTAAGCGGGCAGCCGAGCAGGAAGGGCTGCACCGAATTTTTGTGGATGCCGGGTTTGAGTGGCGGGAATCGGGATGCTCGATGTGCCTGGGTATGAATCCAGATATTCTCCAGCCGGGCGAGCGGTGTGCCTCCACAAGCAACCGCAATTTTGAAGGACGGCAGGGCCGTGGCGGGCGCACGCATCTCGTGAGCCCCATGATGGCGGCAGCGGCGGCGATCGAAGGACATTTCACGGACATTCGCAACTGGCAATTTAACTGAGCAATCCTATGCAACCGTTTCGAAAACATACCGGACTCGTCGTGGCACTGGATCGGGTCAACGTCGATACCGATCAGATTATTCCCAAGCAGTTTCTGAAGCGTATTGAGCGCACGGGCTTCGGGCAATTTCTGTTCTACGACTGGCGTTTCTCGGCGGATGGTGAGAGGATTCCCGACTTCATCCTGCACGCTCCCCGCTACCAGAACGCTTCCATCCTGGTGGCCGGCAAGAACTTCGGTTGTGGATCCTCGCGCGAGCACGCCGTCTGGGCGCTGGCCGATTTCGGCTTCAAGGTCGTGATCGGCTCGACATTCGCGGACATATTTGCCAACAACAGCCTGAAGAACGGACTGCTGACGGTACGCCTCACCGAGGAGCAGGTTGCTGAGATCATGCGTCGTGCGAAAGAAAAGGAAAACTACCAGCTCACTGTCGATCTGGAAAAACTCCGCGTCGAGGATGGGGAGGGGTTCACAGCGGCTTTCGTCGTCGACGACTTTGCCCGTCACTGCCTGCTGAACGGATTAGACGATATTGGCCTTACCTTGCAGCACGAACCCGAAATCGTGGCCTATGAAACAAAACATCCGCCTCGACCTGAAATGAAAACAATCTCCTCGCCTACGGCTATCTAGTCGCTCCGCCCGCGTTGTACACTTTCCAGTTTCACTGTGAACCGGTTGTTGGACCGGCTCATGTCCGATTGGAGTGCGTCTGTGAATAAATTTTTGGCTGCTTTCCTCTGCAACGTGCTGCTGTTATCTATCGCAGCGGCTCAGGCTCCCGCGCCAGCGAAGCAACTTTCCATCGAAGCGATCTTTGCTGAGGGAGGCCTCACGGGCCGTCCTCCCGAAACCTTCAAGTGGAGTCCAGACGGCACCAAGGTATCTTTTGTGCAGCGCGATGACGCCGGAGAACATGGTGAACTCTGGTATGTAGACGCGACGACTGGCGAAAAGAAGGTGCTGGTCAGCGAAGCCAAGCTTTCCCAGCTTGCGCCGCCCGCTTCAAGAATCAAAGATGAACGCGAGAAAGAGCGTGTCACGCGCTATCACGTCGCGGCATACGCATGGTCCCCCGATTCCAAGCACCTGCTTTTCGATTCGCAGGGGCAGCTCTGGTATTACAGTCTCGACTCGGGAACCGCTGTTCAACTCACCTCGGCGCCCGATGCAAGCGAAGACGCGAAATTTTCCCCGGATGGCAAGCGGCTCGTCTTCGTCCGCAAGCACAATCTCTATGTCCATCCTGTCTCAGGGGAAGAAGGTGAGCGCCCCCTCTTCGATGCGGAAAAGGAAAAAAAGAAAGATAAAGACAAAGACAAGAACAAGGAAGACGAGATTCTGAACGGCGAGGTCGACTGGGTCTATGCCGAAGAGCTCGCTGTGCGCAGCAATTTCTTCTGGTCGCCTGAAGGCCGAGACATCCTCTTCCTGCAGATGGATGAAAGCCGCGTGCCCACCTATCCCATCACCGACTGGATTCCGACCCATCCTCATGTGGACGAGGAGAAATATCCGAAGGCGGGTGATCCGAATCCCACGGTGCGTCTCGGGGTCGTGAACAGCGAAGGCGGCAAGCCGCGCTGGATCAAGCTCACCGATGACGACGACACGTATGTCCCTCGCTTTGGCTGGATCCGCGAAGAATGGGCATGGGCCGAGGTCCTCAACCGCAAACAGGATGTGATGGACCTGTATTTCATCAACACAAAGTCAGGAAACTCGCGCAAAGTGCTGACGGAGTCATCACCCGAAGCCTGGGTCAACGTCAATGACGACTTCCGTATTCTTAAGTCAAGCAGCAGCTTTCTGTGGACCAGCTGGCGTGACGGACACACGCACATCTACCTTTACAGCTTCAACGCGCAAGACCCACTGGCAGCCGACGCCAAGCTCGAACGGCAGCTCGAAAGTGGAGACTATGAAGTTCTGGCAATCGACGGCGTAGACCAGGAGACGGGCAACGTCTTCTTCACGGCCAATAAAGACGATCCGCGCGAGCAGAGGCTTTTTTCCGTCAAGCTGGATGGCTCGTCCTTGCAGTCTCTTTCCACGGAGGCGGGCAGCGACATCGTCAGTTTTGCCGAAAACGGCAAGCACTACCTGGAAACTCACTCGGCTACCCTTACTCCCCCCCGAAGCTCTCTCTGCGCCCTGGCCGGTACTTGTCAGAAAATCTGGGAAGCCCGGAGCATCGCTGATTACAATCCTGTCGCACCGAAGATGCTCGAGTTCAAAGGAGACGGCGGCACCACGCTCTACGGTTACCTGATCCTTCCTCCGAATGCCGACCCGAATCAGAAGATTCCCCTGATCGTGCACATCTATGGCGGGCCGGCGGGGCAAACTGTGCAGAACGCCTGGGGCGGAACGACAGCGCTCTTTCACCAGATATTGGTCAAGGAAGGTTTCGCGATCTTCTCGGTCGACAATCGGGGCACTCCGAATCGCGGTAGGAAGTTCTCGGCCGGCATTCGCGGACAGTTCGGTGCTGTGGAACTCCGCGACCAGCTTGATGCTCTCGACCAGCTGTACGCGCAATATCCGCAGCTTGACCGCTCCCGCACCGCGATGTGGGGATGGTCGAACGGCGGATCCATGACGCTCTATACGCTGACGCATTCCGACCGCTTCAAGGCGGGGATCTCCGTTGCGCCGGTGACTAACCAGCGCAACTACGACTCGATTTACACCGAGCGCTACATGGGCCTGGTCAAGGACAACGGAAACGGCTATGACAATTCCATCGTCAGCGCGGCGGGGAACCTGCGCGGATCATTGCTGCTAGTGCATGGAACGAGCGACGATAACGTGCACTTCCAGAACTCGATCCAGATGATCGACGCTCTCATCCGGAACGGAAAGCAATTCCGGTTGATGGTGTATCCGAACAAGACGCACGGAATTTCGGGTCCGGCGACCCGGTCCCAACTTTTCCACATGATGGAAGATTTTTGGAATCGGGAATTGAAATAGCCTTATGGGTAACTCAATCAGTCTCGGCGATTTCGAACTCACTGTTGTTTCCGACGGGACCTACTTCCTCGATGCCGGTGCCTACTTCGGAGTCGTCCCCAAGACCATGTGGTCGAAGAAGGCGACGCCCGATGAATTCAATCGTCTCGACGCCGGCTTGAATTCACTGCTGATCCGCACCGGCAAGAAAAACATCCTGGTCGAGACGGGTATCGGCAACAAGCTATCGGACCGGTTGGTGCAGATCTATAAACAGCCAGCCAAGCTGCTCGAGAACCTGCATTCTGCCGGGGTGGCTCCGGAAGACATCGACATCGTCATCAACACGCACCTGCACTTTGACCACTGTGGTTGGAACACGGTGCGCCGCGGCGATCAGGTGGTGGCCACGTTTCCCAACGCAAAGTATTACGTGCAGGAAAAAGAATGGGAGCACGGGCGGCTGCAACTCGAGCGCGACGCGATCAGCTACATGAGCCCCAATTACGACCCTTTGTTGGAGAACGGGCAGATGGTGCTGCTGGACGGTGATCTCGAGCTGCTGCCAGGCATCTCGGTAAGAGTTTTCCCGGGCCACACGGCCAACATGCAAGCGGTGGTCGTCGAGAGCGGCGGGAAAAAAGCCTGCTACATTTCCGACCTGATTCCAACCAGCATGCACATCGATCTGACGTGGGTCATGGCATTTGATCTGTATCCATTGCAGACGATCGAAAGCCGCAAGAAGTATTATGCGCAGGCGCTCCCAGAGCGGTGGCTCACGGTGTTCACGCATGACGACGCAACACCTTGGGGGTATATCGAAAAGGGAGAGCGGGGAAGACTGAAGCTGGAACCGCCAAAGTAGCGGAACAAGACTCGTGAGCAATTAGGAAGCGGGAATCGCGACGAGTCTTTGTTCGAAGAACTTTTCCACGCTTGCAAGTATTTCGGCCCCGCTCTTGGCCTCATAAATCGCTTTCCTTAGCGCCGAGCCGCCGGGTATGCCGTGCGTGAACCACGAGGCGAACTGCTTCATCTTGCCTTCGGCGCCAGGCATTTCTTCCTCGAGCAGCATCCTGAAATAGGTGCGAATCATCTGGTAGCGGTCGGACTCCGCCGGCTCGATATAGGATCCGGAGCTGACGTACTGCTCGATCTGCCGGAAGATCCAGGGGTTGGCCGGGGCCATGCGGCCGATCATTACGGCATCGCATCCCGTCTGCGCGACCATGGCGCAGGCGTCTTCGGGAGAGCGGATATCGCCATTGCCAATCACGGGAATCTTGACCGCCTGCTTGACGGAGGCGATCCATTCCCAGCGTGCCGTTCCGCTGTAACCCTGCTCGCGCGTGCGCGCGTGCAAGGCCACTGCGCCCAGGCCGCACTCTTCAGCCAGGCGAGCCAGTTCCACGCAGACGATTTCCTCGTCGTTCCATCCTGCGCGGAACTTCACGGTGAAAGGAATCTTCACAGCCGCACGCACCGATTCAAAAATCTTGCGGATTAGTGGCAAGTCGCGCAGCAGGCCTGAGCCGCCGTTACACTTGACGACCTTTTTGGCCGGACAACCCAGGTTCAAATCCACAAGGTCGAAGCCCAAACCTTCGACGATCCGCGCCGCCTCGGCCAGTACAGCTGGGTTGCTGCCGAACAGCTGCGCTGAAATCGGATGCTCATCTTCGTAAAAATGCAGATAACGTCCGCGCATGCGATGATCGCGAAGCATTCCGTCGGCGGAAGTGAATTCGGTCATGATCAGGCCGCATCCGCCCAGGTTCTTGATGAAGCGGCGAAAGACGGTGTCAGTCACTCCGGCCATGGGAGCCAGCACGGTGGCGGGACGGATTTCAACGTTCCCGATCCGAAAGCCGTTCGGAAACGCCCGAGTCTGCGGGGCGTCGGCGATCTCGCCGGCGGCTCTAGCCGGACTGTCCCAATATTTGCTCACGTTTCTATTCTAGCCTCGACCCAAAATACGAAGCCCCCGCCGGAGCGAGGGCTCTGATTTTCGCTTGTGCAGGGCGGACATTTCTGTCCACTCTCACCGAAATAGTTACTTCTTTGCTGCTTCTACTTTCGCCGCCTCGGCTTTGCCGGCGTCGCTCTTCGCGTACTTGCGGCGGAAGCGCTCGACGCGTCCGGCGGTGTCCATCAGCTTCTGCTTGCCGGTGAAGAACGGATGGCAGGCGGAGCAGATTTCAACGCTGATATCGCCTTTGTGAGCGGAACGGGTCACAAACGCGTTGCCGCAGGCGCAATGCACTCTAACTTCATGATAATTCGGATGGATCGCTGGTTTCATGGTCTTGTCCTAATGGCCTCAATTCAATCGTTAGATTCTACAGGAGTTAGAAAGGATTCAGCAAGGGCGGGGCAGCGGTTAGCCATCGGCGATCCGCCGTGAGGAAAACCTCAAAGACTCAGCGGACAAGCGAAGCTCAATCCATTAGACCTTGCAGGGGATTTTGGGCTCTACGCCGTGCGACGGAAATACTTCTACCTTTTCCTGAGGACTGTGGGCTGATGGCTATCGCAAAAAGCAAAACGGCAGGGCCGACCCCCTGCCGTTCGCAGTGAATCAGAAATCGGGGCCCTTACTTCCCTTTGTTCACTACCTTCTTCAGTTCGTTACCGGGAGTAAATTTAGCTACTCTGCGGGCAGCAATTTTGATTGTGGCACCCGTCTGCGGGTTCCGGCCGTTGCGGGCCTTGCGCTGCGAGACGGAAAACGTGCCGAACCCGATCAAAGCAACCCGATCTCCCTTGCGTAGGGAGGAGGTTATGCTGTCCACGGTGGTATCGATCGCGGTCGTCGCCTGCGCTTTGGAAATGTTGCAGGCTCCGGCGATCCGGTCAACCAGATCAGCTTTGTTCATGCTCTCTCCTGATACTAGTCATTCGGTTCCCGCGCATCGTACCGGGGAGGATAGCTCGAGGCGCAAGCACCGGCGATGGCCATTCTCCTCTCTGTCCAGCGATTGTCAATGGGAAACACGTGCCAGTTGCTGGTTTTGACACTTCGGAATCACTACCACTGGAGTGCCATAAGAGCGTCGCTGATTCCGAGGCGGTCGGGAGTTGCAGGTCGACTGAGAAAAAATCCTGGCCCGATTCCCACCGCTGCGTCCCCTTTTCCTCTCTTCTCCACAACCTGATCCCGCTCTGCACAGGAAGTGCACAGAGTGCGATCCCTTTCAAGTTGCAGCCGAGGGTGGTTCCAGTGCACAGTGAATGTAGCCAATCATGAAGTCAGCCACCGAAGTTTGTCCCCTGTGTGCGGGCTCGGGATGGAAGACCGTTCCCGGAGCTCCCGAACACGGCGTCACGCGCTGCGACTGCCAGGTGCGAGCTCGCGCCGGCTCGCTCATTGCGGCGGCGCGCATCCCGAAACGCTACGAGCATTGCGATCTCTCGGAATTCACCACGGATTTTCCGGGAGCCGACCGTTCGATTTCGCTGGCTCACATCAGCGCCACGCGTTTCGTTCAGGAATTTGATCCGCGTGAAGGGAAGGGATTGCTGCTGGTCGGCGGGATCGGCACCGGCAAAACCCATCTCGCCGTTGGAATTTTGAAGGAAATGATCTCCACTCGAGGTTCTGCCTGCCTGTTCTGCGACTACCGCGAACTGCTCAAGCAGATCCAGAACTGCTACAACGATTCGGTACAGGCCACCGAGTTGCAAGTCCTGCGTCCGGTATTCGAAGCGGAAGTTCTCGCGCTCGACGAACTCGGCGCCGTCAAGCCAAGCGAATGGGTTTGGGATACCGTCAGCCTCATCCTGAACACCCGCTACAACGACAATCGCACGACCATTATCACGACCAACTTCCCGGACGAGCCGGCCGCCACCACCGGCTCGGAATTTGCGCCGCGTTCCGCTGCCTTCGCTGCCACCCGGCGCGAAACGCTTGGGGACCGCATTGGAGAACGCATGCGTTCGCGGCTGCACGAGATGTGCCGCATCGTGAAGATGGAAGGCCCTGACTTCCGGCAGAAGTTCAAGAGCGCCAGCTTTGGGTAAGGCAAGGCGGAAGCGAGAAATAAGAAGGTAGAGTGCAGAAGCAATTCATTTGCGCGTCCCGGGCGCTTTTACTTCTGCAATCTGACTTCTAACTTCTGCCTTCCATCCTCTCCCTCTACAATCGCCTTGTGCTAACGGAGCGCATCGAGTTCGTGCCAGACCGGGACCGGGAGCTTTTCTCCTCCGTTCCTGCGGCACCTGCCGTATTCCTGCTCCGCGGCTCCGATCCCGCAAGCGAGCCTTACGTCACGAAGACCGCCAACCTCCGTCGCCGCCTGGAACGCCTGCTCTCTCCGCCCGAGGAGCGGTCCAAGCGCCTCAACCTTCGCGATCGCGTCCGTTCTATTGAATACTCGCTTACCGGCTCGGATTTTGAATCGGGATTTCTGCTCTACCAGGTACTTCGTGCGTCATTTCCCGAGACCTACGAAAAGCGTCTGCGGCTGCGCTTTGCTCCGCTCGTCAAGTTGCACCTCGAAAATGAATACCCGCGAGCTTCCGTCACGACGCGCCTTGGACGCGCCAGCGGCCGGAACATCTACTACGGACCATTCCCTTCGCGGGTCGCTGCCGAAAAATTCATGAACGACGCCCTCGACTTCTTCAAAATGCGCCGCTGCGTCGAAGATCTGAATCCTGATCCAAAGTTTCCGGGCTGCGTCTATTCCGAGATGAAGATGTGCCTCGCCCCATGCTTCAAAGGTTGTACCGATGAGGAGTACCGGGGCGAAGTCATCCGCGTCGAAGACTTCCTCGACACGCGTGGCGAGTCTCTGAAGCGGCAAATCTCAAACGAGCGGGATCGCGCTTCTGAGAGCCTTGCCTTTGAAGAAGCAGCGGCCCTGCACACACGGTTGGAAAAACTCGCGCCGGTACTCCAGCAGATGCCCGAAGCGGTGCAGCGCCTCGACCGGATGCATGCGCTGGTCGTACAGTCATCCTCCGCGCCCGAGAGCGTCGTGCTGTTTCGGATTGACGGCGGAGCCATCGCGGGCCCGCGGATCTTTCCGATTTCAGGGACCGAGCACACAAAATCGCAGTCGATGGAGGCGCGCATCCAGGCTACGCTCTCTGACTTTCAGCCCGCTCAACCCTCCAGCATCACAGAGCGCATGGAGCACCTGGCGATTCTGAAACGCTGGTGCTATCGGGGAAGCCGCAAGGGAGAGATCTTCTTCGCGGACGCGAAGGGCGAGTTACCGATGCGGCGGGTTGTGCGCGGAGTTGGGCGGGTTTACAAAGGGGAAGCTCCTGAAATCACACTTCCGGTTGCAACGCTACCGGCCCCACCCGAATCGCAATAAAATAGGCGTGAGTCAGAGGCGTGCAGGCGCCGCCGGAATCTGCGCTACAACAACGAGGATCCAATGCCGAAGAAGAAGAAAAAAGCGACCAGCAAAAAGCGCACCCCGAGCAAGAAGACTGTCCTGAAAAAATCCCGGGTATCTCCAGCGTCGCCGGACAAGTCCGTACGCGAGCATATCCTCTACTTGCTCAAGGGCGGAGGCGCTCACGCCGACTTCTATGCTGCGACGGGCGACTGGCCCGTACAGCTTGCCGGAGTGAAAGTCGCGAACTTCCCGCACACCGCCTGGATGCTCCTCGAGCACATGCGCATCGCGCAATGGGATATTTTGGAATTCAGCCGCAACCCGCGGCACTCCTCCCCATCCTGGCCGGAAGGCTACTGGCCAGAGTCGGACGCTCCTCCGAATGAAAAAGCCTGGACGTCGTCCATGGCCGAGTTCAAGAAAGACCTGCGAACTTTCGAACAGCTGATCGCGAATCCTAGAACTGACCTTTACGCAAAATTGCCCTGGGGTGACGGGCAGACTGTCCTGCGCGAGGCGCTACTCGTCGCGGACCACAATGCCTATCACTTGGGACAGTTGGTCATGCTGCGCAAATGCCTTGGAATCTGAAGGGAATGTAGAAATAAAAGTAGGACAAACAAGGGGCACTTTACGCGGGAGTCGCTACCCGGCCGTGCTCTCGCGGCGCTCGTTTCCGGAAAACGACATTCAAGTCCTCCCGCCAGCGCTCGTCGATCCCTAATAGTTCCCAATCAATTTCGGGCGACAAATAGCGCAAGATCGTATCGGTGGACGGATGCACCCGCAAGGCCGGTGCCACCAGCAGCAGCAACGGCTTCTCCGCGGAGATCTCTCGTCCCGGAAAATAGCCGAACCTGGCAAACTCTCCGCGACTCTGGTGCCATGCCACGCGCGACCAATAATCCACACCTTGCAACGGCAGGTGGATATCCTCGTCGGCCTTCAACTCAATCACCGCAAGTCGCGAGTCGATCGTGGATGCCAGGATGTCAATCATCGCCCGGTCCGCAGCGGCGAACGCCGGAACCTGGCGGTAGACATGGTCCGGGCGTAAGCGCCCGTCGAGAGCCGCGATGTTCGTGCTCGCCAGCGATTCCAGCCAGCGTTCGGGATGCATCCGCCAGAGCGCGTGGTTCTTTGGCCCGTCCTTATGACGGACCGACGCTGCCAGCCGTACGAGATCGGCAAATGCCTGTTCATTGCGAGCGTCGAGCACCCGCTCCTCCGGCCCAAGGCCAAAAACAACTTCTTCTCCCGTTTCAAAATTCCGCGGATCATGCGCCACGCGCGCCTGGGCGAATTCAAGCCCGTATAGGCGAAATGAAATGATTGCTGGCGAGACCACGAGAGCTTCCGCCTGCGGCAGAATTCCACGAATGCGCGCTACCGATGCGGCAAAACGTTCCAGCGCTTGCCCATCATCGATCGCGCGTACCAGGCGGGTCGCCATGTTGCCACGATCGCCAATCTCTTGCCTGACCAGCGCATCCTCGCGCTGATCGAATTCATTCAAGTGCCATTTTGCAGCGGTGGGATGCAGATGGGCTATGCGTTCCGCCGTCAGCGTCACTGTTCCTTTCGGCACTACCAGCACCAGGCCTTCGACGATGCGGCGATCTTTTTGCGACAGGCGGCAAGTTTCCAACCAGAGGATTCCGCAGGTCAACGCTCCGTCGACGGTCGCTTGCGCTTCCTGATCGTTCACCCCGACGATTGCGAGTGCGCGCTGGCCCTGGTGCATCCAACCCCGCAAATACGCGGGACCAAAAGAACGCTCCAGGTCCATGGCGGTGGTTAGACGAGCTACGGTCCAACCCGGGAAATTTCGTTCGAGTACCCGGCGCAGACGGGGCTCATATGCCAGGCGGGCTGCTCGTCGAGCGGCCGGCGAACGCTGATCGCGGTCCCGGCTAATATCCAGCCGGGTCGGGCGGGTCTGACCCATGCGCTGAACCTGCAACCGCAGAGTCGAGCCCTTTGCCTCTACGTCCAACACCCTCCGCACGGTATTGCGCTCGTTCGACCACAGATGCAGAAGACACTTACCGTACTCGCCAGAGATCGAGTAATTTGCTTCCGCGAGATCGAACGTGACAGCACCGTCCTCAATGACCACGGCGGCTCGGGAACCTTCCAAGAATTCTGTAAGTACCACGCCCAGGGAGTCGGGGGTCATGCGGAAATTGTTCGCCACCCATGAACAGGAATCAGTGACCCGCGAACCTGCAAATTGTGGTGAATTGCCCCCGATCCGGTTCTTCTCCAGTTCTTGGCCGGATAGGAGTTACGACCGTACTACTGGGCTGACGCGCGCAGCCGTCCGCGAGCTGCCGCATCGTGGGATAATAGCCATTCAGACCCTCAGAGTCGTTTCCCGGATAAAGGCATCCAAACACTGTGACCACACTTCAAGCGCGTTTTTTCTTCGAGCACTACGGCCTTACGAATCAAGACCTTGAGCACTATCTGGCTGCTGCTCTCTCGGCCGGGGGCGACTACGCCGACCTCTATTTTGAGTACCTGACCTCGACCTCCCTGATGGTTGACGAGTCGATGGTGAAGTCCGCGTCGCAGGGAATTTCGGCTGGCTGCGGCGTGCGCGTCGTTTCCGGTGAACGCACCGGTTATGCCTACACGGACGATCTCTCTCCTGAACGTATTCTGCACGCTGCCCGCACCGCCGCGCTCATTGCCAGCGCGCCGGCAAAGACCACGGTCACAGGGTTCCAGCAAAAGCCCGCCCGCAGTCTCTACCCGGTGGCATTGCCTTCGGTCGACGCTGAGATCGCGGCCAAAGTGGACTTGCTCATGCGCAGCGATCGCACCGCGCGGGCATTCGATCCCCGTATCAAGGAAGTTCGCGCGAGCTATGCCGACGAACTCCGCAACATTCTCGTCGTCGGTTCCGATGGGACCTTTGCCGAAGATTCCCAGCCCCTGGCGCGAATGAACGTCTCTTGCATCGCTAAGACCGACACTGGTTCCGGGCGCGGCACATCCGGTGGCGGAGGCCGCGTTGCCCTCGACTTCTTTTTTGGGGAGAAGACACCGGAGTTCTTCGCCAAGGAATCTGCCCGTCAGGCCATCTTGCAACTCGATGCCCGTGAGGCTCCTGCTGGAGACATGGAAGTCGTCCTCGGTCCGGGCTGGCCCGGCGTATTACTGCATGAAGCGGTGGGGCACGGCCTCGAAGCGGATTTCAACCGCAAGAAAACTTCTGCCTTCGCCGGACTCATCGGAAAACGCGTGGCGAGCGAAAAGTGCACGGTCGTCGATAACGGCACAATGCCCTGGCGCCGCGGCTCGTTGAATGTGGATGACGAAGGCCAGCCGACACAGGAAACGGTGCTCATCGAAAACGGAATCCTGAAGGGTTATCTGAGTGACAAGCTCTCTTCAAAGTTGATGGGCTTGGCGGACACCGGCAATGGACGCCGCGAAAGTTACGAACACATTCCCATGCCACGGATGACCAACACGTACATGCTCGCGGGGCAGGATGATCCCGGCGACATCATTCGGTCGGTCAAGCAAGGCATATACGCGGTGAATTTCGGTGGCGGGCAGGTGGATATCACAAACGGGAAGTTTGTTTTCTCGGCCTCGGAAGCTTATCTGATCGAAAATGGCGAGATCACCGCTCCCATCAAGGGCGCGACGCTGATCGGCAATGGTCCCGACGTCCTGACGCGTGTCTCCATGGTCGGAAATGACTTAAAGCTTGATGAAGGTGTCGGCACCTGCGGCAAGGACGGCCAGGCGGTTCCCGTGGGCGTGGGTATTCCGACCATTAAGATCGATCGTATGACCGTCGGTGGAACCGCAAGAAAAGATCCCGGCGGGTTCATGCAGTAGAAGAACAAGTGAGAATGGGAAGTCAGAATGCAGAAGTAAACCGAACTCCCTCGAGATTGACTTGCTCTTCTGACTCTTCGCAAAATCGAAATTTAAGATGACAACAACTCTGGAAACATCGCGGAAGCAATCGACCGATCTCGTCTCCTTGGCGCAGGATGTAGTGAAACGCGCCATGAAGTCCGGCGCCACAGCAGCCGAATGCGTGGCTCGCGAAGGCGACGAATTCTCGACGACTGTCCGTCTCGGCCAGGTCGAAACTCTGAAAGAATCCGGCTCGCGCGCCATCGGCGTTCGTGTCTTCTACGGAATGCGCGCCGCCTCGACGTACTCCAGCGACTTTTCCGCCGCCGGCATCGAGCTCATGCTCAAGTCCGCGCTCGAACTCGCCAAGATCACGTCAGAAGATCCCTTCTCGGGCATCCCGGAAGCTTCCAGCTTAGGCAAGCTCTCTGGCCCACTCGATCTTTATCACGAAGATGTTTACTCGCTTCCAGGCCCGGAGCGCATCGACTACGCACGGCGCGCCGAGAAGGCCGCGCTAGACACGGATCCGCGCCTGAAGAATTCGGATGGCGGATCGTTCGACGCAGCTACCGGCCGCAAGGTTCTGGCGAACTCCCACGGATTTCTCGGCGAGTACCGCCGCTCTTACTGTTCTGTGGCGGCCGTTCCGATCGCGCAAGACGATCAGGGAAACATGCAGCGCGACTACTGGTACTCGGTATCGCGCAGTCTGGCGAAGCTGGATCCGGCCGAGCAGGTCGGCAGAGAGGCCGCCCGCCGCACGCTGCGCCGCCTCGGTGCGCGCAAGGGGAAAACCGCGCAGGTCCCTGTCATCCTCGATCCCATGGTCGCGAGCTCGATGCTCGAACACATTTTTGAAGGCGTAAACGGAGACTCGGTGTATCGCGGCGCTTCATTCCTCGCGGGCAAATTGGGAGAACAAATCGCCGGCTCGAATGTCACTATCATTGACGACGGAACCATGGTCGGTGGTTTCGGCACAGCTCCCTTCGACGGCGAAGGCGTGCCCACGCGCCGCACGGTCGTCATCGAAAACGGAATTCTCGCGTCCTACCTCCTGAATACGTACACCGCCAAGAAACTTAAGTTAGCGACGACAGGGAATGCTTCGCGCGGGCTTGCCGGTACTCCCGGCATTGCTCCCGGAAACTACTTCCTCCAGCCCGGCAAGAAGACTCCGCAGCAGATCATCGGCGAAATCAAGGATGGCTTGTACGTCACCGAATTTCTCGGCCACGGCGCGAACCTCGTCACCGGAGACTACTCGCGTGGCGCCTCGGGCATGTGGATTGTCAACGGGGAACTGGCTTATCCCGTCGAAGAAATCACGGTAGCCGGTAATCTGAAAGACATGTTCAAGAACATTTCCGAAATCGGCACGGATCTCGAGTTCCGCGGCAGCGTAGCTTCGCCCACCATCCGTATTGATGGTCTGACCGTCGGCGGCGAATAGGCCAACGCGTCGCAATCCGCCGGATAAAATATCCCAATGAAATTCGCCAAGATTGTCTTCTGGGTCGCCGGCATCTGGGGTGTGCTGGTCCTTACTCCGCTGTACTTCATCTTCAACACGATCGGAAAACAGGATCCGCCACCCATCACGCATCCCGGGTTCTACTACGGATTTGTCGGAATCGGGCTCGTCTGGCAACTCGCCTTCATGATGATCGCTACCAACCCGGTGCGCTTCCGGCCTTTCATGATCGCCGCCGTCCTCGAGAAATTGAGCTTCGGTGTTGCGATGATCGTGCTCTTTCTCCAGAGCCGCGTGCACTCCTCTGATCTGGTGCTTGTTGCCGTTGATCTTTTGCTCGGGGTGTTGTTTGTGGTTGCGTTCGTAAAGACGAAGTCCTCAGTCCTCGGGTCTTGATCGTTCAAGCCTTCGTCGACATCAATCGCAAATGTTAGAGTGCTCAGGAAGAAACGGGGGTATTGCGTGTTTAAGAGAATCGCGCGGCTCTTCATTGTTCTCCCTGTCGTCGTGTTATGCGCGACAGAAATTGTCGTAGCGCACCCTGCAGGCGTGCAGACGGAAACCGACGAGTACACGCGCTACGAACTGCTCGCGCCGGAAAGTGCCAGTTTTGCAATCCGCTACGAGGTTACGGCGACCGCCGCTGGCGCGAAGTATTATTTCAACCCTATCCGCAAGGGCAGTGTCGCCAGTGGCGAGTCGGTGATGGACGTTATGACCGGGCAACCCCTGCATTTTGAAGTCGTGAGTGGATCGGAGGCAGTAAAGGATCCGCTGATGAAGGGCGAAGACACCTCGGTGGATTACATCAAAGTGTCACTGGCACGGCCGGTGCCGCCCGAGGGGCAGGCGCGGCTGCTGATCCTGAAAACTTACGAGGACGCCAAGAGCTATTACAGAGAGGGCGACATGATTGTCTTCAACCGCCCGCTCAGCATTCCGCGCAACAAAGTTGTACTGCCCTTGGGCTACGAACTGGTAGCCTGCAATGTCCCTTCGCAGGTCCTCGTCGAGTCCGACGGGCGAATTGCCATCAGTTTCATGAATGGCAGTGGCGCGGAGGCACCCGTGATCGTGAAGGCCAAACTGGGTGCGCAGACCGGGGTCGCAGCCGCTCCGCATGTTCCAGGTGCGGCGAAGAGCTGGGAATCGCCGTTCGAGGGAGCCACCGAGCAGGAGCGCCTCACCGAGCGAGCCCATGAGGACCGCGAGATCGTCTACTTCCTGCAGCAGCCCGAAACGCACGCCTTTCGTCTCTATCACGATTACACGG
>Ga0265339_10001609_pt1 | contig 16693 bp, 17 predicted proteins | sample 4CB219metaG_FD_202085 | JGI IMG/M metagenome (GOLD analysis project Ga0265339, IMG submission 202085) | Rhizosphere microbial communities from Carex aquatilis grown in University of Washington, Seatle, WA, United States - 4-CB2-19 metaG | ecosystem: Host-associated > Plants > Roots >... | reverse complement strand
GCGGGAAACACGGGGATTGGCCTCGCGCTCGTGGCGCGGGCGCGCGGCTACCGGGCGATGATCATCATTCCCGACACGCAGAGCCAGGAGAAGAAGGACGCGCTGAAGCTCGCCGGTGCAACCCTGATCGAGGTGCCGGCGAAGCCCTACAGCGACCCCGACAGCTACCAGCACGTGGCGCGGCGGCTCGCCGACCAACTCGCCAGGAGCGAGCCGGACGGCGTTCTTTTCGCCGACCAGTGGAACAACCTCGAGAACCGCAACGCCCACTACCTGACGACCGGCCCTGAAATCTGGCGGCAGACCGACGGCAAGGTCGACGGGTTCGTGGCATCGGTGGGCACCGGCGGCACGCTGGCCGGCACTGCGGCGGCGCTCCGCGAGAAAAAGGCGGCGGTGGTCATCGCATGCGCCGACCCCGAGGGCGCGGCGATGGCCAGCTATTTCACCACCGGCGAGGCGCAGGTTTCGCCGGGCTCGTCGATCACGGAAGGCATCGGGCTCGGACGCTCGACGCCGATCGTCGGTGACGTGCGTGTCGATCATGCGTGGACGATTGCGGACAGCGAGGCGATACCGCTGTTGTTCGACCTGGCAGAGCACGAGGGGCTGGTGCTCGGCGGTTCGTCGGGCGTCAACATCGCCGGCGCAATCCGGCTGGCGCGCGAAATGGGACCCGGCAACACGATCGTGACGGTGCTCTGCGACTACGGCACGCGCTACCAGTCGAAGCTCTACAACCCGGATTTCCTGAAGGCGCACAATCTGCCGGTGCCGGCGTGGCTTACGGCACGGCCCGAGATCAAGGTGCCGTTCGCGGCGACATAGGGGCATCCAAGCCGCGGCCGCCCCACCCACCAGCCTGCGGCTGGTCCCTCCTCCCCGACCTTCGGTCGAGAAGGGATTGGCGCCCTTTTCTGCACGCTAGCGGAGCCGGACGAGGCGCCATCCCTCCCCGTTCCGGGGAGGGGGACCACGCGAAGCGTGGCGGGTGGGGTGCTGCCTCCAACATGGATCCCCGCTTTCGCGGGGAAAGCGGAGTGGGTAGTGTTACCGCCATGACAACCGAACTGCTCTTCCGCGACGATCCTTATCTGAAATCCGCCGAGGCGACGGTGCTGGCGGTCAACGACCGGCGCGGCATCGTGCTCGACCGCACGGTGTTCTGCGCCACCGGCGGCGGGCAACCTGGCGACGTCGGCAAACTGACGCGCGGCTCCGGCGACATCGCCATCGCCACGACGGTCTATGGCGACACCAAGGCCGACATCGTGCACGTTCCGGGGGAAGCGGAACCGCTGCCCGAGCCCGGCGAGACGCTGACCGCGGTGCTCGACTGGGAGCGGCGCTACCTCCACATGCGCATCCACACGGCGCTGCATCTGCTCTCCGTCGTGCTGCCCTACCCGGTAACCGGCGGGCAGATCGGCGCCGATGAGGGGCGGCTCGACTTCTCCATCGACGGGGACGTGCCGCCGAAAGAGGAAATCGAGGCGAAGCTCAACGAACTCGTCGCGGCGAACTATCCGGTGACGACCGAGTGGATCACGGATGCAGAGCTCGAGGCGAACCCGGGCATGGTTAAGACGATGAAAGTGAAGCCGCCGATGGGCAGCGGGCGCGTCAGGCTGGTCAGGATCGGCGACATCGATCTGCAGCCCTGCGGCGGAACGCACGTCGCGGCGACCGGCGAGATCGGCAGGCTCGCGATCGGCAAGATGGAAAGCAAGGGCAAGCAGAACCGCCGGGTGCGGATACGGTTCGCGCCATGACTGACCGGTCGCGCTGGTTCGTATCGACGGAGTGGCTCGGCGGGCATCTCGACGATGGAGATGTCGTTATGGTCGACGGCTCGTGGCATCTCGCCGGACGCAATGCCCGCGCCGAATACGACGCTGAACACATTCCGGGCGCGGTGTTCTTCGACATCGACGCGATCGCCGATACCGCCAATCCCCTGCCCCACATGCTGCCGACGCCTCAGTTCTTCGCCGACGCCGTGGGCAGGCTCGGCATCGACGCGCAACAGAAGATCGTCGTCTACGACAGCGTTGGGCTGTCGTCGGCGCCGCGCGTGTGGTGGACGTTCAAGGTGATGGGCGCGCAGGATGTCGTCATTCTCGAGGGCGGCCTGCCGAAATGGAAGGCGGAGGGTCGTCCGCTCGGCGCGGCAATCGTGTCGCGAGCGCCGAAGCATTTCGTCCCCGCCTTCGACCCCAACAACGTGCGCGACCTCGACGGCGTGCGCGACGGGCTGAGGCGGCACTCCTTCCAGCTCGTCGATGCGCGGCCGGCGGCGCGCTTCCACGGAGCCGCGCCGGAACCGCGGCCATGGGTGAAGACGGGACGTATTCCCGGCAGCCTCAACGTTCCGTCGACCGAGCTGATCGCCGACGGAAAGCTCAAGGACGACGCGGCGCTGAAGGCCGCCTTCGCTGCCGGCGAGGTCAACCTTGCGCGGCCGATCGTGACGAGTTGCGGCTCGGGGGTGAATGCTGCAACGCTCTCGCTAGCGCTTGACGTGCTCGGCGTAAAGCACACCGCCCTCTACGACGGCTCGTGGACCGAATGGGGCGCGCGGGAGGATACCGAGATCGCAACGGGATAGGGTGCCACCGACATTGAAGTGGCATGCAGATCGGCGATAAATGCCGGCATGACACTGACGAATTCAGTTCTGCTCTTCATCGCGATCTGCTGCGAGGTGGTCGCGACCTCGGCTCTCAAGGCGACCGACGGCTTCACGCGGCCGCTGCCGGTGCTGGTCAGCCTCGTCGGTTACGGGCTGGCGTTCTTCCTTCTGTCGCTGGTCCTGCGCACGATGCCGGTCGGCATCGCGTACGCGGTGTGGGCGGGCACCGGCGTGGTGCTCATCACTGCGGTCGGCTGGCTGCTCTACCGGCAACCGCTGGACCTGCCGGCGGTGGCCGGCATCGCGCTCATCCTTGCCGGCGTGGCCGTCATCAACCTGTTTTCGCGAACTGTGCCGCATTGAACATACGGCGGCGCGGAACGAGGCCAGCGTCTCCGCGTCGATAAACGCTCGTTCAGGTGCGGTTCACCGTATTGCCCCTATTCCGACCACGTTCCGCCCGTGTCTCAGGTGAGATACGACCGACCGAAACCACGCCGGATCCAAGTCCGGCGCGACCCGATGAGGTGCAACCCCATGCGCGCCACCAAGACCCTGCTTCTCGCCGGAGCGAGCCTTGCGCTGCTTTCAGGCACAGCCCTCGCGGCGTCCGACACACCTTCCGCCCCGAACACGGCGACGGAAGCCGCAGCCGATGCGGTCAGCCAGGCGGAAGCCAACGTCGAAGCGGCGCGCGCGGCATTGCGCGCGGCGATGTCTTCGGGCGTCGGCATCGACGCGGCGAAGGCCAAGCTCAGCACAGCGCTGCAGGCGCTTGCCGACGCGCGCGCGGCGGCCGGCCTGCCGGCGACAGACCGCGGCAAGACGTCCGGGAAACCGGGCACCGCCGAGCCGCAGACCGCGGCCCCCGCCACCGAAGCACCGGCGCCGATGACCGTGGCGCCCGCACCGGCACCGATGACCGCGGCACCCGAGACGGCGCCGCCAGCGCCGGCAACCGAGGCCACCGCGCCCAAGGGCAAGGACAAGAAGCCGGGCGGCGCTTCCACAACCGGCGCGCCACAAACCGAGGGGCAGTCGCAGCCCGCACCACAAACCGGGACGCGGCCTGCGCCGGGGGCCGGCCAGCCACCGGCTGCCGACACCAACCAGCCTAAGCCGCCATCGGGCAATCCGCCTCCTCCCGCGCCGTCGACATCAGCGTCGCCGCAGGGAGCCACGGCGCCCGCCATTGTTCCCCTGCCCCCGCCTCCGGCGATTACGCCACCACCGCCGCCACCGCGCGACGCCACGCAGGGCGCCTTCGATCTCAAGAAGTTCCACAACAAGCCACGCTTCGGCGCATTGCCCCCGGGCGCCGCCGTAGCGCCGCCGAACCTTCCGAAAAGCGAAGATGCGCTCAGGGACGGCAGTATCATCCAGGCGCCGGATGGACGCGTCATCGTCAAGGAAGACGGACAGGTCAACGTCAGGCACGACGACGCCGGCCGCTTCCTGGAACAGGGCGGCAAGATCAACTCGGTGAAGTCGCCGAACGGCAATGTCACGACCACCGTGACGCGGCCGGATGGCTCGTCGGTGGTCACCGTGCGTGACGCCAGTGGCGACATTCTCCAGCGCTATCGCCGCAAGGCCGACGGCAGCATCGAAATGCTGATCGGCTCGGCCCCGCAGACCGGCATTCTCGACAAGATGCTCGGTCGCGGCAACCAGCCGCCGCCGCCGCCACCACCGCCGCCAATGGCGCAACTCAAGTTCGGCCCGCTCAACATTACCATTCCGCAGCAGCAATACGCGGTGGAGAGCAGCCGGGCGACGCCGCAGCTGCTGGCGCAGACGCTGGTGGCACCGCCGGTCGAACGCGTCGAGCGGGCGTACACACTCGATGAAATCCGCCGCAACGGGCGGCTGCGCGACAAGGTGCGGCGCGTCGACCTCGACACGATCACCTTCGACACTGGCCAGGCGACGGTACCTGACGACCAGATACCCGCGATACAGGCGATCGGGACCGCGATCCGCGACCTCGTGCGGCGCGACCCGACGCAGGTGATCCTCATCGAGGGGCACACGGACGCGGTCGGCTCCGACCTCGCCAACCTCGCCCTTTCCGACCGGCGGGCGGAGACGATCGCGGAAGTCCTTTCGTACTACTTCGGCGTTCCACCGGAGAACCTCGTCACGCAGGGCTACGGCGAGCAGTACCTGAAGATCCCGACGGTCGGCCCCGAGCGTGAAAACCGGCGCGTTGCCTTCCGCAACATTACCGATCTCCTGCGCGGACAGCAGTAGAGGTTCGGGAAGACAAAAGGGCGCGTCCTTACGGGCGCGCCCTGTTTCTTTGGGGACTCACCGGCACCGTCTCGATCTTCCACGACCACGTAGAACTAGACCCCCCTCTCCCTTCCTGATGGGAGAGGGCTCTTTACTCTTGGTGAGCCACAGGCGAGCCTAGAGAAAGAGGGTGAGGGTGACACCGCGTGGCGTTATTCGCGTTCCCTGTCGACGCGGGCTGCGCCCGCGAGGGCTCGGCTGCGGGCTCGCCGACGCAGCCGGCTCGATACGGACCTGCTTAAATCGGCGACGGCGTCACCCTCACCCCATTCGCCTAACTCCCCGGATCAAGTCCGGGGTCGTAAGGCTCATGGCCCTCTCCCATCAAAGGGAGAGGTGGTTCTAGTTCTGCCAGGTGTGGTGAGACTACGGCGGCGAGAGACACAGCGCGTGGGTGGAGCAGCCGTAGCGGAAGGGCGGCCGCACCTCAGGTGGCATCAGTGCTGCAGAATCTGGCTGAGGAAGAGCCGCGTCCGTTCCTGACGGGGATGAGTGAAGAACTCCTCGGGCGGACTCTCCTCCACGATCTGGCCGGCGTCCATGAACACCATGCGGTGCGCGACCTGGCGGGCGAAGCCCATCTCGTGGGTGACGACAAGCATCGTCATCCCCTCACGGGCGAGATCGACGATGACGTCGAGAACCTCCTTGATCATCTCCGGATCGAGCGCCGACGTCGGCTCGTCAAAGAGCATGATGCGCGGGTTCATGCAGAGCGCCCTAGCGATGGCGACGCGCTGCTGCTGGCCGCCGGAAAGCTGCGCCGGGTACTTGTTCGCCTGTTCGGGGATGCGCACGCGCTCGAGGTAGCGCATGGCAACCTTTTCCGCTTCGGGCTTGCTCATCTTGCGCACCCAGATCGGGGCGAGCGTGCAGTTTTCGAGGATGGTCAGGTGCGGAAACAGGTTGAAGCCCTGGAAGACCATGCCGACGTCGCGGCGGACCTCGTCGATGCGGCGGGTGTTCTCGGTGAGCTCGACGCCATCGACGATGACCCGCCCGCTCTGATGGGTCTCGAGCCGGTTGATGCAGCGAATGATCGTCGACTTGCCCGAGCCGGAGGGACCGCAGATGACGATGCGCTCGCCGCGCATGACCTTGAGGTCGACGTCCTTGAGGACGTGAAAATCACCGTACCACTTGTTGAGACCGACAATCTCGACGGCAACATCGGTGGCGGACACATCCGCGGCAGCGTGCGCTTCGCTCATGAGGTCACAGTCCCCTGGCCTGACCAGAACAATGCCGGCGCGTTTGAGCCGACACGCCGCAGTGTCGCTCTAGTGCACGGGCGGAGCGTACTGGATGCCGCCATTGTTCCACAATCCATTGAGGCCACGGGGAATCTGCAGCCGCGAGCCGGCGCCCAAATCGCGCTCGAAAATCTCGCCGTAGTTGCCGACGGCGCGGATCGCATTGGCTGCCCATGCATTATCGAGGCCGAGGGCCTTGCCGAGCGAACCTTCCACGCCGAGAAGCTCGCGGGCATCGGCGTTATCGCTCGCGCGCATCTGATCGACATTGGCGGAGGTCACGCCAAGCTCCTCGGCATCGAGCAGCGCAAAATGCACCCAGCGGACAACGGCGGCCCAGCGCCAGTCGCTGGCCATCACGGCCGGACCATAGGCATTTTTCGACACGATTTCCGGCAGCACCATGTTGTCGTCCGGCTTTGGCAATGCAAGACGGGCGCCATAGAGCTCGATGGTGTCGCCGGTCATCACGTTGCAGCGCCCGGCGACATAGGCGGCGCGGGCGGCATCGCCGTTCTCCACCGAAACGGGGATCACCGACATGTTGCGCATCTTGAAGTACTGCGCCACGGCGACCTCGGCGGCACTGCCTGTCTCGACACAAACGTTGGCGCCGGTGAGCTGCAGGGCGGAATCGACGCCGAGCGACCTCGGCACCATGAACCCGATGCCGCCGTAATAATTCACGCCCGCGAAAACGATGCCGAACGAGGCATCGCGGCCCATCGTCCAGGCAGTATCGCGGATGAGCACGTCGACGCTGCCGGACTGGAGCGCGCGAAACCGTTCGCGCTCGGTCAGCGGCACGAATTTGACCAGCGCCGCATCGCCCAGCACCGCGGCCGCAATCGCGCGGCAGTAGTCGGCATCGAGGCCATGCCAGCTGCCCGCGGCGTCGAATGTAGCGAATCCCTCCAGGTCCGGATCGACGCCGCAGAGCAGGAGCCTGCGCTGCTTGACGTCTTCCAGCGTTCCGGCGGCGGCGGGCGCGACCATGGACAATAGCGACGCCACCACCAGCAAAAGCGCGGCGGCCAGCGAAGCCAGTCGGTTTCTCCCCTTCATTCTTCCCGGCGCCCGCGTGGCGCGGCCCTTTTTCGGCTCGATTTGACGGGGCACTGTCGGGCCATTATCCCCGCACGGTCAAGACCTTCGGCTTTTCAGGACGAGGACGATGAAAAAGGCGCGCCAAACGCCGCGCAAGGCGGCGACACGGCTGGTGCACAGCGGTCGCGACCGCGACCTCGCCGGCCCGTTCGTCAACCCACCGGTCGTGCATGCTTCCACCGTGCTGTTCGAAACGGTCGACGACATGGAGCATGCGCGGCAGCGCTATTCCTATGGCCGCATCGGGACGCCGACGACCGATGCGCTGGAAGCGACCATGAACGACCTCGAGGGCAGCGACGGAACGGCGCTGGTACCTTCCGGGCTGACCGCGGCCTCGCTCGCCCTGCTCTCATGCCTTTCCGCCGGCGAGCGCGTGCTGATCGTCGACAGCGTCTACGGGCCGGTGCGACGCTTCGCCGACCATTTCCTAAAGCGAATGGGCATCGAGGTCACCTACTTCGACCCGGCGCTCGGGGCGGACGCGGTCGCGGCACTCTTCACCGCCAACACGCGCGCGCTCTATCTCGAGTCGCCCGGCTCGCTGACGTTCGAGATGCAGGACATCGCCGCCCTGGCCGCGGCGGCACGCGCGCGCGGCATCACGGTGCTCGCCGACAACACCTGGGCGACGCCGCTCTATTTCCGTGCCCTCGACCACGGGGTCGATCTTTCCATTCATTCCGGCACAAAATATCTCGGCGGACATTCCGACGTGATGTTCGGCACCGTGTCGGCGCGTGGCGAACACTGGAAGAAGTTGCGCGATCTTCAGCGCTGGATGGGGCTGCACCTCGCGCCCGACGATGCCTTCCTCGCACTCCGCGGGCTGCGCACGCTGGCGGCCCGATTGCCCGTGCACGCATCCTCGGCGCTCAAGATCGCGCGGTGGCTGGAGGCGCGGCCGGAGGTCGCGCGCGTGCTCTATCCGGCATTGCCCAGCGATCCCGGGCACGCGCTGTGGCAGCGTGACATGACGGGCGCCAGCGGCCTGTTCGCGCTCGTGTTTCGTGGTTGGGAAAGAGCGCGGGCCGCCCGCTTCGTCGACGATCTCACGCTGTTCGGGATCGGGGCGTCGTGGGGCGGATTCGAGAGCCTCGCAACGGTGCCGACGATCGTGCGCACCGCCAAGCCATGGCGCGCCGAGGGCGCGGTGGTGCGGCTGCACATCGGGCTCGACGACAGCGACGACCTGATCGCCGATCTGGAGGCGGCGCTCGATCAGGCCGCCGGCGGCGACTGACGCTCACGGCCCAAAGCGACCCACAGCGCGGCAAACAGTGCTCCCGCGCCGTGGCGACGCACCAGCCGCCGGAGCACGCCGAAGCGGCTGCGGACGCGGCCGTCGTCGCGATCGACGAAGAGAAGTCCGGCGGCTCGCGCCCAGCGCAGGATGACGTAGCCCACCCCCATACCGACGAAGACCCCGCCGACGACGTCGCTCGGGAAATGGGCATTGACGACGATGCGGCTGAGGGCGACGAGGCCGGCCAGGGCCACCACCGGAATTGTGATAACCCCCGGCACAAATGCCGCCAGCATGGCGACGGCCGCCGCGGTGGTCGAGTGACCGGAGGGGAAGCTGTAGTGCGAATAGCCACCCAGCGACAGCGGCGAGAACACGAACACGCCGTCATGCACATATCCCGGCCGCCAGCGGCCGACGATCGGCTTGATGATGTCGGTGACGATACCGGACACGGCGACCACGGCGAACAGGACGCCGGCGAAGGTGGCGATTTCCCACCACGCCGCGGCGCTGGCGCGGCTGACACGACGCCAGTCGCCGAGCGATACGACGATCACCACCACGCCGCACGGAATGAGCAGCCAGCCCGAGGTGCCGAGGCGCGTGATCCGGCTGAAGAGGCCGTGGACCGCAGGGGACAGCGTGTGGGTCCAGGCGATGGCGCGCGCATCGTAAAGCAGCGCGACGAGAACGATGACCGCGACCGCCCCGACCACCATCAAGCCAAGGCGGCCTGCCGACACGGGGACGGCGCTCGGACGGGACGGGCCGAGCCGGGCGAGTGCCCCGCTCCAGTTGACGCGCATGCGGCGGAAAGGCTCGAGTTCATTCATCGTGGGTGCTGGCCGTGAAGAGGTGGAGATCGGCGGCGTTCATCTTGCGCAGATTTACGCCAATGACGTGGCCGCGGTCGCGAACCGCCAGCCCGATGTCTTCGGCCCGCTGGCGAAAGGACGGGATCTGGCTGCGTTCGACGACAGCCATGCGGCAACCGGCGCTGTTCAGGAAGTCCGCCGCGGACCAGGCATCGACCAGCCGGGTGTCGGCTCCGAGGGCAAACACAAGGCTTTCCTCGGGATAGCCGGTCGCGGCAAACGCCGGATCGCTGCACGGCATGGCGGCGTGGGCGGCCTCGGCGACGCGCTCGCTGACGCGAATCGCGCTGATGCCGGGAATGATGAAGCCGAAGAAGCCGGTATAGATGAAGGCGACGGTGACGATGCCGGCCAGGGCCGAGGCGAGAACCTGACCGCGCCTCAACCACAGCCAGGTGATGCAGCCCATCAGCGCGGCGACGAGAAAGGCCGCAAACGCGACCCTCGGAAAGCGATGCTCGATGGCAAGGAACCCGGCGGGAACGAGAATCGCCGTCAGCGGCGGCCAGATCGCCGGCCCCAGCGAATAGAACCAGCTGACGCGGCCCTTGATGCGGGCGGCGCCGGCGTCGATCGCGGTAGCGGCGATGAGGGCCAGGAAGGGCATCGCCGGCAGAATGGATTGCGGCTGCTTGGCCGTGATCAGTTCGGCGACGATCCACAGCGGCGCTCCCCAGGCCAGCCCGAACAGGATCGGCGGGCGACGGACATCGGCGACGAGCCAGGCAAACGAGGTGAACAGGTAGGTCGCCATCGGGCCGGCGAGCAGCGGCAGCAGCAGCGCGTAAGTGCCGGGCGGGGCCTTGATCGCAAAAGGAACGCCGATCTGCTCGAGGAACTGGTCCGAGGGACCGGCGCCGCTGCCCTCCTGCACCAGCGCAAGAACGGTCGCAATCAGCCAGGGCGACACGAGCAGGAACACCCAGGCAAGCCCGGCACCCGGGCGCAGGCGCGCCAGCCAGCGCGCGTCGCCGCGCTCAATCGACAGAATGAGGATGGCGGCAAGGGCGATTGCCGGCGCCACCACGCCGCTGGCCAGGATACCGACGCCGATGCCGCTCCAGAAGACACCGGCCCAGACGTCGCTCTGCCGGCGGCGGTACCCGATCCAGATGCGCGCGAGACCGCCGGCGGCAACGACCATTGCCGCGAGAAGCAGGGCATCCGGTGTAGCGAGGCGCGCGCCCAGACCGACGACGCCGCTGCCGGCGACGAACATGCCGGCGAGGAGCGCCGCGTTGGGCGAGGTCAGGACGATCGCCAGCCACCACGTGCCGACCGCCGCAGCAATCGCGGCCGCGAGGCTGGGCAGACGGTAGGTCCACAGCGGGGCATCGTGACCGGCGAGCGAGGATGAAAACGCGGCAATCCAGTACTCGCCGCGCGGCCGCCATTCGCCGTTCGCGGTCTGCAGGCGCACACTGGCGAAGTCGCCGGTCGCATTCATCTCGCGGGCAGCCACGATATAGCCCGGCTCATCGCCATCGATCATGGGCACGACCAACAGGCCGGGGAGGAAACAGGCCAGGGCGGCGATCACGATCGCCGCGAGGCTTGCCCGGGGCGAGCGCGCGAGAGTCTGAAACAGCCCTTCGAATGCCTCGGCGACCATGCGGCGCGGACGTTAGCAGGAAGCTGAGCGCAGTTCAGTACTCGCTGAGGCCTCCCGCCGACAAACCGTCGAGGGACATCGTGCCCCACACTTTTTGGTGGTATGCTGCGCGTTGGCTGGCTCGGGGAACTTGACGGCAGACGCTTTCGGCCTCGATCCTATCCCCCGAATAGCAGAGGTCAGATTACGGGTGGCCGTTGCGGGGCAACGGCGCCCGACTTTGGTCGACGTACACGCAAAGGAGCAAACCGATGTTGAAGTTTGCGCTGTCGCTCGCGCTGGTCACCATGACCGGCCTTACGGCCTATGCCTCCACCGAGCAATGGAACGAGAACGGCCTTCAGCTGGAGAGCGGCATCGCCCCCTCCGAGGCGTGCCGGCTGATCTTTATTTATGCCCGCAACGACGACCGCATCACCTTCCACGACAACAGCGCCATGGCGCCGCTCACCGCCAAGTGCAACACCGCGCGTGCCCATGTGTTCGGGCTGAGCGAGGACGACTGCGCGGTGACGCAGTTTCTGCTCGGGATGGTGCACCGGGAAATGCCGGAGCTGACCTGCAAGGGTTAGCGCGGCCTCCGTTCGCCGCCGCCTAGAGCAATTCCTGATTTGACTGAACCGGGAATTGCTCGTGATTACTTTGCCTCGCGCAATTCCGGACGGAAAAGTGGATTCCACTTTTCCTGGAATTGCTCTAGCAGCGCGCGAAGTATCGGTAGATATCCGGCGCCCGCATCCACATGAAGTCGGGCTTCAGGCCGCCGTGCGCGGTGATCCAGGCGCGGATATCGTCCTGATACGCGGCCCACAGCGTGTCCTGCGCGCTTTTGAGATGGGCGAGGTGAAAGCCGAACCTGGCATTCGGCGTCACGCAGATTCTGGCGCGCGGAATATGTCCGAGCAGGACCGTGCAGGCTGACTGGCAGGGACCGACAATGCGGACGCTGACGCCCTTGGCGGCCAGTCCCGCCCAGCGGGCGTCATAGGCGACGACCGAGCCGCCGTGGTTATCGGAGACATCAACGGTTTCGGCAAAAGCGCGCTGGGCGAAGAGCCCCAGCACCAGAGCGAGAAGCAACGCTACCTGTTTCATGGGTCACGCCTCCCTTGGGGAAGTGCTGCGAAGAGGGTCTGAGGGTTGCGCCAGTATGTAACGCGCTTGTTTCAGCCGAAGGCGGAGCGGAGCGCGCAAAAATGGCGGGCGCGATCTGCTGATGCTTCTTCTGCGCGACCGGGTGGCGGTCTGCTCCCCCGGGCCGGCTTCCTAATCCGCCGGAACCGTCTGTGCGTTCAGGCGTTTTCAGCCATGGCGGGGGCGACTTTGCGGGAGACGCGTCATGGCACGGAAATATTCCAAAGCCGCGAGCAAGAAGGTCGAGGGCGCAATGCGCGAGATGAAGCGCGGCAAGCTCAAAAGCGGCCGCGGCGGCGCCAAGGTGAAAAGCCGGAAGCAGGCTATCGCAATCGGGCTTTCCGAGGCGCGCCGCGCCGGAAAGAAGGTGCCGGCGAAGCGCTCAAGCCGCAAAACGAAATAGGGTTGCGGCGTGGACGGGCGGCTTGCCGACTAATCCGGTGCTCCGCCGGGTCTCGCCGGCGCCGGGGTCGGCGACTTCCGCACCGCGGATGATGCGGGCCTCGTGAATGTCCGTGCGGGAGATGCCGAGAAACGGCGGCACGCGGCGGAGATTGGACCAACGTTCTGCTTGGGGACGTTTGCCTGCCGTTGCCACTTCGCCCCGCTCCTGCGCTGCGTCGTACTCGTCGGCGAGGCGGCATCAGATGGACGAAAGATTGCGCACCAAGAGCGCAGGACCGATGGGGAGAGGACCCCCAGCCCGGCGGCTACCCAAAGCGTGCTGATGACCAATCTCCGATATTTCTCGGAGGGCTTCGGCCAGTGCGCGCGATAGATCAGCATCCACGCATCGTCCTCGGCGGCGATCTTCTCGGCCGTCCGCCTGGAAAAGCCGGCGAAGGCCCCGATCTTGTCGCGGGCGCGAGCGGGCGACTTCTGCGAAACTTTCGCGGAGGTTTGAACGAGGTCGGTACGCTCGCCCTGCCGCTCTCGGGCCGCGTCCCTCTCCGCCAGCAGCATCGCCCGCCGGATCGCCTCGCGGAATTACTTCAGCCCCACACATGCGAGGGTGTCGAAGCTGTACCCGCAGCAATTACCCGCCATCGTCTTGAAACGATCGAAGTGGACCAGCGGATCCTTAATTTCGGGGGCTTGAGCCTTACAAACGGCCGCTGCCCATTTTTGATCGGTGCCGTCTCGCGGATCGAATCGCTTGCCAAACTCTGCCTCGGGGAACCTCGTATACTCGCCGGTGTACAGGTGCGAGCTCTTCACGACGATCGCCGCTTTGACGCAAGCGACGAACTTCGCCTTGTCATGGTGAATCTTCATGCAGTCGGTCACACCGGCAGCACTCGCCGGAATGACCCCCGCAAAGAGAATTAGAGCAAAGCCAACCAACGTAGAGATTGAGCGCATCGATCCCGCCTCCCTAACAGGTGATCATCGATTCCCGTCAAAGTGCGAGGAACTATACAACCTTTGCGTGGGGACAACAATCGACTGCCGGCTTACGGATTGGTCGGGCGCGGTGTTACCCCTAGTATTGCCTTGCCCTCTCTCGCCGGCGTCAAAAGCCACCGCAAACCGTGGTGACCCCGGCAGGGCTCGAACCTGCGACCTGCCGCTTAGAAGGCGGCTGCTCTCGTCCAGCTGAGCTACGGGGTCGAACCGGGCGCGACGGACGCCTACGCGGCCAAATCAATTCACGATTTTATCGAATCGTGAATTGATCTCGATTCCTTTGCCTTCCGCAATTCCGGACGGAAAAGTGGTGCCCACTTTTCCTGTAATTGCTCTAGTGAGTCCACGGCTGCGGACGGCCGGCGCGGAAGTTATCCGAATACGAAATCTTCTTGCGGGTGGGTTCGTGATCCTCGAACAGGCGATAGGGGATGCCGCTTCTGGTGGCGTAGGCAACGGCTTCGTCGCGGCTGTCGAACTCGAGCTTCACCTGACGCCGCATGTCGGCCGATGACGTATAGCCCATCAGCGGATCGGCGGCGGTGCGCAGTTCCGGCTCGAACTCCAGCACCCATTTCTCGGTCGCGGCATTGCCGGACTGCATGGCGTTGCGCGCCGGTTTGTAAATGCGGGCCAGCATCGATTCCCCTCTCTGGCGGCTCTGTTTCAGCCCGTTTGAAGCATCAACCGGGGTTCCGCGCAACCGCTGCCGCGGCGGTGGCGCCAAGCTTCCGCAGAGGTGCCTCTGGCAAACGTCAGTTTCACGACGTTCCTTCGAAGTGCCGCCCGGCGCGGTGATGCCGTCTCTACGCCTCAAGGCGTTCCAACACGCGGCCATCTTAGCCGCCGCCGGCGCCGGTCAGCCCGGCGTAGCCGGTCCAGACGATCTCGATGCCGATGCAGAGCAAGATGAACGCGGAAAGCCGCACCAGGACGTTCGTGCCCGTCGGACCAAGCACCGCCATGATGCGCTCGGCAAAGCGGTAAGCGACGTAAATCGATACGGCGATGGCGGCAAGGCCGAGCACGGCGGCGCCACCGACCAGCGCGAAGCGGACGACGTCGAAAGTCGCTCCCCACGGCCGCTGGCTGCCCAGCGCGATGGCGACCGAGATGGAACCGGGGCCGACCGTCAGCGGCATGGTCAACGGATAGAACGCCTCGCCGAGGCCCTGCGGCTGCAGCGGCACGCTGCCATGGTCGACCTCGTCGCCGGAGTGCAGCATCCGCCAAGCGAAGGCCGTGACGACCAGACCGCCGGCAATGCGCACGACCGGCAGCGTGATGCCGAAAAACTCGAGCAGGTGAGACCCGATGATCATCGAGCCGAGGAGAAGCAGGAAGCCGTTGATCGCGACGCGGCGCGCGATAACGCTGCGCTCCTCGTCGGAGCACTGGCGGGTGAGACCGAGAAAGATCGGCGCGCCACCAATGGGATTAACGATCGGGAAGAGACCCGCGTAAACCAGCAGAAACGCGTTGACGACGTCGCTCACTACGTGCCGGCTCCCCCTCCCCGCCCGAACGTTCCGGGCCGGCGATTCCCGGCTTCTCTACCAGTATCGACCAGGCAAACAAAGGAGCGGCGCCGTGCCCGCCCCGGCAAAGGGGTTCCCGGCCCTCTCGCATCGGTCCCCCTGCCGCGACGTCATTTTCGACCCACCGGTTGCTGGCAACGGGGTCGATGTTGTATTGCGACGCAGTCGTCGGGGTGTAGCGCAGTCTGGTAGCGCATCTGCTTTGGGAGCAGAGGGTCGCAGGTTCGAATCCTGCCGCCCCGACCAATACTTAGCTGATATGGAGCGATCAAATTTCGCTCGGGGGTAACGCTGCGGGTAACACCAGCGCGGTTTCTTGCCAGTGTGACGCAAACGGAAGCCGGATCGCCCGCACCACCCTAACCCCCGCTGCTGAGGGAGAACTCCTTCGTCTGCTGCGGTTCTATCGTCGCGAGGCGGAAAGGGCGCGTGACGCAAAGGCCTGAATCGCGAGGCTTGGATCGGCGGTCTGTTTGCAATCCGCGCTATCATCGGCCAACGCCGGCGTTGACAGCAGCAACAGCGTAGCGACTGCCGGAACATTCCAAGTTTTCAAAACATCCTCCCCCCTCGCGGAACCCGACCCGTCGCCAGCGACGGCGCCGCGCTGATCGCCATTCTAGGCCAAGCGGATGCGCTCGAGATTGAGGCCGACACGCGCCGCCGCCTCGCCGACGAATACTACGTCGCGCAGGAACGGGGTCAGGTGGCCCAAAGCGGCGATACCAGCTAATCGCCTGTTAACCAGTTTACCTAAAAAACACGACGCGATTTAACGGCGCTTTACCCATCGGGTCCCTAGTTTGCGGCGAAGTAAGCGTCCGCCGCTCAGTCGTAAAACGGGGCCTCCAATGATCGCCGAAGATATTCCCATCGCTGCTGGACGCCAAAAACCTTGGATTGCCGCTGTTGCCACCGCGTTCCGAACGCACTCCGGCCTCGTGCTAGACTTGACAGAACGCACCATTCTCGTCGGCATGTTCCTCCCGTTCGCCTACCGGTTCTATTGCGTTGCGACCAATAACTTCCAACCTCTTTTGATGGGAGTCACGATCTCTGAACTGCTGCCGATCGTGATGATCCTAACGCGCCGGTACTCCCCCATTGTCTCGCGAAACCCTTCGGACTGGGTGCTGGCCGTCGTCGGTTCCAACGCGCCGCTTCTCGCGCTACCGGCAATCGCGGCGCCCTTAGCCTCGCCGTACTTCTGCGTCGCCCTCTGGCTCAGCGGAATGCTGCTGCAGATTTCGGCCAAATTGGCATTGGGCCGAAGCTTTGGAATTGTGGCCGCCAATCGTGGGGTCAGGGTCGTCGGACCATATCGTTTGATCCGCCATCCTATGTATGCTGGATACACACTCACGCACGTGAGCATTCTGCTGACCTGTCCTTCGTTGGTGAATGCCGCGATCTATGCGGCGGCTTTTCTCGTGCAGGTGGCCCGCCTAACGCGAGAGGAGCGTGTGCTTACCGGTGACCCGGAGTACCGCAGGTACGCCGAACTCGTCCGATACAAGCTCGTGCCTGGCGTCTTCTAAACGACCACCAAGCGCTCGCAGATGTCATTCTTCCGCGCCCCGGAACAGATCTA
>Ga0265339_10001608_pt1 | contig 16708 bp, 13 predicted proteins | sample 4CB219metaG_FD_202085 | JGI IMG/M metagenome (GOLD analysis project Ga0265339, IMG submission 202085) | Rhizosphere microbial communities from Carex aquatilis grown in University of Washington, Seatle, WA, United States - 4-CB2-19 metaG | ecosystem: Host-associated > Plants > Roots >... | reverse complement strand
CGGTGCCCAGCAGGAACAACACGGCTTTGGGATCGACCAGGATCTTCACGCCCTTGTCCTCGACCAATTCGTCAGTCGGGCGAATTTCATGGGCATATTCGACCGTATAGGATTGGCCCGCGCAGCCTCCATTCTTGACGCCGACGCGGATCCCCACGATTTCCGAATCGGCGCGGAGCGCAAGCTCCCGGACGCGCTGGGCCGCCGCTTCGGTCAATTTCATCACCTGCGGGCGCAGCTTCGGCTTGGATACGGGGGGCTGAGGTGCCTGTGTCATGTCACTCATTTGGTCGATCCCGGCGACGAATCAATGCCGCCCAATTTGCCGCAATCGCATTAAACGCTATTTCTCCACCATCTCACCACATATTGAGGACGAGGCGCGCCTCATCGCTCATCCGCTCCGGTGACCAGGGCGGCTCCCAGACGAGGCTGACATTGACCATGCCGATGCCGGGAACGCAGGCGACCGCGTTTTCCACCGTGGTCGGCAGTTCGCCTGCTACCGGACAGTTCGGCGTCGTCAGCGTCATCACGACGTCGACCGAGCGATCGTCCTTGATGTCGACCTTGTAGATAAGGCCGAGTTCGTAGATGTCGGCTGGAATTTCCGGGTCGAACACCGTCTTCAGCGCCGCGATGATATCACCGGTCAGACGCTCGGTTTCCTCCGGCGGCAGCGCGGAATGTGTTTCCATATGGCCGGTCTTGACTTCGGCGGTATCGGTCATGCGAACAATTCCCCCGCCTTGATCAGCGCCTGTGCCAGATGGTCCACCTCTTCCCGGGTATTATACATCGCGAACGATGCCCGGCAGGTGGCCGTCACGTTGAATCGTTCCAAAAGCGGCATCACGCAATGCGTCCCGGCGCGCACCGCAATGCCCTGCCTGTCGATCACCGTGGCGACATCGTGGGGATGGGCGCCCTTCATCTCGAACGAAATGATCGGACCCTTGCCGCGCGCCGCGCCGATCAGCCGCAGCGAGTTGATTTCGCGCAGCTTCCCTTCCGCATAGGTCACAAGGTCGTGCTCGTGCGCCGCGATGCGCTCCTTGCCGATCGAGCTGACGTAATCGATCGCAGCCCCGAGTCCGATGGCCTGGACGATGGGCGGCGTGCCGGCCTCGAATTTATGCGGCGGGTCGCCGTAGGTGACCCAGTCCCTGGCAACCTCGCGGATCATTTCGCCACCGCCGTTGTACGGCCGCATGGCGGCGAGGTGCTCGTGCTTGCCATAGAGCACGCCGATCCCGGTCGGGCCATAGAGCTTGTGGCCGGTGAAGGCGTAGAAATCGCAGTCGATGTCCTGCACGTCGACATTGAGGTGCACCGCGCCTTGCGCGCCGTCGACCAGCACCGGAATGCCGCGGGCGTGCGCAAGCTTGACGACCTCCTTGACCGGCACCGCGGTGCCCAGCGCATTCGACATCTGCGTGATCGCGACCAGCTTCGTGCGCGCGGTCAGGAGCTTCTCAAACTCCTCGATCAGGAAATTGCCTTCGTCATCGACCGGCGCCCACTTGATCACCGCGCCATGGCGCTCCCTGAGGAAATGCCAGGGCACGATATTGGAATGGTGCTCCATGATCGAGAGCACGATCTCGTCGCCCTCGCCGATGTTCGGCTCGCCCCAGGAGGACGCCACGAGGTTGAGCGCCTCGGTGACGTTGCGGGTGAAGATGATCTCCTCGTTGCGCCTCGCGTTTACGAACTTCGCCACCTTGCCGCGGGCGCCCTCATAGGCTTCCGTCGCGGCGTTGGCGAGGTAATGCAGCCCGCGATGCACATTGGCGTATTCGCTGGTGTAGGCCTGCATGATCCGGTCGAGCACCGCTTTCGGCTTCTGCGCCGACGCGGCGTTGTCGAGATAGACCAGCGGCTTGCCGTAGACTTTCAGGCCGAGCGCGGGAAAATCCTCGCGGACGCGGGCAACATCGAATGAACCGTTCAGAACCGCCGGATGCATGGTCAACCTCGCGCTTCCAGCCAACGCTCGGCCTGCGCCATCGCAAGCTCCCGCAAGCCATCGTCGGCAATCTGCTCGATGGCCTCGCCGACGAAGGCCTGGATCAGAAGCGCCTGCGCCTCCTTCTCGGGAAGTCCGCGCGCGCGCAGGTAGAACATCAGTCCTTCGTCCAGCGCGCCCGATGTCGCGCCGTGGCCGCAGGTGACGTCATCGGCAAAAATCTCCAATTCCGGCTTGTTGTCGGCTTCAGCCTCGTCGGACAACAACAGCGCCCGCGTCATCATCTTGCCGTCGGTCTTCTGCGCGTCGGGACGCACGATGATGCGTCCCTGGAACACCGAATGGCCGCGGTCGTCGACCACGGCGCGGAAGTTCTCGCGGCTGGTGCATCGCGGGACCGCATGATCGACGACCAGCGTCGTGTCGGCATGCTGCTTGCCGTTCAGCAGATTCACGCCGTTAACGGAGAGGTCCGAGCCCTCGCCTTGCAGGGTGATGAACCCCTGAAAACGGCTGACCAGGCCGCCGCTGGTCAGGTTGAACAAGTTGAGCTTTGCTTTCGCCCCGATGATGCAGATTTCGGACGCGATATTCGTCGCGTCCGTGGCGTCCGCCATCAGCCGCACATGCGACAATTCCGCCCCATAGCCGATCCGTAGGACCACGGCATGGTTGGCCTGATAGGCGCTTGCATTCTCCGCGGCGGCAAAGCTCTCGATCAGCACCGCGCGCACGTCCTTGCCGAGATCCAGGTACGAGCGCGTGAACGCCGACGCCGACGTTCTGGTTGCGATATGAATGATCTGGATCGGGCCGGAGAGCGTGGTACCGTCCGCGATCGAGACGATGACACCGTCGGTCACGAAGGCCGCATTCAGGGAAATCACCGCATCCGTGGTGGGCGTCATCAGCAAATCGGGCGGGGCGTCCTTCCCGTCATTCTCCAGAATGTCGCGCAGCGAGCGCACGCTGATTCCCTGGCCGAGGCCGGCGAGATCGGACAGTTCGGGCGCGAATTGTCCGTCGACCAGGACGAGCTTTGACGCGCCGGCGAAGGCGTGGGTCTTCAGCGCAATCTTCGCACGCTTGAGCGCCGCGGTATCCGGGGTTGCCGCCGGCGGCAGGATCTCGCGCATCAGCGCCCGCAGGTCGGTATATTTCCACTCCTCGACGCGCCGGTGCGGCAGACCCGTCTGCTCGTAAGCGTCGAAAGCCTGCCGACGCAACTCGGCAACCTTGCCCGCACCGGGCAGCCGGTCGCGTGCGGCGGTGAAGACATTGTCTGCCGCGCGTTCGGTATCGGTTTTCGTCAGCGCAATGTTCATGGTCAGGCCGCGTCCTCGAACTGCGCATAGCCCTCGGCCTCGAGCTCCAGCGCCAGTTCCTTGTCCCCGCTCTTCACCACGCGGCCCTTCGACATCACGTGCACGAAATCCGGCACGATGTAGTTCAGGAGCCGCTGATAATGGGTGATGACCACCATGGCCCGGTTGGACGACCGCAGCGCGTTGACACCGTCGGCGGCAATCCGCAGTGCGTCGATGTCCAGTCCCGAATCCATCTCATCGAGGATGCACAGGGCGGGCTCGAACAGCGCCATCTGCAACACCTCGTTGCGCTTCTTCTCGCCGCCGGAAAACCCGACATTGACGCCGCGGCGGAGCATGTCCTGTGGAATGTTCAGGGATTTCGACACCTCGCGGACCTTCTTCAGAAAGTCCGGCGTCGAATATTCGCTTTCGCCGCGCGCCTTGCGCTGCGCATTCAGCGCTGTGCGCAGGAAATTCATGGTGGCGACACCGGGGATTTCCACCGGATACTGGAACGCGAGAAACACGCCCTTGGCGGCACGCTCGTCAGGCTCCATCGCCAGGAGATCTTCGCCGCGGAACAGCACCTCGCCGCCGGTCACCTCGTAACCGGGCTTGCCGGCGACGACGTGCGACAGCGTCGATTTGCCGGAGCCGTTCGGTCCCATGATGGCGTGGATTTCGCCCTCGTTCACGGTCAGCGACAGGCCATGGAGAATTTCGCGGTCGTCGACGCGAACATGCAGATCTTTGACTTCCAGTAACGGCATTCTGTTAATCCTTAAACGCGTTATCGCAATGTGCGGGTCGTCTTTGACGACCTCGACGACCGCTATCCAACCGATCCCTCGAGACTGATCGAGATCAGTTTCTGGGCCTCGACGGCGAACTCCATCGGCAGCTGCTGCAGCACGTCCTTGACGAAGCCGTTGACGACGAGGCCGACCGCCTCTTCGCCCGACAGCCCGCGCTGCGTGCAGTAGAACAAGACGTCCTCGGAGATCTTCGACGTCGTCGCCTCGTGCTCGAAGGTGGCCGAGGAGTTCTTCGCCTCGATATACGGCACGGTGTGCGCGCCGCATTTGTCGCCGATCAACAAGGAATCACAGGCGGTGAAGTTACGGGCCCCTGACGCCTTGCGGTGCGCGGTGACCAGCCCGCGATAGGTGTTCTGCGATCTGCCCGCCGCAATGCCCTTGGAGATGATCCGGCTCGTCGTGTTCTTGCCGAGATGGATCATCTTGGTGCCGGAATCCACCTGCTGGAATCCGTTGGAGATCGCGATCGAATAAAACTCGCCACGAGAATTATCGCCGCGCAAAATGCAGCTCGGATATTTCCAGGTGATGGCCGAGCCGGTCTCCACCTGGGTCCAGGAGATCTTTGAATTCTTGCCGCGGCAGTCGCCGCGCTTGGTGACGAAATTGTAGATGCCGCCGACCCCTTCCGAATTGCCGGGGTACCAGTTCTGCACCGTCGAATATTTGATCTCGGCATCGTCCAGCGCGACCAGCTCCACCACCGCCGCATGCAGCTGGTTCTCGTCGCGCTGCGGCGCGGTGCAGCCTTCGAGATAACTGACGTAGGCGCCCTTGTCGGCGATGATCAGCGTGCGCTCGAACTGCCCGGTGTTGCGCTCGTTGATGCGGAAATAGGTCGACAGCTCCATCGGGCAGCGCACGCCCTCCGGCACGTAGACGAACGAGCCGTCGGAAAACACCGCCGAGTTCAGCGTGGCGAAGAAATTGTCCGAGGTCGGCACCACTGAGCCGAGATATTTCTGCACCAGTTCCGGATGCTCGCGGATCGCTTCCGAAATCGGCATGAAGATCACGCCGGCCTTCTTCAGCTCGGTCTTGAAGGTGGTCGCGACCGATACCGAATCGAACACCGCATCGACCGCGATCTTGCGGCTCTCCGTCGGGGCTTGGCCGGCATCCGGCGCAACGCCCTCGAGCACGGCCACCTCGCGCAGGGGAATGCCGAGCTTCTCGTAAGTCTTGAGGATTTCCGGATCGATCTCGTCGACCGAGGCAAGCTGTTTCTTCGGCTTCGGCGCGGCGTAATAGTAGATGTCCTGGTAGTCGATCTTCGGGTAGTTCACCCGCGCCCAGGTCGGCTCGCGCATGGTCAGCCAGCGGCGAAACGCCTCCAGCCGCCACTCGAGCATCCACTCCGGCTCGTTCTTTTTTGCAGAAATGAAGCGGATCGTGTCCTCCGACAACCCTTTCGGGGCTTTGTCAGACTCGATCTGCGTCTCGAACCCATATCGGTATTGATCGACGTCGATCCGGCGCACCCGGTCGACCGTCTCTTGTACGGCTGGCATTCCATCCTCCGCTCGCGGTTTCAAGGACCGCGGTGGACTAGTCCCTGTAAGGACTATTACGATGCTTTTTCGAGGAAATCACCTACTTAGAATTCTTCAAGCAGTGTTTCGTCGACCCTCCCTAGTTAAGGCACCAGCGAGCTTTCGCCAAGCCTCAAGACAGCAATCAATGTCTGCTTCGAATGTGGACCAGCCCAGACTGATCCGCACTGCTCCTTGGGCGAATTCATGCGGAAATCCCATGGCTTGCAGCACATGCGAGGCCTGCACCTTGCCAGAGGAACAGGCAGAACCGGAGGATACCGCAATACCTTCGAGGTCGAATCCGATCACAGCGGTTTCCGCCTTCAGGCCTGGAGCGGTGAACAAAGTGGTATTTGGCAACCGCGGAACGTCCTCGGAGAACACAATGGTACCGCTGGCCCGCCGCAACCCGGTTTCCAGGCGATTCCGCAGGGATTCGATCCGGGACGCCTCGTCCTTCTCCCCGGTTATGGCCGCCTTCACCGCGGCTCCAAATCCCGCGATACCAGCGACATTCTCGGTTCCGGCGCGCCGGCCCAATTCCTGGCCGCCACCGCGCAGAAGCGGCTCGAGGCCGTTCAGGCCTTCGGCCAGAACAAGCGCGCCAACACCCTTGGGGCCGCCAATCTTGTGCGCTGAAACAGTCACGATATCCGCTCCCAGGGAGCTGATATCGAAGGGGATTCTTCCGAAGGCCTGGATTGCGTCGACGTGCAGCAATCCACCCCGCCCATGGACGATTTCGGCCGCCTGCTGAACCGGCTGCACTGCGCCCGTCTCGTTGTTGGCGGCCATGATCGAAACCAGCGCCGGCGGCCCGGAGCCGAGCAGGCTCTCCAGATGATCGAGGTCGACTAGGCCGGACCGTGTGACACGAATCTTGCAAACTGCTTCCGCCGGAAAACGCCCGCCAGCGAGAACCGACGCGTGCTCGAAAGCGGAGACCAGCAGCCTCTCGACCGGGCGCCCGGAGCCGCTGCGCAGGCCTGGCATCAGCGCCAGCGCATTGGCCTCCGTCCCGGCGGAGGTGAACACGATATTTCGCGACAACGCGCCAACGGCTTCGGCAACGACGTCACGGGCCTCCTCGACCAGATGGCGAGCGTGGCGACCCTCGGCATGGACGGACGATGGATTGCCCAGGAGGTCCCAGGCCGCAGCCATGGCTACCCGCGCCTCGGCGCGAAGCGGGGTCGTTGCATTCCAGTCAAGGTAGACGCGATTCCGCATAAGTATTATAATACCCTTAAAGCTTCTTGCCAGCGTGGGCTCACGACCTCACGCAGTTGGTGATCTCACGGCTTCAGAGCAACCATAAAACGCCAACGCCTTGAAGGCATTGGTCGATGTTCAAGATGCTTGCTTTTTGCCCCTTGCCTCATGCTAGAACGCGGCCTCCAGTCTAATGAGCGCCGTTCGCGCATCGACCAACGACGCTGATCACCACTTTTCTTGCAGAGTTTCGTCTGCGGAGCGCCAGATGAAGCGAGCACGAAGTCGGTTGCCAAGGGATCACTGATGCCTGAAGTCATTTTTACCGGCCCCGCGGGCCGCCTTGAAGGCCGTTATCATCCGGCCAAGCAAAAGAACGCGCCGATCGCCATGATCCTGCATCCGCATCCGCAGTTTCACGGCACGATGAATCACCAGATCGTCTACCAGTGCTACTACGCCTTCGCGCATCGCGGCTTTTCCGTGCTGCGCTTCAATTTCCGCGGCGTCGGCCGCAGCCAGGGCTCGTTCGACCACGGCACCGGCGAATTGTCGGACGCTGCCTCGGCGCTGGACTGGGCGCAGACCATCAATCCTGAAGCGCGCGCCTGCTGGGTTGCGGGTTTCTCCTTCGGCGCCTGGATCGGCATGCAGCTTTTGATGCGCCGGCCGGAAGTCGAAGGCTTCATTTCGATCGCCCCGCCCGCCAACCTCTACGACTTCTCCTTCCTCGCCCCCTGCCCCTCCTCAGGGTTGATCGTGCATGGCGAGAAGGATGCGGTGGTGCCGCCAAAGGACGTCAACACGCTGGTCGAGAAGTTGAAGACGCAGAAGGGCATCGTGATCGACCAGCAGATCATTCCCGGCGCCAACCATTTCTTCGACGGCAAGCTCGAGCCGCTGATGGAAACGATCACCGCCTATCTCGACATGCGCCTGGCCAACGTGCGCTGATCACGGCCGGCCCTCGGGCCGCGCCAGTTTCATGAACCTTTCAGGGCCGCGCCACCACCCCGCCGGTCATTGGGATCGGAACGCCCGTGGTGGTGGGGTAGCTCAGCGGCAGGCCCTTGAGCCCCCGTGCGGCGAGGAAGCCGAAGGCTTGCGCCTCGATCGCATCCGCCGACCAGCCGAACGACACGGCTGACTCGACCGTCGCCGGCGCCAGCCGTTCCCTGAGCATCCGCATCATGGTGAGGTTGCGCGCCCCGCCTCCGCAGATGATCCAGCTCCTCGGAGCCTTTGGCAGTTGCGGCGCGATCTGCGCGATGGCGGCGGCCGTGAACGCCGTCAGCGTCGCAGCGCCGTCGGCCGGCGACGCCTCGCCGAGCCGCAAGCCTGCAAAATCGTTGCGGTCGAGCGACTTCGGCGGCGGCAGCGAAAAGAACGGAAGCTGAAGCGCCCGCGCAACCCAGGCTTGGTCGGGCACGCCTTGCGCGGCCATGCGCCCCTCGCAATCGAAGGGCTGCCGGGCAACCCGAAACATGAAATCGTCGAGCAGCGCGTTGCCGGGCCCGGTATCGCAGGCGATCAGGGTGTCGGCGCCGTCGATGTAGGTGATGTTGGAGACACCGCCGATATTGACCACAGCGATCGGCCCTTCACGCCCCAGCGATTGCGCCAACGCGCGATGATAGACGGGAACGAAAGGCGCGCCCTGCCCGCCGGCTTCCACGTCGGCGGCGCGGAAATCGTGCATCACGGGAATGTGGATCGCCTTCGCTAGCGCCGCGGCATCGCCGATCTGCACCGTCAATTTCCGCTCAGGCCGATGCAATACGGTCTGGCCGTGGAAGCCGACGATATCGACGTCCTCGGCTGTGATGCGGTGCTGCGCGGTGAAGGCGGCGATGGCTTCGGCATGCGCGGCGGTGACCGCGCGCTCGGCCTCGCGCAGAATGCCCGGCCGCGCGTCGCGCTGCGGCAGATGAACCGCCTCAGCCAGCGCCTGGCGCAGCAGGATGCGCTCCTGTTCGCTGTAGGGCCGGTAGCCGGTAGGGCCCAACGCCTTGACCAGCCTGCCGTCGGTTTCGATCAATGCGACATCGACCCCGTCGAGCGAGGTACCGCTCATCAGACCGAGTGCCGTTAACATCATCGCAATGAGCCTCGCGAGCCCTACCCCGGACGCCCTGCTTGTGCCAAAGGGGCACATCTTATAATGCCACAGCGCGCCTATCCGCGGCAGCCCGTGCGATCAGGTTCCCGCAATTTGCTGCAAATACCGTAAAACAAAAATGATCAGAGTCGTAGAAAGATGACCACTTTCAAGTCGGATTTCCTCAACGTCCTGCAGCAACGCGGGTTCATTCATCAGGTTTCGGACCCCGACTCGCTGGACGCGCTGGCCGCCAAACGCGAACTGGTCGCCTATATCGGCTTTGACTGCACCGCGCCGTCCCTGCATGTCGGCTCGATGGTGCAGATCATGTGCCTGTACTGGCTGCAGCAGACCGGCAACAAGCCGATCGCGCTGATGGGCGGCGGCACCACGAGGGTCGGCGACCCCTCCGGCAAGGACGAAACGCGCAAGATCCTGTCGATCGAGGAAATCAACCGCAACAAGGACGGCATCAAGCAGGTATTTTCGCACTTCCTGCGTTTCGGCGAGGGCAAGGACGATGCGATCATGCCCGACAACGCGGAGTGGCTTACCAGGCTGAACTGGATCGAGATGTTGCGCGACATCGGCCGGCATTTCTCGGTCAACCGCATGCTGGCGATGGATTCGGTCAAGCTCAGGCTTGAGCGCGACCAGGAGATGAGTTTCATCGAGTTCAACTACATGATCCTGCAGGCTTACGACTATGTCGTGCTCAACCAGCGCTACGATTGTCGGCTGCAGATGGGCGGCTCCGACCAGTGGGGCAATATCGTCAACGGCATCGATCTCGGCCGCCGCATGGGCACCCCGCAGCTGCACGCATTGACCACGCCGCTGATCACGACGTCGTCGGGCGAAAAGATGGGCAAGACCGCAAGCGGCGCGGTGTGGCTCAACGCCGACATGAAGAGCCCATACGAATACTGGCAATTCTGGCGCAACACCGAGGACGCCGATGTGCCGCGCTTCCTCAAGCTCTTCACCACGCTGCCGCTGTCGGAAATCGGAAAGCTCTCCTCGCTCAAAGGCGCGGAGATCAACGAGGCCAAGAAGGCGCTCGCGGACGCCGCAACCACGCTCCTGCACGGCGCGGACGCGGCGCGTCAGGCGGCCGAAACGGCGCGGCAGACCTTTGAGGAGGGCGCGATCGCGGAAAACCTTCCGACCGTGGAAATTCCGCGCGCCGAACTTGAAGCGGGCATTGGTGTCCTTACGGCCTTCGTCAAGGCGGGGCTTGTCGCCTCCAACGGCGAGGCGCGCCGCCAGATCAAGAGCGGCGGACTGCGCGTCAATGATGCGGCGGTGTCGGACGAGCGGATGGTGCTGACGGCAGCAAGCCTCACGGCGGAAGGCGTGGCCAAACTCTCGCTCGGCAAAAAGCGCCACGTCCTGCTCAGGCCTGCATAGGCGTATTCGCTCCGCCCCCTTGCTCCCCAGGCGCAAAGCGCGCTCCTTGTCGGCATGGATCAGACCACGCCGCGGAAGGGAACCTTGGCTGCGCCGGACAAGCCCGTCCGCGTCGCGCTGGTCGTGCTTTCGCTGTGCTTTGCACTGTCGGTGCTCGGGCGCGGCCTTGGCGAGAGCTTCACGGTTTTTCTCAAACCCATTTCGGAAAGTTTTGGCTGGGACCGCGCCGACGTGGTTTCGGTCTATTCGCTGTGCGCGCTGGCCGGCGGATTGTCCGCGCCGCTGATCGGCCGACTGTTCGACCACTCCGGACCGCGCGCGGTCTATGCGCTGGGGCTGTTGCTGCTCGGCGGCTCCTTCCTGGTCGCCGCCTTCGCGCAACATCTCTGGCAGTTCCAGCTGAGCCTCGGCCTCAGCGTCGGGATCGGTATCGCCTTCATCGGTACTGTCCCCAATTCGATCCTGCTCGGCCGCTGGTTCGGCACGCGGCTGACGACCGCGATGGCGGTCGTATATTCGGCAACGGGCGCCGGCGTCTTGATCCTCCTGCCGGCGTCGCAAATCCTGATCGACCATATCGGCTGGCGCGGCGCCTATCGGCTTTTCGGCAGCGTGGTGCTGTTCCTGCTGGTTCCGCTGTTGCTGCTGCCGTGGCGGCTGTTTTCCACCGGCTCGCCGCACCTCGTCAAGAAGCCCGGGCCCCAGCCTGAAGGCGACGACTGGACATTGATGAGCGCGATGCGCCACCATGCCTTTTGGGCGCTGTTTGCGACCTTCTTCTTCACCGCGGTCGGCATGTATGCGATCGCGCCCCAGGTGGTGGCCTATCTGATCGATGCCGGCTTTCCGCCGCTGCAGGCCGCGACCGCCTGGGGTTTTTCCGGCGTCGTGCTGCTGTTCGGCATGCTTGGCGTCTCCGCGCTCGACGGGTTGATCGGCCGCAGGCCGTCGGTCCTGTTCAGCTATGCGGTCTCGATCATCGGAATCGCGATGCTGTGGGCGCTGCAGTTTGGCCCGAACCTCTGGTTGCTCACCGGCTTCGTCATCTGCTTCGGCAGCATGATCGGCTCGCGCGGGCCGCTGATCTCGGCGACCGCAATGAAGATCTTTCGCGGCAACCGGGTCGGAACCATCTATGGCAGCATCTCCATCGGCAGCGGGCTGGGATCGGCGGCAGGCTCCTGGGGCGGCGGCCTGATCCACGATATGACCCACAGCTACAATCCGCTGCTGGCGTTCGCGCTGATCGCCGTCCTGCTCGGAATGATTCCGTTTCTGGTGGTGCCGGCGCTGCGGCGCTGACAAGCCCGCAACCGATCAGTTATTCGGCGGACTGGCTGGAAACTCGATCGCGTTGTTCTGCTTGCCGGTGTTGAATTCCATGATCTTCCGCGTCACGCCGGGAAAGATGGCGGAGATCGGATTGATGCGCACCACCGGCGCGCTCGGCGTACCGACGACCTCGTAGGTGACGCCGAACAGGCCTTCATTGCTGCCGCCGCCGAGGAACAGGCCGAGGACCGGAATCTGGCCGAACATGTTGTTCAGGCCGTACAGCGGCACAAAGGTGCCGCTCATGCGCACCTGGTTGGCGGGATAGTCGATGCTGCCTTCAATGGTCCCACCGATCGTCGGCCCCTTGACCACGCCCTCGCGAACGGTGAGCTGGCCGTTCACGCGGGTGAATTCCGCGCGCAGCCGTGAAAAAAATACGCCGTTCTGCACGTGGGCGGGCCCGCCGGCGGCAACGCGATCGAGCGCGGCTTCGCCCTTCACCGAGAAGTCGCGAACATTCATCAGGCCTTGCGTCGCGCCCGGTTCCACCGTCGGCGGATCCACGGCGAGCGCAAGCTGGCCGCCGATCACCTTGGAATAGATGTCGCTGAAGCGAAAGAACGCGCCGGCGTCGTTGGTTTCGAGATAGATGATGTCGCGTCCCTGCCCCTGCCCGCGCGGCCGCAACTCGGCGGCCAACGGCGTATCCCGCCCGAGCTTGCCGCTGAGCGCGAAGCTCTTCATCGCACCGTTGCGCCGTGAAAACTTCAGATCGACACTGCGTGCCGCCTCGCCGTTATAGCCTGCGACCGCGCCGAGCTTGAGGTCCAAATCGAGGTCAAGGTTCTTCAGCTTGCTCTTGCTGTCCTCCTTGCCCGTGCCCGAAATCGCCGATTTGAGAAAGCCGCGCCCGTCAAACACGTCGCCGCGCATGGTGACCTTGAGCACGCCGTCCAAGCCCCGGTCGGCCTTCAGTGAGGTCTTGTCGCCTTCGGAAGGAGAGTAGGTCGGGAAACTGGCGTTCATCAGATCGCCGTTCTGATCGACCTCAAGCGCGCCCTTGATCGATACGCCACCGCCCTCGATGACGATGTCCTCGAAGCGGGTCGATTGCGACTTCGACACCATGTTGAAGGTGGCCTTGCCCGATTTTCCGGGCAGCTTGACCCAACCCGGCAGGACGTTGTCGAGCTTCAGCGCAGTGAGGTCGGCCTCGATCCCTATCCGGCTGTCATGATCGGGACCGCCGATCTTGCCGGTCACCTTGATCGGAAGCGCCCCGCTCACGGCGGGACCGAGGTCGAGTCCGAGCCGCGCGCGGCTTGCATCGTCGAGGGTGGCTTGCAATTTGATATCGGCGTCGCCCTCGGCCGGCTTGCGGTAGTCCAGCGTCGCGGCCTGGCCGTTGATTTTGACGTCGCCCTTGACCTGGTAGCCCTGGTTGTTGGCGATGACCTTCAGCGTGTTGGCCTCGAGCTTCTGGTTCATCGCCAGCTTGTCGGCGGCAAAGCCGTTGAGATCGGCCGTGATGCTATAGGTGGTATCGGCGCTGGTGATTTCGTTCTGCACCGGCAGGCCCATATTGACCAGCGCGGAGACCGTTCCCTTGCTGCCATTGGGGTCGATCAGCGTCCCCGAAAATTCGCTGAGGCGATCGGAAGCGAGGATTTCCGCTGCCGCCGGGACCGGGCCGTCCACCCGGAATTTGATTTTCGCCGGCGATGGCTTGGGCGCCATATCGGGCACCTCGAACACGAAATCCGAAATGGTGAGCTTGCGGCCGGCAGGCGTATCGCACGTGCCCTGGCCGATGGTCACCGTCGCGGTACGGCCGGTCACGTGCGCCTTGAGATCGGCATCGCGCACCGAAGGCAAGCCGTCGACCGGATGAACCGACACGCCGCTGGCCACGATGTTGACGGAGAGGCCGTCGTCCGGAATAGGCGGACCTTTGCGCGAAAGATTGTGGATCGGCGAGTTGACGCCGATCTCGACGCGCTGCACCGAGCCGCGTTCGACGCGCTCGATCACCCATTCGCGAACCTCGGGCACGATCAGGGCCGGCCACATCCGCTTCAAGGCCGAGGCCGACATCGGCGTGCCGGCGAAGCCGAGCGTCAGCCGCGGCTCCGCCGCATAGTCGATGCTGCCGGTTCCCGCGACGCCGATCTCGCCATTGCTGATATCGGCCTGAGTCAGCAGCACGCGCTTTTTCTCGGTATCGAAGCGGAATCCGACCGCGATGCGATTGAAGATCAACGGCGGTTCATTGTCGATTCCGGCCAGCACGATGGTGCCGCCGGAAAGGCCGAGCTGCCAATCGGTGACATTGTCGTTGGGCGGCTCCAGGTGCGCCAGCAATGTGATCCGGTTGGCGCCGGCCACGATTTTGAGCGGCGCAACCAGCACGCGCCGACCTGAATCCCATTCGAGGTTGATCTCGGCCGAATCGATCGCCATCGGATAATCCGGCGTGTCGCTATCGATGATGTTTCCGGCACCGGCGACAATCTTGCCGCGGAAATAGGTCGGGAGCCCGTCGCGGCCGAGTTCGCCCTTGAGTTCGCCCGTCAACGGCAAGTCGGCGCTATAGGTCAGATCCCTCACGCGCAGCGCCAGGAAAATATTGGCGGTCGGAACCTTGTCGGCGCGGACATCGACCGACCGCACGCCGTTCTCGCGGGGGCCGACCGCGATGCGCAACGACCATGGGTGGCTGCCGTCTTCGCCGAGGCTCAGCGCCACGCCGCCGGCCCTGGGCCGCCGCAGGCTGAGGTTGATGTTTTCAAATTTCCATTTGTTGCCGCGCTGCTGATCGTCAACGATCAGATTGCCGTTCTTCAGACCGATTTCATTGAGGTTTTGCCCGTCCAGTCCGGTCAGGCTCAGGCTGTCGAGCCAATCGAGACCGGCGAGCAGCCCGCTGTTGGCCGTGCTTGCGATTGCCGCAACCGGCGCCGGAGCAACCGGTTGAGGCGGCCCCGACGTGCCGCCGGCCGCTCGCTTCGACGTCATGCCGGTTGCAAGCGGCCTGGCGGTATCGCCAGTGGAGACCGTGACGTAGCCATCGCGCGTGATGCGCACCGCAAGTTCGGCGTCGACGAGATTGAGACTTTCCGCGCGAAGCCGCCCCATCAGAAGCGCGGTGCCGGACAGCCTCACCTCGGCCTTCGGCGCGCTCGCCACGACCTGACGGTCGCGGTCGCGAACGACGATGTCGCGGATACGAACGGCGACGCGGATCCGCCCCGCGCGCTCGATCTGGGTGCCGCCGACCTCGACCGTATTGCCGTTGCCGATATTGTCTTCAATCGCCGCCGCCAGCCAGGGCGTGGCCATGTCGAGGCTGATCGGGCCCGCGCCCAGCCGCCACCACAACGCTGCAAAGCAACCGGAGAAGATGACCATCAAGGCCGCAATGACGGCGGCAAGCCGCCTTATCCAGCGCTCGCCCGCAAGCCATCTGCGCAGCGCGGCAAGCTTGTCGCCAAGGCGATGAATGCCGGAGCTCGACCGCGACAGGAGCCGCCGTGCACGATGCCCGGCAACCTCCTCATGGTCCCGATCCCAACCGTCCTCGCCCCCGTGAATGGATTGGGCATCGGCACGCCGAGGGGGCGCCTGGTTGGACCCTTGGTTGGGTGCTTGGGGCGACGTATTCCTTGCCATTGCCTCGTGGTGCCGGCGCTCATTGCAAAAATCATCACCGTCATGGCCTCGCTCGTCGACAGGTAGCGAGCGCTGTGCCGGCATGGCTGCCAATCCTCGATTGATCCACTTGCTCGTCATCTGGCGCTTGAAGCTCATTCAACGAGCGGACGGGGATGCGTCGAATTCCTTGTCACCATACTCTGCGGTCGTCAGACTTGCCCAGCTACCAATTCCGGCTTGTCAGACAAGACCCGCAATACCCTAATGGTTGATCCGCCGAAAGCGACGAAAGGAAGGCGCATGTCAAAGAAAACGCGTAAGAAATCCTCCAAATCGCCATCCGCTGGGAAGGCTCGGGGACAGGCGTCACCGGGATCGAAAACAAAACCCGCGAAAACCCGGTCCGTGGCCGCACGCAAATCAGGCACAACCTCCGGACCATCGCACAAGGCCGCATCGAAACCGCTCAAGCCGCCCTCCCCGGAATCGAAGGCGAAGTCCGATTCGCCTGCGGGAAAATCGGCGGCCCTGGTCGAAGGCGCGAAGGCCCCGGCATTCCGTTTGCCACGTGACGGCGGCGATACGGTGGCACTGTCGGATTTTTCAGGAAAAAAGCTGGTGCTGTTCTTCTACCCCCGAGCCAATACGCCCGGTTGCACCCGAGAGGCGATCGACTTCACGCGCCTGTCGGGTGCTTTTGCCGAGAGCGGCACGACGGTCCTCGGCATCTCAGCCGATCCCCTGAAGGCGCAGGAGGCATTTCGCGACAAACACGGGCTGGGTGTTCCCCTGATTTCCGACGAGACCCACCAGATGCTCGAGGCTTATGGAGCGTGGGGCGAAAAATCCATGTATGGCAAAACCTTCCTCGGGATCATTCGCACCACGGTCCTGATCGGCGGCGATGGCCGGATCAGGCGAATCTGGCGCCATGTGAAGGTCGACGGCCATGCCGAGGAGGTGCTTGCGGCGGCGCAAGCGTCGTAAAAGAGCGGGGTCCGTAAAGTGCGAGGTCCGTTTTCTGAATATTAACCATGACGCGGTCAAATCGCCTCCACAGATTAGGCCGTACGGAGTTTTCATCCGACCGGCGCGGGAGTGCCGATGTCGCACCGTTCGGGTCATTATTCCGGGTATCCCCAACACCATCCTCACGGCCACGGCCGGGCATCTCAGCGCCAATCAACGCCCAGACGTCCGCCGGCGCCGCCGCGGTCCGACACCCAAAACGGCTATACGATCGTCCATGCCGGCAAGCAGGTCCGGTTCGGACCGGTCGCGTTCTGGATCGTGGTCGGCACCGTCACGCTGCTCGGCCTATGGTCGGCGGCAACCGCGACCTATTTCGCCTTTCGCGACGACGTGCTGACCCGCCTGATCGCCCGCCAGGCCGAGATGCAATATGCCTATGAGGACCGTATCGCCGA
>Ga0265339_10001607_pt1 | contig 16728 bp, 7 predicted proteins | sample 4CB219metaG_FD_202085 | JGI IMG/M metagenome (GOLD analysis project Ga0265339, IMG submission 202085) | Rhizosphere microbial communities from Carex aquatilis grown in University of Washington, Seatle, WA, United States - 4-CB2-19 metaG | ecosystem: Host-associated > Plants > Roots > Rhizosphere... | reverse complement strand
CCACGCAGCCGGCGACAAAGTAGCTGGGGACTGGTTGAGGGTGTTGTGATGCGATGCCTTGTGATATTATCCTCTCATGCCCCACACAGAGCAATTGCGGAACCAGAGGTAGGGCTTCACAGCCACTTGATGGAGTATCGTGGTGGCTGCTGCCGGTGACGAGTCACTGGCAGGCCCATGCGGACAAGAGGGCCAACACCGCCCTAAGATACGCAAGGAGCACATCTGTATTCCTCTGCGGCCTCTGTGCCCTCTGTGGTGATAGCCGTTGTAATTGGAGCATGACAGCGTATGGCTCGCGCACTTAGTAGCCGTTCTGGCCTTTGCCAGGACCCCAGGTAATGAATGATGATTCCCAAGTCGATTGTTTGGTGGTATATATGCCTGTCGCTCTTTGCCGGTTGTGCAAGCACAACCGGACCGCGAGATTCTCAGCCAGCCGCCACGGCAAGTCAGTTCTCGCAAGCCAGGGACCAATACATTGCGCAGCGGTGTGGAAAGCTCTACATGCCAGGCAGCCGCTACCGCTCGATATCCGTGGAAGTCGTCGCGGTGCAGGGAATCCAGCCCAGCCAGAAGGCGATCGATTCCATGGTTAGCTTCTTGCGGCAGGAGACTGGCAAGCCTGTCACCGTCACGAATGGGGCTGTGATCCCCAAAGAGCAGGCCGATCGTCTTACGCCGGAGGCCATGGCTACGTTGGCCTTTAACGGGCCTAAGCATGACGACGAGGCCTACTTACCGATACTGTTCTATTGCGACGAGGGCGCCAGTAACAAGTATGATGGCTGGGTTCCGTCCACTTACCACTGTGGCATCTTCGTAAACATGGCGTTCGCGCAGCCGTATGACTCTGCGATGGCGTGGACACTGCGACACGAGTCCAGCCACGTCCTGGGCCTTTGCAGGAATCGCAGCCATGGAGACGGCGTGCACTGCAATGACTCAAACTGCGTCATGTATCATGCGCAAGTAATAAGAGATTCGTTGACTGCGATGATCTTTACGAGCAATGCAGCAACTATAGAGCGACGTGAAAAACAAAGCAGGGCAAATATGAACTTGTGCAGCAAGTGTCAGGAGGATCTGCATCAGCCAGCGGCACAAGCGACTGGTAACGACGTTGAATTCGCCGGGCCATTCCTGGTGCGCCACGAGAAAGGCTACTGCGTGGCGTCACTTGCGGCTTACACGTTCATCATGTTTGGTGATGCGCCACAATTCGACTGGAAACGACAGTTAGCCGACGCCCGCAAGAGCGTCCTTGAGCACGCGGCCGAACTGAAAACAGATCCAGGTTCGTCATTGTGCGCGTGCGCGCGAATCACCGTTGACGATCATTCGCCAGAGAGCATCGCCTCCGCTCGAAACGTGTTTGAGCGAGTGAAGCAGGACTTCGAAGACGGAGTAAGAGTCGCTGGAGCCGAAGGACTGGCAACACTCGAAGCTGCACTCGCGAAGGCAGCGTCACAGCCGGGGGCGAAGTAACTGGTGCGGGTTGAGTATGTTGTGATGCGAATCCTTGTGCTATCATCCTCTCATGCCCCACACAGAGGAATTGCGGAACCAGAGGTCGGACTTCACGGCCACGCGATGGAGTGTCGTGGTGGCTGCTGCTGGCGACCGGGCTGGCACTGGTGCACATCGTGCGCTTGGCGAGTTGATCCAGGCTTACTGGTTCCCACTTTACGCCTTCGTGCGCCGGCAGGGCGAGATGCCCGCCCAGGCCGAAGATATCGTGCAGGAATTCTTCACGCGACTGATGGAGAAGGAGTACCTGGCGCAGGTTGACCGTTCCAAGGGAAAGTTTCGATCGTTCCTGCTGGCGGCCATGAAACACTTCCTTTCCAAGGAGCGCGACAAGTCGCGGGCGAAGAAGCGCGGCGGCGGCAAGAAGATCATCGCGTTTGACACGCCCGACGGCGAATCCATCTATGCCCTCGAACCCGCAGACAATATGTCCCCAGATCGTCTTTTCGACCGTCGCTGGGCGCTGGCCTTACTGGACCAGGTTATCCAGCGGCTGAGCATGGAATACGCCAAGGCAGGCAAGGCAGGGCTCTATGCAGCCATCGAGCCCTGCCTCACTCAAGGCCACGGCGCGGTGGACGTTGCCCAGGTCTCGTGTGATATGGGACTATCCAAGGCGGCCGTCAGGGTGGCAGTCCATCGGCTCCGTCGACGGTACAGGGACCTGCTCAAGTATGAGATCGCCCAAACGGTGGAATCGCCTGATCAGATCGAGGAAGAGATTTCCCATCTGCTGAACTGTCTGTAGCCTGACGCAGCGGCCTGCTTTTATTGCCAAGGCCATCTCGCTGTTTAGAATTCCTGTAACACTCCGATTCGTTTGCGTCTTTGAAGGTGTACAGACAACGCAAACGAAAGAGAGAAACCATAATGCCCCAAGAGAACCAGTGCCCGCAATGCTCCAAGCCACTGCCCTCAGGCAGCCCGCGAGGCCTGTGTCCCGCCTGCCTGCTCAAGTGCGGCCTGCAGGCCAATACGGTCGACTACACCGCCGACGGGCCCAGTTCGCAATGGACGCCGCCCCCAATCGAGCAGCTTGCCGGACTATTCCCCGAGCTTGACATCCTTGAACTTCTAGGCCGCGGCGGCATGGGGGCAGTGTACAAGGCCCGACAAAAGGAACTGGACCGCCTGGTGGCCCTAAAGATACTTCCGCCGGAGATCGGGCGAGACCCAAGTTTCGCGCAGCGGTTCGCCCGCGAGGCCCAGGCGATGGCCAGGCTAAGCCACCCGAACATAGTCATGATTCACGATTTCGGCCGGCGTGGCCCGGCCGATCAGGCCGCAGGCGGCGGCGTGTACTTCTTCCTGATGGAGTACATCGATGGGCTCAGTCTCCGCCAGGTGCTCAACTCCGGGGGAGTGGGCGCCAAGGAGGCGCTGGCCATCGTGCCGCAGATCTGCGACGCCCTGCAGTACGCGCACGATCATGGCATTGTCCACCGCGACATCAAGCCCGAGAACATACTGCTCAACCGGGCCGGGCAGGTGAAGATCGCCGACTTCGGCCTGGCGAAGCTCGTTGGGCTTGGCACTAGTGGGGGGGAGACTTCAGTTGCGGCCGGCGACATGCAAGGACCCCTCAGCCCAGAGGAGGCCCACGTCACGGTTGCCGGCGAACAGATCATGGGCACGCCTCGGTACATGGCCCCTGAGCAGATCGAGCGCCCGCGGGAAGTCGACAACCGGGCCGACATATACTCGCTGGGCGTGGTCTTCTACCAGATGCTCACAGGCGATCTGCCCAAGGGCAAGTTCGAGCCTCCCAGCCGCAAGGTGCTCATCGACGTGCGGCTGGACGAGGTCGTGCTTCGCGCACTGGAAAAGGAGCCCGCCCGCCGTTACCAGCAGGTCAGCCAGGTAAAGACGGAGGTCGAGACCATTGTGGCAACTGGTGCGGCAGTGACATCCGCCACGCGGGCAGTTGGATCGTCGCGGCGTCAGCAGGAGCACAGAGGTTATCATCCATGGCATTGGGCGATAGGAGCAATGTTCGCTGTCGGAGTCGGCGTGATCGTTCTGCCATACATAAGTCGCCAGTTCACGCCTCCGGCTGTTACGCCACAAAGCCAGCCATCGCCTGTCTCGTCACCAAACGGATATGCCCAGCAGATGCGGGAGGCGTCGGCCCGCAGGCTTCATCGGATCGGGGAACTCCTTACGAGCTATGCAGCGGATCATAACGCGGTGTATCCCATGCTGACTGCCCCGGAGGAGGACCTGGCCAATTATGCGGGGCCCAGCGATGAAAAAGACGGAAGCCTGCTCAAATATATTCGGGCCAACGTCAACTATCTCGCCGCCGGCAAGACGAGGACCGGGGCTGCCAGCGCGGCTGTGGCATATGATCGCACACTGCTGAAGTTCGCGGAGGGCACGAATGTCCTGTTCGAGGATGGGCACGTCGAATTCATCGAACCTGCCCGTTTCGAGCAGTTGGGAATCACGCTCACTCGCGACTATCCTGTGGACCTGCCCAATGAATGGAAGCCTTTTGTCAGCTGTGGGAAGCTAACCGTGGTCGGCTCCCCCTTTTACGCAGTCCGATCTCACAAATGGTTCGCGGGCTGGCCACACGTCCAGATCCGGTGGTCATTGAAGAACCTGACCGACAAGCCGCTGGAGTTGCGGGTCCAATACAAGAGCCAGCGAGCTACGGGCGGACACAAGAGCGGTTTTTCAATGACGTACCGGCTTAGTCCCCACCAGGACCTTGCCATAGACGATCTGGTGCCGGTGATGTCCGCCGTGGTCCCGGAGATTGTTTATATCCTCCCCGAGGAGCTTCGCAACCCTGGCGGAAAGGTGATTCCCGCCGATGGGCAAGCCATCGTGACAACCGATCCAATTCCACCCCAGGCATCGCAGCAGATGGCCGTCCACGCTAAGGATGCAAATGGCTCACGCCTCGTCGTTAAGGAGGCAAAGCTCGTCAGGTCACAAGATGGCCAGAACGTCCTGGAACTGGCCGTGGCCAACCGCGAGAAGACGGCGCTGCCACTGGTGGTGTTCGCCGCGGCCGGCGATACTGCCAGAACCGATACCGCCGACCGCACCAACGCTGTCGAAGCCGGCCAGTTCTTCGAGGCCCGCCAGCAGGTTGAACCGGGCGGCCAATGCGTTGTCCGTGTGCCGTTTTCGATACCCAGCAACGGTCCAAATCCGCTGCTGGTGTTCACACTCTTTGAGGTTACCGAAAACCTGCCGGCGGCGGGCAAGCCCATAGAGCGGGAGGACGTGACCCCGGTTTGCTGGGGAGGCTTTGACCTGAAGAAGGCCGCCAACCAGGCCCAGGTCAGCCTTCCCGCTTATGAGCCCGTCGAGGAGCGCGTCAAGCTGACATCCCAGACGCGGTCGGAGCATTTCGTGTTCCGGTACCGGGAGCGATCGTACGCCCAGGAGCATATTCAGGCGGCCGTGCAGGCGCGGGAAAAAGCTTACCAGGAACTGAAGAAAGTCCTGAAGATGGACTTGCCCAAGATCGTGACCATCGACTTGTATAACGATATGGAAGCCAAGGGTGTCGGCAGCGGAACGTACTACACGCCCGCTAACACGGTGAACGACACTCACATCGCGGAAGTGTACAACGACTCCTACCACTGTGACCCTCACCACGAACTGGCGCATCTGTTCGCGTACAATCTCCCCGGCCGCGGAAGACTTCCCGATAACGAGTGCCTAACCGAGGCGTTCGCGGTACGTCTTGAATCCGGGGCGCATGAAAACGTGGAACAGACCAGGACCGCCCTCAAGGGGCGACTGGCGGCGGGAAAGCTCATGCCACTGAGTGATCTTCTGCTTGCCCAGAAAGACGGCAAACAGACCCGCTACAACCAGGATACGGAAGCGTGCATGGTCTTCCTGGAGTTCCTGGCCGGCAGAGACATTGAGCAGTTCAAGAAGTTCTACCCCGCTATCGCAACCAACGCTTCGACCGTCCAGGACCTTGAATCGATCTGCCACACCACGCTGAACATCAGCCTTCAGCAACTGGAGCAACAGTGGCACAAGTATCTGACAACCCCGCCCGCTTCAGCCACGCCGCCGGCCAGTGAGATGGTGAAGAAGGCTGGCCATGGCGAAGGTGATCCACAAGCGGCAACCCGGCCCGCCGTGAACACTCAACCTGCAGGCCATTCGCCGACAGATGCTGGCGTGTCTCAGTAATAAGGCTTCCTTATCGTTGGCCGTCAAAAAAAAACCGAAATCCGAAGCACGAAATCCGAAACAAACGACAATGATCAAAACGGCAAATTCCAAACAAAGAGAAGAAGGGCACATCGGCTTGGCAGTCGAGCGGGCTCTGCCTTTTTGCTCTTTTGTACAAATCAGGGTGCCACGGCTAAGCGCTGTTTGCGCGGCCGTGCGGCCATGTGCCTGACCTACGAGCACGGCCGCGCCCACACAACGGGCTTAGCCGTGGCACCCTGGAGGTTGCGTAAAGAGCAAAAAGGCAGAGCCATCTCAAAGGATGCGCCTCTGCGTTTGAGGAATTGCCGTTTGAAAGTTTGGATTTGTTTCGGATTTCGAGATTCGGATTTCGAGTTTTTGACCCTGATAAGACATCATCAGCGTGGGGCACTACACTAGTTCTTGTCGTTCCTTGTGTTTGGCGCGTTCTTGACCCATAATGCGGGCATTATGACCACAATACGGCTACTGGCCACGTGTGCCTTACTGCTCCTCTTGCTTTCTGGCTGTGCTGAGATTGCAGCCAATGGGATCCTCCGCGCGGGGTCCAACGGGGGCGGCACGCCATTTCCCAAGCCTCTTCAGGATCGTCTGCCAATCGCTAAGCTCGGCGTTGTGCGCGTGCAGCAGGACCCTGCGATAGACTTGGCCGTTTGGGTACTTGAGCCGCACCATTACCAGGTGTGGAGCGGCACCGGCGATATCGCGATCCCCAACGGTCGGGTAGTCGCGAACAAGGTAAGATTTGACTTTGTTGACGACGGGCCACCGACCAGGGTCTACCCCTTCAACATCAGGTGGTTCCATGAAGACCCCAGCACAAAGATCACGCCTGTTGGAACCGTCATCCTCCTGCAGGGTCAAGGCGGCTGCGCGCGCGAGTCGCCGCTATTGTTGGTTGCTTTGGTCCTTGCGGATGCGGGATACCGGGTCGTCATGCCGGACCTTCGCAGCCAGGGTGATTCCACGGGCAAGGAGCTTGGCTTCATCGTCAAAGACGCCCAGGACGTCAGCAATATCTTGGACTGGCTGCAGCGGGAGCATCTGCTGGCGGGGCGGGTGGGAATACTCGGCCATTCCTATGGTGCCGCGGTCGCGGGTTATGCGACCGCGAAAGACGACCGCATCGCCACCTGCATCGTGTCTGGCGGTCCGACGAATTGGCGGAAGGTCATTCAGTACCAGATGCAGGAGCGTCTCCTTTGGCGACTGATGAGTGATCAGCAGCGGGAGCGGGTATTTCAGATTTGCAGCGAAAGAATGGGCTATGACATCGACAGCCTGGACGGGTGCAAGCTGATAACCTCGACGGACAAGCCCGTACTCTTGCTGCACGGCAGGAAGGATAAAAATGTTCCTGTCGCCCTTGCGTTGGCAGCCTATGAGGCCAGGCCTAAGAATACACGGCTTGTCATATTCGAGGAGGCAGGTCATGATGAGTTTTGGGTGACTGATTTTGAGAGAATCCGGAAGTTGTGCCTGGACTGGTTCACCGAGCATCTTCGGCCGCCGGCGGAAACGGCCCCCTCGCAGCCGGCCACAAGTAAGTTGACTTCGACAACGGCCCCGGTCGAAGGAGGCCGAACGCCGAAAGGACACGGATAAATAGTATGGTGTCCCCAGATATCCGGATAAATAGTATGGTGTCCCCAGATATCTCCCCAGATATCGCGATGGCGAAGTTTCAGCCAGGTGCCGGCCCGGACGGCCCAGTCCGATGCCCTCAGCAAGGACCTGAAGCAGCGGGGGTTCAACTTCGTGGGCTCGACGATATGCTATGCATTCATGCAGGCCGTGGGAATGGTCAACGATCACCTGCTGACATGCTTTCGCCACGACTGCTCTGGAAAGAGGGAACATACGACGGACTAGCCGCACGAGGCTGGGCAAGCTAGTTTGTCCTTCAGTCAAGAATGCGAGACGTGGAGTGGCCCCTTTTCGTTCTCTTCCTTGCCAGCAGGCCAGAGCCGAACATGCAAGATTTCTACAAATCACCCCCATTTAGATGCGATTGCCGTCTGAACGTAGGGACTGTCTTGACGAAAGTCCTTACCCCTGTAGAATAGGCAAATTGTGGCTTGAATCACAGGCGGAGTTACTCAAGTCATCTAGGAATGTACCATTTACTGCTGGCCCATTCGCAGCTCACCACGATGATGACTTGTGCACAGGGGCAGCCGACCATGTGCGTGGATTGGCATCCTCGCTAATGAGGAAATGTGTAGGCTAAGGGAGATACCGTGTTACTTCGACTTCTAATTGGAGTTCTGCTCGTTCAGTGTACGTTCACTGCAGTTCCTTCAGTACAGGCAGACGATTTGTGGCGCGGGCCGGCCGGAACGCAGGCCAACTGGTTTGATGCGGCCAACTGGACTGGACGCGTTCCACAGGATGGCGATAATGCATACTTGGACAACGGGGGGATTGCCGCAATAAACAGCGGGACCACTCGCCAGCCCCGTGTCCTAGTGCTTGGATCCACGTCCTCAGGGTACATATCCGTTGACGGAGGCAATGCCAATTTCTCGTGGATCAACGCTGGTGTGCATGCAGGTGCGTACGGCCAGGTCACTCTCATCAGCGGCGGGATCAATACAGGCGACTGCACCATCAGCAACATGGGCCAGGCCCTTTTCGAGGTGCGTGGAGGGGCGGCTAATATCTCGGGGTACTTCACCATCGGAAGCAGCGCCGGCTCCAGCGGGCGGGTACTTGTGTCTTCGGGCAGCCTCAGTGAGTCCGGCACCTATTCATCTACGACTATCGGATACAACGGCACAGGCCTGATGAACGTCAGCGGCGGCGATGTTTTCATGAAGTCAGTGAGTTTGGGCGGCTTTGCGGGGGGCGTCGGGACGTGGCAGATGAGTGGCGGCACCGCAACCTTAACCACTTGTTCGATAGCTGGTACAGGCACCGGGACGATGAACCTCGATGGTGGCGCATTGACAGCCACAACCATGCTCGTTGGTACCGGCAGCGGCAGTGGAAAACTTGTCATTACAGCAGGAAATCATTCACTGGATCACCTCGAGATAGGCAGCAAAGGTCAGGTCATTTACAGCGGTGGAACGCTGTCGCTGGGATCTATGACGGGAGGGCCACTAGATTTCGCCAACAGCAGCACCACGCTAACCGTCTCTGACTTTGCCGACTTCTCCGCGGGATTTGCCAACAGCGCGTCGGCGACCATCCATGCAGGGCCCAACAGCATGGTCTTCCTGCCGGCGGGCTTTGACGTCAATTCGCAACTGCGCGAGTTCACAAGTAGCGGCCTCGTTCACACGGTGGGCAGTCCGCTGCTGATTCCAGATACCTTTGTCCTCAAAGGCGCAGGCGTAATCAACGACTTTACCGAGATCCGCGGGACGGTGGCGGTCAAGAGCGGACGAAGCATGACATTTGGTGGTGGCATAGCCGTCCATGGCGGCACCATCGAGAATGCCTCTGCAACTGTCGTAGCGTCTGTGGACTCAGAAATCACCTCAGGGACGCTCAATGTCGGCTCTCTTGGAGTTGGATCAATTGGTGGAGCAACCTTCCGTATCTCCGGGGGGCAGGTGGGACTCCCCCGAGGCGCGGCGTTCCAGACGACGGGATGGATCGGCACGGCTGCTGGCATCTCGGGCACGCTCACTATCGAAGGCGGCGATGTGAACTTCTCGTCCCTTAACGTCGGCACCCATGGGGCGGGCACGGTGGTGCAGACAGGCGGGCAAGTAACGGTCCCCTACATCGGGCAGGGCTACGCAGTCACGCTGCTTGGCAATAGTTCCGATGGTGCCGGGCGCTATGAATTGCATGGAGGCACGTTCACGACAGGTGACTTTGTAATCGGCGGCAGCAGCAGCCTGCTGGTTGCCGGCGGGACCGCCAATACCGCCGATACCAAGGTGTGGTCGATGGGCAACATCACCGTCGACTCCGGCACGCTAGAGGCAAAAAGCATCGCTGCCGCCCCCGGCGCGACGATCACACAGAATGGGGGGATGATTAAGGCCCTGATGTATCAAACCGGTTCCGGGGCCAAGCCAGTCTATGCGCTCGCTAACGGCAACTGCACAAGCGATTCAATACAGAGTCTGGACATCCGACAGTCTGGCGGCAGCATAGACGCAAAAGCCCTCGTGTTGTGCGATGTCACGATCTCTGGAGGCACTTTGCACGCTATGCACGGAACTATCTCTAACACCGTCACTCAGTCCGGCGGATTGGCGGAGTTCGGCCTATTTGGCAGCAGCCCAACCAGGTATAGCAGTTCTGGCGGAACTCTCAGGGTCGACGGCCGTCTCTACAGTGGCGGGGCTTACGATTTTACTGGCGCCAATGGCACAATGGACTTCCCTGACGGCGCTTCGATCTGGCTGGCACCCTCCGAAGTGCTCAATGCTGGTAATGCAAGCTTTCACTCCACGCCCAACACCGTTCTGATTACTTCGGACCTCCCCTCGCTAGCAGCAAAGTTTGGAACCTTCGATCACCAGGGCCTCACGCATGTTCCAGGTGGCATACTCACAATCCCCAGCGGGAGAAACATACAAATCGAGGGGTCGTTTCCGGACTTCGTCAATGTCCAGGGCAGTCTGAGCGGATGGTGGGGCTGGCAGAACGCAATGTCCCTGCTCAAGGGCGTCAACGTTAGCGGCGATGGTCAAGTGGATCTGCACGATGGCCAGTTGGTGCTGGAGAGTCCCTCTTCCATCAGTGGCGGCCTGATCAAGGCCAAGCAGATCGCCCGGGGCTCCGGCAGCAGCGTGTTTACACAAAGTGGCGGCACGGTTCAGCTCACTGATACGTTTGACGCCGGAACTTATAACATGTCTGCGGGCCGACCGGAGGCGCCAACGGTTAAGATTGGCGCCGGACAGCAGACGGGCGGTGACATTGTTTGCACCACGGCATCCATTGCGTTTGGCTTCACACTGACGGATGGAACCATCAGTGCAAACACTGGTTCTCTATGGCAGTTTGTTCAGAACGGCGGCCGGACAAGCTTCGGCACTACCACCATCAATGGCGAATTTGGCACAATCATCCCCTTTCTTCTTCAGGGCGGGGAGTTCACAACGAATTTGCTAAGCGTTGGCACACGCAGTTCTGCTGGCGACACAGCCAGATTCAACCAAAGCGGAGGGCAGGCTACTGTCACCTTGGCGAAAGTTGGCGATACCAAACTAGGAATCATAGAACTCAGCGGCGGCATCATGGACGTCGGCCGTGAGGAGATTGGCGGCACTGCAAGCGGGACGCTGAAGCAATCTGGCGGAACACACAATATCGGCACACTCTTCATGAATGCCAACGGTCGCGTTGAGCTTTCCGGCGGCGTGCTCGCCATCGGCGAGTCCTTCTCAGCCACGGGCGGCAGCTTCGATATGATGTCACAGCCTTCCACTGTGACCGCGACGGGTGCCATCCTTGATTTCTCCAACAAGCTGCCAGTCAATGCATCCAAGGCGTCACTGGTAATTGACAATGACTCCCTGGTGCTGGTGCCGGCTGGAACTGATCTAGGCTCTGTATTTGGGAGTAGTACAGGCTCTGGCCTGATTCACCAGGTGGGCCAGCCCCTGACGATTCCCAGCGGCCAGACGATCCGCGGCGGCGGGACCATATCGGACTTTGTCACTGTCAATGGCTCGCTGATCGCAAAGACGGCTATCTCATTGTCCCGCGGCCTGGCGATGGGTGCAACCACCGTCAACCTTGGCGGCGGCGATCTGACGGTGAACACGGATTCGTCGGTGATCCAAGGTACTTTGACCACCGGGACGATGACTCTTGGCAAGTCCTCCCCCGCCAACTTGGTTCAGACTGGCGGAAGCGTCACCGTGAGCAACGCCCTGACCTTGACAAGCGGCCGATACGAACTGCACGGCGGCCAACTGCAGTCGGCATCGATGTCGGGGGCGGCTTCCTTCCTCAACGATGGCGGGCAACAGTCGGTCCTGGGCGCCATGCAGTCGAACGACTACGAACTCTCTGGCAACGGCCGGCTGGAAGATGCGTCGGCCATAGTCAAGTCATTCCGACATGTCCTGGGAACCCATCTGGTGGCGGGTGAACTGAAACTCTCCGACAATACCTGTGAATACCGCATGACCGACGGACTCCTGCAGGCAGGAAGCATCACGCTGACGTCTGGTGCTCGTTTCACCCAACAGGCAGGCCAAACGATTGTGACGGGTAAGATCACTGCGGGCACAATGAGTTACACGGGGAGTTTCGCGGACACCTTGATTCAGATCAACGGCGGACAACTCCGAACCGGCGAGTGTGTCTTGCAGGGCTATTTCGGACGCTCTATGCTCACTCTCGGGTCGCAGGCCGAGCTATTGGTCACCGGGAAGCTGACTATGGGCTACGGTGCTAATCTCGTTGCAGATCCTGGCAGCCGCATCCGACTTGAGGGCGCTGACTGGGCCTGCCCCGATTTCATCGGCCCCTCCCTATCTAAGGTCAATCTGATTATTGATGGCGGGCAGGACGTAACGAGGTTCGAGGTGAGCGGCCTCGACGTTGGCGCCACCGATGCGGGTTGGTCTTCCAACGCCGCAATCGACCGGCTCACCCTGGGTGACCAGGTAGGCGGCGAAATCTTGCTGGTTAACGAGAACCACAACGTTTTGGAAACCTCATCCGAAGCCTTGTACGTGGATCAACTGGTGCTGGGGCGGAATGCAAGCATCGATTTGAATGGCCTGAACCTATATTACCGCAACGGTGGCCAGCCCAAACGTTTCATTCCATGTGACGCCGACCTGGACGGCACCGTCGGTTTCGGCGATTACTTGATCCTGGAGGCTGGATTCGGCAATGAAGGCGGCCTGGAAAGGGGCGACTTCAACGGCGACAAGCGAGTCGACTTCAACGATTATCTGATGTTGGAGGCAACCTTTGGAACTGGCTCGCAAGCCGTTCCAGAGCCAACCACCGCATTGACTATGGCCGTACTAACGTCTCTGACACTCTGGCGACGAGAACGGCGCGTGAAGGCTGGTGAGGTACTCTGCCAGAGATGATCACTGACACGCTTAGTAACTCTTGATGGACTGGACCGTGGCCATTCTACTTTTCGAAGAATCCGCTTGCGGCGGCGGGTGTGACTGATGTCGCGCCCGCCAGACCGCAAGCGGATTTGCGTAAACACGCAGGTCCCTGCCTTAGTCCCAGTACGCCTTAGTGCCTAGCACAGCTTCAGAGGCAACTCGCCGAACAGATAGCCAGTGGCAATCTGACTGTCGCCCAGCTTGATCTGGTCGATGATGTCATTCCCCAATACTCCGCCGGCAGTGCCCACATGGTCCAGGCCGTCGCGGAGCAGGCAGGGCTGGGTCTCGACGATCTTGTAAGTGCCTTCGCACAGATTCTTGAAGGCGAAGTCACCGCACAGATTGGTCGTGGTGGTCAACGTGACGTTCTCGCCGAAAATCGTCGTGCCCGTCAGCGTAATCTTCACGCAGGGCACGCCAAATTCGCCGCAGTCCTTCTTGCCGTTGTTGTTCTTGTCAATGAACACCGAGCCGGCAATGCTGGAGCAGCACTTGCGGGGCACCACACATACGGTTGCGGTGTCGAAGTCCGATACCGTTATGCCCGCGCCTATGCCCGTGACCACGGCCGTGTTGGTGATGCACGTCTTGTTGGGGATCGAGAACTTCAGGCAGCCCCAGTTGCTGTAGCATCCGGTGTAGTTGGTGCCGCCCGCGCCCTTGGCACCTGAGATCACGCACTTCTTGAAGCTCTCCGGGGTGCCGGCTTCGTCGCAGTTCAGGTACGGATTGGCGGCCTTGCCGTCCACGGGCTTGACGCCCAGGGCATTCAGGTCGCCGCTGAAGCCGGAGTATACCGCGGCCGCCCATTTCCACTTGCCGGTCAGGCCGGACTGGTTGGCCTGGGCCTTGATATTCCAGGTGACGTTCTGGATGCCGCCCTTGAGGTCGCAGGGGACGACAAACGGCACGCCGGTCAGGAAGACATCGCCGCCATATGACTTGGGCACGGTGGTGATCCACGCCTTCTGCGTCGCGTCGTAGACGGTCGTGGCCGTCTTGGCGGTCTCGGAGAAGATGATAAAGCTGTCGGGCACGTTGACGGTGTACTTGGTCGTGCCGCTGGTGAACTGAATGGTCGAGTCCTGGATGGCCAGGGTCGAACCAGCCGGCACGCAGTCCATGTCCACCACGCTGTTGAACCATATGGTCTTGCCGGCCTTGATGGGCGTGCAGGTGAAGCACGAAGAGACCGAACTGCACGCGTCGCTGGTGACCTTGGGGATGACGCATGCGGTGTAGTGCCAGACCTCGGTGGTGTCCAGCAGGCCGTCGTTGTTGGTGTCGCCGCCAACGAACGTGGGGGTGAAATCATCGGCGGTGTTCTGCGGCGTGCCGTTGTCGTCCACGACCTTGACATCCGACAGCGGAATTGTGCCGGGGTTGGAAACGTCGTACGTGTAGGTGACTTTGCCCAGCGCGCAGACGACAGACTTGTCGGCCATCTTCACGATGTCGATCTGGGGCTTGACGGGCACCTCGCCGAAGTAGTGGTCGGGATTGTCGGCGCCCACTTGCTGGCCCAGCGAGTCGTGCCCGCTGACCGAGGCCATGTTCTCGTACTGGCCTTCCTGTGCGACGCCGGTTGCGGTGTAGATCCATTCCTCTCCGATGTCCAGGGCTCCGTCGCCGTTGGTGTCGCCGCCGGTGTACGTTGGGATGAAATCGTCGCTCGTGTCGCCAGGGGTGCCGTTGTCGTCGGTCACTGCCACGTCATAGAGCGGAACGGTGCCGGGATTGGTCACCTGGTACGTCCACGTGATCTGGTCGCCAACGGTGACGATCGGCCCGGTGGGGTCGTCGTTGTCCGTGCCGTTGGTGAGCTTGATGATCTGGATATTCGGCTCCGACCGTACCATGCCGGCGTCCCAGGTGAAGTCGAACTCGGATGTTGCCAGAGTGGTGCAGATGGTCATGCCGGTGGTTGGATCGGCATCGCTGTCGGTCGCGTCGGTGGCGGCCGCGGCATCCTGCTTGGTGAAGACATACCCATCCGGAAGTATGAACTGCACCTGGAAATCGCCTGGCACCAGATCCACGAAGTGGTAAAGCCCATTGCTATCGGTGGTGGTGGTATTGTCGACAGGCGGCGTCGCTCCGTCGCACGGAAATATATTGACCGTTACGCCGGGTATACCGGGTTCGCCCTGGTCCTGGACCCCGTTGGCGTTAAGGTCCTCCCATACGAAGTCTCCGATGGCCGCATGCCAACCGTTGAGCAGCCATCGGCTCTCGAGCTGTTCCATCCCAGACCAGTCTCCTCGTCGTGTGGACGACTGGCATGGCGCGTTTGAGTGTCGGCTTATTGTCAGTGATGCCACCATCTTCTCTACCCCCTTTTGAATTGCCGGAGCGATTTCAGGACGCTTGTGCGTTCGCTGCGCGACACCCTGGCAGGTCCGCTGAACAGGGTGCCCGAAAGCGGGCCGGTTTGATTGCATCTGTCCCCTTGGCGGGCAGTGAAAACCCTTCCCGTGGTCCGGGGAATCCCGCCGATGATATCTTATGTGACAGGGGCTCGAAATCAATCGAGGCACGGATGGGAAAAGACCTCAATGCATAGGAAAATAGGCCGTTGAAAATAGGCGTTTTTCCAGCACACGTTCCCCGCGGTTTCGACGGCGAAGCCGATTCCAGAGGATAGAATGCTCTTCCTTGTGGGAACCTTTGAGTCTGTGTGTCCTTAGTGGCCGTGGCCTTATGGCTTGTTTTGCATAAGTTTCCCCTTGACCCTCGTTGCGGGGGCGTGGTAGTTTACGGAACTTCATCCTGCGGGATGGGCGGAGAGTGTCCGTCCATCAGCCGTTGCGGTCTTCCAGGGCCGCCCTGGCAACGCGGGGTTTTGTGCGGATGGACGTTCGCGTCCGCCGCGCAGGAAACTTTGAAGAGCAACCTCTTGCCGAGGATGCCCCGGCGGCGTGGCCCACAGGGCCCGACCGATCCTGGGTCATACAATCCCGGTAAGCATGGGAGGTGCACTTTGGCTGGAGAACTGGTTAAAGAACTGATCGACGCAGGCGTTCACTTCGGGCATAGGGTCAGCCGCTGGAATCCCAAGATGAAGCCGTATATCTACGGCAAGCGGAACCTGATCCACATCATCAATGTCAAGGAAACCCTCAAGGGCATCCTCGTAGGCAAGAAGTTCCTTGGCCAGATCGCTGCAAGCGGCAAGGACATTCTGGTGGTGGGCACCAAGCGTCAGGCCCGCAAGGCCCTGGAAGAATCCATCGCCCCGCTGAACCAGCACTGGGTAGCCGACCGCTGGCTGGGCGGCACGTTGACCAACTTCCGCGAAATCCGCAAGCGCATCGGGCGGCTGGACCACCTGGAACAGCTCGAGACCGACGGCATGCTGGACACCTATAGCAAGAAGGAAGGCTCGTCGCTGCGTCGCGAGATCAAGAAGATCCGTCGCAACCTGGGCGGTATCCGCCGCATGGAGCGCCTGCCGGGCGCCCTGCTGGTGATCGACCAGCGCCGCGAGCTCAACGCCATCAAGGAAGCCAACAAGATGGGCATCCCGGTGGTCTGCCTGCTGGATACCGATTGCGACCCCGATACGGTCAACATTCCCATTCCCGGCAATGATGACTCGATGCGGGCTATCGAGATAGTCATCCGCGAACTGGCCAAGGCCATCAACGAAGGCATCCAGGGCCGCACCGATAAGGCCATGGACGAGTCTGCCGATCAGCCTCGCCGTCGTGGCCGTCGCGAAGATGCCGCCCCCGGCGACATCATCCCCGCCGGTCAGTCTCCCAAGGCCGAGACATCCACCGCCAACCCCGCCACGCCATCCGAGCGTAGCGAAGGACAGGCGTAATAGTAACGGCGTTAACTCGTTAACTCGTTGATTCGTTAACTCGGTAGTTCACGGCGAAGGTGAGCTTCGAGTTAACGAATTCACGAGTTAACGCTGTTAATGTGCATGACATACTTGGCACAAAAC
>Ga0265339_10001606_pt1 | contig 16730 bp, 17 predicted proteins | sample 4CB219metaG_FD_202085 | JGI IMG/M metagenome (GOLD analysis project Ga0265339, IMG submission 202085) | Rhizosphere microbial communities from Carex aquatilis grown in University of Washington, Seatle, WA, United States - 4-CB2-19 metaG | ecosystem: Host-associated > Plants > Roots >... | reverse complement strand
GATCGAGCAACTCGCCTGGGACGGGATCAAGAAATTCGCGCCGGGAACGCAACTCTATATCCGGCCGATGTACTGGGCCGAGCGCAACGGTCCTGGCTCGGTGCCGCCCGATCCGGAATCGACCAAGTTTCTGCTGACCATCTACGAGGCGCCGCTGACGAGCCTCGACGGCGTCGCGATCACCCGCTCGCCCTACGCCAAGCCGCTGGCGATCACCATGCCGGTCGACGCCAAGGCCGCCTGCCTCTATCCCAACAACGCGCGGGCGCTGATGGAAGCGCGGTCGCGCGGCTTCGACAATTGCCTGCTTGCCGACATGCTCGGCAATGTCGCCGAACTCGCCACCGCCAATGTCTTCCTGGCGCGCGACGGCGCCGTCATGACGCCGGTCGCCAACGGCTCGTTCCTCAACGGCATCACCCGCCAGCGCGTGCTGAAGCTGCTGAAGGCCGACGGCGTCGACGTGCGCGAGGCGACGCTGTCGTTCGCCGATTTCGAAGCGGCCGACGAGATCTTCGTCGTCGGCAATTACGGCAAGGTCGCTCCGGTCAAGCGCATCGAACAGCGCAACCTGCAACCCGGCCCCCTCTTCCGCCGCGCCCGCCAGCTCTACTGGGACTTCGCCCATTCGAAGTGAGGCGCGCGGCTGCAGACGATTTGAGCGCTACAAACTCCGAGGCCGACAATTCACAGCCGTCATGCCCGGCCTTGTGCCGGGCATCCACGCTGTGCCGACGCGATCGACGTGAAAGCAGGGCCGCAACGGCGCCGCGTGGATGGCCGGGACAAGCCCGGCCATGACAAAATCACTTCGTTGGCGCCGCGTTCACTCCGCCGCCGCCAGCTCCGGCCCAGCCTTGGGGAACGGCCTGAAGGTCATGGCGATCAGGAAGGCGCCGATTCCGATCACCCAGGCGCCGACGTAGAGCCAGCGGTAATCGGAAAACGCGTCGTGGATCATTCCGCCGGCCAGCGGGCCGATCGCCATGCCGAGGCTGCCGGCCATCGCTGTCCCGCCGATCACCGTCCCCATCATCCGCAGCGGAAAATTCTCGCGCGCCAGCACCGAATAGAGCGGCATCACGCCGGCGTAGATGAAGCCGAACGCCGCCGCGACGGCGTAGAAGGCGGCCAGTTCACGGACGAAGAAATAGGCCAACGCGCCGAACGCCTGCGCCAACAATCCCGCCACCAGGACGCGCTTGGCGCCAAACCTGTCTCCGAGCACGCCGAACACGATGCGGCCGCCCATCCCCGCCAGCCCTTCGACGCTGTAGATCGTCACGGCGGCGATCATCGGGATGCCGCAACTCACGGCGTAGCTCACCGTATGAAAGATCGGCCCGGAGTGGGTGGCGCAGCAGAAGAAGTTGGTCAGCAGCAAGATGACGAACTGCGGCGAGCGGATCGCCTGCCCCACCCCCATCGCCGACTCGTCGCCGACCGAAGCCGCTGGCTGCGCCGCCTCCAGGGCGGGCGGGCGGCGCACCAACAGCGATGTCGGGATCATCACGACAGCGACGATCGCTGCGACGATTTGCAGGGTGGTTCGCCAGTCATGGCTGGAGACCAACCAGGCGACCAGCGGCGACATGGTCATCGGCGCCATGCCCATGCCGGCCGAGACGAGCGAAACGGCGAGACTGCGTTGCGTGTCGAACCAGCCGGTCACGCAGGCCATCATCGGCGCGAAGATCGCCGCGGTCGCGCCGCCGACCATCAGGCCGAACAGCAATTGGAACGCAAACAGCGACGTCGCGCGACTGGCCAAGGCGAGGCTGGCGGCCAGCACGGCGGAGCCGATCAAAGCGATCACCCGCGCCCCAAGACGGTCCGACAGACTGCCCCAGGCCATGCTCCCGAAGGCCATGGCGAGGAAGCTGATGGTCATCGCGCTGGATACGCCGGTGACCGACCAGCCCGTGTCGCGTGAGATCGGCGTCAGCAGCACTGGCAGCGAAAACATCGCGCCGATGGCGATACAGCCGAGCAACCCGCCGGCCGCGACAATCACCCAACGATAGGGAATCCCGCTCATGGGGTCTCTCCGTCCCTGTCGACGTTCTCCTGAGCCGGCGCCTTTGTCTCAAGCGCTCCTTGTAGGCGCGGCCGATGGCCGCGCATCTTCACTCACCTAAGTCCTGCGCCGCCGCGCCGGACGCGACCAGCGGTCGCGTCTACAGTCTTCTCCTCACCCCCGATTGAACAGCAGCGCCAAATATCGGCGCAAGTGCGCCAGGCTCTGGCGCGCCACGTCCGGACCTTGCTTCGCTTTGGCGAAAATGAATGCGCCCTGCAGAACGGTCTGGATGAAATAGCCGACGCTCTCGGCGCTCCATTCGGCGTCAGGCGCGTAAAGGCGTTTCGCCGCCTCGATGTCCGGCGTCAGGACGGCGATATGCGCCGTCAGCACTTGGTCGCAAGCGGCGCGAATGTCGGGATGCGTCGCGTAAGTTTCCTGCAGCAGCGTGCCGAGCAGGCAGGTGTAGTCGGGCACGTCGCCCTGCAGGATTTCGGCGCGGAAATCGACGTAGCCGACCAGCCGCTCGAACGGATCCTCCGGCTTATGGTATGGCGCTGCGGCAAAGAAGCCTTTGGTCGTCTCGCCCCAGTATGCGGCGGCGGACAGCGCCAGATCGTCCTTGCTTTTGAAGTGATGGAAAAAGCTGCCCTTGGTGACCCCCGCCGCATGGCAGATGTCATCGACCGTGCTCGCCGCATAACCCTTGGCGCGGATGACGTCGAACGCCGCGCCGAGCAGTTTGGTCTTCGACTGGTGTGGCGAAGGGACCGTCATGCTCGGACCGTACCGACCGGTTGGTACGAAGTCAATGCGGCGCCGCCTTAGACAATGAGGCAGCGGCGCGGGCCTCCGCGCCCGCGGCCAGGGACGGCTGCGCTACTGACAGTGGGGCGGGCCTCCGGCGATGCGGATAGAATAAAGGGATATACGTCAAATACTTGCCAGGCCGACTCGTCATCATGTTATGCAACTTGTTATGCACCTGCAAGAGCGTCGCCGGCAGCATTTGGAGGGGTGAGGCTCCGATCAATGGGGTGGTCGCGAGTCGAGGGTTGAATGCGAACGTTCAGACCCCCAGCCGTCAAGTGGTCGGCTTGGCAGGCGGGCGACCCAAACATGGCGACGAAACGCACATGCGCGAATTCGGGGGGCAGGAGTTCGAATCTCTTCTGGCGCGCCACTCAGGACAAAACTGCGAACACCTACGTGATTGAAATATCAATATAAATTCTTGGATAGCTCGTTTGGCTGCTTGGTGCCCTTGCGCCAGCGGGCGCGGTTTTCGCTGCCGACCGGCGCGTCCAAACGTCCCTCTTGAGACAGGCGCCTCAAATTGCCACAAGTCTGGTCAATGGGGGCTTCGGAACAATGGGAACTCCATACGGCCGACGCGTCGACTACGGGTTGAAGGCGAACAAAGTCATTTGAAGCCAATAATCACGCCGTCGGCGCCGAGCGTGAGTTGGAATCCGCGGCGATGGGTATTCAGTTTCATGGTGACGCCTTTATTGTTGCTGAGCCACAGCGTGCCGCCGCCCTGATCTCCGAGCGCCCACCCTGCGCGAACTTGAGCATAGACGCCCGCCAAATCAGCTCGGCGTTGAAGCCCATAGACGGCCCCCGACGCGGTTAGTTGAGAAGCTCCGATACCGCCAATCCCCAAACCGCCGACGCTCAACGGATAGGATCGTCCTCGATAAGTCAGCATTCCCCCTCCCAGGGCCGCCGATCCGATGAATGCGACGTGAAGCTGTTGGATTGTTATTGTCCCCGAGGGCGGGCCCTTTGGCCGCTCCTGAGCAACGGCAGGCGCGGCGATCATAAAGAACAGCGCCAGCGCCGTTGCGATCAATTTAGCGGGCATCAAAGTGTCTTTTCCATTCCGCGTTTCGGTAGCAAAACGCGTGGACGTCGAGTTGCGTATTCCTGACGCCCCTCGAGCCGCGCACGTCCGCCCTCTTCGAAAACAAGAACGACAGACAGTAAGTTCGTCCCGGAGAACGTGAAGTCTCGAAACATTGGACCGATCAAACCGCTTCGTTTCGTTCGCCTCTGTTGGTCGTGTCGGACACGCGCAGCCAACCGAGTCGACCCGCCGTTCGGAAGTTGGTCGAACGCATAACTCTGACCCGCGAATAACGACAGCGGCGAAGCGCCGCAGGGATACTGGTGTGGTGTGCGCCTAAGGCAATCTATAGTCTGATTCGGGCCATCACCGATGGGGTGTCAAATGCGCTTCCGAAGCACCGCCGTGGTCGTCGTGTGCCTGGCTTGCGCTGCATATGCCGCGAGTCCTGCCCAAGCCCAAGTGACTCAGACACCGCCGCAATCGGGTTCGCTGTCTGCGACAGATTCGACGCCACCCGGCGCGAGTTCGGGTGTGCCGCTCTTTGTCGCCAGCTCGCAGCTCGTCCCGGGCTGGTCCTTCAATCTGGCGCCGTATGGCTGGATGGCGAGCGTCAAATCCACGATCAACACCCCAACCCGGGGCGGGGGCGTCGCGACCACCGACGTGTACGTTCCCTTTAAAGATCTCATCCGCAACCTCCGCTTTGTCGGGATGCTAGCGGGCGAGGCGCGCTACGATCGCTTTTCGGTCGTGACCGACTTCATGTATATGAATCTCGGTGTCGGCATGAGCGCCGCGCACCTGTCGTCGGTGAATCCTGGCTCCGGGCGGATCACCATCCCCATCCAAAAGCAGGCGAGTGTCAGCACCGGCCTTGGGACGACCGTCTGGACGCTGGCAGGAGGGTACACCCTGGCGGCGAGTGGGTGGGGCAATATCGATGCGATCGCCGGCGCGCGGCTTCTCGCCGTCAACGTCACGACCAGTTACGACCTGACTGCTGACATTACGGTGCCGCCAGCGAACAACACGATCGCGCTGGCTCGCAGCGGTTCGCTGGGCGTCAGCGTCGACAAGTGGGACGCGATTGTCGGCGCGAAGGGTCGGATCGATATCCCAAACAGCAGTTTCTTCGTGCCGTTCTACTTCGACGTCGGGACAGGCGACTTGCCTCTGACCTGGCAGGCCTTCACCGGCGTAGGGTATCATACGTCATTGGCCGACTATTCGATCGGCTACCGATATCTCGCCTTCGAGGCCAGCTCGAATTCGACAGTGAAGAGCCTGGCGATGGGCGGCGTCATGGTCGCCGCGAGCTTCCATTTTTGAGCCGACCGCGAAACGCCAGGATGCTTGGCTTCGCCCACTTGGCGACGTGCGCGGGCCTTTTCGGGCGCGATCCGACGGTTGCAGGCGCACCGTGCCGTCGTCGCGTTTGTTGAGAAAGGGAACTGGCCCGCTTCGCGGGGTCGAGGTCGGCGCCAACGCCCTAACTGGTGTAATGGCGGGCGACCGATACCTTAAGCCCACCATTACACACAGGTCATGATTTTCTAATTTTCTGTCTCACTGAGCGCGCCTATTTCAGCTTGATGCCCATCTCTTTGCGCATCTGCGTAAAGACGACGTCAATCGCTTGAATGACCTTCTTGTCGCCGTGCTCTTTGCAGTACACAATGAGGCGATGTTCGGCGTCTTTTGCACGATCAACATAAATGATGTGGTGCTTTGCCAAACCGTTATACCAGCCACTATACCAGACCGCCAAGAAGTCCGCGTCCTCCTGATACGTGCCCGCCAAGTGCGCGCAGGTCAGCGTCTGGACGTCGATGCCCCCGTTCTTGTCTACAAAGGTCTTAAGCTCGACCTGCGCAAACGCTCCAGTCGAAGTCAATGCCGCCGCCGCGGCCACGATCGCGAACTTCTTCATCATTTTGCCCGCATCCCCTTTTGTTTCCTGAACCCGTCGCCGCCCGCCCAATTGGATGCGCGAGCCTTCGGTTCTCGGTTTCGTGCGAACATTCTTCGGGTCCAAAGCCGCACAGTGTCACTTAGACAGGTTCGCAACTTGCGCCAATGCGTCCACTCGCCGCTGACCTCCTGTTGGATGGCGTCGGCCGCAATCGACGTGATTAGCCTAGGGCTCGTCAGCGACAATCGAGGCCGCCGAGCCGAGCATCGAAGCCGCCGCCGAACCAACGATTCCAGCTCGCTCGTTGAGACCAGTCTTCGTGTCGGTGAAGGTTTGGCCTTCGGCGAGTCGTTTGCCGATGAGCTGCACGACCTCGGGCGCCGAAGCGAACTTTCCGTGGTTCATCGAATCGGGAGACTCGACGTCGGTGAGATCGAAGAGATTGACGCGGAGCCGATCGAATTGTGAGCGATAAGGCTCGGCATGCGGATCGATCGCGCCGAGGCGCTGGCCGCCGCTCCAGAAGCGCTTCGAGAAGGCGAGCGCCCGGTCGTCCTGCGAGACGAACACCGTGAACGACGGCCTTTGATCGCCGATCTCATCGAGCTGCTGGCGGAAGATGTCTACATCGACGTCCGGCGCCGCGAGGATCACCTGTTTGATCTTCGGCGCTAACCGACCGTCGCGGATCGCCATCTGGCGCAGCGCTTCCATCATGACCCAGTTGCCCATCGAATGCGCGAGGATCGAGATCTCGCCGACGGACTTGTCGTCCGACAGGACTTGCAAGAGGTTTTCGAGGGCGTCGCGCGAATAGTTCGCGCTTTCGCGGTCGTAAGGATATGCGAGCGCCTCGCCGCGCGACGGCCACGTGAACAGCACCGGCGTTGCGGTCGTATGCGTGTCATGGACGATTTGAGCGAAGCGATAGATGGCTTCCGGGAACCTGGTGTTGTAGCCGTGCACGAAGACCAGCACCTGCCGCTTCGGCGTCTGCCGCAGCCGAGCGTAAAACCGACGGAGCGCCTCGTCGCGATCGAGACGCTCGGCTTTCAGGGCGACAAATTCCTTCGTCGGATCGACCTGCTGGGCGCTCGGCCATTCCACTTCACCGACCTTGTGCGCCGGGATCGGCGGGATCGAGACTTCCACGTCCGCGAAGCCAGGCTTCGACCCTCGCTCGCCAGTGAACAATTGCCCCGGCTCGGCCCCTTCGCTGGAGCGCGTCGTGACGACGAGCAGATCGATCTTGTCGCCGCCGGCGAACGCCGCGGCCTGCGGTGCAGTGATAAAGCCTTGGGGACGATCGGCGCATCCGCAGAGCCCCACGAGCGCCGCGACCGCATACGTGGCGGCGTTCCAACTGCGTCTCGTTGAAGGACGCGTGCCTTCGTCCATTCCGAACCCTCACTCGTCCCAGCGAATCCTCATCGCCGAGCGCAGCCGATCGCGCCCAGGAGAGCCCGGTCGGTGCCCGCGCCGACCGGCACCCTGGATCAGGTTCAGCGCATTCAGTGGATCGTCACCCGGACGTAACGGCCGCCATAGGCCTCATAATAGTGCGCGCCGCAATGCCAGACGCTGACGCCATTGACATGCGTGACAACGCATCCAGCCGGCAGCGCGGCGACATAATACGAAGTGCGAGCGATCGTCCGCCGCGTCGTTCGGCGCGCGACGCCTGCGACGCTGACCGGCGTTAACGGCCTACCAACGCGGGCTTGCGCCTCGGAAACCACCCGCCCCTGCGTCAGCCCTGCGATGTCGCCGTCGATGACAAGGCCGAGCGACAGAGCAATTCCCGCACATAAGAATTTGAATGTCCGATTCCTTGTCGCCATGCTCCAGTCTCCCTCACTTCACTTCTCACAAAATCGGCGGACGCGAAGCTGCCATCGCCTCCGCTCGTTATTCGAACAGCTTGCGGCGATTACACCCGCTTCAAGGCAGGGGCGACCCACTTGCCCCCCAACGCTTCCGGCTTTGGCCAGTAGATGCGCATGACCGCCATAAACGGCCCCTTGGGCGCTGGCAGCCAGTTGGCCTCCTTGTCCGCGCCCGGCGACTCGTTCTGGAGATACAGCGAAAGTCCGCCGTCTGCGTCGAGCTTGAATTGCGGCAGCATTGGCGAATTGACGAGATAGCGGTTCAGCGGATTGGCGACTAGCAGGCTTGCCGGGAGTTCGTACATCGTCAGCGACCAAAACGCATTCGCCGGCGGAAATTGGCCCGGAGCGAAGCGGAGGGTGTAACGGCTCGCCCCGTCGAGTTTCTGCCCTTCGGAATCGACGACATAGATCGGGTACATCGCTTCTTGCTTGGAATTCCCAAAGATGCCGACGACTGCGGCCGCCATTCTGAAGAGGTAATTGTTCTTCAAATACTGACGAGTCCCGAACAAATCGCCAGAGGTCACTTCCTTCGCACTAATTCGTTTCTGCAAGGCTGCGAGGTCGGCCCAAGCATCGGTCATGCCCTGCTCAAGCGCAGTCTTCATCTCGAGCGAAAGCTTGCTCGCGTCGAAAGTCTTGCCGGCCCCGACGCCGATCTTGCCGAAGCGCGCCATGAGATTCGTTTCGGACGGAACGGTGGGGCAGAACCGCAAAACGAAATTCAGAAGGCCGAAAAACTCCGGCGATGTCTTCTGGGTGTCGGGCGCGAGCGGTTTGACGAAATCGATCGCAGGGGCCGCCGCAGGGGCGGGTTGGCCCAGGAATTCGGATAGTGGCTGCGCCTTGTACCCGGACTGGATCTTCTTGACATTGTCGAGATCGCCGGGATTGAAAACCTGGGTGCGATAAATGGCGAGCAGTAGTTCGGTCTCCGCACGGATGACCTTCCTTACGCCCTTGGGCGCTGTGCCCTTCCAGTTCGGCCCGGCGATCAGGAAGCTGCCGCCGCCATTGCCGGTCGTGCGACTGCCGATATATTCGAAATTGTGGGTGTAGGCGTCAATCAGTTGTATGCTGAAATAGCGCTCCTTCTCAATCGGCGGCACGGTGAGAACGATCGGTTCGGCGCGCACGTCCATGCCCAGCATGGAATAAGGCGTGTCCGAGTTCGGCGTCTGCACCGCCTTGTCGTCGGGCGTATAGACGCGAGGAATGTTGACTAGTTGATTCCACGGCCCTTTGTATTCGGGGCCGCCCTTGTCGACGAAGTAGGCGTATTGGATGCGGTAGCCGTCGACCATTGGAAAACCGTATATGTAGGCTTCCTTTGCAATGGCGCGAGCTTCCTTCAAGGTGAGACCTGATTGAGAATGAGCGCCAGTGACAGAAAGCATCGGCAGCGCCACAACGCCGAGTGAAAAAGACCTTCTCGTCAGATTTATAGTTGGGGTTAGCATTTTTGAACCTCTTTCAGTCTTGGCGTCTTGTCACCACGCGCGACGACTTTGCACAGGAGTCATGTTCGCAAACAGATATCCGTCACGGATGACGCGCCGACCCGAACCCTCGATTGCGTTCAGCGATCTCAGTGGACTCAGTGGATCGTCACCCGGACGTAACGTCCGCCGTAGGTCTGGTAGTAGTGCGCGCCGCAATGCCAGACGCTGACGCCCTCGATATGCGTGACGACGCATCCGACCGGCAGCGCAGCGACATAATACGAAGTGCGTACGATCGTCCGCCGCGTCGTTCGGCGCACGACGCCTGCGGCGCTGACTGGCGTTAACGGCCTGCCAACGCGGGCTTGCGCCTCGGAAACGGCTCGCCCTTGCGTCAGCCCTGCGATGTCGCCGTCGCTGACAAAGCCAAGCGACAGAGCAATTCCCGCGCATAAGAGTTTGAATGTTCGATTCCTTCTCGCCATAGCGAAGCCTCCCTCGATCGTGTTGACTTTTAGGCCGCCTTGGTTTCGTCCGATGGTCGGGACTTTCTCGCGTAGGCTCTTCTCTCTCTCCTTGTTCAGGCCCACTTTGACCAGCGCCGAATGAACCACCACCCGCGCCGAAAACTCTGATGCAAGAATGACTTCGCAACAATCTCAAGGAGCGCCCCGCGCTGATTGGTCGCACATCCGCGAAGAGCCGCTCAAAATGGGTTGACGTAATTCATGATCGCAATCTGTCGAAGAGCGATTCGACGAATGAGATGTGTCGCTTTCGCCCGATCGGTAAAGATCGCGGCTTGGCCTGCGGCACCTGCGGGCAATCGGTCGGCGAGTTCCCTGTCATCGAGAGCGACGCGGACGGTGAACGGCAGCGCTTCAATCGCCGCTGGCGTGGCGGCAAAGCCGGAGGTCTGCACTTGGCCCGTCGATATGGCCTGTAGGACGGCCTCGACCTTTCCGGTTATGATTCGCCCTGGCAGGAACTTGAACGTCAGCTCGACAGCCTGGCCCGCCGCGACATGACGAGCGTCGATCTGCGGGATCTGCACGCCGACGATCGTTTCTGATGTGTCGATGAATGCCATCGCCGGCGCGAGGGGAACATTGGCGACGCGAGCGCCTTTCTGCAACGCCAAGTTTGTGACATAGCCGTCCGTCGGCGCACGGACGACCGTCTGCTCAAGATTGTATTTCGCGCCGGCGAGCTGCGCCTGCGATTGGTCGACCTCGGCCTGGCGTTGTTCGACGTCGAACGTGCGCCCTGTATTGGTTTGCTGGAGCTGGGTCATTTGCGACAGCCGCAACTGCTGAAACTGCAACAGCGCCTCGATCGCCTTGACCTGCGCCTCGAACGGCGCCGGGTCGATCTTGAACAAAACGTCGTTCGCTTTGATCGGCGTGTTCGGCAGAACCGAAACTTCGATGACCTGACCCGCCACATTCGGAACGATCTGGACGGATTTTCGCAGAACGATCGCAGGGCCCTGCGGCGCGCCCCAGCCCATCGGGATGAAAAGACCGACCAGCAGCAGCAAAAGCACGATCGCCGGCGAAGTCTTCCAGAACAAATTGAGACGGACGATCCTCAGCTTCACAAGGCCGAAAAGGAGCACGAGATAGACAACGAGGAGCGCGAAGATCATGGCGCTTTGTCCGCTTGCTTAGGTGTAGGCGCGTCAACGTAGGCCCAGACCAAGGCGAGCGGCCAAAGAGCGAAGCCGAAAATCAGCGAAACCCAGCCCGCGACGGATACGCCTTGCGCCCAGGGATGATTGCGATGCTTGGCGATCATGCCCGGCAGCATCGCAACAATGACGACGCCCGCGACAGCGCTCACGGCGAGAACGAACAATACGGCCCAAGCGGCCAAGTCGAGCAAAGACACGATTGCCCTCCCCCCTTCGCGGCCGCGGTCAGCGGCGCCGCCTTTGCGGTCGATGCGTTCTCGCAAACTCAAGACCGATAGCTCATTGAAATGTTGGCGGAAATGACGCGCATCAATTTGCGTGTTCGCAATTGTTGACGATGGTCGCCCGGGGTGGACCGCGATGGCCCCTGACGGTGCGTTCGCGCCGCACCGCTGCATCGGGGAGTATCGCCGCCGGCGAAATGAACATCAGGCGGCTGATGAGCCAACGCGGCCTTTGGCAGCGTGGCGTCGCCACTGCGTCGAGTCGACCGACAGTCGCCGTGATCCTGGACAGGTGACGGCGTCGTATCGTTTGCTACGCTGCACGTTCGAGCGCTCAAGGGCGCGGTTTTGGATCGGCGGTCGCTCCGGGCTCAACGATGGCAGGCCTTTGCTGCGGCACGCCAGGGTGCACAGGCGTGAGAGCAACAAAACGAAACAGAATGCAGCATTTCGCAGCAAATCGAAGCAGGACGAAAATGCTTCGATTTGCTTCGAGTCCTCAGCGGGTCGAGGTCATGGATTCGGTGGATGGATCGTCTTCGATGAAGCTGGACTCCCTCTTCCGGCGCTTCAGTATGGACGGCGGTCTGGATTCGCGCATATCCGCGCGGCGCTGAAAGTTGGCACAAACTTGCCGTCGATCTCTTGGCGGCCAGAAGGCGGGGCGATAGACTCTTGTCAACGCCGCGAGCCGCCGGAGGCGGTGGCCAAAGGCCAGCATTTACAGGGGTCTAGCGCCCCGCCAGAGTCGTCCGCCGAGATTGGTGCATAAGGGGCGTTGGGCACGCTCCTCTAGTGAATATTCACCGGTCAGGACGGCAAGTGCGCCGGATAGGCGCGGATTCTCGCCGCGGCCAACACTTCAGTGCGTGTGGTGTGATGCCTCATAGTTAGTGGTCTTTTGGTGGGCATTTGGTGGTACTCGCTGGTAGTCGCTGGTCCCTTGTGGTCCTCGGTAACCCCCTCGTGCCCCGTTAAGGCGAGTCGGTGCCCGTGTCGCCGCGCTCGACAGGGCGGTCTGCCGGCCGACCCGCCCGCGACATGTCCACCAACTCACTCCTCAAGGCGCGGACCAAGCCGCCCACCAACCTGCCCAACGCGAGGGGCATGTTGCAGCGCGAAACGCCCGCATCGCAGGCTATTCTTCGCCTCGCGCGCCGGCCTGACCCCTCGCCATCTTCGATTGCAAGGGTGTCAGCACGAGGTGGGTCGCCAGCTCCGTTGGGACCACCTCCGTCACGCGATATCCAAGACCTGGCAAGTCAATGCCTGCGAATAGGGATTCACCACGGCCCAGAAAGACGGGCGACATTGCCAGGTGCATCTCGTCGATCGCACCTGCGAGTAGGTACTGGCGGACGGTCGAGACTCCGCCGCCGATCTTCACGTCCAGGTTGCCCGCAGCGGCCTTGGCCTGGGCGAGCGCCGACCCGATCCCATCGGTGACAAAATGGAAGGTCGTCCCGCCCTCCATCACGATGGGCGCCCGGGCGTGGTGGGTGAGGATGAAGGTCGGCGCGTGATATGGGGGATTGTCGCCCCACCAGCCCTTCCAATCGGGCCCGCCCCAATCGTCGCCGGCCGGGCCGAACATATTGCGGCCGAGGATGAAGGCCCCGAAGCCTTCCATCGCGGCGCTGGCGAAGCGATCATCTGTCCCGCCGTCTTTCCCGATCATCGATCGAAAGGCCCGGGTCGGGTAGAACCAATTGTGGAGCTCCGGACCTCCCTTGCCTAGCGGATGCTCCAGACTCTGGTCCGGGCCGGCGCCGAAGCCGTCGATGGACACTGCAAAACCTCTTACGCGCACTTTGCCCATGGGAACCTCCGTCTCATAGTGGACTGATCTGAGTAGGAATTTCAGCCGGCGACAGAGCTGACTGACTATTTCGCCGAGAAGAAATTCTGCCAATCCACTTCACGCCCAACTAATCCCCTTAGCCGGTGATCGTCTCAGCTCCGAAGCGGATGTCGAGGCGAGGGGCGCGTCGGCAATCTGAGGCGTTGTCTCTCGTCTCCATTGAGTTGATGCTCAAGCCGTCGACCTCGCTAGGTCGCCAAGGCCGCCCGGATCGCCGCCGCGAACTCGGCGAGCTTTGCGCTGTCGCGACCCAGCTCGTCTCTGAGGTCTCTGGATAGTTCGAGTTGCGCGCCACGCCCACTTCGGCCTCTGTTGCAGATGTTGCGAGGGCTGACGCCTTGGAGATCGGAATTCGGTGGCCAAGCCGCCCGAACACCGTGGGCTTCAAGCCGATCGCGGATCGCGTCGCGAAGTTGAGCGTCCCGACCGCCAAGAAACACCGTTCGCTTTCCCTTGCGGCATCCATGCACGGTGACGACACGATCGCACGACGAGATAAGAGCAAGACAATTTGGCTCGTCGAAGTTTGCGGACGTGATGTGCAGCCCGATGTTGCCACTGGGCTTGCAACCTTCGAAGCAATAGAGGTTGAATTCGTCGCCGGCGATCGCCGCCGCGATTTCCGATGTGCCGGCCTCAATTTTCCCGCCATGAGGTGCGATCACCGCCACTTGCGACCGCCTGGAACGGGAGACGATACGAAAATCCTCACCCTCGCGTTCGGCCCGGCTTAGCGCGGCGAAATTTGGGTATTCGCTCGTACTTCCCACATCCAGTCCGACGGCGACCCACCTTGCGGGAAACCTTGACTGTTCGGTTAGGTCGCTCATCGGCCATCAACGGTGATTGATCGCCCGGCTGCGGTGACTCGCACCTGTTCGCATCGATCAACCTCTACGCGCTCCGCCAGGCCCCACGCCAGCAGCGATTGGAACGCTTGCCCTCTGACGCTGCCGCGCACTCCGCGAAAGCGCCAGGCTCCCCGCACCGAATAGGCGCGTCCCTTCCGAAGGAGGCCGAGAATCTTGTAACTGCGAGGGGACAAGTCCGATCGCGTCGCCCCGTCGGTCGGCGATATTGTTGCTGACATCTTACTTTCCGTTTTACGAATGAGCGATTAGCTCTTGATGAGCGGGAGGCGCGCGCTCAGGCGGAATCATTTGTTCGAGCGATACCGGCGAAACGGTCAACTCCCCCCTTAGGATTGCGTCTGACCACTCACAAAGGACGCCGGTAGCGGACACGCTCTTGACGGTCATGCGCATCCGCGACGGTCCCCTCAACCTAACTTCGTCTCCAGGTCTGAAATCCATAGCCTCCCCCCTTACCAACTCTCCGCTCTCGAGCGGCGGTTAGGAACTCGCAATTTCGGCAGCTAGCGCGCCGAACCGTACGGCCGCTTGCGTGCGGCTCGTCGCGTGCAGCTTCCTCATAATGCTGTGCAGATGCACTTTGACCGTGCCTTCGGAGATTTGGAGATCCAAGGCGATCTTCTTGTTCGTACGACCGGCGCTCATGCTTCTGAAAACGTCGCGTTCACGCGCCGTGAGATTGCGATAGGGCGGCGGCGATTCGTTTGGACGAGTGGGTGCCTGCGGCGCGAAGTTTGGCGAAGAAGAGTGCTCGGCGAGGGCAGAAGGGAGGACGCCGTCTTCCTCGCGACCTTGCATGAGTTCACGCGTCAGAAAGGTTCCGCTAGTGACCATGAACCTGAGATAGGCGACGGCGATCTCCGTGCTAGCGTCAGACATCACGATGCCGACGACCCCTAGCGTCGAGAGCGACGCGGCAACGCCCATGTCGCGCGCGTGCAGATAAGCGCCGATCGGCGATCCATCGCTGAGCCGCCGCAGCTTCTCAATTGTCTCGCGTAACCGCCAACGCTCGCATCCCGACAGCAGATCAGGACCGATGAGCACAAGGTTGGCCGGCCCCGGAACGACTTCGTCAGACGATTTGACGCCCTCGATCGATACGTGGGGCAGGAACGTCATGAGTGCGCGCGCCAGGCACTCGCGGAACGACGTTCGGGGCTCGATCAGCACCACGCGCGCAATTGTGACACCCCGGTGCGGCGCGGCATGCCCGCCAGCCGAAATGGGATCGCGATCGTTCTCGCGCTCAAGTCCTTTTTGCTGGCCTGTCGGAACTTCCGTCACTGGGAGAAGGCTCCTACGGGCTCACTCTGTCGAAGGTTGCTCGCGAAAATAAATTCCCCTTCGGTGACCGACCACCCTCGGAATCTACTCACAGCGGCAGTGCTGCCACTCGCGGGGGGCTCCGGACTTTGCGCCACTCTTCCACCCGTCCCTCTCGATGAGGTAGGTGATCGGCGCACCTGACAATTGCTGTCGATCCGATTCGCATTCTTGGACAAAATGGGGCTGGCGTCCCTCCTACCGTCCGAAAATTGAAAATTGGCGGTCGCAGGAGGTGGTGTCCTGCGACCGCCCGCGGTCGAGCGTCAATCTGGGAGGAGCGAAATTGCTGCTCGACGCTGTTCAATGGCCAAGCGATACAACGAGGGACATCCGTGACAAGGTTCGGAATCTACCTACTCACCCGCGTCACGCCCCCTGCGAGGCGCGGCCGCGGCCCCACGCTTTGCAGCAGCGAACGTCAGCTTTGACATTTCGATAGCCGGAAACCGCCAGTCCGTTCACGGCCAATCACCTCCGTTTCGCGCCCGATTGAGCCCTCTTCTGCCGACGGTCGCGGCGTCTCCGGAGCGGACGTTGAGGCGCCACGTGGGGCCTCGCGCCGCTCGGTGCGCAACAGATGTCGAATTTGATTCTTAAAGTTAGGGGCTCTCTGCGCCAACATATTCTGATTGTAGATAGTATTGGTGGCTCTTTTGCAGAATAATTCTCGACGTAAGTTCAGTGTGTTACGAATACATACGCAATTATGACATAATGATCCGTAGTTTGGCCACGTTCCTATTAGAACATGTAAACGTGAATTCGTATTTGATTTCACGTAGAGAAAGTTGATTAGGAGTCTTTTTATGACCAATACGAAGATTCAAACCAACGAGATCCGCGCCAAATGGTCCAAGCTCAAAGAAGCAGACCTGACCAACGTGAGAAACCACGATGAACTCTCGGCGTTGGTCGAGAAGTCATACAACTTGGATAAGGCCAGAGCGAATGCTGATGTAACCGCCTGGATGGTTGATCGCAGCTTCTAATCCACTGACGAAGCGCCGCCCCCGGCAGCAACCTGTCGGGGGCGAACGTGCGCTCTTCGTGTGGGCGCCTCTGTAAACTGGCATGCCCAGAGACCGCCGGCCCGAGGAAGATCACCGCGCAACGCCGGCACGAACGGGGAACCCGTTCCATGAAAACATACGTCGCTCGGCTCAACATCCAACACTTCCGACGACAGATTGCCGCGGAAACTGACCCCAAGAAGCTGGAAATCATTCGTCGCCTTTTAGCTGAAGAGGAGGTGAAGCTAACCCGGCTGTTGGCCGAGGCCACGACGCCGTTGTGAAGGCGCTCCATGTGCCGCGACCCCACTCAACCCAACATCATCGAGCCTGAGCGCCCCTGTCGGCCTTAGGACTCCGCACCGAGCGAGCCCTTCGCCTCAACGTCCGCTTCCAGACGCAGCGGCAATCGGCTGAATGGCGCCGGTGGGCGCAAAGTCCGAAAGACGATTTGGGCGGACCAAGTGAATTGTCCAAAGAATCGAAATGGCGGATTCCGGTCCCGATTGATCTGCATCCGAATTTGAACGGTCGAAGCCCACAGCCGGAGAGCCGCGAAGAAGAAGACGCCGCCAGCGCCTATCGGCGTGGGGCCCGATCTCGTGAACGCGACAAGAAGACGGGCG
>Ga0265339_10001605_pt1 | contig 16732 bp, 19 predicted proteins | sample 4CB219metaG_FD_202085 | JGI IMG/M metagenome (GOLD analysis project Ga0265339, IMG submission 202085) | Rhizosphere microbial communities from Carex aquatilis grown in University of Washington, Seatle, WA, United States - 4-CB2-19 metaG | ecosystem: Host-associated > Plants > Roots >... | reverse complement strand
CTGCTGCTCGGCGTGCCGGCGAATGGATCGGCGGTATCGTGGTCGGATGCGCCGCTCGGCGACGGCGCGTTCGCGCCGTTGGCGGGCGCCGTCACCTTCAAGGTTGCGCAAGCCGCGCTCACGCCGGCGCTCGCGGCGCAGGATCTGACAGGCGTCGCGACGTTCACACCCTCGGCGATTGCGCTCGACAATGTAGCGGCACGCCTTGCCGGCGGGCGTCTTGGCGGATCGCTGGCGTTCCGCCGCAACGCCGATGGTCTCGCGCTGCACACCAGGCTCGATCTCACGGATGTTGCGGCCGCGGCCATCGCGAGTCCGGGTCTGCAAGTCACCGGCGGCACCCTGAGCATGACACTTGCGAGCGACGGTGCAGGCGCGACGCCGGCGGGTGTTATCAGTTCGCTGCACGGCGGCGGCAGCGTGGCGCTCAAGGCGGTGCAGTTCGCCGGTCTCGACCCGGCGGCGTTCGAAGCGGCGCGGCGGGCGGCAGGGCAGGGCGGTGCGATCGATCTCGGCAAAGTGCAGTCCGCCGTCAGCACCGCGCTGGCGCACGGTCATGTGACGGTGCCGCATGGCGAAGCGGCCATCACCATCGCGTCCGGCGTGGTGATGCTCAAGCGCGTGGCGCTGCAGGCCGAAGGCGGCGCCGAGCTTTCACTCGCCGAGGCCATCGATCTCAACGGCGCCGCGGGCAACGCCCAGATGGCGCTGTCGGAAGCGCCACCTGCGGCGGCGCTGATCGACATGCGGCCCGAACTTTCGGTCGGCATCACGGGGCCGCTGGCCACGCCGTTGCGTACGCTCGATCTCTCCGTGCTCAACAGCTGGCTCAGCCTGAGCGCCGCCGAGCTGCAGATGCGGCGGATCGAGATGATCGAGGCCAACCGGCAGCAGGGACCGCAGAATCTGGCGCCGCCGGTGGTCGCGCCGGGCCTGCACACGCTCTCGCCCGGCACGGTGCTGGAATCGGAATTGCCGGCCAAGTTGCGTGCCATGCCGGTTCCCGGCGCGCGCGGGCTTGAGCGTCTGCGTCTGGCGCCGCTTGCACCCGCAGCGCCCGCCGCGCCGGCGCCAAGCGCGCCGGGCTCGGGAGCCGCCGGCAGCGATGCGGTGCGCGCACTGTTAGCGCCGTTCGTGCCGCAGCCGAAGCCCGCGCCGAAGCCGCGCGCCCACAAGCCCGCCGCCGCGGTCGGTGCCGCGGAGACGCCGCCGCAGGCTGCGCCGCCATCACCGGAGACGCCGCGTGCCGATTAGATCCGCGTGGCGAAAACTATTCCGGACGCAGGACGGAAGGTGTCGTCGAGGGCGCCAGCACCATTCTCGGATGCGGCTGGGCGGTACCGCCGTTTCCGGCGCCGTGGCCGCCGCGCTCCGCCTGAAAGTGGTCGAGCACGAACAGCCGAATGGCGGACGACAGATTGCCGTGCCGCCGCGTCGAATCGATCGCCGCCACCATGTCCGACAGCGTGGTGTCGCGCGCCGCCGCGATATCCTTCAGCCCTTTCCAGAACGCATCCTCAAGACTGACGCTCGTCTTGTGTCCAGCGATCACGATCGAGCGTTTCACGACCTGGGAATTCATGGCGCGTCCTTCCTTTCGATCCGATGTTGCTCGACAACTCTTTGGGCCTGTTCATCCCGCGCCCGCGCCAGGGCTTTCGCGGCCTTCGGCTGGCCGTGGACCAGGCGGTTTTGCGCCGCCTCGTGTTCGGCCTGCCGCCGCTTGGCCTGTTTGCGCGCGGTGCGCAGATTGACGACGGGTCCCATGGCGAAATCCGCTAAGGTTTACGACGCAACCGGTACAAATGATGCAGACAATGTGACCATATCGCCTGTCCGGGCAATACACGCTTATTTGAACGACGCGCGCGGATGTGCGCGTGCAGATCACACTATTCCTCGACGAGGCACGGGGAAACTCCGTAATACCACGTATAGGGCTCAGTCCGTTCTGAGAATCGGCGATGTTGTCTCCGATTGCGCGCCCGTAACCCGGCGTCATGCGTTCAATATTGGCGCCGGACACCTGATGATGCGGTCAGGCCGCACCGCTCGCCTGATCCGCTTGCAGCGAAGCGGCGAGATGCCGGGTGCAATTGATCAGATCGACCCGATGTGGCGCGTCTTCGTGCAGGACGGTCACGCCCGTATTTTCGAAGCGTTCCGGGACGACGGTGCCGGGCATGACCTGCGCATGCCGTTCCACCAGAGCGCGGCAAACCAGACCATGGGTGATGACCACCAGCGTGCCGCTCGCGCGGCGTCGCCGGCTGACGATGAAGGCGAACGCTTCGGCCACGCGCGTGTGGAATGTCGGCCAGTCTTCGCCGTTGGGCGGCGCGAAATTGGGCCCGAATGGATCTTCAGCCACTGCCGCATAGGCAGTGCCGCGCAAATCGCCGAAATTGCGCTCCTGCAAGAGCGGATCTTCCTCGATCGTGATTCCGGTACGGGCGGCAAGCGGCGCCGCCGTCATGCGGGCCCGCAGCAAGTCGCTGCAGAGGATGCGAACCAGGCCGGAGGTCGCCAGACGCTCGGCCACCTGTTCCGCCTGACGCAGCCCGCGTTCGTTGAGCGGCACATCGGGGCGCTGCAGAACGCGCGCGGCGTTGCCGTCAGTCTCGCCGTGGCGGACGATGACGATCGTCATGGCGCATCCGGATGTGTCATGCGCTGCGGCTTGACCAAGCGATCGAATTCGCCGGCGGAAACGTAGCCGAGCTTCACAGCTTCCTCGCGCAGCGTGGTGCCGTTCTTGTGCGCCGTTTTGGCGATCTCGGCCGCCCTGTCGTAGCCGATGCGCGGGGCGAGCGCGGTGACCAGCATCAGCGAGTTCTCCATCAAGGCGCGGATGCGCGGCTCGTTGGCGCGGATGCCGACGACGCAATGGTCGGTGAACGAGTTCGCGGCGTCGGCGAGAATGCGGATCGATTGCAGCGCCGCGTTGGCGATCACCGGCTTGAACACGTTGAGTTCGAAATGGCCCTGGCTCGCCGCCATCGTGATCGTGGTCTGATTGCCGAACACCTGGCAGCACACCATGGTCAGTGCTTCGCACTGGGTCGGGTTGACCTTGCCGGGCATGATCGAGGAGCCGGGCTCGTTCTCCGGCAGAATGAGTTCGCCGAAACCGGAGCGCGGACCGGAGCCGAGGAAGCGGATGTCGTTGGCGATCTTGAACAGGTCGGTGGCGAGCGCGTCGAGCGCGCCATGGGCGAAGACCAGCGCGCCGTGCGAGGCCAGCGCTTCGAATTTGTTGGGTGCGCTGACGAAAGGCAGGCCGGTCAGGGCCGCGGCTTTTTTGGCGAACAGCTTGGCAAATTGCCGCTTGGAATTCAGTCCGGTGCCGACCGCGGTGCCGCCCTGCGCCAGCGGATAAAGCTCCTTCAAACCAAGTTTGACGCGGGCGATGCCTGAAGTGACCTGCGCGGCGTAGCCGGAAAATTCCTGGCCGAGCGTCAGCGGCGTGGCGTCCTGCGTGTGCGTGCGGCCGATCTTGACGATCGAAGCGAACTCTTTTGTCTTCGTTCGCAGGGCGCCCTGCAGATGCGTGAGCGCCGGAATGAGCCGATGCACGATTTCTTGCGCGGCCGCGATATGCATCGCGGTCGGGAAGCTATCGTTCGACGACTGACTCATGTTGACGTGATCGTTGGGGTGGATTGGCTCCTTTGCGCCGCGCTTGCCGCCGAGCTGTTCGTTGGCGCGGTTGGCGATCACCTCATTGACGTTCATGTTGGTCTGGGTGCCAGAGCCCGTCTGCCAGACCGAAAGCGGAAACTCGCCGTCGAGCTTGCCGTCGATGATCTCCTGCGCGGCGGCGACAATGGCTTTGGCGCGCTTTGCATCGAGCGAGCCCAGCTCCAGATTGGTTTCCGCGGCGGCGCGTTTGACCAGGGCCAGAGCGGCGATCAGCGGGCGCGGCATGCGTTCCTCGCCGATGCGGAAATTCTGCCGCGAGCGCTCGGTCTGTGCGCCCCAGTAGCGGTCGGCCGGCACGTCGATGGGGCCGAAGGAATCAGTTTCGGCGCGAGTTTTCATGATTTGCGATCCGTCACGCTGAGGTGCGAGCACAGCGAGCCTCGAAGGGCGACGGCCGGGGCCGTGCATCCTTCGAGGGCCGCGTTCGCGGCCACCTCAGGATGACGGATCAAAGTCATTTCTTTCTAAATCGATCGAGGCTGACGACTTCCGCGCCCGCGCCGGAAGGCGTTTCCGGCTTGGGTTCGGGAGCCGGCAGAGTCTCACCCCGGTCGGGGCCGCCGGCCGCCTTTTGAGCGGGGACCGCCGGCTCGGCGCCGGGCCCGGTTTCGCTTTCTGCCTCGGCCGGCGCGAATTGCAGACCGAACTGCACCGCCGGATCGAAAAACGCCGTCACGGCCTCGAATGGTATTGTCAGCTTTTCCGGAACGCCGCCGAACGACAGGCCGACTTCGAACGCCTCGTCACGCACCGCCAGATCCCAGAACTGGTGCTGGAGGACGATCGTCATGTTGTTCGGATATTGCGCGCGCATCCGATCGGACAACCGTACACCGGGCGCCGCGGTCGCAAACGAAATCTTGAAATGATGCTCGCCAGGCAGGCCGTTTTTGGCGGCGTCGACCAGAACGGTGCGCACCACGCCGCGCAAGGCAGCCTGGGCCAGGAGGTCGTAGCGGATATGATCTTCAGCCATGCCGGAAGCTTGAGTCAGAGGTCAATAATCACATAGGGCGTGAATCATAGCGGTCCAGAGCGATTCTGTCTCTGACCTCCGATTATCGAATCCCTGGAAAGTGGAGGCTTCTGTTGCCAGGTGCCTCCGAACCCCGCCTGACGGAGCTTAACCCGTCAGGGCTTTAAATCGGTCTTTCGAGCTGCTTACGCAGCCAGAGCAACCGGAGCATAGTTGTCATTGGCAACTATGAATTGGCCCGATAACGCCGGAACCATCCCGGGCAAAAGCGCGCCTTTTACGCCCTCGTCGATCCTATTTCGACCCCGTATCGGAGGACCTTCGTCCTCCGGAAATTGGTGGAGTCGCCGGGTACCGCCCCCGGGTCCGAAAGGTTTATTACGACGCCCGTTTATCGCCATAGCCGGCTTGCGCCAGCAGACCCAATATAGGCGCTAAAACCTGCCGAAAAAAGAGCTGAGGTGAGGAAGGCCGATGAAGCTGATCTGTGGCGGGCAATCCGGAGTCGATCGGGCCGTGCTCGATGTCGCGATCGCGCAGGGCATCGGCTATGGCGGTTGGTGCCCGAAGGGCGGCTGGGCCGAGGATTTTCCGACACCGCCGGGACTCCTGACGAAATACCCCGACTTGCAAGAGACACCGCTCGCCGATCCGGCACAGCGCACCGAATGGAACGTGCGCGACGCCGATGCGTGCCTGATCGTGGTCGAGGCGGGCGGCGTCGATATGTCCGCCGGGACGGCGCTGGCGAGCGACCTTGCACACCGTTACCGCAAGCCGCTCTACGTTGCGAAACTCGGCGACGTGGACGTCAAGCACGCCCGCCTTTGGCTGCGGGTGCAGCAGGCGCGGCACGGCGACGGTCTCAGGCTTGCGATCGGCGGTCCGCGCGAAAGCGAAGCGCACGGCATCTATGAGCGCGCGGCGGCGTTCATTCGCGCGCTTGTCGACGGGTAACGGCGTTTCCCGCGCAAGACGTGTTTTCCGCGTAAGATTCCGGCGTAAGACATGGCCCATCTGCGCAACGCCGTATGGCCGCCGCAGCCGTGCGGCGATAAACGGACGCCATGAGCGCTTCGTTGATTCCCGATCCTGCGGAACCACCGGCTTCGCCGTTCACGGCAGCGGCACGACAGCCCCAGCCGACGCTCGCCGAACTGTTCGTCGCCTTCGCGACGATTTCACTATCCGGTTTTGGCGGCGTGCTGGCTTGGTCGCGCCGCATGATGGTCGAGGAGCGCAAGTGGCTCACCGCCGAGCAGTTCAATGAAACTTACGCGCTATGCTCGTTTCTGCCGGGCGGCAACATTCTCAATTTTTCCGTCGTTTTCGGTGCGCGCTTTGGCGGCGTATCGGGTGCGATTGCGGCAATGGCCGGACTCATGGGCCCGCCACTCACGCTGGTTCTCATCATCGCCGGCATCTACGCGCATTACGGCGATCTGCCGGCGCTGCGCCGCGCGCTCACCGGAGTCGCGGCGGCGGCCGCCGGTCTGATGGTGGCGACACTGGTCAAGATGGCGCGGCCTTTATTCCACAATCGCGCCGTGACAGGACCGCTGATCGCGCTGGCCACCTTCGTGGCGATCGGCATCCTGCAATGGCCGTTGCCGCTGGTACTGGTTGTCATCGTGCCGGTAAGCATCGTGGCCGCCATGGTGCGGCTGTGACTTCCGGCGGCGGCCACGGTACGTTGCTCACGCTCGCCGGCTTCTTCGGCGTGCTGTCGCTGTTCGCGATCGGCGGTGGCAATTCGGCGATACCCGAAATGCACCGCTTTGCGGTTGACGTCCAGCACTGGCTGAGCGACCGGCAATTTGCCGACACGTTCGCGTTGGCGCAGCTGACGCCAGGACCGAACCTGATCATCGTGGCGCTCATCGGCTATCACGTCGCCGGCATTGTTGGGGCGCTGGTCGCGACGGTTTCGATGTGCGGACCGCCCGCCGTGTTCGCTTTCTTCGTCGGCGGCGCGTCCGAAAAGTTCAAGGGCAAGGCCTGGCATACGGTGCTGAGCCGCGCGCTGGTGCCGGTGACGATCGGTCTCATCGCGGCGAGCGCGGCTGTGATCGTTTCGACGGCGGGCTATAATCTAATGTCGCTTGCCATCATGATCGGGACGGCGCTGATAGCCTATTTTGCACGCGTGCATCCGCTGTGGATTTTCGCCGCCGCGGCCGCAATCGGGATGAGCGGGTTGCTTTGAAACAGAAAAGCAGTCGCCGGAACGCATAACATGGACAGCAACGTTCGTTTGAACGCAATGGCGCAGTGGATGTGGGACGCGCGGTGCCGGCGCCAGTCCTACGCCAACCTGCCGGAGGGCTTGCGCCCTGGCTCGATCGCCGAGGCCTACGCGGCGCAGGAGCGCTATTACGGCTTGGCCGAGCCGGTCTACGGCGCGGTGGCGGGCGCCAAGATCGCCACTACCACCAAGGTGATGCAGCAGCTGATGGGCATCGATCATCCATGCGGCGGCGCCATCTTTGCACGGACGATCCATCGATCGCCGGCGCGGCTCCGCGCCGCGGACTTCGTCAACCTGCGCATCGAAAGCGAGATCGCGCTCCTGCTCGGCCGGGATTTGCCGGCCGCGCGCGCCCCGTGGACCCGCGAGACGGTCGCGCCGGCCGTTGCCGGCGCGATGCCGGCGTTCGAATTGATCGAGGACCGCCATGCCGACTACGCCACGACCAAGGCGGCTTCGCTGATCGTCGAGAATTGTTGGAACGGCGGCGTGGTGATCGGAGCGGCGAAGGCGGTGCCGGTTGACGCGCTGGTCGGGGTCTTGGGCCGCCTCATGATGGATGGCAAAGCCGTGGGCGAAGGCGCGGCCGAGGACCCGGCGGCGACGCTCGCCTGGCTGGCCAACCATCTCGCCGAGCGCGGCCGCGATCTCAAGGCCGGCATGGTGGTCATTACCGGCAGCGTCATTGCCACAGTTTCGATTGCGAGCGGCCAGCGTGCCGTTTTCGCAGTGGATGGCTTGGGGGACGTGGCGATGGATGTGCTCTGACTTGAGCGGAACCTCGCTATCCACCGTCATCTTGCGCGTATTTCTTCCGGCACACATTTGGCATTAGAATCGCCGCGACTCGCCAGAGAACAAAACACCGATGCGCCAATATCTCGACCTGATGGAACGCGTCCTGGAAGAGGGCGTGGAGAAGGGCGACCGGACCGGCACCGGCACGCGCTCGATCTTCGGCCATCAGATGCGGTTCGATCTTGGGCGCGGCTTTCCGCTCGTGACCACCAAGAAGCTGCACCTCAAGTCGATCATCTACGAGTTGCTGTGGTTCCTGCGCGGCGACACCAACGTCAAATATCTCAACGATCATGGCGTTTCGATCTGGAACGAATGGGCCGACGCCAACGGCGATCTCGGCCCGGTCTACGGCCGCCAGTGGCGCTCGTGGCCGGCGGCAGACGGGCGCAGCATCGATCAGATCAAGGAGGCGCTCGACACCATCCGGCGCAATCCGGACTCGCGCCGCATTGTGGTGACCGCCTGGCATCCGGCCGAACTGCCGCAGATGGCGCTGGCGCCGTGCCACTGCCTGTTTCAGTTCTATGTCGCCGACGGCAAACTGTCGTGCCAGCTTTACCAGCGCTCGGCCGACGTGTTTCTCGGCGTGCCGTTCAACATCGCCTCCTACGCACTGCTGACGATGGCGGTGGCGCACGTCAGCGGGCTCAACCCCGGCACATTCGTCCACAGCTTCGGCGATGCGCACCTTTATCTCAATCATCTGGATCAAGCGCGTCTGCAGTTGACACGCCAGCCGCGGCCGCTGCCGACACTGACGATCAATCCTGCGACGAAGGATTTGTTCGCGCTGACTTACGAGGATTTCACGCTACAAGGGTACGATCCGCATCCGCACATCAAGGCCACGGTCGCGGTGTGATGTCAGGCCGCCACTATCGCCGTACAGGCGTCGACCTGCGCGGGCAGGCGGCTTCGCAGATCAAATAACAAATCGGGATCGGCGGCCGCGCGGCGGCATTGCAGCGCTCGCTCGATCGAGTCGAGGTCCAGTCCGAGCGGCTTTCGTTCGCGCAGATAGGCCACCGCGTCGTCGTTCGAGGTCATCAGGCCCGTCGCGTAGCTGAAGCAGAGCCGCGCCGGGTAGAGCAGCGCCCGCAGGTAAGCCTTCCGGTCCTTGGCGTCGAGTGCGCCGGCGATGGCGAATTCCTTCGCGCGTGTTGCCCAATTCAGGAACGGCGGGCCGCGCAAATAGTCGCGGATATCTTGCAGCGCCGGCCGTGCCGGCATCACACGTTCGTTTTCGACGAGCACGACCGGACGGTCCAGATAGTCGAGGCGGTCGAGCGGCGGAAAACGGCCGACGCCGAATTGCCGGTCGGTCCAGAACACCGAGACCTTCGGTCCCCACTCGGCGGATAGGGCGGTCGCCTGGTGGCGCAGGCTGTCGAGCATCTGCGGCGAGAGCCCACTCTCGGTGATGACGGCTATATCGATATCGCTGTAGCGCCGGCTAAAGCCGCCGTGCGTCAGGCTGCCGATGAGATAAAGACCTAACAGCTCCTGTCCGAGAGTCGCCCGCCAGACTGGAACAAGCTTATGCGCAAACTCCATCGCCGCATCGCAGGCAGTGGCATTCGGATCGGTGGAATTCATGTTGCGGTACAAGAAAGCGAGCGGCGGATTTGTGTAGACTAACTGTAAGCCGAAGCGGCCGCACGCCGCCAGTGGCGTGATGCCGGGAGATTGCATGGACATTATTCTCGTCGCCGCTATCGCGGAGAACGGCGTTATCGGCCGCGGCAACGCGTTGCCGTGGCGGCTCAAGTCCGACATGGCGCACTTTCGCGCAGTGACCATGGGCAAGCCGGTGGTGATGGGGCGCAAGACGTATCTGTCGATCGGCAGGCCGCTCAAAGGCCGCACCACGATCGTGGTGAGCCGTGACCCAAACTTCACGGTGCCCGGCGCCGTTGTCGCCCCGGGCCTCGACGCCGCCATGACAGCGGCGCGGGGCGATGCTTTGCGACGCAATGCGGACGCGATCGTGATTGCGGGCGGAGGCGAGATTTACGCCCAGATCATGGAGCGGGCGACGCGGCTTGCCATCACACAGGTCCATATGCGTGCCGAAGGCGACGCGCGCTTTCCGCTGATCGATCCGGGGCTCTGGCTGGAAATCGCCCGCAGCGAGCACGCGGCCGGCGCCGATGACGATGCTGCGTTCGCCATTGTCGATTATGTGCGTGGTCCGCGTACATCGGTCGGCTAGCCATACAAACGGCTGGCCGCGTTGAGGAATTTCGAGGCCACGGCGGTTCGTAACGGGACTTTGCGTTGCATCGCGCCCGGCACTCCCTTATATCCCCACGCAATCGGGGCAGGCGTGCCGCCGCCCCGTGGGCGCTCAGGAGATAATTGATGCCGTGGAGTAACCAGCCCGGGGGCCCCTGGAGTTCAGGGCCACGGGGACCATGGGGCTCGGGACCGCAGCAGCAAGGTCCGCGGCCGGCCGACCTGGAAGAATTCCTCCGCCGCAGCCAGGACAAGTTGCGCGGCTTTCTGCCCGGTAATTTCGGTGGCCGCGGCATCCTGTTGATTGCAGTCGCCGCCCTCGTGCTGTGGGGTTTCTCCGGCTTCTTCCGCGTCGAGCCCGACGAGCTCGGCGTGGTGCTGCGCTTCGGCAAATTCGTGCGCGAAGTCAGCCCGGGTCTGAACTATCACCTGCCTTATCCGATCGAGACAGCGCTGACGCCGCCGGCATTGCGCGTGATCAAGACCGATGTCGGCATGCGGGAAAGCGGTGCCGGCGAGCGCGATGTGCCGGAAGAAGCCCTGATGCTGACGGGCGATGAGAACATCGTCGACGTTCACTTCTCGGTACTGTGGAAGGTCAAGCCGAACGGCGTCGGCAATTACCTGTTTAATATTCAGAATCCCGAGGGCACGGTGAAGGCGGTGGCCGAAAGCGCGATGCGCGAAATCATCGGCCATAACAACATTCAGCCGATCATCACCACCGAGCGGCCCAACATTCAGGCCGCGGTTCAGACCCTGATGCAGCAGATCCTCGACGACTACAAAGCCGGCATCCAGGTGCAGCAGGTCAACATGCAGAAGGCGGATTACCCGGCGCCGGTGATCGACGCCTTCCGCGATGTCCAAGCCGCCCGCTCCGACCTTGAGCGCTTGCAGAACGAAGCGCAGACCTACGCCAATCGCATCATTCCGGAAGCGAAGGGCCGTGCCTCCAAGATCACTCAAGACGCGCAGGCGTATCGCGCCCAGGTGGTCGCCAATGCCAAAGGCCAGACGTCTCGCTTTCTGCAGGTCTACGCACAGTACAAAAAGGCGCCCGACGTGACCCGCCAGCGTATTTATCTCGATACGATGGAACGCGTCTTGGCCGCTACCGATAAGACGATCATTGATACTGGCGCCAAGGGTCCCGGCGTCGTGCCATATCTGCCGCTTACCGAACTCGGCAAATCGCCGTCGCCGCCGGCGCGCAAGACCGGAGGCAAGCCATGAGGATGAGCTTAACCAGTGGGGTGATCGCGGTCATTCTCCTCATCGTCGTCATCGTCGCCTATGGCACGTTTTTCACGGTCGATCAGACCAGCCAGGCGCTGGTGGTGCGGCTCGGCAAGCCGGTCCGTGTCATCACCGATCCCGGCCTCAACCTCAAGGTTCCGTTCATCGACAGCGTGATCTATATCGACAAGCGCATCCTCGCCATCGAATCGCCGGCGCAGGAAGTGATCGCCTCGAGCCAGGATCGGGATAGCTCAAATTCGGCGCAGCCTGCGGAAGCGCGTCTCGCCGCCCAGGCCGGTGAACGGCTCATGGTCGACGCCTTTGCACGCTACCGCATCACCGATCCGCTAAGATTCTATCAGACGATCGGTCCGGTGGGCGCCAGTTCGCAATTGTCGATATTGCTCAATTCGACGTTGCGGCAGGTTCTCGGCCAAGCGACGCTCGCCGATGTGGTGCGCAATAAGCGCGAGGACCTGATGTCGCAGATGCGCAAGCAACTCGATGGAAAAGCGCGCGAGTTCGGCATTGAGGTCGTTGACGCGCGCATCCGCCGCGCCGACCTGCCGGAGCAGAACAGCCAAGCGGTCTATCAGCGCATGCAAACGGAACGCCAGCGCGAGGCCGCGGAGTTCCGCGGCGAGGGCAATCAGAAGGCCGCCGAGATCAAGGCCAAGGCGGATCGCGACGTAACCGTAATCCTCGCCGACGCCAATTCGCAGTCGGAGATCCTGCGCGGCCAAGGCGATGGCGAGGCCAACGGCATCTTCGCGCAGGCCTACGGCCAGGATCCGGGCTTCTTCGCCTTTTATCGCTCGATGCGGGCCTACGAACAAAGCTTGGAGCATGGCAACACCAGCTTGGTCTTGAGCCCTGATTCTGATTTCTTCCGCTATTTCGGCGATCCAGCGGGACGGCCGCCCATTCGGGCGCAAGGTTCGCCGCCTGCCGCAGTGCTTGACGGCCATGCCGGTGTTCCCACACCCGGCCGGGACGATGCCCGCGCCGCCGCGCCGGCCAAGTAGCCTTGCGTATTGGCGGGCCGGTTTTTTCGATAGCGTCGCGACGCAGCCATGTCGGATTTTATTGCTGCGCTCGGCCTGTTCTTTGCGATCGAAGGAATATGTCTTGCCGCGTTCCCGTTTGCCGCCAAGCGCGCGATGGCCAACATTCTGGCAACGCCGGATGGCCCGCTGCGCATCGCCGGCGTGATCTCGGCGGTCATCGGGGTTATCATCGTGTGGATGGTCCGCGGATGAGGCCCGAGTCGCTTTTCCGCCCCAATCCGCCGTCTTATGGCGGTATTGGCAATTTCTATCGTTGCACCCGCAACCGGCGGGAGACTTCGATGTTCATGAGTTATCTTCAGGAGCGCTGACAACCATGTCTCGCCATTTCTTTTTTCGCTCGCGATCGGGCCAGATGCGCCGGGGTGTGCGCCATATCGCGGCGATCGCCGCGCTTGGCGTGGTGACGGCGGCTGTCGTCGTCCTGCCGGGACGCCCGGCGGCCGCAGCCACGGCAGGTGACGCTCCCGCGGCCTCCGCTCCTGCGGCTGCTCCTGTTGCGGCGGCGCCGGCGGCTCTGCCGCCCGGCACGGTGCGCGGGCCGGCCAACATCGCCGACGTTGCCGAGCAGGTCATCGACGCAGTGGTCAACGTTTCGAGCTCGCAGAAAGTCGACCCGCATGTCACCGAGCTGCCCGATCTGCCGCCCGGTTCGCCCATGGAGAAGTTTTTCGAAGATTTTTTCAAACATCATCGCGGCCAAAATGGCGGCGGTGACGACGAGCCGCGACGGGTCAACTCACTCGGCTCCGGCTTCATCATCGACTCGACCGGGCTGATCGTCACCAACAATCACGTCATCGAGGGCGCCGACGAGATCAGCGTCATCCTCAATGACGGCACCAAGCTCAAGGCCGATCTGGTCGGCAAGGACTCAAAGAGCGATCTGGCGCTGCTGCGCGTTCACTATTCAAAGCCGCTCAAATTCGTGAAGTTCGGCGATTCCGACAAGCTGCGGCTGGGCGAATGGGTGATCGCCATCGGCAATCCGTTCAGTCTCGGCGGCACGGTCACTGCGGGCATCGTCTCGGCCCGCCATCGCGACATCAATTCAGGGCCGTACGACAACTACATCCAGACCGACGCGCCCATCAACCGCGGCAATTCCGGCGGCCCGCTGTTCGATCTCAACGGCGAAGTCATCGGCATCAACACGGCAATCATCTCGCCGTCCGGCGGCTCGATCGGTATCGGTTTCGCGATTCCGTCCAACAGCGCGGTCGCGGTGCTCGATCAGCTGCAGAAATACGGCGAAGCGCGGCGCGGCTGGCTCGGCGTGCGCATTCAGGAAGTGACCGATGAACTCGCCGAAAGCCTCGGTATCGGCCAGGCGCGTGGCGCGCTGGTGGCCGGTGTCGACGACAAGGGTCCGGCCAAGCCTTCCGGCATCCAACCGGGCGATGTGGTCATCACGTTCGACGGCCACGCCGTCAAGGAAATGCGTGACCTGCCGCGCATCGTCGCCGATACGCCGGTCGGCAAACAGGTCGATGTCATCGTCATCCGCAAGGGCAAACAGGAGACGCTCAAAGTCACTGTGGGGCGACTCAAGGACGACGAAAAGGTTGCGGCGGTCGACACCAAGAAGGATGCCGCGCCCGAGCACAAGTCCGTGGTGCAGAAAACCTTGGGGCTGGAACTGTCGAGCCTCAACGCTGAGACGCGCAAAAAGTATAAGATCAGGGATACGGTCAAGGGCGTGCTCATCACCGGGGTCGATCCCAGCGCGGCGAACGATGTGCCCGACAAGCACCTTGGAGCGGGCGACGTGATCGTCGAGGTGCAATATCAGGCGGTCGGCACGCCTGCCGATCTGCAGAAGCGCGTCAACGAGCTCAAGTCCCAGGGCAAAAAGGTCGCCGTTCTGCTGGTTTCCAACGGCAACGGCGAGACGCGGTTCGTGGCTCTGAGCCTGAATTAGTCAGCGCAAATAGCGAAATCGCGAATAGCGAGCAGGGAGTTCGTCTCTGCTCGCCACTTCGCTACTCGCCATTCGCTTAATCCAAGACGTGGCTGACCATGCCATCGGCGAGCTTCGGCTCGAACCAGGTCGATTTCGGCGGCATGATCTTGCCGGCATCGGCGACCGCCATGAGGTCGCTCATCTGGGTCGGATAGAGCGCGAACGCCGCCGCCATCTCGCCTGACGAGACCAGCCGTTCCAATTCGCCTAAGCCGCGGCCGCCGCCGACGAAATCGATGCGCTTGTCGGTGCGCGGGTCGGTAATGCCGAATAGCGGTTCGATGATGTTGCGCGACAACAGCGTGATCGGCAGCCGGGCGATCGGATCCGACGACTGCGCGTCGCCGTCCGCGCCGGGGCGCAGCGCAAGACGGTACCAGTGGCCGGCGAGATACATGCCGAGTTCGCGGGCGCCGTTGGCCCGCACCGGCTGATCGCTTGCCTCGACTGTGTAATGCCGCCGCAAATCGCCGAGCAGCGCCTCGGGCGTATGGCCGTTCAAATTGCGCAGGACGCGGTTGTAATCGAGGATCGTCATTTCGTTTTGTGGAAACAGCACGGTGAGGAAATAGTCATGCGCGCCGTGTCCACCGCGCGCCTTGGCGACCCGTGCCGCGGCGGCCGAACGGTGGTGGCCGTCGGCGATGTAGAGTGCAGGCAGCGCATCGATGGCGCGGGTTAAGCGTTCGATCGCCGCGGCATCGCTGACCACCCAAAGCTGATGGCGCACGCCGTCGTCCGCCGTCACGTCGACGGCCGGGGCGCCCGCAGCCTGCTCGGCCAGCATGGCGTCGATCTGCGGCGCGTCCGGATAAGCCACCATGACGGGCCCGGTCTGTGCGTTGACCGCCTCGATCTGGCGGACGCGGTCGTCTTCCTTGGCGGGCGTCGTCAGTTCGTGTTTGCGGATGCGATTGGTGGCGTAATCGTCAAGCGATGCGACCGCAGCGAGACCGGTTTGCGTATGGCCGCGCCACGTGAGCCGGTAAACGTAATAGCAAGGCCTGTCGTCGCGGATCAGGACGCCCGAGGCGGTCATGTGCCGGAGATTGTCGGCCGCCTTGGCGTAAACGGCGTTGTCGTATGGATCGGTCGCCGGCGGCAGATCGATCTCCGCCTTGGACACATGCAGAAAGCTCCACGGCTTACCGGCGGCCCGCGTCCGTGCCTCGGCGCTCGACAAGACGTCATAGGGTGGCGCCAGCACGTCTGCGGCGCGACCGGGTCCCGGCCGCAGCGCGCGAAAGGGCATTATCAGGGTCACGGAGCCTCACACATTTGACTAAGCTTGGGGCGATGCGAATCTGGTCGCGTTCGGCGTTTTAAATCGCGCTAAAAGGCACTACGTCAACCCCGTGAGCGAAACTGACATCGTCCTCATTGCCGGGCCGACGGCGAGCGGCAAATCGGCGCTCGCGCTCAGGCTTGCCGAAAAGCTCGGCGGTGTGATCATCAACGCCGATTCGATGCAGGTCTATCGCGATCTGCGCATTATCACGGCGCGGCCGAGCGCGGCCGAGGAACAGCGCCTGCCGCACCGGCTCTACGGTCATATCGACGCGGCGGAGAACTTTTCGGTCGGTCGCTGGTGCGAGGAGGCCGCCGCGGTGCTGGCCGAGGCGCGGCGCGCGGCGCGGGCGGCGATCGTGGTCGGCGGAACCGGGCTTTATTTCAATGCGCTGACCCGAGGGCTTGCCGCCGTGCCGCCGATTCCCGCCGAAATCCGCGAGGCAGTGCGTGCGCGCCTTGCGAGCGACGGGGTTGCGGCACTGCACGCCGAACTGAAATGGCGCGATCCGGCGGCGGCGGCGCGGCTGATGCCGGGCGACCGGGCGCGCATCACGCGCGCGCTCGAAGTGGTTTTGGCAACCGGCCGCTCGCTGCTCGATTGGCATGAACAGAACAAGCCGGCCAGTCTCGATCCGGCCCGCGCCATCAAGATTTTTCTTGCGCCCGATCGCGAAGATCTGCTGCACCGGATCGACGCGCGGTTCGACGCCATGATGGCGGCCGGCGCGCTTGATGAAGTGCAGATCCTGGCGGCGCGCCAGCTCGCGCCTGATCTGCCGGCGATGAAGGCGCACGGCGTGCCCTGGTTGGTTCGTCACCTCGGCGGCGAGATCACGCTCGATCAGGCCGTGGAGGAGGCCAAGCGCGACACCCGCCAATACACCAAGCGGCAGGCAACCTGGTTTCGCAATCAGCTGCCGGACTTCGCCTGGGTCGAGCCGGACCGCGCGCTGACGGCGATCGAGGCGCAGTTGCGCGGGCCGCAGAATTGACGCGGTAATCGCGCCTGGAATTGCGGAGCCGGATTGCCAGAACGCGCATTCACAAAGGTCAAAGCGATCGCCCTGATGTCAAAGGAGACCTAAGCGTGCCGAACATCGCCCTCACATTTGCTTCCGGACCCTACGACAGAATGCAGGCGCTGCGTGAGGGCGCCATCCGCCCGACCGGTATAGACCTCACCTATCTGACGATGCAGCCGGCGGAAA
>Ga0265339_10001603_pt1 | contig 16744 bp, 11 predicted proteins | sample 4CB219metaG_FD_202085 | JGI IMG/M metagenome (GOLD analysis project Ga0265339, IMG submission 202085) | Rhizosphere microbial communities from Carex aquatilis grown in University of Washington, Seatle, WA, United States - 4-CB2-19 metaG | ecosystem: Host-associated > Plants > Roots >... | reverse complement strand
GCGGTTGACCCACTCGTCCCAGGCCTCTTTGGAGACATTCTTGTATATCTTCTGGCCGAATTCGGAGTCGAAGGGCGGCTCGTCCAGGCCCTCCATTTCGCGCTTGTTACGGACGCAAAAAACCATGTGCGGCATGCGGGATTCCCTCTCCTGTCAGGTTCTATTGTACGTTGGTAGCCAGACGGCGGCTCCCACCCGTTCCGCAAAACACGCGGACAAAAATGGGGCACCCGGAGCCGTGGTATTGGGGGTGCGGAATTTACTTGACATTGGCTGAAAACAGCGCTTTTCTGATGGTGCTCTAACGTTACCTCGGTTCCAGACCCCGTGCCTTCGCAAAGAAGTCTTGCTCGGGATGCGGTTCGGCGACGGCGCGGAAATCTCGACAGCGTTCTGAACGATACACCGCATAGGAGTTCCCATGCCTGAACCAACTGAGCAGACACCGCAGACACCGCAGACCGCCGGCGCAGCCGGTCGGCTTGAGCGAGAACGCAACATCCGCCCTCGCCTACTTTACCTTCATTCCGGCGGCCATTTTTTTGGCGATCGCTCCCTACAACCAAAGCGCGAAGGTGCGTTTCCACTGTTGGCAATCCATCTTTCTGACGATCGTCGCGGTTGTGGTGGACGTCTTCTGGAGGATCTTGATCCACATTCCGTTTCTGTGGATCATAAGCCCCATTTTTCTGATCATCTGGTTGGCGTTCTTCGTACTCTGGCTCGTCATAGTGATCAATGCACTGAATGGCAAAATGTTCAAAGTGCCGATCATCGCCGATTTCGCAGCCAAGCAGGCAGGGATCTAACCAAACCTCATTCCCTGGGGGCCGGGCTCAGCGCCGCTTGCCGCGGCCGAATTTGTTGCGCGATTTTGACGGGCTTCTGCGCGGCTGACCGGGGCGCTTCTTCTTCGGCTTGGCCGGCGCCTTGGGCGGGCGCTTTCCCGTCAGCGGGATGCCCTCTTCGACAAGCGAAAACTGAAGCCGCCGTTCCTGGTGGAGGATGCGATCGAGTATGACCTGGATGCGGTCGCCGGCGCGGAAGCGGCGGCCATTGCGCTCGCCCAGGATCTCATGCGTGTTCTCGCGAAAGGTGTAGCGGTCGTCGCGCAGCGTATCGATGGGGATGAGGCCTTCGACGAAGAGGTCAGTCAGTTCGACAAACAGGCCGTATTTAGTGGGATTCAGGACGAGGGCGGCGAACTCCTCGCCGACGCGGTCCTGCATGAAGCGGACCTTCTTCCACTCCACCAGCTCGCGTTCGGCTTCGGCGGCGCGGCGCTCGGTAAGGCTGGTCTCTTCCCCAATCTGAGCGAGTTCGGGTTCGGGGATGGGGGGTTCGATCGCTGCTGAGCTTCCCTTCCCGCGTCCCCAGGTGCGAGGGACCCGGGGCGCCCTAGGTGTGGTTTGGGCATCCTGCGGATGAAACCAGGGCGAGGCAAGGCGACCGGGTGTGAGCTGGCCGCGGCCGGGAACGCCGTCGCGCAAGAGAGCCTTGGCAATGCGGTGGATAATGAGGTCGGGATAGCGGCGAATGGGCGACGTGAAGTGCGTATAGGTGGGCGCGGCCAGGGCAAAGTGGCCTTCGTTGATTTCTGAGTAGCGCGCCTGCTGCAGGCTGCGCAGCATCAGGTAGCTGAGGATGCGCTCCTCGGGCTTGCCCTCAATCTTTTTGGCCAGCCTCTGGTACATGCGCGGGGTCACGGCGATGTCTTCCGGTATCTCGACTTCGCGCGCGCGCCGGCCGCCGCGCTGGGCTTCGCGCCGATCACCGCGGGTCTGGATGCGCTTTACCGGCAAGGGCCCGAGGCCGAGCGAATAGCCGAACAAGGCGGCGAGTTCTTCAAACTGGACTACGCGGCGCGGATCGGGCTTCTCGTGAATGCGGTAGAGCGAAGGAACGCCGAGGTCCTCAATCCATGTGGCCACGCACTCGTTGGCGGCGAGCATGAACTCTTCAATGAGGCGGTTGGCCCAGGTGCGCTCAGCGCGGGTAATGCCGCGCATCTGGCCGTGCTCATCGAACTGGATCACCGGCTCGGGCAAGTCGAAGTCGATGCTGCCGCGGTCCTCGCGGCGCTTGTTCATGAGCACGGCGAGCTTCTGCATGAGTTCGAAGTCGGCAGTGAGCTCTGGATACTGCGCGCGCGTTTCCTCGTCGCCCTCGAGGATCAGATGGACCTTGGTGTAAGTCATGCGCGCGGCAGAGGAGATGACGCCTTCGACGATTTCGAAGGACTGGAGGTTGGCATCGCGGTCGAGCTGCATAATGCAGCTCAGCACCAGTCGGTCTTCGCCTGGACGCAGGCTGCAGATGTCCGTTGAGAGTTCCGGCGGCAGCATGGGGATGGCGCGGTCAGGGAAGTAGACGCTGGTGCCGCGGAGGCGGGCTTCGAGATCAAGATCCGTGCCGGGACGCACGTATTCCGCCACGTCCGCGATGTGGACCTGGAGTTCGTAGCTCCCGTCGGGCCGCTGTTCCACAAGAACCGCGTCATCGAAGTCGCGTGCAGTCTCGCCGTCGATGGTGATGATCGGAAAGCCGCGGAAATCGGCCCTGCGGGCGACAACGCTTTGGTCGAGTTTCGCGACGCTACGAGCCTCTGCAAGCACAGCGGGCGGAAAGATGCGCGGGAGCTGGTGCTTGCGGATCATCATTTCCACATCGACGCCGAAGTCGTCCGGCTGGCCGAGAATCTCGATGACCCGGCCCACGGGCGGACGCGTGGGCGTGGGCCAGGAGGTGATTTCAACGTCGACAATGAGGCCATCGAGATCGTCGCAGCCGTGCATCTGGGCGCGGGCCTCTTCGCCCAGGACGCGGTGGGGCGAAGTCTCCTCAGGCGCGGGCGGATTCTCATCGCCGGCGCGGATGAGGATCGATTGGGTCATGCGCTCGTCGAAGGGGACGACGTAATTGTGCGGCTGGCGATCGCCGCGTGAATAGTGAAACGTACCCACGACGGTGGGATTGCGGCGGGTGAGAATGCGGGCCACCCGGCCGAGACGGCGGCCATCGGCGCGGGGCGGCGCCAGCTCGACCAGAACCTGGTCGCCCTGCATGGCGCCGTTGATCTCGTCGGGCGGGATAAAAACGTCTTCTGCCATTCCGCGGGAGCCGTGGTCTGCCGGCGCGCGGCTTGCGTCCTTGCCGGCTTGGCGGGGATTGGGGCGGACAAAGCCGTAGCCATCGCGATGGAGGTCGAGGCGGCCAGCCACAAGGTTGTCGCGCGTGCCCGCTGTGGCGGCAGTGCGGTTGGGAATGCCCCAAATGCCGCGCTCGAGCTGCGCCAGATTCCCACGCAAAGTCATGCGGCCAAGCTGATCGAGGAGCAGACGGCGCTCGCGGCCGCCGCCCAGGCCCAGCTCGCGTACAAGCTGCTTGTAGCCGGCTTTGGAGCCGGGGGAGCGGGCGATGTGGGCGAGAAGAGCGTGGTCGTCCATGGTCTCAAGGTTACAGGTGTCAGGTGTGAAGTTACAGGGCGCAGCGAACGGTGGCGGGCAGAAAATCGTCAGCCAGCGAAAGGGTAAAGGCGTGAAAACGAGTCTTGCTTGTGGGCCGGCGCTGGCATGCGGGCGACAGCTGTGCGAGAATCCAAGGCAACGATTCATTTGGATGTGCGCCTGCATTTCATTTCAGCGGGCGTGGGAGCGGTGTTTGCCGGGCGCGGTTCCGGAAGAGACGCGCGCGGCGCAGTTCCGATGGCGTTTTATTCAATCTGGCCTGAAGAGGGACAACTCATGTGGAACAAGAGAACAAATTTGGTGGATGAAAATGTTGCGCCTTTATCTCCAGATCCGGTGCGGCCGGCGGCGAGCGTGGTGTTACCCGAGCCGGCGCGGCAAAGGGTGCCTACTCCAGATCAGGGCACGATCGGCAGGGGCATTGTGGTCAAGGGGGATGTGACGGGCGCGGACCCGGTCTTCGTCGAAGGGCGCGTGGAGGGCACGATCCACATTCCGGACGAACGGGTTACGGTGGGCAAGAACGGGACGGTGGCGGGCAGGTCGGGGAGCGGCGCGCCCTGCATCACTGCACGGGAGATCGTGATTCTGGGCACGGTAACGGGCGATATTACAGCGAGCGAACGAGTGGACATTCGGGCAAGCGGATCGCTGACCGGGAATGTGACCACAGTGCGAGTGAGCATCGAGGATGGGGCGCACTTCCGCGGCGGCATTGACATCCGACGCGAGGATCAGAAAACTATGGCGGAGACGGAGAAGATTGAGGCGATGCAGCCGGTCTAGACTTGGCGGCAAAGCGGACGATCTGACACCGGTTATGCGAGAATTGAAGCAATGCAGTCTTGCTCTTGTGGCCTTGTTTGTGGGCCGGTCGCATCAACCGACGCAGGCGCGCGACCAGCTTGATTAAATAGAATGGCGACAGCCGCGGACGATGGACATTTCGCCCTGCCGAGTTCCAGAACCTCCCCCAGCGGAAAGGAAATGACTAAGACCTATGTGGAAACCAAGCCAACCCGAGTCCCCCGTGTCTAACCCCACCCCCCCTGAGCCGGTGCGTCCGGCACCGCCTTCTACGCCGTTGGAGTCGACCAGCCGCGCCGCCGTGAGCGCAGGCGACCAGGCATCAATCAGCAAGGGCCTGTTTATCAAAGGCGAAATCTCCGGATCGGAGTCGTTGTATATCGATGGCAAGGTGGAAGGCAGCATTCTGCTCAACGGCAACCGCGTCACGGTAGGCCGGAACGGTCACGTGGCGGCCAGCATCACGGCGCGCGAGGTGGTGGTTCTAGGCAAGGTGCGCGGCAACGTGACCGCGACAGACCGCGTCGACATTCGCGCAGAAGGCGCGCTCACCGGCGACGTGGCGGCGGCGCGCATCAGCATCGAAGATGGCGCGTTCTTCAAGGGCGGAATCGACATCCGCAAGCCGGACGCCAAGCAGGGTGCAAACACGACCGCGGCGGCGGAGACGCCCAAGCCGGCGCACGTTTAAAAGTAGAACGACGAAAGATTACTGTGGGCCTCGCTCTCGGGCGGGGCCTGCGCTTTTTCCGGAGGGCAGCTGCGCCCTTCTGCGCTGGTCAGCTTTCTTCCTCTTCCCCACCGCTTCCGTGCCCAGCCAAAGAACGCATCAACATATCATGATGCATTGATAAATGGGCATTTTGACTGAGGACGCCTTCTACCGATATATCATGATGTGTTGATGCAAGATTTGCACCATTCTTGCATCATCCCCGCCTGAGGCGGCGCATGGCTACGCGGGGCAGGGCGGAGCCGGTTCGCTCCAGGACCAGTTTGACAATCAGCAACCAGAGGAGCGATCCGAGAAGCAGAATGACGAGATCGCGGGCGCGGCTGGTAGCGAGGTGGAGACGCAGAACTCGGGCGGCGGCATCGACAAGAAAAGTGAAGACGAACCAGACGCTGACTCCGGCTGCGCTTCCAGCGAGCAGGCAGCGGCCGATCTCAGGAAAGTCGAGGCTGGCCAGCGAGACCATGCGCTTCTGATGCAGGAGCAGGGCGAGGACGATGGTCTGGAGGGCGATGCCGATGTCGGAAGCAAAGGCAAGGCCCATAGCGCCATGCGTGTGATAAAGCGACCCGTATATGGGCCACGACACGACGGTGACGATGGTGCCGGCGATCATGGGAAGAAGGGTGTTGCCGGCGGCGTAGAAGGCGCGCGAGTAGATGGCCTGGGCGGACCAAAGAAACATGGAAAGGCAGAAGACGACGAAGTAAGCGGCACAAGTGCCGGCGTCGCCGGCGGAAAAATGCCCGCCGCGATAAATGAGCGTGACCAATGGGACGGCGAGAGCGATGAGGCCGGAGGCAGCGAGAAGGCCGAGCGAGGCAACGCGGGAGACTGAGTCTGCCACGCCGGTGGCGAACTCAAATTTTTGTCCTTTGGCCCACAGGCTGGCGAAGAACGGCATGGAGGCTACGCCGGCGGCCTGGGCCAGTACGGCCATGGGCGCAGCAAAAAGGCGCTTGGCATAAGTCATCAGCGAGATGGTGCCGTCGGTGTTGGAGGCGAAGTGGTTGATGATCCAGGTATCGGCGGTAACAAGGGACACGCCGATCATGAGGGGGAGCGATAGCTTTACCCACTCGTGCAATCCCGGGTCGCGCCAGTCGAGGACGGGCCGGTAGTGCGTGCCGGCGCGATGGGCAAAGAAAGCGTTGAGCAGGAATGGACCGACGATGGTTCCGGCCAGGGTGCCGTAAGCCAGCGAAGAGACGCCGAGGCGGTGCACCAGAAAGATGCCGCCAAAGATTGTGCCCAGGTTGTAAATGAGCGGGGCCACGGCCTGGATGGTGAACTGTCTGCGGACCAGAAGCACGGCTCCGAAGACGCCGCCGGCGAAGAAGAAAAGCTGCGCGGGAAGCAGGATGCGCGTGAGATGCACGCAGAGCGCGGCCTTTGGCGCGTCAAAGCCGCTGAACCACTTGTGCACGAACCATGGAGCGAGAATCTCGGCGATAAGGATGGCCGCGCCGAGCACCAGAAACATTGTATTGAGGATTACGGAGAGCGAGCGCTCTCCCTCCGCCTCGCGGCTTTCGCTCTTGTAGCGGGTGAGGATGGTGACAAAGGTGATGGAGGCCGCGCCGCCCACCAGGAAGTAGGCGATCATGTCAGGAAGCTGGAAGGCGGCCAGGAACGCGTCGGCCTGCATGCCGCGCCCGAAGACCCAGGCGATGTACATATTGCGCAGCATGCCAAAGATGCTGGAGAACGCCGTGGAGATCATCAGGATGACGGTGGCGGAGAAGGCGGAATGCGCGTGAGTGGGCCGCAGGGCGCGCAACATGCGGGACAGGCGCGAGACTGGGGGTGATGTGGGCACTCATTGGTGATTTTAAGGCAGTTGTCAGTTGTCAGTTTTCAGTTGTCAGCCGCCGGGCGTATATTGAGCGAATTCCGACCCTCTTTGGACTTCAATTCCTGACAATTGACAACTGAATACTGAGAACTGCATTTCGGTCGCGTATTCTGGAGCGCGGAGGTTTGCGATGAGGCGATGGGTTGCGCTGGCGGTTCTGGCGGCAAGTGCGGGCGGCGTTGGGCAGTCCGTTCATGGGCGGGACGGGATCACTCTGGGGCAGCCACCGGCCTTCAACAAGATTCCGGTGACCGACAACTACTTCGGGACCAAAATCACCGACGATTATCGCTGGCTGGAGGACTCCAAGAGCCCGGAGACGCGCGATTTCATTGAGCAGGAGAACTCCTACACCAACCACTACATGCAGCAGGCCAAAGTCCGGCCGCAGCTCCAAGACGACCTGGATGCGCTGGAAAACGTCTCGCGGTGGACGTTGCCGATTGAGCGCAACGGGAGTTACTTTTTCCGCAAGCGGGTTGCCGGCGAAGGTCAAATGTCGATCTACGTGCGTCGCGGCTGGGCCGCCAAGGACGAACGGCTTATCGATCCGGCGCAGTTGAGCCGCGATCCCAACATGTCGGTCACGCTGGCTGACGTTTCGCGCGACGGGTCGATGATTGCCTACGGGGTGCGTACTGGCGGCGCTGACGAAACCGTCATTCATATCTTTAAAGTGAAGACCGGCAAAACGCTGGAAGACGAGCTTCCCGCAGGCCTCTATCGCAGTGTCAACTTTACTCCTGACAGCTCCGGCATTTACTACTGCCGCCAGGCGCGCAGTGGCACGCTGATGTATCTGCATGTGCTGGGCAAGCGTGTCGATGAGGACAGGTTGATCTTCGGCCGCGAATTTCGCGGCGAGCCGCTTGGACCCATCGACCTGTTCCACGCCAGCATCACGGCGGACTGGCGCTATCTGGTGATCAGCATCGACCGCGGCGTGCCGGCCAAGCGCGTGGACATTGTGTACCGCGACCTCACCAAGCCGGAGACGCCGTTCGAGATTCTCACCTGGGATATCGACTCGCGCTTCTCGGCGATTTACGCCAGCGGGCAATGGTACGTGAAGACGGATTACCACGCGCCGAACGGCTGCATTCTGCGCGCCGATCCTGGCGGCATCATGCCTGATGTGTGGGCCACCATTGTGCCCGAAGGCCCCGACGTGATCGAGGATTTCTCCATTGTGGGCAGCCGGCTTTACGTGCAGCGGCTCAAGGATGTGAAGTCCGATATCACCGCGTATACGCTCACCGGCAAACCTGAGGGCACCATCGACTTCGACGTAATGGGCTCGGCCTCCGGCGTAGTGGGCCGTCCCGGCGACCGATACGGATTCCTGAGTTTCGAGTCATTCATCCAACCGCCCACGCTTTACCGCATTGACAGCACGACGAACAAGCGCGAGATCTTCGCTCAGCCGAAGTCGCCGTTCAACGCCGGCGACTACGAATTGAAGCAGGTGTTCTTCAAGTCAAAGGATGGGACACGCGTGCCCATGTTCGTTGCGGGGAGGAAGGGACTGAAGCAAGACGGGTCAGAGCGCCTGCTGATGACCGGATACGGCGGGTTCAACCTGAGCATGACTCCGCACTGGAATCCCGCGTGGGCATGGTGGATGGAGCAGGGCGGATGGTTTGCGCAGCCGAACATGCGCGGCGGCGGTGAATACGGCGAAAAATGGCATGAAGCGGGGATGTTTTCGGGTAAACAGAACGTCTTCGACGACTGGTTTGCGGCGGCGCGCTTCCTGATCGACAACAAGTACACCACGCCGGAGCACTTTGCCATATCCGGCCGGTCGAACGGCGGGCTGCTGATGGGCGCTTCATTTACCCAGCATCCGGAGTTATTCGCAGCGGTGTGGTGCGGTTATCCCCTGCTGGATATGCTGCGCTACCACAAGTTCGAACAGGGCCCGCAATGGACCACGGAGTATGGGTCGGCGGACAACGAGAAGCAGTTCTTCTACCTGCTGAAGTATTCGCCCTACCAGAACGTGAATCCGGGAACCAACTATCCGGCGATCTTCTTCTTCACCGGCGACAGCGACACGCGGGTTGATCCGCTGCACGCGCGCAAGATGACGGCCCAGATGCAAACGGTGTCAACCGGCGGGCGGCCGATCCTGCTGCACTACAGCCTGAAGGGCGGCCACTCTGAAGGCGTGAGTGTAGAGCAACAGACCCAGGACGATGCGGATCAGCTTACGTTCCTATGGACGGAGACGGGGCCGGCGAGCGGTAAGCGCAGCGCGGGGCAGTAAGAGGCGCAGGCAGGGATTTGGCGCGGCGGCGGCTCAGGGCTGGCCTGTCCTGTTTATGCAGCGGCGCCGCTCTCATGATGTAGACAATCTACTGCCGTGGGTGTAGAGTGCCTACATCCTTATGAACTCGACTGAAACTTATCGGAACCGGATCGAGCTGCTGCAAGGGACGCTGGACATGATCATCCTGCAGGCGCTGCAGTGGGGGTCGATGCACGGCTACGGCATCGCCCATGCCATCCGCCTCAAATCCAATGAAGTTTTGCAGGTTGAAACCGGATCGCTCTATCCGGCGCTGCACAGGCTGGAGCGGCAGAAGTGGGTCAAGTCTGAGTGGAAGATGACGGAGAGCCGCCAGCGCGCGAAGTTCTATCTGATCACGAAGAAAGGCAAGGAACAGCTGGCCGCCGATCACGAGCGCTGGCGGACGATGGTACGTGCAATTGGAGCGGTGATGGAACAACAGCGGAGCTAGTTCCCAGGTCTCGTGATCGAGACCTGGGGCACCCGAAATTTGGGGAGGCGTGCATGCGGCTTTGGACGTGGGAGCGGCGGAAGGACGAGTTGGCCGAGGAGTTGGAGGCGCATCTGCGCATGGCGATTGCGGACCGCGTGGCTCGCGGCCAGACGCCGGAAGAGGCGCGCGCGTCGGCGGTGCGGGAGATGGGCAATCCGCCGCTGGTGGCGGATGTGACCCGGCGCCAATGGGGATGGGAGTGGCTAGAGCGGCTCTGGCAGGACGTGCGCTACGCGCTACGACAGTTGCGCAAGAGCCCTGGCTACACAACGACGGCGCTGCTGACGCTGACGCTGGCGGTGGGCGCGAACACGGCGATCTTCGGCCTTTTCTATGCGCTGCTGCTGCGCAGCCTGCCGGTGGAGCGGCCGGACCAGATTGTGCAGGTGGAACTGCAGCTCGGTACATCAAAGGGCGTAGCCGAACCGAGCCCGATGGTTTCAGACGGCGTGTACGATGCGATTGAAAAGACGCAGACCGCATTCAGCGGGATATGCGGTTGGCAGGAAGACAGCGTCAATCTGCACGACGCCGACGGGACGCGGCCGGTGCCGGCGGCCTCGCTGACTGGCGGCTGCATGCGCATACTGGGCCTTCACGCAACGGTGGGACGGCTGCTTGCAGATGCGGACGACAGGCCTGGCGGCCTGCCGGAAGGTTTTCCGGTGGTGCTGGGCTACTACTACTGGCGCACGCATTTCGGCGCCGATCCTCGGGTACTGGGGCGCGTGATGGAGTTCGGCACGTCAATGCGCGCCAAAGCGGCGAAGGGCGTAGTGGTTGGCGTGATGGATCCTGGGTTCGACAGCGTGGACGTGGGCGGGCGCCCGGACTTGTATGTGCCGCTTGAGATGACCGACCCGGCGAGCGGGCACAGTCTCAGCTCCTTCGACACCACGCTGGTGGGTCGGCTGAAGCACGGCGTAACGCCGCAAGCGGCGCAGGCACAGGTGGACGCGGTATTTCAGGCCAAGGTGAAAGGCGAGAAGAGCCTGCGGTTCTTCACGTTTATCGACGGCGGCTTTGCGGAGGCCACCCAGGCGCACCTGCGGGTGATGCCCGCGCGGACAGGCTACTCGTACTTGCGGCAGTACTATGAGAAGCCGCTCTACCTGATCGAAGGAATGGTGGGCTTGTCGTTGCTGGTGGCGTGCGCGTACCTGGCCATGCTGGCCTCGGCACGGGCGCTGGCGCGGCGGCGGGAACTAGCCGTGCGGATGGCATTGGGTGCGAGCCGGCGGCGAGTGGCGGCGCAACTTTGCTGGGAGAGCGTGCTGCTGGCCATTACAGGCAGCGGGCTGGGAGTGCTGTTTGCATGGGGCGCGGAACGAGCGCTGCTGTCGCTGATGAAGGCGATGGCGACGGATCAGGCAGAGCTGCGCGCGGGCCCTGGCGGCGCGGTGCTGTTGTTTACGTTGGGCATTGCGGGGCTGACCGTGATTCTCTCCGGAGTATTGCCGGCGTGGCGCGCCAGCAAAGTGGATCCGGCAAGCGACATCAAGGAAGGCGAGGCTGCGATTGCCGGGCGCCGCCGTTCGACGCGGATGGGCGCGTGGCTGGTTCCGGCGCAGATCGCGTTCTCGCTGGTGATTGTGACCATGGCGGCGCTGATGGGCGGGACGGTGGCGCAGCTGCTGGCCGTGGATCCGGGCTTTCGCACCAGCGGCGTCACCTTCCTGCACGCGGATTTTTCGGCTCGAACGCAGGGCGTTAAGCAACTTGGGGCGCCCACCGCGCCCTTTCCGTTGATCCTGTCGCTGCTCGATCGAATCCGGCATACGCCGGGAGTGGAGGCGGTGAGCATCTCGCAGGCATACCCGCTGGAGGGCGCCACCTACATGATGAACGCCTCGTCCGATTCATCGGGGAGCGGCACGCGCACAGACAGCAGCCTGACTACGCTTGCCGTGACGCCGGGGTACTTTGACACGATGGGCGTTCCGGTGCTTCAGGGGCGAGATTTTGCCATGGACGATCACGGCGATAACCACACGGTATGCATCCTGAGCCGCAGCGCAGCCGATTACTTTTTTCCCGGAGGGAACGCCATCGGCGGCATGCTGGCGGTGGGCAAGAAGACGAAGCGGCGGGTGGTGGGCATAGTGGGAGACGCGCTCTACAACGACTTGAGACAGAAGGCGCCGCGCATTTTGTATGAGCCCTTTCTCCAGGGCGGGATGTGGAATCCCGGCGCGGAGTTCGCAGTCCGCTCGAGAGATGCCGGAACCGCAGTGAGCGCGGTGCGCAACGCATTTCGCGAATTGGCGCCGGATGTTGCTGTGGACAATCCGGTGACGATGCGCGAGCTGGTGGCGAGCTCAATGGGGCGGGAACGGATGGTGGCACTGCTGGCCGGGTTCTTTGCCCTGCTCACACTGGCGCTGACGGGCATCGGCCTCTATGGCGTGCTGAGTTATGGCGTGGTGCGGCGGCGGACGGAGATTGGAGTGAGGATGGCGCTCGGTGCGTCGCCCGGCAGCGTGGTAAAGATGATCCTGCGTGAGGCGATGCGGCTGGTGCTTCCGGGGGTGGCCCTGGGCGCGGCCGGCGTGTGGGGCGCGACGCGGCTGCTCAAAACGCTGCTCTACGGAGTGAAGCCGCTGGATCCGTGGCTCTGCGTTGCGAGCCTGGCGGCGCTGGTTTGCGTAGCGCTGGTGGCGTGCGTGCTGCCCGCGCGACGGGCAGCGCGAGTGCATCCCATGGAGGCGCTGCGGTTCGAGTAGCGGCTGCATTTCGCTCTATTGCTTGGCCTGACGCTTCAAAGTTGCACCAGGCAAGCCGAGGCTGATGAGAAGTGCTGCATCGATGGCGGTCATCGTCTCCGGCGACAGTGTGCCGTAAACCGACCGGAAACGCTGCTGGTCAACTGTACGAATCTGATCGCAGAGCGCATAGCTGTCTTTTGCGGTACCGCCATCTCCCCTCTTTACGAAGACGTAAATTGGAGAAGGCACGGTGATGTGGGACGCTGCCGTCAATGGCACGACAATCGTGGTAGTGGAGAAACGATTTCCAATATCGTTCTGGACGACAACGCAAGGACGCGATCGGCCCTGTTCGTGGCCGACAACAGGATCAAGCGAAACTTCCACCACCATGCCTCGATACGGCTTGCCGATCATCGGAAGCCCTCTCTATCCACTTCCGAAAACTCCGCCGCGAGGGCACTATTCATCTCGGCGTTAGCCGCATACGCCGCGGCAAGCTCACGCTCGAATTCCTTCGCTTCCATCTCATCCAGAAGGCGTTCGACCGCATTGCGGATGAACCCGCTGCGGTTTGTCTCGAGGTTACTTGCAGCCTCGTCAGCCCGCTTCAGCAAGGCCGACGGAAACTCGATGAGAACGCGCTCTTTTCGTACCCCGCGCACCTTTCTTTGGGCCGGGTCAGATTTTTGAAAGGCCGCATCTTGGCCTGCCGTCATTCTGCGCGCGCGCACATTCGCCGATCTCTTCATAGTGTGTGTCAGCGCCTCCATCTTCATACTTAAGTATATATCAGCATATATAATAAACAACCTCGATCCTCGGCATCTGTGAACAAACTGCCGGTGCGAACAAAAGGGCCGCAACCTTGCGGCTGCGGCCCTGACTTATCCGGCTCTCGCCGAATTACATCTCCTTTACGCCTTCCACAAACGCCTTCAGTTTGCGGCTGCGGCTGGGATGACGCAGCTTGCGCAGGGCCTTGGCTTCAATCTGGCGGATGCGCTCGCGCGTCACCTGGAAGCTTTGCCCCACTTCTTCCAGGGTGTGCTCGGAGCCGTCTTCGAGGCCAAAACGCATCTTGATGACGCGCTCTTCGCGCGGCGTCAGGGTGCGCAGGACCTGCGAAGTGTACTCCTTCAGGTTCACGCTGATCACGGCCTCGGAGGGCGAGACGGCCTGGCGATCTTCAATGAAGTCGCCAAGGTGCGAATCTTCCTCTTCGCCAATCGGAGTTTCCAGCGAGATAGGTTCCTGCGCGATCTTCAGCACCTTGCGCACCTTTGCAACAGGGATATCCATGCGCCGCGCGATTTCTTCGCTACTGGGCTCGCGGCCCAACTCTTGAACCAGCTGGCGGCTGGTGCGGATGAGCTTGTTGATGGTCTCGATCATGTGCACGGGGATGCGGATGGTGCGCGCCTGGTCCGCAATGGCGCGGGTAATCGCCTGGCGAATCCACCACGTGGCATAAGTCGAGAATTTGTAGCCGCGGCGATATTCGAACTTGTCCACCGCTTTCATCAGGCCGATGTTGCCTTCCTGAATCAGGTCAAGGAACTGCAGTCCGCGGTTGGTGTACTTCTTCGCGATCGACACAACGAGTCGCAGGTTGGCTTCAATCAGCTCGCGCTTGGCCTGCTCGGCGTCCATGTCGCCCTGGATCATCTCGCGCTGGGTGCGCTTGAGTTCGGCAATGGAGACACCGGCGTCCAGTTCGATCTTTTCAAGGTCAGCCCGGCAGTTCTTCTGCTGGCGGCGGTACTCCTTCTTCATCTCCTCGCTGCGCGAGGCCTCGTGCTTTTGGTCGAGCGAGCGAATCTGCCGCTCCAGCGTGCGCATGGTGTCGACAGTCTTGTTGACTTTGTCGAGCAGCCGCTTCCGCTCCAAGCCGGTGTACTTGAGCTCGCGCACGATGCGGGAGATGTAAACCTTCTCGCGGGCAACAAGCCAGCGGAGATGGCGCGACTCCTTCACCCGCGATTTGGCCGCGGGGGTGGCAGCGCGCTCTTCGAACTTGGCAATATTTTTCTGATGCTTGATCAGGGCGTCAATACGCGCCACGGTGGACCTGACGCGCGCCTGGACCACGTCTTCGGTGAGTTCTTCCTCGTCGAAGATCACCACCTCCTTGACGTTGCGCACGCCGCGCTTCAGGTCCTCACCCAGAGCCACGATCTCGCGAATCACGATGGGCGAACGGGAGATGGCCTTGAGCACACGCATCTGGCCGCGCTCAATGCGCTTGGCAATTTCCACTTCGCCTTCGCGCGTGAGCAGGGGGACGGTTCCCATCTCGCGCAGGTACATGCGCACGGGGTCGTTGGTTTTTTCCAGCGTGCCGGGGGTCAAATCGAGCTCAACGTCCTCACCCTCCTCGAGCTCAAAATCCTTGTCGGCGCCGAATTTGGGCCCCTCGAGCAAATCGATGCCCTGGGTGCCGATGGTTGTGATCAAGTCGTCGATGTCGTCAGGCGAGGTGGCCATCTCATCCGGCATCATCTCGTTGACGTCGCCGTAGGTGAGGTAGCCCTTCTCTTTGCCCGCATCGATCAGGCTGTGAATGTCATCTTCGAATTTGTCGTCAATCGCCAAATCAATCCTGCTTTCCAGGTCGCTTCTTTCGAGTTCCCATCCCGCTCGCCGGGCACGCATGCGCGGTAGACGGGGCCCTAAGTGGTAGGCCCTCGTTGCTCTTGCCTTCACGGGATGCGGGCGTCCGGCAAACAGTTTTCACATGAGCCGGATTGCACGCGTCGCTGTCGGGCCCGTGCCTCAAGCCGCGCCCGAAAACATGTTCCGGCGCGCGGATAGACCTACGGTCACTCCGCAAAAGTTGCGGCTTAAATTGAATGCTCGGAACAGGATGGTGGCGCTTCAGGATTCTCCTGGATTAGCCCGCGAGCCGAAGCTCATGTGTGGGGCAAGGGGGCGCGCATCCCTACAGAGATCAATAGATTACCACAATCCGGGCCGATCTCCAACAGGGAAAAATCCGGTCCCGCGGAAGCCCTTTTTCCCGGCTGGCAGCTGCCGATTTCCTCCGCCGGCAATCTCTTCCTTGCCATCCGGCTTCCATTGGTTTAGACGCATTTAGCTCGGTCAAGGGCTCAGAATTCCGGGGTGATCCGGGGGTCGGAGCGCCGATTGATTGGTGATTTGTATCACAGAGACTTTATATGAACGCCTAAAAGCCGTGACATAACTGGGGCCGAGTTCGTTCACCCGTCTGACCGAACTCCTGGGTAGTTCGTTCACCCGTCTGACCGAACTCCGGGGTAGTTTCGGCGCTTCATAGGAGCCCCCTCTCCGATGCCGGCCCTGTGTCGACGGTTCCAACCCTGACGGAGCCTATTCCTCCGCCTGCCGGTTGTGCAGCTCCCTGAGCGCTCGGTCCAGCTCCAGCTTCTGCTGGGTGAGGATTGCCAGCTCGGCGTAGTCGCCGCGGCGCTCGGCATCGGCGATGAGGGCGCGGAACTCGCGCTGGCGGCGTTCGATGACCGCCTCCTGGAGTTGCTGGATGGAGCTTGAAACTTCTGCTTCAGTTGGGGCCTGAGTTTCGCCGAGCAGCGCCTGGGCGAGCAGGCCGCGCTGGTGGTCGTCGGGGATCACTTCCATGGGGTCCTGGGCGCGGCGGCCGGCCAGGGCCTGGAGGGCGGGGAAGGTTCCCAGCGACTCGAACCAGGCAGGTTCCTGAAGGATGGCTCCGGCGGCGAGGGCGCGCGCGTCCTGGTGCTCGGGATCGTCGATGGAGAGTGCGCGGAGCAGCACCCGCTCGACCTCATTGAGCGAGGAGGCGCGGACCTCAATGTGGTCCTGACGGCGAAGGGCGGCCTGGCGCAGTTGCTCGCGCAGGATGGTGGAATCGATGCCCAGCTTTTGGGCGGCGTCGGCGGCGAACTGATCGCGGGCCAGCTTTTCCGGCATGCGCCGGATGTGCGGCAACAGGAAGTTCATTGCCTTGACTTTCTGTTCCGCGGTGGCGCCGGGGAAGAGCATGCGAGCACGTTCGATGAGGTAGTCGGACTGGCGGCGGGCGCCGCGGATGGCGCGGGTGTAGGCCTCCACGCCGCGCTCGCGGATGTAGCGGTCGGGGTCCAGGCCGTCTTCAAGTGTGACGATCTTGATGGAGAAGCCCTCTTCAGTGAGCAGGGCGATGGATTTTTCGGCCGCATTGGCGCCGGCTGCATCGGGATCGAAATTGACGGCTACCTGCGCGGTGTGGCGGCGGAGCAGAGCCACCTGGTGCTCAGTAAAGGCGGTGCCGCTGGTGGCAATCACGTTCTGGATGCCGCGCAGGAAGACCGAGATGCAGTCCATCTGGCCTTCAACCAGCAGCGCAAATTCCATCTGGCGGATGGCGGCTTTGGCCTTGTCCAGATTGAATAAGA
>Ga0265339_10001602_pt1 | contig 16750 bp, 6 predicted proteins | sample 4CB219metaG_FD_202085 | JGI IMG/M metagenome (GOLD analysis project Ga0265339, IMG submission 202085) | Rhizosphere microbial communities from Carex aquatilis grown in University of Washington, Seatle, WA, United States - 4-CB2-19 metaG | ecosystem: Host-associated > Plants > Roots > Rhizosphere... | reverse complement strand
CACGACATCGTGCAGGGGTTGCCAGAGCTGACGTTCGATATGGTCAACATCGGCTCTCACCCGGGCAGCTATGGCGAACCGCGTTTCCAGCTCGGGCCCAACGTGCGGTCGCTCAGCGTCCTCTTCTGTCGAGAGAACGACAGCACCCAGCCGCTGCGCGGACCGGCGCGCACGGCGCTCGCGCGCAGGATTCGCGCCATCCGACGCCGTCCGCTCGACGAGGTTCCTTCGCGGACGTTGCGCGGGATCCGGCGCCTGCATCTGGACGACACCGTGGACGACCAGCTCATCGCCGATCTCGGATCTGGGGATCTCGACATCGCTTCGTTTCTCTATGGTCGGGCGAGCTTCGAGGTGCTCCTGGAGATCAATCAGCGTCTCGCGCCGTCGACCTCCTTCCTCGATCTCTTCTGGCACTTCCGCGCGATGCACGTGCCGCTGCTGCGTTTGCTCGCGGCTCCGGCGCCCCTGGCCGCCTGTTATCACGCGGTGTCGACTGGTTACGCTGGGCTGCTAGGTGCGGTTTGGAGTCAGGCCAGCGGGCGCCCTTTCCTGGTGACCGAGCACGGCATTTATGCGCGCGAGCGCGAGATGGAACTGGCCCGCGCCGAATGGATTCGAGACGACGGAGAGGACGACGGCCTCGCGGGATGGGCGCCGGCGCCGTCGGCGCTGCGCCAGCTCTGGTCTCGGATGTTCCGCAAGCTGTCCCGGATCGCCTATCACCGGGCCGCACGCATCGTGACCTTGAGTGAAGCGAACCGACAAAAGGAGATCATCGACGGAGCGCCCGCCGACAAGATCAAGATCGTCCCCAACGGCGTTCGGCTCGCGCCGGTCGCCGCTCCGGTCGGTTCTGGCGCGGGCAGCGACCAGGAGCTGACGGCGGCGGTGCGCCCCCTGCGTGTTGGCTTCGTGGGCCGCGTGGTTCCGATCAAGGACGTCGTCACCTTCATCAAGGGGTGCGACCTCGCCCTGCGCCGGACGCCGCTCGACGTGCGGATCATCGGCCCCGACGCCGAGGATCCCGAGTACGCCACCCGCTGCCGCGCGCTCGTCGAGACGCTCGGCCGACAGGACAGCGTTCGCTTCGTCGGTCCGCAGCCGCTGGCGCAGATCTACGGCGATCTCGACGTGGTCGTACTCACCAGCTTCAGCGAAGGGCAGCCGCTGGTGATCCTCGAGGCGTATGCGGCCGGCATCCCGGTGATCGCCACCGACGTCGGGGCTTGCCGAGAGATGATCGAGGGGCGCTCGGGCGAGGATCGGCAGCTCGGAGCAAGCGGTGTCGTCACGCGTGTCGCCGTTCCTCAGGACACGGCGGCCGCCCTGGTCCGCCTCGCGGCCGACGCCGGTTTACGCCGCCAGCTCGGCGAGGCGGGCCGCCAGCGCGTGCGTGCGTACTACCAGCGCGGGGACATGCTCGACTCTTACCGCGCGATCTACGAGAAAGAGGCGCGGTCATAGCCGGCATCGGTTGGAAGCTGCAGCGCATGATCGATCGCGGGTCGCTCGCGGGGACGGTCGGCGCTTACCTCACGGGTGTGGCGGTGACGTCTGCGCCGTGGCTGCTCACGACCGCCGTGCTCGCGAGCCTGCGTCTCGTGGCGCGCTTAGGCGGCGCGACCGACTTCGTGCAGACCGAGCGCATCATCACGCTGGTCTACGCCCTGACCGTGGTCCTGTCGGCGCCGGTTCACGTCGTCGTCTCGCGAACGATCGCGGATCGCCTATACGAGGGGAGACTGGATCAGATCGCCGCGCCGCTGTGGCGCGCCGTGGTTCTCACGGTGCTCGGTTTCTTGATCCTGGGCTCGGGGCTCATGCGAATCCTCGGGGTCCCCCTCGAGGTCGGCGTCGCCGGCACTATCCTCACCGTCGTCGTCGGGACCCAGTGGCTCCTCTTGTCGGTGGGGGGCGGTCTGTCGTCGCCGACGGTCGTGCTGACGGCGTTCTGTCTCGGGGCTCCGCTCAGCATCGTCGCCGCGCTGGCCGGCAGCCACCTCTTGGGTTTGGGTGCGCTCGGATATCTCTACGGGTACGCGGCCGGACAACTGGTGACCGTGGCGCTCCTCCTGCACGGCGTGGCAGTGGCGCTGCCAGCCGAGGTCGATGAGGAGGCGCGCCTGACACCGGCGTTCGCCGAGTACTGGCTGCTGGCACTCTCCTCTCTCGTCTACTACCTGTCGATCTGGACCGACAAGATAGTCGTGTGGGCGGTCCGCGGTCGCGCCGCCGCCGAGCTCTACTCGGGCCTGTCCGCTATCGCCTGGTTCTCAGTCATCCCCGCGTTCGGTTGGATTTACGTCAACGTCGAGACCGCGTTCTATCGGCGCTTCCGATCGCTTTACGGCGCCCTCGAAGCGGGCGCCCCGCTCTCGAAGCTGACCGAGGGCACGACGCAACTCGCGGCCGAATCGAGCCGGATCCTGCGCGGAGCCGCCCAGATTCAGCTCGCGGGAACGGTGATCGTGATGCTCGGGGCGCCGCCGATTCTGCGCCTTGCCGGCATGCCGCCGGAGTTGATCTGGCCATTCCGTCTGGTCACGATGGGCGCCGCGATCCAGGTGCTGGCGCTGCTGGAGATTTTGCTCCTCTACTACTTCGATCTTCGGCGCGAGGCCCTGATGATCTCGCTCGTGCTGCTCGGCGGCGAGGCCGTGTTCATGACGCTCGCTCAAGGGCTGGGATTGTCGCCCGCCGTTGGTTTTCCCGTCGCCTGCGCGTGCGCGGCCCTCACCGGGCTCGCTCTCGTTCGTTCGCGGCTGCGGACTCTGCTGGCGGACACCTTTCAGTCTCAGCCGTTCGGTGCCGCGACATGAAGTGGCTGAGCGCAAGCCTCGTGCTCCTTTCGTGCGCCGAGCGCGGCGGCGCCGGCACAATCTGTGGCGCCCTCCATCTTTCGTCGGCGCTCCACGTCGCTCCTGCGGCGCCCGGGCAGGCTTACGTCCGGTGCGACACACTCGGGCCGGAGGCGGGCTGGCAGGTCATCCTGTCGCCCGACGCCCGACGCATCGCCGCGCGCACCGCCGCCGGCACCGTGCGGCTCATCGCTACGGACACCTGGCGCGAGCTGGCGCAGATGGCCTCGCCACTCGGGCGAATTGACGCCGCTGCTTTCTCTCCCGACGGCACCTCGTTGGCGCTGCTCTCGGCAGAGATGGGAGAGGTGACAATCTGGAACGCCGGCGACGGCACTCTGGCGCGCGCATTTGCCGGTCCTCCGGCATCGACCATCGACGCGCATGCGTCGGCGCTGGCGTTCTCTTCGGACGGGCGCCGCCTGGCAACGTCGCTGGGGACCCTCATCGATCTGATGAGCGCCGCGGTGATCGACTGGAAGACCGGAACCCCCGTGACGTCCACGCTGAGCGTCAACCCCGAGGAGCTGGGACTCGGTGAGGCGATCCCGAGGCTCGCGTTCTGCGCAGAGGATGATCTTCTGTTCGTCGAGACAGAATTCCAGGTCGGCAACTCACCGCCGAGCACGCGCCTGTCGTTGCGGGCGCCCGTGACCGGACAGGAGACCGTCCTCTTCGCCGCTTACAGCCGCGCGCTGGCCGGCTTCGCTCTGTCGACCGACGGGCGTTTGATCGCGCTCGGCGCCACCGCGGAAGCATACGCCGCCGGATTCGACGGCGGTCTCGTAGTCTATCGCACCGACACCGGCGGGCGCTTGGTAGCCGACCCCGCATTCACTGGCAGCGTGCTCGGGTTTTCGCGCGACGGCAAGCGGCTGTTCACGCTCCTCAACTCGAACGTCGTCGTTCTGACCACGGTCGACCTTCGGCGGCTCGGTCAGTTCCCTTGGCCCAGCGGGACGACATTCCTCGGCGTCTCCCCCCTCGACGAGGTCGTGGGCTCGAGTGACGGCAACACCTCCTGGTGGAATTCGGCGACGGGCCGGATGGTCCGCACGGTGAGCCATGCGTTGGATCAGGTGACCTGGTCCGGCGATGGTCGCTTCACCGTTGGGACCGGCGAGCGCGAGGCGTTGTTTCACTTGTGGGGCGCATCGGACGGTACCGAGCTCTGCGCGCCGCCGCTCGAAGGAGCGCCCGCCCCGGTGCTGGCGTCGCTCGGACGCACGCTCGATCCCAACGGCAAGGCGACCGCGGTCATCGGCTCGATCGCCGTCAGCGACGAGGTGACCGTGCACGCTCATTCCAGCGACTGGACTGCGCTCCGGGTTCACTCCGTCGCCGATGGCGCTCTGTTGCGGCTCTTCGGCGCGGCGCGATCGCCTCGCGCGATCGCCATTGCTGCACCGGCTGGCGCGCGCCTCTACACGCCCGAGGGCCCCGACGTCGCGGTCTGGTGTCGCTGAGCCTCGAGACGGGCCAGGAGCGGCGTGAGCTCGCCGCTCTTCTCGAGAGCCTGGAAGAGTCGTTCCGGCGTTCCGCAGTCGGACCATCCGGCGTTCGTCATCGAGATGGCCAGAAGGCCTTGCGCCCGTTGCAGGATGTCGCGGCTGAGATCAGTCGCCGGCAGGGTGGAGTAGATATCCCGAAGGCGCGCCGTGGCGGCGCGATTCCCGATGAGAGAACGATAAGAGCGCAGCGAGGGGCAGATGGCCGGGACGTGCTGCTCGGCGAGAGACCAAAGAGCCCGGCCGCTGGCTGCGATCACCAGCATGTTCCATAGCGCACCTTCGCGGAGGAGCTCGCGTGCGGTATCGCCGTCCGGCTTCTCCTTGAAGTGCTTGACGCGGCGTGCGCCCGCCGCCCGCGGGCCGTGGGCCTCGCCGCACACGATCCACCCGAGGTCGGTTGCCGGCGCTTCCGCCGCGGCGCCCAAGAGAACGACCCGCTCCGGCGCAGCTCTGGCCGCAAGAATCGCGCGGCCAACAGCCTTCTGGAAGACATCTTCGCGTTCGAAGTAGTGATCCGACGGAAGAACGACGACCCCGGCGTCCGGGTCGCGCGCCAGCACGTGAGCGAGCGGCAGCAACACGCCGGCGCCGGTCCCCCGGTTCCTGGGTTGGTTTACGATCTCGATTCCGGCGTAGCCACCGATCTGACGGGCGGCCATTTCCGCGTGATCTTCGGGGACGACGACGACGGTCCGCTCGCTGGGTACGATTGGACCGATCCGATCGAGCGTCTTTTGCAGGAACGACTGGTCGCCACACAGCGTGGCGAACTGCTTCGGCACTGCCCGCGAGTGAACCGCCCGGGTGAGCGCCGCCAACCGCGTTCCCTCTCCCGCCGCGAGAACGATCGCGAATTGATTTGTGTCCCGCCCTGGCTGAACCACTTCGAACCCCCTTCCGGAAGCGAAAGCCACTCCCCGCATTGCACGCAGGGTGCCAGAGCCCGGGCCGTGACTTGTACAACGGTGTAGCAACGAAAAGTGGCGCACGACCACCCGCCCGCGCGTTTTTGCCAATCGAAATGAATGGCCATGCAATCAATCCGAATGGGATCTTTTTAGGGTGATCAGCGTCCGCCCGCTTCTGCGCCGCTCATTCGTTCGGGTGAATCGCATCCGCGGCGTTGTGGAGGCGATCCACAGTCCCCATAGTCCTCTCGGTGTGACTTGGCCTCTCTCCAGCGTCCGGGCGCCGCGGGCGCCGAGCTCGTCCGACGACGACGAAAACGCCCTCTTGCCTCGCGTGGCACGCGGCGACGTCGCGGCGCTTCGCGTCCTCTACGACGCCTATGCGGGTCGCGCCATGGCGATCGCGATGCGTGTGCTTCGCAACGAAACGGCGGCCGAGGACGTGATTCAAGAGACGTTCCTCGAAGTCTGGCGGCGCGCAGCCGAGTTCGATAGCCAGCGTGGTGGCATCGGGGCCTGGATCGTCACCATCGCCCGCAGCCGCGCGATCGATCGTCTGCGGTCGTCTGCGACGACGTCACGTGCGATCGAGGCCGCCTCCGGCATGTTGATCCCACTGCCGCAACCGTCGCCCAGTGAAGGCGTGGAGCGGCGGCGCGACGAGGCGCGAGTGGCGGCTGCGCTCGCCGAGCTTCCGTTCGAGCAGCGGCGGGCGATCGAGCTCAGCTACTTCGAAGGGCTCACTCAGGGGGAGATCGCCGCGAAGACGCACAGCCCCCTTGGAACCGTGAAGGAGCGGGTGAAGCTCGCCATCAACAAGCTCGCCAGGTTGCTCAAACCTGCGGAGGAATAATATGGATTGTAGAGACTTCAAAGAGCTCGTTCCCGCGCTGGCGCTCGAGACACTGGACGAATCGGAACGCGCCGCCTGCGTGGCGCACCTCGCCGCGGGTGGGCAGCATGACGGCTGCCATCAAGCGGAGCCGCAAGCGCGCGCGCTGGTCGCCCGCTTGGCCGGCGTCCTGCCCGACCACCCTGTGAAGCCAAGCGTGTGGCACGCGATCGAGCAGCGCGTGAGAGCAAGCGGCCCGCCTCCCGCGGCGACGCGCCGACGTCCCCGCTGGCGCGAGCTCGGTGGGTGGGTCGTTGCGGCGGCGGTGCTTGCTCTTTACCTGCAGAAGGGGAAGGGGCCACTGAGGGCGTCGTCGTTCGCGGACGCCGCGTCGGCGTCGCCGCCAGCGTTCGAACACGCGGCGGCCTTGATGATGGATCAAGAGATGCGCCGGTACGTCTTTCGACCGGCGCGGGGAGGGTCGGCACGCGGGACGCTGCTTCTCGCCGCGAGCCGTCGGAAAGCGGTGATCCTGATCGACCGCGTCGCCCCGCCGCCCCCTGGGCATGGGCTCCAACTCTGGGCGGTGCGTGGGTCCGGCGTACCAGCGGCGCTGGTCAGCCGCCTCGACCCGGCGAACGCGGGGATTGCCATCTCAGACCTGGGGGCGATCCTCTTCGAGCCGACTCTGCCGGGCGAGCTCCTCCTCTCGAGCGATCCCGCCGACGCCGTCGCGCCCCATTCGGTCTTGATGATCGCCAGCCTCACGCCCTGAACGGGCGGCGCGGCGTTCGGGCGTCAGGCACCGAACCACCGACCCAAAGGCCGCGGTCGCCCGCGCACCTGCGCCGCGAGCCGCTCGAAAGAATCCTGGCGCCCAAGAAACAAGTGGCGTGATCGCGGGCGCTTATGAAATTGAGCGCGCCTCCCACCCGTCTGCAGCCGGCCGGCCTGCGTACAGGGTTGAGGAGGAACGATGAAACAGATCCGTACGCTCGGCATTTTCTCAGCGGCCCTTTTCGCTCTCACCCTCGGCGCCTGCGACAACGGCGGCCACGTGACCAGGATCGAGTCGGCGCTGAGTTCGGGTACGATCGACAACTTCGACGACGGCGATGTCTCCGATTGGAGCAATTTCGCCGGCGCTGGGTCCAGCATTTCACACGCACTATCGACGCGGGCAAGCAGTGGAACCGCGTCTCTCAAGATCACCTACGCGATCTCCGCCGGAGGATACGCAGGTTTGGAGAAGGTTTTCGCCACGCCGGTCGATTGGACGACTTCCGACGGGCTCACCGTCTGGGTCTATGGGCTCGGGACGGGGCACCCGCTGACAGTACAGATTTACGACGCTGGTCTGGAGCGCTGGGAGGCGACGACTGCCGTCACGTGGACGGGCTGGCAGCAGGTGACGATGCCTTTCAAGACTTTCACGCGATCGGCATGGCAACCCGCGGACGCAGTTCAAAATGGTCTTCGTGACCTTGCCGCCGTGAATGGGATGGCCCTCTTGCCGGCCACCGCCGGTATGACGGGACACGTCTATTTCGACTCGCTTGGGCTCTTCAGTGGCAGCGCGCCGACGCCCACGCCCACGCCCACGCCCACGCCCACGCCCACCCCGACGCCCACCCCGACTCCCACTCCCACGCCCACTCCCACGCCCAGCGCAGGGCTGACCGGAACGATCGTTCCGCTCTATACCGATCCGACCGACTCGTCGTGGGCGGCGGTGATCACCGCGAAGATCGCGCACCCGACCGTACCGGTGATGGCCATCGTCAACCCATCGAACGGGCCGGCCGCCCGCGTCGACACCGTTTACAGCGCCGGGATCGGCAACCTGGTCGCCGCCGGAGTGAAGGTGCTCGGATACGTCTACACCAGCTACGCGGCGCGACCCACGGCGGACGTCGAGGCCGACATCGATCGTTGGCGCTCGTTCTACCCGCAGGTCAGCGGCATCTTCTTCGACGAGCAAACCAACACCCCGGGAAACGAGAGCCACTACAGGGAGCTCAGTGACTACGCAAAATCCACCGGCCTCGACTTCAGCGTGGGGAATCCCGGCACGGACAGCAGCCCCAGCTACGTGGGAACCGTCGACCTGATTCTCATTTACGAGAGCGGCGGTCTACCAGGTCTGGCCAGCCTCGCGGGTTGGCACACGAGCTACGACAAGAAGAACTTCGGCATCATCCCGTACAACGTGTCGGCGATCGACGACACGTTCATTCAAACCGCGCGGCAGCGGGTCGGGTACATCTATCTTCAGAGCGACAACCTGCCCAATCCGTGGGACAGCGTGCCCAGCTACTTCGGTTCGCTGCTCGCCGCTCTCGCAGGCTAGCGCGGCCGCCTGCGCGCGCACTTCTCGGGCAATCGTGCTATGGACAAGGATGCGCCGGTGGGTGCGGCCCGAGGGATGGACGATACACAAACCTGCGCTTGCGCTTCACGGGACGAGCCACGACCCCCGGTCGCAAGGTCGGGGCGAAGGCGCGTGAGACGCGCACGCCGCCTGCCGCGCGAGCCTCTCGGTCGGCTGGAAATGTCGTAGAGGGGCTCGCGGCGTGGCTGTTTCGGCGCTGCGCGCGTGGGTGACGCGCGCGACCTCCTTCGGGCGCGGCTCCCGGGGTCTCGCGGACTTGTCGTCCGCCCGAGCGCAGGAGCAACCGCTGCGGTCCGAGCTGCTCAGTGTCGATCAGCTCGCGCGGCACGCTCTTTCCCTGGCGGTGTCACACCAGCTCGCCCGGGGCCGAGGTCCCGATCAGCTCATCGCGCGGCTGGATGAGAACGAACGAATCCTGCTCGAGACTTACCAGCTGGTAGCCACCGCCGTCGCTCGCGGCCGGCGCATCTCCCCAGCGGCGGAGTGGCTCCTCGACAACTTCTACCTGATCGAAGAGCAGATTCGGCTGACGCGAAAGAACCTGCCGCGCTCGTACAGCCGCCAGCTCCCGCGGCTCGGCGCTGGCGCGGACGCCGGCAATCCACGCGCGTACGCCGTCGCCATCGAGCTGATCGCGCACGTCGACGGGCGCATCGACTGGGACAGCTTGAACAGCTTCATCGCCGCTTACAAGCCCGCCCATCCGCTGCACCTCGGCGAGCTGTGGGCCATTCCGATCATGTTGGGTCTGGCTTTGATCGAGAACCTGCGCCGCGTCGCCGCGCGCGTGGCAGCCGGGCGTCGAGAGCGCGATCTGGCGGACGACTGGGCCGAACGAATGATCGTCGTCGTGGAACGAAACCCCAGCGATCTGGTGCTGGTCCTGGCGGACATGGCGCGCGCGAACCCGCCGCTGACGGGCGCTTTCCTCGCCGAGCTGACGAGGCACCTGCAGGGGCAAAGCGCGCACTTCACGTTCGCGAACAGCTGGCTCGAGCACCGCCTGGCCGAGCACGGACAGACCATCGAGCGATTGGTCCGAGGCGAGGGGCAGGCGCAGGCCGCCGACCAGATCTCCATGGGCAACTGCATCGCCAGTCTGCGCTTTCTGGGCGCAAACGATTGGCAAACGTTCGTCGAGACCCACAGCCTGGTCGACCAGGTCCTGCGCGACGATCCCGCTCAGGTCTATGCCGCCATGGATTTCGCGACGCGCGATCGCTATCGCCACGTGATCGAGGAGATCGCCAAGCGAAGCCCCCGGGAAGAACACGAGGTCGCAAGCGAGGCCGTCGGCATGGCGCGCGCGGCGGCCGACACCGCCGCAGGCACCCGGCCGGACATGGCGTCTCGGATGGCGCACGTGGGCTACTACTTGATCGATCGCGGACGGCGGGCGCTGGAGGTTCGAGTGGCGATGCGCGGCTCCTTGTCGCGCGCGACCCGTCGGTTCGGGAGCCGCCGGCCGTTGTTTCTCTACGTATTCAGCATCGCCGTCGTGACGACAGGGGCCGCGGCGGCGTTCCTCGAAGTCCTGCTGCACCTTTCGCGATCGTGGCGTGCCGTCCCGCTATCGTGGTGGTTCGCCTTGGTGGCGCCGCTGGTCCTGTGCTCCACTCATCTGGGCGTCGGAGTCGCGAACTGGCTGGTCACGCTTCTGGTCGCGGCGCGACGTCTGCCGCGGCTGGATTTCAGCGCCGGCATTCCCGCGGACAGTCGAACCGTGGTGGTGGTGCCGACCATGCTGTCGAGCCCCGCCGGCGTCAAGGATCTGTTGGAGGGGCTGGAGGTGCGGTACCTCGCCAACCGCGACGAGAACCTGCATTTCGCGCTGCTGACCGACTTCACCGACGCCCCGGCGGAGACCCTCGCTCCGGACGCCGAGCTGGTGTCGTCGATACGCGACGGTATCGCAGCCCTGAATCTCAAGCACCAGGCCGAGCGAGCGGACATCTTCCTGCTCTTCCATCGGCCGCGGCGATGGAATCCGCGCGAGGGCGTGTGGATGGGCCATGAGCGCAAGCGCGGCAAGCTGGCGGCGTTGAACACCTTCCTGCGCGGGGGTGGTGCGGGCGCTTTCTCGGAAGTGATCGGGGATCCCGCTCGACTGGCCGGTGTCCGTTACGTCATCACGCTGGACACCGACACCCAGCTCCCACGCGATGCCGCACGCGAGATGGTCGGAGCGATGGCGCACACGCTGAACCGACCGGTGCTCGATGCGGCCCACCGTCGCGTCGTCGATGGCTACGGCATCTTGCAGCCGCGCGTGAGCGTCAGTCTGCCGAGCGCCCGCCGATCCTGGTTCGTTCGCCTGTTCGCGGGCGACCCCGGCGTCGATCCCTACACACGCGTCGTTTCCGACGTGTACCAGGATTTGTTCGGGGAGGGGTCGTTCATCGGCAAGGGCATCTACGATGTGGATGCTTTCGTCGAGACTTGCGGCGACTTTCCGGACGACATGGTTCTCAGCCACGATCTGCTCGAGGGGGCCTACGCGCGCTCGGCTTTGCTGAGCGACGTCGAGCTCTACGAGGCGTACCCCTCGCAGTACCTGGCCGACGTCAGCCGCCGCCACCGGTGGATGCGGGGGGACTGGCAGATCGCGCGCTGGCTGCTTCCCCGCGTCCCACGCCTTGCGGGAGGGACCGCCCCGAATCCCATCTCGGCCGTCTCCTGGTGGAAGATTCTCGACAACCTGCGCCGCAGCACAGTTCCCCTGGCGATGCTGGCGCTGTTGCTCGCGTCATTTTTGCTGCTGCCGCCCAAAGACGTGATGTTGGTCGTGTCCTTCGTCGTGGTGATCCTCGGCGCGGTTCCCCTGACGTCGCTGCTCGCCGATCTGGTCCGCAAACCGACGGACCTACCTTTCATGGCGCACCTCCGGGGCACAGTCGGCGTTGCCGCCACGCAGGCAGCGCGGCTGCTGTTCGCGCTGGCCCTGATACCCTATGACGCCTACGTCAGCTTCGACGCCATCGGCCGCACTTTGGCGCGACTCATCTTCACGCGCAGGCGCCTCCTGGAATGGACGACGGCCAGCGACGCGCTGCGCGGGCGGCGCACATCCCTGACCGCCATGCTGGTCGCACCAGCGATCGCCCTCGAGGCGATCGCGTTCATCGTGCGCGACCGGCCCACCTCTCTCGCGCCGGCGGCACCGCTGCTGGTCTCGTGGCTGTTCTCGCCCGTGATGGCGTGGTGGTTCAGTCGCACGCTGGCGCCGCCCGCGGTCCATCTCTCGCACCGGCAGCGCCGCTTCCTCCACGTGCGCGCGCGAAAAACGTGGCGGTTCTTCGAGACCTTCGTGACTCCCGAGGACAACTGGTTACCGCCGGACAATGTCCAGGAGCAAGGGGCGCTGGTCATCGCCCCGCGAACCAGCCCGACCAACATCGGCCTCGCCCTGCTTGCCAACCTCAACGCCGTCGATTTCGGCTATTCGTCCGTGTCTGGTCTCCTCGAACGGACGGGAAAGACCCTGGCGACCCTGGGCCGCATGCAACGGCACCGCGGACACTTCTTCAACTGGTACGACACCCGAACCCTCGAGCCCCTGCCCCCGCGCTACCTGTCGACGGTGGATAGCGGCAATCTCGTCGGACATTTGTTGGTCCTTCGCAGTGGTCTCACGCTGCTCGTCGAGGCACCGCTTTCGACCGCGCGCGCCTTCGATGGAATTCGCGATACCCTCGACACGCTGCGGGACGTCGCGCGGGATGCGCGCCGCAACCGCGAGGGCGCGGTCCGCGCCGCCGGATCCGCGGCGCTGCTTCACGGCGTGGAGCGTCTCGACGATCTATTGGAGCCGCGGCCCCTTGGGTTACCGAATGCGGCGCGGTTGTTGTCGCGACTGACGGAGGCGGCAGCCGATCTTTCCGCGATGTGTGGCGCCGACGAAGAGCTCGCATGGTGGGCGGCCGCTGTCGAGCGCACCTGCCGGGATCACCATGACGATCTCGTTTGGATAGCGCCGTGGGTCGAGCTTCCTTCGCTTGCGGAGTCTCCCATTCTCCCGCAACTGTCGACGTTGGTGACGGTGCTCGAGGCCGGCCCAAGTCTCCGTGACATCGCCTGGTTCCCAACGACGGTCATCCCGGCCTTGGATGGGGTCATCGACGACCTGAAACGGACGCCTGGTCCCGAGGGTCTCGAGACGCAGCGGGCGTCTCTCCTCGACTCGTGTGCGCTGCTCCGCGCCGCCTTGACCCTCGGGGCCGAGCGCGCCGCCGAGCGGGTAAAAACCACCCAAGACCTGACGATCGAGTGTCAGGACCTGACCGAGGTCGACTATACGTTCCTGTTCGACAAGTCGCGTGACCTGTTTGCCATCGGCTACAACGTCGATGAACGTCGTCTCGACGTAAGCTTCTATGATCTGCTCGCCTCCGAGGCCCGCCTCGGAAGCTTCGTCGCCATCGCCCATTGTCAAGTCGCGCAGGAGCACTGGTTCGCGCTCGGCCGCTTGTTGACCAAGGCGGGCGGCGTCCCCGCCTTGCTGAGCTGGAGCGGCTCGATGTTCGAGTACCTGATGCCGCTGCTGGTCATGCCGACCTACGAGAATACGTTGCTCGATCGAACGTACCGGGCGGTCGTGCAGCGACAGATCGCTTATGGCGCAGAGCGCGGTGTCCCCTGGGGCATCTCTGAATCCGGCTACAACACCGTGGATGCTCGCCTCAATTACCAGTACCGCGCGTTCGGGGTTCCGGGCCTCGGGCTCAAGCGAGGCCTCGCCGAAGATCTGGTCATCGCGCCGTACGCCACCGCCTTGGCGTTGATGGTCGAACCGCAGGCGGCGTGCCGCAATCTGCGGCGAATGGCAGACGAGGGCTTCGAGGGGGATTACGGATTTTACGAGGCGATCGACTACACGAAGTCCCGCCTGCCCCCGGGAGCCTCGTTTGCGATCGTGCGGCAATTCATGGCCCATCACCAGGGCATGAGCTTGCTGTCGCTCGGCTACTTCTTGCTCGATCGGCCGATGCAACGCCGCTTTGAAGCCGATCCGATGTTACGCGCCGATGATCTGTTGTTGCAGGAACGTGTACCCAAGGCCGCCGCGTCGCTGTTCCCCCACGTGACCGAGGCCGGCATGGAGCGCGGCGCGGCCACGCCTGACGAGGGCACGATGCGCGTGTTCAGCGATCCGGGCGGTCCCAGTCCCGAGGTGACGCTGCTCTCGAATGGCCGGTACCACAGCATGGTCACGCACGCAGGCGGCGGGTACAGCCGCTGGCGCGATCTGCAGCTCACGCGGTGGCGCGAGGACGCGACGAGCGATTGCTGGGGACCGTTCTGTTACCTGCGCGATCTCGACAGCGGGTTGACGTGGTCGACGGCGTGGCAACCCACCCTGACGCGGACCACGCGCTATCAGGCGGTGTTCACCCAGGCGCGGGCCGAGTTTCGCAGGCGAGACGACCGCATCGATACGCATACGGAGATCAGCGTCTCTCCCGAGGACGATATCGAACTGCGGCGCATCACGCTGACCAACCGGTCGCCGGTCGTGCGAACGATCGAGGTGACGAGCTACGCCGAGATCGTGCTCGCCCCCCAAGGACAAGATCTGGCCCACCCGGCGTTCAGCAACCTCTTCGTGCAGACGGAGCTGGTGCGACCAAGGCAGGCCATACTCTGTACGCGCCGGCCGCGCTCGGCGGGGGAACGTCCTCCCTGGATGGTGCACTTGATGACGGTGCAAGGAACCACCGTCGGCGAGGCGTCGTTCGAAACCGATCGCATGAAGTTCATCGGGCGCGGCAAGACCCTGGTCGCGCCCGCGGCTGTGCAGGGAAAAGGGCCGCTGTCCGACAGCTGCGGTCCAGTGCTGGATCCAGTCGTCTGCGTCCGGCGGGTCGTCGTGCTGCAACCGAACGAGACCGCGAAGGTGGACATCGTCACCGGTGTCGGTGAGACGCGCGAGATCGTCACGGCGATGATGGACAAGTACCACGACCCGCACCTGGCGGATCGCGTGTTCGAGCTCGCCTGGACCCATAGCAACATCCTGTTGCAGCAGATCAACGCCAACGAAGCGGAAGCGCAGACGTACGCTCGCCTGGCGGGTTCGGTGATCTTCGCGGGGGACGCGCAGCGCGCCAAGGCCAGCGTCCTCACGCGCAATCGGCGAGGACAATCCGGGCTGTGGGGGTATGCGATCTCGGGGGACCTGCCCATCGTCCTGGTCCGTATGAGCGACCATACGAAGATCGAGCTTTGCCGTCAGGCGATCCGGGCGCACGCGTATTGGCGCATCAAGGGTATCTCGGTGGATCTGGTGATCTGGAACGATGACGACTCCCTTTATCGTCAGACGTTGCAGGAGGCGATCATCGATCTCATCGCCACGAGCCCGGAGACCGCGCTCATCGACAAGCCCGGAGGGATCTTCGTGCGCCGGGGCGAGGCCATCTCCGACGAGGACCGAACCCTCTTGCAGACGGTTGCCCGCGTCGTGCTCTTCGATGACGCCGGCTCCTTCTCCGAACAGGTGGACCGGGCAGGCAGCGGGGAGGTCTCCGTTCCGCCGCTCCGAACGACGCGCCGGCGCGGCGGGCCCGAGCCGGCGAGTGAGGCAGCCCCGCGCGATCTTGCGTTCTTCAACGGCTTGGGAGGATTCAGTCAGGATGGGCGCGAGTACGTCACCATGCTGCACCCTGCGCAAGCGACGCCGGCGCCGTGGATCAACGTCATCGCCAACCCGCAATTCGGAACGATCGTCTCGGAGACTGGAAGCTCCTATACCTGGTCGGAGAACAGCCACGAATTCCGACTGACCCCGTGGGCCAATGACCCGGTCTCCGACAAGAGCGGCGAGGCGCTCTACGTCCGCGACGACCAGACCGGGCACTTCTGGTCGCCCTCCCCTTGGCCCACTCCGGGCGAATCTTCTTACGTCGCGCGCCACGGGTTCGGGTACAGCTTCTTCGAGCATACCGAGGACGGCATCGTGACCGAGCTGTGCGTGTTCGTTGCCACCGACGAGCCGGTCAAGTTCGCCCGGCTGCGTATCTCGAATCGATCCGGCCGGCCCCGGAAGCTGTCGATCATCGGATACTGGGAATGGGTGTTGGGTGACGTCCGCGACAAGACGCTGCTCCATGTCGTGACAGAGATCGACGCAACGAACGGAGCATTGGTGGCGCGGAACTCGTACAACAGCGACTTTGCGGGACGCGTAGCCTTCGTCGACTGCAGCGAGATCGCCCGCACCCTGACCGGCGACCGCGCCGAATTCCTCGGGCGGAATGGAACTCTCGCCGACCCGGCCGCCTTGCGCCGCACGCGATTGTCCGGGCGCGTGGGGGCGGGACTCGACCCCTGTGCCGCTATCCAGGTACAGGTGGAGCTCGCTCCCGAACAGGAACGACAGGTCGTCTTCACGCTCGGCGCCGGCCACGACGAGGGTCATGCGCGGCAACTGGTGCAGCGCTTCCGGGGGCCAGCGCGGGCCCAGGGGACGCTGGAGGGGGTTTGGCATTACTGGAGCCGTACGCTGGGGACGCTCTACTGCGAAACCCCTGACCCCTCGGTGAGCTTCCTGGTGAACGGCTGGTTGCTCTATCAGGTTTTGAGCGCACGAATGTGGGGTCGAACCGGGTTTTATCAATCGGGCGGCGCCTACGGATTTCGAGATCAGCTGCAAGATGCGATGGCCCTGGTCCACGCCGAACCGGTCGTGCTGCGAGAGCATCTGTTACGCGCGTCCGAGAAGCAGTTCATCGAGGGCGACGTGCTGCATTGGTGGCACCCGCCGGCGGGACGCGGCGTGCGCACTCACTTCTCGGACGACTATCTGTGGCTCCCCTACGCCACGTGCCGGTACGTCGCAACGAGCGGCGATACCGGAGTACTCGACGAGCGGAGGTCGTTTCTGACGGGCCGAGCCGTCTCTCCCGAGGAGGAGTCTTACTACGATCTGCCGCACGCGTCGGAGGAGAGCGGCACCCTGTACGAACACTGCGTGCGCGCGGTCGACAACGGCCTGCGTTTCGGCGCGCACGGGTTGCCCCTGATGGGGTGCGGCGACTGGAACGACGGGATGAACCTGGTGGGAGCGAAGGGGCGCGGCGAGAGCGTCTGGTTGGCGTTCTTCCTGTTCGACGTCTTGACGGAATTCGCCGCGCTGGCCCGCCGGCGCGGCGACGTCGCCCACGCCGAGACGTACACCGCGGAGGCTGCCAAGTTGCGACTCAATATCGAGGAGAGCGCGTGGGACGGGGAATGGTACCGCCGAGCGT
>Ga0265339_10001600_pt1 | contig 16751 bp, 18 predicted proteins | sample 4CB219metaG_FD_202085 | JGI IMG/M metagenome (GOLD analysis project Ga0265339, IMG submission 202085) | Rhizosphere microbial communities from Carex aquatilis grown in University of Washington, Seatle, WA, United States - 4-CB2-19 metaG | ecosystem: Host-associated > Plants > Roots >... | reverse complement strand
CGAACTCACCCCCAAGAGCCGCGCAATCCTCGAAGCCCACGGCGTCCCCATTCGCAAGTGGAGCGGGGAGCACCAGTTTTGGCATCGGCTCATGATTAGCGACATCATGTCGTCGTTTGAAATGATCGCCAAGATGCAGGGCCTTCCCTTCAAAGACCAGTGGGACATCGTCGGCGACCGGGGTATTTCGCTCCCCGCTTCTATCGAGTGGGATAAGAAAAATCAGGGCAATCGCGTTATTGGTACGCTCACCTCAACCAGACCCTTTGAACCCGACGCGCTGTTTGCCATCGGCAACACCTACTTTCTTTTAGAAGCCGACCGGGGCACGGAAGGCAACGAGCGCACCAACCTGCACCAAAGCTCCTATCTCAGAAAGCTGCTCTGCTATCGACATATGTTCATGAATAAAACACCGCAGCATGAGTGGGGCATCCCTGCTCCTATCGTGCTGCATGTAACCACCAAGCCCGACCGCCTGCCGAACATCCTCAACCTCTTTCGGGATGTTGCCCAACACTTCGGCCAACCCAATCCAAAATCGCGCCGCATGGCATTTATGGCGCGGCCAATCTTAGGCTCGTTTGAAAAGCATCCCGAACCGCTCCTCTCGCTGTTGGATGATACGTGGGAGCGAGTGGGCTACCCACCCTTGGTCATCCGCAACGAACTAACCGAGAGGAGGTGAGAAAATTGGATACCACGAAATTGCGGGAACTCCTCGACCGACGCGATGCGATTGACGTGGAGATCGCCGAAATCGTCACGGGTAACGGCGTAAAAACTATTCGTAAACCACAATCGTGTAGCGTCTGTGGCGCGGCAGGACATAGTGCGCGTACCTGCCCCTCTAAGGCCCTTAGTACTGGTTGAGTAGAGTAAAAGCCCCCGAGCAAAACCTCGGGGGCTTCTTTTTTATTCCTGCGGCATGTCTGCCGTATCGTCTTCAAGCGGACGCAACAGTACAAATCTTCCGTCGAAACCGATAGGAATTGACGTTAGTTTCACGCTGAAGCCGTCTTCGCCGCTGCGCAAATTCCACGCAGCACCGATGTTGACCCAGCCGTTGCCGACCTTGGCGCGGGCTAAATACTCAGGCTTCGGACGCTCGGCCCGTTGGGGACGGCGCGCTATTGCACGTTCAGAAATGCTCATACGCATTTCTCCTTCAAGGAACACCCGCTCATACGCGGGAACATGCGTTATAATAACATGGTGTGCTTTATTAGCTTGTAGCCGGTGTGGACATCGTTTCTTACAAGCGGCGGTGTCCCCAGCGGCATGAAATATGCCAACTCAAGAACGTTTGCGCGAGCTGTTCTATTATTCGCCTGATGGCGTCCTCATAGCTAAAAAGAACCACAGCGCTCGACCTGTCGGTTCTGTCGCAGGACACCTAGACCCGAAGCGCGGTTATATCTTCATCAGCGTCCATGGCAAATCGCATCGCGCCCATCGCCTCATTTGGGTCTACCACAATGGCCCAATTCCGTCCGATAAAGTCATAGACCACATTGACCGCAACCGAACCAACAACTCTATTGAAAATCTTCGCATACTCACTCGCCAAGAAAACCAACGGAATACTGCTGCTCGCGCCCGTAGCGGATATCCAATAACTGATCGCGTAGGCATCTACTTTCATCCCCGTCGTAAACATTGGCGCGTTACCTATTATGTCGGCACTTATCATTCACAGGCCGACGCAGAAATTGCACGCGACCAAATAGAGCAAAAACTAGGGTACAATAACTAGCGGACTTGTCCTTCTCACTAGCAACAGGAGGCCATCCGTGCCCTACAAACTCGACTTCAAGCAAATCGCTGAAGCGGTGGATATTTACGCCGTCGCGAAATCGCTCGACCTCACCTTCGCCAAAGACCGCGCAACTTGCCCGGTATGTGACAGCGAGCGAGCGCTCCAATTCTTCGCCGACAGCAACACCTTTCGTTGCCACTCGGCAGAAATAAGCGGCGATTGCATCAGCCTATACGCCCACATCAACGGCACCGGAATGTACCAAGCGGCGAAAGCGCTTCAGGAACAATTCCGCATCGCTGAAGCGAGCGGGAACGTTCCAACACCTCCAACAAGACCGGCGGCTGGGACGGAGAAATCCCAACCCAGCTCCACCAAAACCTACCCAAAATCGGCCAAACCTACCCAAACGTTCGACCGCGACAAGTTCGCTCAGAGCCTCGGCTACGACGAACGGGTCAAAGCAACCGGCATCTCGGAAGAGAACGCCGCGAAGCATCGCATCGGTTCGAAGCGCGACAAGCTCTTTGTGCCGATTTGCCCGCCCGATGTTGACCCTGTGGCGTGGGCGGAAATTGACCGCGACGGCAACATTCGCCTCCCCGATGAATGGTTCGGCAACAAGGTCGTGCCATTCAAAAAAAGGGCTTAACAACAACAGACCATTCCTTGACGGAGTGGTCTTTTCGTTCCCGACTGTTGGGATTACTGGACAGCCCAAGCGCTTGGGTTATACTGAACATGTAAGCAGCATTATTAAGAACCTGACTTACAAAGCACCATGTACAGCGCAAAGAACAACGAGACGGGCGAAGTTATCACAATGACGGAGGAGCAAGTTCGCGCCGAAATCATCAGCACTTACCAGTGCGATATGGGCATGGTGCTTGGTGACGGGCTTACCGACGAGCAGATTGCCGAAGGCGTAACGAACGACAATCTAGAAGATCATTTTGATGGTAATACGTTTGAAGGTTCGACTTACGAGATAACGCGCGACGCGCAGTAACATGTCTAAAGAACTTATTTTGGGGATAGCACTGTTCGTCGGTTTCGTTCTTCTCTCCTCGCTCTGTGTGCATTTATTCGGTTATCAGGCTCTGGGCTAGAGCCACTCCACCATCATGGACACTAAAGATGCAGGCCGCATTGGCGGCAAATCAAGAAGCAAAGCGAAGGTCGAAGCCGCCCGTAGGAATGGAAAGAAGGGCGGCCGACCGAAGATTAAAAGTGCCCAACGATAATCAAAGGAGGTTATGGAATTTCGAAACAAAAAGATACTCGATGTCTGCTGCGGCAGCCGTATGTTCTGGTTTGATAAGAAGCATCCCGACGCGCTCTATCTCGATAATCGCACGCTGCCTCCTACGTTGCAGACAAATGGTGCAACCATCAACGTAGCACCGGATGCAGTGATGGATTTCCGCAAGTTAGTTTTGCCCGACAGCTTTTTCTCGCTCGTGGTATTCGACCCCCCGCATATCATCAAGCGAGGTGGAAAGAGGTCATGGATGGCTGAAAAATATGGAGAGTTGGATAGGAAGACTTGGCCGGCAGATATTCGTGCCGGCTTTTCGGAGTGTTTCCGTGTCTTGAAGCCCGGAGGCGTCCTCATCTTCAAGTGGAACGAGACGGATATCTTGCTACGAGAAGTGCTCGCACTGACACCATATCGTCCGCTCTTTGGGCATCCATCGGGCAAGGCATCAAAGACGCACTGGGTCGCGTTTATGAAGTAAAGTAATTTAGCCTCATCAAACCCGCAGGCCCCGCAAGGGGCCTTTTCTTTTCGCGGTATCATTGAGAGCGGACGGTTCCAACAAAACCAACAGCTGTCCCGACGAATAGATATCAAATCATCCTCAGCACCCAACATGGCAACGCTCTGCCGTGTTGGTGGAGCGTTTGCCTCTCTGTTGAGAGGCTTTATGTTATAATTGGTTCTGTATCAGCTAGTGCGTTCGAGTGTGCGCCTGTCACTAGCGGGCGCACGTTCGAGCGAAAGAAAATGGAGGAATGGAAAGACGTTGTAGGTTATGAAGGCCTTTATCAAGTTAGTAATCTTGCGCGGCTGAGATCGTATCGAGTAGCTCGTTGGATTGTAAAACAGCCTAGAATAAGAAAACCGCAAAAACAGCCGAACGGCTATTCAAAGATTTTCTTAGGTAGAGGTCATAGTGAGTGGTTGCATCGACTGGTTGCAGCAGCTTTTATTGCTAACCCAAATAACTTTCCCGTGGTCAATCATCTCGATGGCGACCCTACCAATAATCTACCGTCCAATTTGGAGTGGACAACGCATAAAGGAAATTCGTTACACGCATACCATATGGGACTAACTCAGTCTCCGCCTACTCAGCAAGGCGAATTAAATGTTCGTTCCGTTTTAACAGAAAAACTAGTTCGTCAGATCAGGCGTCGCTACAGGAAAGGCATCCCTGGCCATGGAACGCCCTCTATAGCCCGAGAATTGGGTGTCAGCGTACGAGCTATTCAAAGTGTAGTCAGCGGAGAGACGTGGAAACACGTGCAATAATTAATAGCGGACTGTTCTCCAACAGAGGAGGTTCGCTTGAAACCACAAGAGCTGTACAAACAAGTTACCGACAACATAGTTCATCAGATCGAGGCCGGTAATCTACCCCCATGGTTGTTGCCGTGGAAGCGTTCTAAGCGAGGTGGAATATTGCCTCGCAATCTGCTGACTGGCGCTGGATATCAGGGCATAAACATACTTGTGCTTTGGGCGGAACGAGAGAAGAAAGGGTATGAGCAAAACCTGTGGCTCACCTATAAGCAATGCCAGGCCCTCGGCGGCCGGGTGCGTGCGGGCGAGAAAGCCGCTCACATTATCTATGCGAATAAGACCGTCGTAAAAGACGGCGACGACGAGCGCGTAGTGCCATTTCTCAAATGCTTTGCGGTGTTCAATGCTGCGCAGTGTGACGGGTTGTCAATGGAGAATAGCGACGTTGACAATAAAGAATTGCCCGAGCATGAGCGCAACGAGCGCGCAGAAGCGTTCTTTGCCGCAATAGGTGCTCCAACGAGGTGGGGTGAGGCCATGGCCGCATACATTCCCTCAAAGGACTGTATCGTCATGCCGGCGCGCGGAGCCTTTCATCATCCCGAGAACCTCTACGCCACTTGGGCGCACGAGCATGTGCACTACACCGGGCACAAAGACCGCCTCAACCGAGACCTGAAGCCTCGGTTTGACCAAGAAGCGTACGCCTTCGAAGAGTTGGTCGCGGAGCTGGGCGCCGCGATGATTTGCGCAGAACTGCAAATCACGGGAGAGCTGCGCCACGCATCATATGTCGAGGGTTGGCTGAAGGTGCTGAAGAAAGACACCAAGGCAATCCTCACCGCCGCCAGCCTTGCAGGAAAGGCCGCTGAATACCTTCGGGCATTCAGCGCAATTGAGTTAACACAGGTTAACTCAGGAGAGGCCGCATGAGGTACATCGAGATAGATGGCGTGCGGCATGAGTGGCGAAAAATCCGCGAACTGCGCCGGCGGCAAATCCTAGAAGCCCGGCGCATAAGCCAACTAACGCTCTTTGAGCTGAAGGACGACAGCCGACCGCCAAGCCAGTGCACAGCAAGTGGACGGTTCGAGGAACCGCTGCTGTTCGACAAGTAATTCACCGCGCCCTTAGTGGCGCGGTCTTTTTATTAAAGGCGACGACAGCAACGCCTTATATGCTAGTGTGCTCCACCGAAGACATGAACCGTCAGGGGCGATAAAATGAAACCGTGGAATTTGCGTCTGGGTAGAGCCGTCGGGCCTTTCATTATGGTCATCGCGGCATTTCAATTAGGCATTCTTAGCCAAACATTCCACGGCACTATGTGGAGCTGGACCGCCCTTGTTCTGAATTTGGTCTTGGTGCTCTTTCTCTTGTTCAACTCCGTAAGGGCGTCGTGGAACGAACAATGATTGGAATTTGAATTCAATATCCCCACTTTGGCATGGCGACTTCTCACTTTATTTTTATCTGTGGGAGAATAGGAGTGTGAAGAAAATCTGAAGCCATGCCAATTGGACGCCTGCCGGGAAACTGCGATTGCGGCGTACCGTATGCCATTCATACGGTGTGCAAGCGTTGCGAACGGATAGTGCACGCGACGGAATTTTGCGAATTGTGCGTGGGCCGACTACCGCCGCGCTTTCGCGCCGAGCTGGTGGCTTTAATAACGGACGGCGCCTCGTACACCACGGTGCTCATCCACTTTAAGGCAGAGGCTTTCGAGCCGATCGAGATTGACGGTCTGCTGCATGAAGCGGGCGTGCAGCTCCCGCAGCATAAAAACTACGACGGCATAAGCGACGAGCGCCGGCACGAGCTACAAGCGCTTTCGCTAGCGGAATAGCTGTCCACAGTGCCGGCCGGCGCACATGAAAACGCGGTGTAGCATAAAGGTATGTGGAGCCTGCGCAAAGAGGTGCTTCGTCTCATCGACATCATATTGGAATGTTGCGGAACCTTAGTCCTAATGCAGCAGAATATCGAAATCGTCAATAACTACGCCGGCACCCTCGAAGAGCGCATTGAACGATTGGAAAATCGAGCGGGACTGAACGGGCGAAAGCTAGCTGTTAAAACCAACAAGAAAAAATGAAAACCCTCACAACTGCGCAACAGAGAGACGCGCGCTATGCTTTCATCGAAGAATGCCGCCTGAAAGCGTGGGGCGCCGCGTGCCATGCGGATTGGATTGGGGCCGCTATAAACGCGGCGCTCGCCGAGCATAAGAAGCTGCAGGATACCGACCAGCAGCTCCAGGCCGACATCAAGGAATTGGAAAAGGCGCTGGACAGCCACACGGTCGAGAACCGCAATAAGCGCAAGGCAATTCAGGAACGCCGGGACGAACTCCAAAAACAGACGCAGGCTATCATCGCCAACGCCCAAGAGGGCCACAAAGCGATGCAGCAGCTCCTGCAAAGCGTAGAGGTGAGCCTGGCGCTCGCCAAGCACGCAGAGAAATGGGAGTGGAAGGAGACTGAGGCAACGCCTGAAGACAGCCATGAAGCTTAAGCTGCTTAGGAAGGACCCGTGTTCTAAGTGCGGGCACCCTGATGTGCGCGAGGAGTACGAGGTCATTCACAACAACGGCGATAGCGGCACGCTGACTTACAGAAGCATCATTAAAGAGAAATGCCCCGAATGCGGCAGGAATTATGAGCGCTTAAATCCCTAGCGTATGGACGACATCGACGACGGACCGCTGTTCGAGCCCATTAAAACGCAGAACCATGTCCGACGAGAGGGACGCAAACTTGCCTATAGCAGCAGAAGGAAAGGTTGCTACAAATATGGCTATGCCACGCGCAAGCAAGCGCTGAATGCTCGTAGCCATGCCTTGAAAGCACGCCCGGGCCAATTTCTCACGATCTATAAATGCCGGCGCAATTGCGACCTGTGGCACCTGACGCATCAGCCCGAGAAGCCCAAAAAGTAGGTTAGAATGGCTGCATGAGGATGTCGCTTGCAGTCGAAACGGAACTGCGCCGTGTGATTCGTGACGCCCGCGCTAAGGACGCGCTCATTTCGACCGACAACATTCGCAAGATTTTGGAGGAGAAATATCAGCGCGGATTTTCATATCAGTACGTGGCGAAGCTGGTCGAGAAGGTGGCACGCGAAGCCATCGTCGAGGTTGACCGCGCTAAGATTGAGCAACGGCTCGCCTTCACCCGCGAGAATGCCCGCATGGCGCGGGAGCGCCTCCTACAAATCATCTACTGGAAGCTGCCCGAGGACGTGAGCGATGTTCGACTAATTCGGCCACCGCTCAACAAGGATGTGGTCGAGGCCTGCAAGAACCTTGTCATGCTCGACCTCGCTGTATTGAGCGCCGAAGTAGCAGCCGGCATGTACCGCAGCGAAGAGGAAGCCGCCGCGAAGCTCCGCTATGCGCCGATGCTGCCCGAGCGCCGGCAAGTCGTCATCAACATGTTCGTTAATTGGGGCGCGTTGCCCCGCGAGCAGGTGGAAGCGCTCGTCCCTGCTCTGCCACATGGAGACCCCGAATCTATCGCCGCTTGAGGTCCTCGCCGAGGCGCTGGACGACATCGAGACGCGCAAGGCGCTCGCCCGCAGCTTTCGCAACTTTTGCCTTATCTACCTGCCCCACTATTTCCCGCTCCCACCGGCAGAGTTTTTCGCTGATCTGATAGCGGCGCTTGAAGACGACAACATTGACCGCCTGCTGGAGATTGGCTTTCGCGGCAGCGCCAAGAGCACCTTCACGAGCATGGCCTACGTGCTCTACGCGGCACTCGTTAAGCCGCACCTGTACCCCTTTATCGTCCCCATCGCCGACACCGGCACGCAGGCCACAGCCGTGGTGTCAGCCATCAAGTACGAGCTGGAGACCAACGAGCTGTTGCGCGAGGACTTCGGCACTATCGAGCTGAAGAAAGTCTCCGACAAATCGTTTGAGGTGCGCAAGAAGCTGGAGAGCAAGGAAGAATGGCAGGCGCGCAACCTGCTGCTTTCGACCGGCGTGCGTATCCTGGCCCGCAGCCGCGGTCAGCGCATCCGCGGCCTCCGCCATCGACAGTATCGCCCGAAGCTCATCATTGGCGACGACGTTGAGAACCTTGAAAGCGTCCGCACACAGGAAGGGCGCGATAAGACGGCGCGGTGGTGGCGAGGCGAAGTGCTCGGCGCCCTGGCGCATGACGGACGCGTGATCTTGGTGGGCAACTGGCTGCACCTGGACGGCCTCTTGGCGCGCATGAAGGCGACCGGGCGCTACCGGGTATTGGAATTCGCGCTATTGCGCGACGGCGCCGGCACGGAGGTGGAGCGCTGTGTCTGGCCAGCGCTGTATCCGACGCAAGAAGCTATCGACAAAAAGCGCGAGGAGCTGGGCGACATCGCGTTTCGCCGCGAAATGCTGCTGCAGGTCGTACCTGAAGAAGGCCAGGACGTACTGCCCGAAGACATCCACTACTGGGATGAGCCGCCGTTTGACGACGGCAACTATCTGGCCCACGGCGTTGACCTCGCCATCAGCACCAAAGAAAGCGCCGACTACACGGCTATCGTGGCCGGCGAGGTGGCGTGGGAGAACGAGAAAACGCAAATCTACGTGCAGCCAAACCCCATCATCCGGCACATGAACTTCGCCCAGACAATGGAGGCGCTCGACAATGTGCGGCGCTCGACGAACATGAGCTGCGAATTTTATGTGGAAGCCGTGGCGTATCAGCAAGCCGCTATTGAAGAGATGGAGCGACGGGCGTTTAGCGTCCAAGCTATGCACCCTATCAAAGACAAACGCGCGCGGCTGCGCGTGGCGGCGCGCTATATAAAGCTCGGTGTGGTGAAATTCCCACGCAAAGGCGCCGAGCAGCTCATCACCCAGCTACTAGGTTTTGGCAGCGAGAAGCACGACGACGCGGTCGACGCGCTGGTCTACTTGATTTTAGGCGTCATCGGCGACGGGATTGAGGAGCAGAAGGTGCATTATGTTTGATCACCCCTTTCTGTGTGGAGGAGCAAGCATATCTTTCGAGTTCTCGCCGACTATCAACCCATAGTTCTCAATCAACCGCATAAAGAGATCGCTGACCGCCTTCTGCGCGTCCGCGAGGTCTGCCTTTGTGAGCGCTGATGTTTCAAAATGCAGTGTTTTGCCGTGCAGATTAATACGCCGCAGATACACTTCGAACTCTCTCGTTTCGAAGTTAACGCCCATATCTAATGGCCCATGTGCAAAGCGTGTTCTGATCTGAACAACGCGCGCCGCGTCGTCGGCTATTTGATTTGCGATCTTAATTGCTTGATCACCTCTACCCACCTCCCTCATTAGAGCAGTAAGCGCCCTAAATTTTCCGTGGATTGAGCCCATTTGAAGAGTCAGACAAGCGCCCTTGCGCGGCTCAGTCCCGGCTAGCAGCCACAGTGCTTGATCGACCCAATGCTCGAATTTGGCCCAAGTCGTTGTTATGCGCCCAATCTCAACAAGCGTGGCCTCGTATACATCCTCGCCAACCATTTGCGTGTTCCCTCTATTCCCATATCAGACGGACCGTGGCGCAGGCCGCGCGTTCGTCTCCAAAACGAACTTGATTAACTCGATGCCAATGCAGTCCGCTTATCTAGCGTCGCAAGATTTCGACTGCCATGAACGCAGCAATGATTACCAACGCGGTTAGGAGCTTTTTTATCGTGTCTAACTGTCTATTTGCCGAAGACAGATGGGATACCAACAGCACGATGTCCTGTCGGCTGTAGACAATACTCCTGCGCACGTATCCGTCGGAGTAATTCTCCTGCTGTTCGGAGTCTGCCATTCTGCCCATTTCCTGCACTTGCGCAGCTTGAGCGTCCCACCAATCTCTTTTCGCCATTTCACGAACTCCTCCGCGGAATATCCCCACCGCCACTGATCGCTGCCCCTTGCGTGCTACGATTAAAGCACGCTTATGCCTAACTGGATTTCTCGATTTATACCCAGCCAAAAAGACACCGCACCTGTCAATCGCTTTGAAGGCTTCCAGGGCAACGGCTCCGTTGTGGTGCGCGACCGCCGCGGCACGCGCAGGGCGGAAATCCCCTCAGCCGACGAAAAATCAATGGTGCTGGGCGGCGACCCGCTCGCCATCTACAAGCCGACCGGCGCCAAGAGCGTCGACGCCGCCAAGGCAATGGCCAATTTCAACGGCTGGACCTACGCAGCCGTCAACGCCATCGCCGGAGAAGTCGCGAACATCCAACTGCGGCTCTACAAGATCACCGGAAGCGAGCATGAAGAGCTAGATGACCATGCGCTGCTGGACCTCCTCGAAGGGGTCAATGAGCGCATGACCGGAATAGAACTCAAGTACACGACGCTCGCGCACCTGGAGCTGACCGGTAACGCCTATTGGCTCCTCGACGGCGTCACCAACGAGAACACGCCGCCGCGCGCGATCTACCCGCTCAACCCGGGCACCATGCGCGTCAAGGTGAATAAGAGCACGTTCCCGTACAAGCTCGATCACTACGAATACACCTTCGACGGCAAGATTTGGCGCTTTGAGCCGTGGCAGATACTCCACCTGAAATACCCGGACCCGAACGATCCGTTTGTCGGCATCGGCATCCCGCAGACTATCCCTGTGTGGATCGACAACGACAACTACGCGATGGAGTACAATCGCAAATTCTTCCTCAATGGTGCGTCGCTCGGCCTCTATCTCGCAACGCAAACCAACATCGAAGGCCAGATAGACCGCATACGCCAGGGCTTTAAAGACGCGTACACCGGCATTGAAAACGCGCACAAGGTCCCCGCTCTGCCGAAGGGTGTCGACCTGAAGAACGCGGGCATGTCTCAGCGCGAGATGGACTTCGCCAAACTCACCGACACCACGCGCGATCGCATCCTCGCCGGTTTCCGTGTCTCGAAGACCATCCTCGGCACTGCGGAAAGTGACACTAACCGCTCGACGGCCGAAACTGCCGACTACGTCTTCAGCAAGCGCACCATCAAGCCGAAGATGCTTTTGATTATTTCCTATCTCAACGAATTTCTTGTCCCCCGCTATGGCGACGACCTCTACCTCACTTTCATAGACCCGACGCCGGAAGACAAAGCGGCGCGCACGACCGAAATGTCGGCGATGGTCGGGGGCCAGCCGGTCATGACGGTCAACGAGGCACGCCAGAACTTTGCTGGTCTTGGACCGGTCAAAGGTGGCGACAATCTCATGGCGCCGGCCGCCATGTCGCCCGTCGGCGTGACCGACAAACCCGAAGGCGAAGAAATTGCTCCGGGTGCTGCTACCGACGGCAATCAACCCAAAACAATGAGGCCGCAAGCCAAGACGGCCGATGGCTGGGATACACGCGCGGTGCGCGTGCGCACGGGCGGCAAGACGGCACACAGCACCATCACCACCTTCAGAAAATCGCTGCTTGAAGCGTTCAAGAAGCAGTTGGGCAAGGCGCCTGAGTTTCAAGTCAAACACTTCAACGACCTCACGCACGAGGAATATAAGGAGCATTGGAAGCGTTTCGCAGACCGCAGCGAGCAAGCTGAAACCGAACTACGCGGCATTTTCCAGGGCATCAATGCAAAGCAACGCAAAGAAGTCCTCGATGCGATAGAGAAGCTACCGGGTATCAAAAAAGCCGCGCGCAAAAAGGCGCTGGATGACCTTTTCGACGCCAAAGAGTGGATCAGCATAACCGTTGACCTCACCACTCCCATCATCGCGGCGCTCGCGAAAGATGAAGCAACGGCTGCGCTGACCATGATTGGCGCGGCAAACCAAAACATCTTCGCGGACGAAGCGGTGCGTAATGCGCTTGACGATGGCATTTCGAAAATGGCCACAAGCTACAACGAAACGACGCTCACGCAGCTCAAAGAAGTAATCTCGGATAAACTTACTCAAACCGGCGGCACGAACCTCAACGAGCTGACCGACGCCGTAGACGACGTGTACAGCTTCGCCGACACGCGCCGCGCGGGCTTGATCGCCAAGACGGAGAGCTTCAGAGCCGCGAACTTCGCGAACAAAGCGGCGTGGAAGGCGAGCGGCGTTGTTGAGACCGTCAAATGGTACACGGCCGAAGACGACCATGTGTGCCAGTTCTGCGAAGTGCAGGACGGTAAGGAAATCGATATCGACGACAACTTCTATGACGCAAACGCCAAAATCGCCGGCGCCGACGGTGGCGAAATGACCGCTACTTATGGCGACATTGACGCGCCGCCGCTCCACCCAGATTGCCGCTGCTATATTAGGCCCGAACTTATTTCTAACCCATAGGATTATGCGACGCGTACCGTATTCAATTGCAGTCTTTGTCACCCTCCTCGCTATAGCGGCAGCTTGCTTCTTCGTCGCGCATCAGGCGCATGCGCTGACCGTCACACAGATTTTTAATGGTGGTACGGGCACCTCGACGGCTCCCAGCTATGGATCACTGCTTGTTGGTGGCAAGAACGGCGAATACGAATACGTCTCAACGAGCAGCCTCGCGGCGGAATCGGGTGTCGCGTCGGTCTTCGGCCGCACGGGAATAATTACGGCGCAAAGCGGCGACTACACCACCTCGCAGGTACCGGAAGGGACAAACCTCTATTACACTTCGGCGCGTTCGCTCGCCGACTTTATCGCCAATCTTGCCGCGACCACCAGCGTCGCCAGCATCACCACGCTCGCGCACCTATCCCTGCCGTATACCCAGCTCACCGGCACGCCAACCATCCCGACATTGCTGTCGCAGCTCACCAACGACGTTGGCTTCGTAACCAGCTCGTTCTCGACGACCTCGGCCAACTACTGGATCACGCAGGAGACGACTTCAAATCTAGCTGAGGGAACGAACCTCTATTTCACCAATGCGCGCGCGGACGCGCGGTTTGTCGCCGACTTGGCCGCCACGACCTCGGTCAAATCCATCACCACGTTGCCCAGCCTTTCCTTGCCCTACTCGCAGCTCACCGGCACACCCACGGTGCCGAGCTTCCCGCTTACCGTGGCAAACGGCGGCACGGGCTCAACGACGCTCACCGGCATCCTCAAGGGCGCGGGCACCAGCGGCGTTGTGACGGCGGTGGGCGACACCGACTATCAAAAACCCATTACGCTCACCACGAGCGGCACGAGCGGGGCGGCAACGTTCTCGGGCGACACGCTCAACATCCCCCAGTATGCCGGCACCACCTACGGCGCCGCGTGGCCTATCACGCTCACTGGCTCGACGTTTGGCTTCAATGGGCTTTCGACCTCGACGAACCTGACCCAGGGCCAGCTGCCGTATGTCACCGGACCAAACACCTTTGGCCAGGTGGCCACGGGATCGGTCGCGGCGGGAACAGGCATCAGCGTCACCGCGGGCCAGAGCATCGTTGGCTCGGGCCTCACCATAACCAACACCGGTGTTACGTCGCTTAGCGGCGCGGGCGGCACGAGCGTGTCTGCTTCTTCGGGCGCGGTGACGATAAGCAGCTTCTCCTATCCGTTCGCTTCGAACGCCACCACGACCGCGCTGTCGCTCGGCGGATTGACACTCTCGAATATCACCGGCTCAACGCAATGCCTGCACGCCAACAGCTCGGGCGTCATTTCGGGGACGGGAAGCGACTGCGGAACCGGCACGGGAGGCGTGACGGGCGTGTCGACCACGTACCCACTGCAAACAACCGGCTCGACCGGCGCCATTACCCTCTCGACTGCGTTTGGCACGACCTCCAACAACGGCGTTGGCAATGATGTGTTTTTGTACAACAGCCACAGCGGCGTTTTGCAGGGCGCTGCCAGCTCATCGCTCGACCTGCCTAACGCGGCCCTTCAACATTCAAGCGTGACGATAAATGGCGTGAGCGTCTCGCTCGGCTCATCCGGGACCGTCGCCTCGACAACGCTGCTAGGCGATGCCAACACGTTCTCGGGCAATGACACGTTCAACAACACCATCACGGGCAGCATTACTGGCAACGCTGGCACCGTGACGAACGGCGTCTACACCACGACCTTCAACACGCTATTTGATAACCGGCTCTCGGCATCTTCGTCGATAAGTGGAATTACCACCTTGCCAAGTTTGTCGTTGCCTTATTCGCAGCTCACCGGCACGCCAGGCCTCTTTAGCTATCCATTCCCGAGCAACGCTACCTCGACCAAACTGGATTTTAGCGGGGGCTTGCAGATTGGCACCCTCGCCGGATTTGTCGGCGCGAACAACGGCACGCTGTATCAAATCGCATCCTCATCTGCTGACCTCCCCAACACGGCGCTGCAAAACTCTAGCGTCACCGTCAACGGCGTTTCTATCGCGCTTGGCGCATCAGGGACCGTGGCATCGACGACCCTCTTGGGCGACGCCAATACATTCAGCGGCGTGGACAGCTTCACGAACGCTTCGAGCAACTTTGGCGGCACGTGGCAGACCTTTAGCCCGTCTCACTTCCAAGTAGCAGGGTCATACCTCACATCGGCAATAACTGCCCTTGGCCCCACGGGCCAAACTCAGGCGGGCGCCACGCAGACGCTCGCCACATCATCGGCCGCTACCGACAGCGGCTTGAGTGTAGGCATCACTATCGTGGGCTCAGGGAATACGCAAACCTTCACCCCCACCTTCACCGGCTCGATTAGCGGGCTCACGACGAGCAATTTCGCATCGGCGAACATCTCTCAATGGACAAATAATGCAGGCTACCTAACCTCGCTCGCAGGCGCGGCATCTTCAACGCTCTTGGGAGATACCAATACCTTTAGTGGGCTGGATAAGTTCTCAAACGCCTCCTCTACGCTCGCCACTATATCGAATACGCTTTGGCTCACAGGCATCACTGGTTCGACCCAATGTTTGCATGTGGATGCTAACGGCAAGGTCTCGGGAACGGGTTCAGATTGCGGGACTGGTTCAGGCGGCGTTACGGGGATTGCAACGACCTACCCGCTCCAGACGACCGGCTCGACCGGTTCTATTACCCTTTCAACCGCATTCGGAACAACAAGCAACAACGGCGTAGGCAATAACGTCTTTCTCTACAACTCAAACAGCGGCGTGATGGAAGGCGCAGCAAGCTCCTCGCTCGACTTGCCCAACGCAGCGCTGCAGAACTCATCGTTCACCGTTAACGGCCAACTCTTTAACCTAGGCGACACGCACACCATCACGGCGGCCTCTTCGACGCTCCTCGGCGACTTTGACACCTTCACCCATACCATCACCGGCAGCATCAGCGGTAACGCGGGAACGGCTACGGCGTTAGCCGCTAATGGCACGAACTGCTCGGCAGGAAGCTATGCGCTTGGCGTAGACGCATCAGGAAACGCCGAAGGCTGCACCGTCGCTAACCTCGGCACCGTAACCGCTGTTACCGGAACATGGCCTATCGTCTCATCGGGTGGCACCACGCCCGCAATTTCCTACGCAGGTTTTGGCACAACGACCGATAGTGGCATCGGACACAATCTCATCCTCTACACCAACAACTCCGGTGTCGTTATTGGAGCCTCGACCTCAACACTCAACATTGGCGGCAACGCGGGGACGGCCACCGCGCTGCAAACCGGCCGCACTATCTCAATTACGGGCGACCTTGCATACACAAGCCCAAGCTTTGATGGCTCTGGCAACGTCACCGCCGCTGGCACATTGGCCACGGTGAACAGCAACGTCGGCTCGTTTACGAACGCCAACATCACCGTCAACGCCAAGGGCCTCATCACCGCTGCATCGAACGGCAGCGCAGGTGGTGCCGCATACCCATTCACCCCATCGACCTTTGGCGTCGCAGTTTCAGCTACCTCAACGCCGATACTCGACTACCCGGGCCTCATCGCTGCCACTTCGACCATTGGCACACTCAACGCGACCTCATCGCTCACGGTGGGCACACTCTCGGGCTTCATTGGCGGAAACAACGGCGTACTCTACCCGTTCGCTACCTCGACTATCAAAACCTCACAGCTCACGAACGACGCGGGCTTCATCACCGGCAACCAAACCATCACGCTCTCGGGCGTCGTGACTGGCTCAGGTTCAACGGCGATCACTACTGCCTTTGGCTCACAGAGCGCAGGCGTGCTTGGCTCGCCCGCAACGGGCAACACGAGCGTGCAGGCGACTTCGACGCTCTACGGCGCGGTGCAGAACGGCAAAGTGCTCGCGGGTCTCAATGGCTTGCTGCAATACGTCGCGACAACGACGGATAGCTGCTCTTCGGGCGTCACTTGCTCATACGCGGCGGGCGCAAACGCGTTCTCGATAGGCAGCAATGCCATCACCAATGGTATGCTCGCTAACTCGACAATCAGCGGCATCGCCCTCGGCTCGAATCTCAACAGCCTCTCGACCAACAGCACGCTCTCAGGCACCAGCTATAACGGCAGCGCTTCGGTATCGAACTGGGGCCTAAATCTCAGCAATGCGAATTCGTGGACCGCGCTTCAGACCTTCAGCGCGGCCTCCACTACCAACCTCACCGTCGCGAACGGCTTGCAAATTCCCAACAGCTCGAACCCA
>Ga0265339_10001596_pt1 | contig 16773 bp, 15 predicted proteins | sample 4CB219metaG_FD_202085 | JGI IMG/M metagenome (GOLD analysis project Ga0265339, IMG submission 202085) | Rhizosphere microbial communities from Carex aquatilis grown in University of Washington, Seatle, WA, United States - 4-CB2-19 metaG | ecosystem: Host-associated > Plants > Roots >... | reverse complement strand
CGCGTCATGCGCGGCGCACGTATGAGGTCAAGCGAGCGGCGTTTCCCGGTTACATGTTTGTCGCGCTCGACGCGAAGTGGCGCCGTTGGCGCTCAATCAACGGCACTTTCGGCGTCACGCGCTTGATAACGGGCGGCGACGGCGCGCCGGCGCCGGTGCCGCGCGGCGTTGTCGAGGCGCTGTTCCCTTATCTCGATGAGTCGGGAGCCTGCCGCTTCGACCGCGATCTCGTCGTCGGCCAGACTGTTCGAGTCCTCACCGGGCCGCTGGCGGATGTGATCGGACGATTGGTCAGGCTCGACGCGCACGGCCGCGTGCAGGTGCTTTTGCAAATTCTCGGCGGGCAAGTCTACGCCACGCTGGAACGAGCGGCTCTCGAGGCCGCCTAAGTCGGACCGCCTGCGGGCGATCCAAGGATGCCAGTCGGAAGGTGAAACGCAGTTTCACCCCAACTGCGGTAGCGTGGTCGGATAGCGACGGTCTTGGAAAAGAGCGGAAGGATCTGCGAGCCCGTCGACTTCGCAGCGACGGTTGCGGGCGCTCCGGCGCGCCGCGCGCTCAGGGCGGGCGCTGCCTCGATCTCGGACGAGAGAGTCGAATCCGCGCTCCTCTTTGGGCTGATCGCCGGGCTCGCCTGGGCGCCGTTTTGGCTAGGCGGCAACCGGGTTCCGGCTTGGGGGGTCAACGCCATTCTGTTTCCCGCCCTGGCTCTAGCTTACGAACTTTCGCTGTTCGTCCGTGGGCGGTCTCACCCTTTCGCAGCGCGACGGATCATCGCTTCAATCGTCCTGTTCCTGTTCGTTGTGCTGTGGGCTTTCGCCCAGACCTCGCCTCTCGCCTCGATGGCCTTCGCTCACCCGATCTGGGGCATAACGTCGGACGCCTTGGGGACAGGACTGCCGGCGACGATCAGTGTCGATCCGCCGACGACCTTGAGGGCGCTAATGCGGCTGTTGACCGACGCCAGCGTGCTGTGGCTCGCCATTCAGCTCTCGCGCGATTTGTCACGAGCGCTTCTCCTCCTCCAGGCCATCGCGGCGATTGTCACCGCCTACGCCGCCTACGGGCTCATTCTCGCCATCGTCGATGGCGCGGCAATTCCGTTCTTCGACGCGCCCGCTGGCGGTCCGGTTCGCGCGACTTTCGTCAACCGCAATTCGTTCGCGACCTACGCCGGCCTTGGGTTGATCGTTGTCGTCGCGCTGACCTTGCGACTCTATCGCCGCGCGATCCCCGACGCGATCGGCGTTGTGTCTTTCCGGTTGAGCGCCTTCATCGCCGCGACAGGGGGAAGGGGCAGCGTTCTGATCGGCGCGGGATTGCTGATCCTGGTCGCGCTGCTTGGCACGTTGTCGCGCGGCGGCATTCTCTCGACGGCGGTCGCTCTGTTCGCGGTGCTGACCCTGACGGCGACGCGTCAAAGTCAGAAGCGCGGCGAACGGATCGAAGCGATCGTCCTCGTCGCCGTTGTTGTCGCGATCGCCTTCGTCTTTTTCGGCGATCGCTTCGTCGGTCGAATCGCTCAATCCGGCCTCGACGATTCGAGCCGCGCCGCAGTTTACCTGATTACGCTGCGCGCGATCATTGACGCGCCGCTACTTGGCTTTGGCTATGGAACCTTCGCCGACGTCTTTCCGATGTACCGCGACCAATCGATCCCGCCATTCGAGACGTGGGAGCTCGCGCACAACACCTACCTCGAGGTTTGGCTGGGCCTGGGGTTGTTGTTCGGTACGGCGCTGATGGCGGCGATTGGCCTGTTGGCGCTCAAGTGCGTCGCCGGCGCGGTTACGCGTCAGCGCGCGGCAATCGCGCCGATCGTCGCCACCGCCGCTACGCTGCTCATCGGCGCTCACGCGTTGGTCGACTTCAGTCTGCAAATGGAGGGCGTGGCCCTGACCTTTATGGCGATACTGGGCGCCGGCGTCGCGCAGTCGGAGAGTTCGCGTCATGCGATCGCCGACTGACAGGGTGGTCAAGGTCGGCGCGGACGCGGAGCGGGTGGGCTGATGCTGAATAGAGTCAATCCGCCGCGAGCCGCCGATCTCGACTACGTGTCTGCAGACAGTCACGACACGGGCGGCTTCGATCCACGCGAGGCGATCAGCTTCGTCTGGCGGCAGTGGAGGTTCATTTCGGGCGTGACCGCGCTCGCGCTCCTGATCAGTGCGCTCTATATTGCGCGTCAGACGCCGCTCTACACCGCCAGCGCCCAATTGCTGCTCGATCCGCAGCGGGAAAAGATCACCGGGCAGGATCCGATCCTCACCGACGTGGCGCTCGACTTGCCGGCCATCGAAAGCCAGATAGCCGTCATCCGTTCGACATCGCTGCTCAGGCGTGTCGTCGTCAAAGAGCGATTGCTCAACGATCCCGAATTCGGCGCCGGGCCGGCGGTCCCCGGAGGCGGTCTGCTGGCGTCGATTCGCGAGTTCTTCTCCCATTCGTCGCCGCCGCCGACCCTGCGATCAAACGACGCAAACGTGGCCGACAATGCAACCGAGATCGCGCCGGACGTCATGCAGACGATCCAGAATCTGGTCGGGTCCGTCGGCGTCACGCGCGCGGGTCAGGCGCTGGTGCTCAATGTCGCCATCACGTCGGCCGATCCGTCGAAAGCGGCCCGCCTCGCCAACGCCGTCGCCGACGCCTACGTGGTCGACAAGCTCGAGGCGCGATTTGAAGCCGCCAAACGCGCCTCCGCCTGGCTCAGCGACCGATTGGTCGAGCTGGGGAAGCAATTGCGCGATTCTGAAGAGGCAGTGGCCCGTTTCCGCGCTGACAACAACCTCGTCGCGGCCGGGGGCGGGTCGAACACCTCGCTCAATCAGGAACAACTCGGCCAGCTCAACGGTCGCTTGGTCGCGGCGCGCGCCGAGACGGCGGAAAGGAAGACGCGACTCGATCTTCTCGAGAAAGTGCGAGCCGCCGGGGGCATCATCGCCGATCTGCCTGACATCGCCAATGTCGGCGCTATTCCCGACTTGCGCAGGCAAGAGAACGACCTCAAACGCCAGGAGGCCGATCTACTCGCTCGCTATTCCGACCGCCATCCGGCGGTCGTCAATCTGCGCGCGCAGTTGGCGGACATTCAACGCGCGATCGCCGCGGAGGCCGCACGTCTCGCCGCCGACGTCAAGCATGACTACGACCTCGCTTCGGCCCGCCAGCTGGCCGTCGAGAAGACTTTGCGCGACGTCACGGGGCAGACGGACCTTGACGCCGCCAAGACGATCACCTTGCGCGAACTCGAGCGCAACGCCGCCGTCAACAGGACCTTGTTCGAAGAGTTCCTACAGCGCGCGAAAGTCACCGAAGAACAGTCCACCTTCGAAGCGCGCGACGCGCGCATCATTACTCCGGCGCAGGCGCCGACCGGCGCCAGCTCGCCCAAGACGACGCAGATCACATTGGTGTCGTTGGCGCTGGGGCTCATTGTCGGGGCCGGGGGCGCCCACCTGATCGAACTGCTGAACGCCGGTTTCACCACCCCACGCCAGGTCGAGGAGACACTGGAGTTGCCGCTGCTTGCCTCCGTCTCCAGGATGGAAACGCGAGACCTCACCGCCGAAGGCGTGGTGATGACCATGCCGGAATACCCAACGGTCAAGCCACTATCGCGGTTCTCAGAAGCGTTTCGCTCGCTGCGCAGTGCAGTGCAGATGAGCGATGTCGACAATCCGCCGAAAGTGGTGGCGGTCACCTCGACCATTCCCCGCGAGGGTAAGTCAACGATCGCCATGACCATGGCGGCCTCGGCCGCGCAGTCGGGGCTGAAAGCGCTGCTGATCGACGCCGACCTGCGTCATCCTTCGGCCTCGCGCTACTTCGAGTGCGAGAAGAGCCCGGGGCTCGTCGACTATCTGGTCAACGACGCCGATCTTGAGCAGATTCTGATCTGGAACGACAAGCTGCGCCACTGGTTCTTACCCTCGGGTAGTAAGACCCAGAATCCGCCCGATCTTCTCGCCTCCGACCGGTTCAAGGCGCTCATCGCGTCTTTGCGGGAGCGCTTCGATCTCGTGGTCATTGACACACCGCCGCTCGGGCCGGTGGTCGACCCGCTCATCATTTCACAGATTGCCGACAAGACGGTCTATGTCGTCCGTTGGGCGTCGACGGCGCGCGAAATGATCGCCCAGTCCATTGAGCGACTCGCTGGTCGCAGGAAAGTCGCAGGCGTCGTCTTCAACTGCGTCATCGACGCGGAGGCGCGAAAATACGGACGTTACGCCTCTTCGTACTATTACGGCGGGCGTTACTACAAGAAGTACTACAACGAATGATGCGGGTGCGCGAAATGCGCTTCTGGACCGCGCTCGTCGTCGTCGGTCTTTCAGCCGTCGCGATGGCGCAGGGCTGGACCGCGCTGCGCTTTGGCCTCGCCGAGGCGCTGGCCGACGCGACCTCGGCCGAGTCGCGGCCTCAGTCGTTTGCCGGCGACGATCTTGTTGGCGACCTCGCTGAACGCGATCTGCTGCGCTTTGCGCCGCCGCGATCGCCGCAAGCGAGGATCGACGCCGTCGGCGCGCTGTTGGGACGTGCGCCGCTCAACGGCGGCGCTTGGCTCGATCTGGCGATTGGGCGGCGCGCTGCCGGCGCATCGACGGAGAGCGTCGCCGCTGCGTTGGCCTTATCAACGTTGACGGGTCCCAACGAGGCGCGCCTCATGGCTGGACGGGTCGGCTTCGCGTCGCCGTTCTGGTCAGCGTTGCCACCGGGCGCGCGCCGAGCGTTGATCGCCGATCTCGTCGGAGGCTGGGGGGCGTTTGGCGGCGACGAACGCGCTCGGCTCGCGGCGATGTTGGTCAATGCGCCCGATCGCTCGGGTGAAGAGGTTCGCGCCGCACTGCTGTTGAATGGCGTGGTCGGGGCGGCGATCGCCGCACAGCTGATGCCGCCGACGCCAAGAGCGGCGCCCAACGTCGGCGCGCCGACCGCCAACTAGGCGGCATATGAGCGGCTTACGCGCGGCAGATTGCACTGTCGCGACATGCATTCGAGCGGATCGCGGCCGTCGATCGGCGACAGTTGCCTCCTTGCTTCACGTGTCGGAGCGGCATGACGACTTCGGCGAGCGTGGCGACAGCCAGGACTATTGCAGCGTGATGCATTGCGAAGCGGAGAGAGGGAGACCATGTCTAGCGATCAGAAGAGCGTGCTGGTTTGCGGCGCAGGCGGCTTCATCGGTCATCATCTCGTCAACCGTCTCACCAGCGAAGGCGCCTGGATTCGTGGCGTCGATCTCAAGTTTCCGCGCTTCAGTGACACCGCCGCTAACGATTTCGCCATCGGCGATCTGCGCGATCAGGCCGTCGTTCACTCCGTGTTCGATCGCCAGTTCGACGAGGTCTATCAGCTTGCCGCCGACATGGGCGGCGCGGGATACATCTTCACCGGCGAGAACGACGCCGACGTCATGCACAATTCGGGGACCATCAACCTCAATGTGCTCGAGGCGGCGCGCAAGCGAAACGCCAAGCGAATCTTCTATTCGTCGTCGGCCTGCATCTATCCAGCCTACAATCAAGAAGACCCCGACAATCCCAATTGCGCCGAGGACTCCGCCTATCCGGCCGCTCCAGACAGCGAGTACGGATGGGAGAAGCTGTTCAGCGAGCGGCTCTATCTCGCGTATTCGAGAAACTATGGCACCAAGGTGCGCATTGCGCGCTTCCACAACATCTTCGGACCCGAGGGTTCGTGGAACGACGGGCGCGAGAAGGCGCCGGCGGCGTTGTGCCGGAAGGTCGCGATGGCCGAGGATGGCGACGTCATCGACATCTGGGGCGGCGGCGACCAGACGCGGTCATTCCTTTACATCGACGAGTGCCTCGACGGCGTTTTGCGCCTGACGCGGTCCGATTGGAGCGGGCCAGTCAACATCGGCTCTGACGAGATGATCAGCATCGACGCCTTCGTCGACATGATCGCAGGCGTCGCCGGCAAGCGCATCGGCAAGCGCCATATTTCCGGGCCGACCGGCGTCCGCGGCCGCAACTCCGACAACCGGCTTATCCAGCAGAAGCTCGGCTGGCGTCCGAGCCAGCCGCTAAGGAATGGCGTCGCGCAGACCTACGAATGGGTCTTGAGCCAAGTGACAAGCAACATGCGCTTGGCCGCGTGACATTGCTCAGGCGTGAAAGGGACCCATCAAGATGACCCACCTGTCGCCTCTCGCAGTTCCCCAAGTGATCGACGTGCTCGGAACGAGAATTCACTTGGTCGACAATTGGGCAGTTCTCGCACGAATGGAGCGCTGGATCGTCCATGAGCGCGGTCGGTGCCACTTCATCGTGAACACAGGATTCCATGGACTCCACGTCGCGAACGAGGACCCTGAGTTTAGAGACATCGTGAACTCTTGCGATTTGTTCAGCCCGGACGGAATTGCCGCCGTGTGGCTCGCGCGACTGCTAGGCAAAGAGTTGCGGTGTCGGGCGACATCGGCGGAGCTGATGCGGATGTATTTTGAACGCGCGAACGCCGCCGGTTTTAAGAGCTTCTTTTTGGGAGACACAGAAGAGACCTTGGCTGCGTTGAGATGCGCTTTGGCGACCAAATATCCCGGTCACGTTCTGGCGGGAACGTACTCGCCGCCGTTCCGCGCGCGCAGCGAGGCGGAAGAAGACTCGATAGTTGCGTCAATTAATGGCAGCGGGGCAGACGTGTTGTGGGTGGGTCTTGGGCTGCCAAAGCAGGAGCGCTGGATCTATAGGAATAGACAGAGACTGACGGTTCCTGTGGCTATAGGCGTTGGGGCTTGCTTCGGGTTCTTCTCAGGAAAGGTGAGACGTGCGCCAGAGTGGGTCGGGGAGGCAGGCTTCGAATGGCTATGGCGGCTAGCTGCGGAACCGCGAAAGTTGATGCGGCGCGATTTTATCGACGGTCCGAGGTTCCTCTTTCACATAGCGCACAATTGGCCGACAATTTCGGCTTCAAACAAGTAGCAAGAGGCGCGCAACGTCGCTGGCGGCGCCGCGCGCTGCGAACGGATTCGGGGCTTGATGAACATCTCCGTCGCCATGGCGACGTACAACGGCGAGCGCTTCCTTCAAGAGCAACTCGACAGCCTCGCCGCGCAGACCCTTTTGCCATGCGAGCTGGTGGTCGGGGACGATGGGTCGACGGACGGGACGCTGGAGATCCTCGAACGTTTCGCGAAGCGTGCGCCGTTTCCGGTGCGCGTTCGCCGCAACATCGAGAATCTGGGATACGGGAAGAATTTCATTTCGACGGCAATGCATTGCTCTGGCGATTGGATAGCGTTTTGTGATCAAGATGACCGATGGCTTCCACAGAAGCTAGAGCGGATTGGCGCGATCGCCCAACGACACCATCAAGTCGACTGGATATCGACGAGGGACATAATAGAAGATAAGCGGAGGATAGCCAATATTGCGTTTCGTATGACGCGAGCGTCCAGCTGGCTTCCAAATATGTCACCGGTGAAAATATACGCGGGTCACCGAGTCGCGTTTAGACGATACTATATGGACCTTCCATGGCAGACAGTGGAGAGGTTTAGCGGGCATAGGAAATATGCCCATGACAGCTGGATGAGCGCATTGGGGTGGTTAGTGGGGCGCCAGTATTTCTCGTCAGAGCGGCTAACGATCTTTCGAAGGCATCCCGACGCCGCCACGTTCGACGGGGCTCCGAGTGAGCTGCTACCGCGCTGTCACCTCTCGGGAGAAACAAGTGCAGCCAGAGAGTTTTTCCTCGGTCAGGAGCGATTTTGGCGCGCGATTGGATTTTGGTGCGCTAATGCGGCGCGCGAAGACGAATCCCCAATTGCTGATCGGCTGTCTGTGGCAGACAAGAAGAGTGAAGCAGTGGCGGATTGGTATCAATTGCGAGCTGTAGTGCACGCGCCGACCGCTTCCCGGGTCGAACGAATTTTCGCGTTGCGGACGCTTGTAAAGCATGGAGCGTACAACTGCGCGTTTGGCTGGTTGCCGCTAGTGAAGGATGCAGTTGCGTCTATATCTTGACGCCTGGCCTCGATCGCAGTGGTCGGCGTGCGCGCCTGAATTGGCGGCGCCAGAGGTCGCTCAATCCCGGAATGAGAGGGGCGGCGTGCGCCGCGCGAAATCGTGAAACGTCTATTGAGGATCGTCATCCGCTGCTTGTTGCGGAGTTACCCATGTTACGCAGGCGTGATTCGCGTGGTCAATTCACGGTTCATCAAGTGGCTCACCGTCGAGCCGGAAGTGGTCACCACACAGTTGCGTAGTGGCGAAGCGATTGTTGTCGATATCAGCGACTATTGTGGCCGCGTGATCTACTTCTGGGGCGACTACGATCCGCGGATCACGCGCCTGTGCGCCGGCGCGCTCAAACCGGGCGAGGCCATGCTCGACATCGGCGCGAACTACGGCGAAATCGCGATGCCGCGGCGCGGAAGGTCGGCCCGGGTGGCGCCATCCACGCTTTCGCGCCGAAAGCGAGAATTGCGGGTTATCTGCGGCGTTCCGCCGAACTCAATCACTTCACGCATCTGGCCGTGCACGAAGTCGCCTTAAGCAGTGCGAACGGCGTGGGCGAACTTCGCGGTGACGGAGGCTCCAGTGGCACTGCCTCGTTGCTGACGTCGGTTGAGGCCGCCTCGTCGATGACGCCGGGCGAATTCGGGCGGCGGGAGAGGCCGGAGGGACGTGTTTCCTACGGGAAAGTGACAATCCGCGCGGCAGGTGAATACATGAGGCAAGTGGTGAAAAGCCCCGTTGCGGTAGTGAAAATCGATGTCGAAGGCATGGTGGGCCCAATCCTTGAGAGCATGGAGACGATCTTGCGGGAGGACCGGCCCCGGATGGTTTGTTTCGAGTCGCATATTTCATCAGTCCCGTTCTTTGAACGCGCGCCGGTTCGAGCTTTGGCGCGACTTGGCTATCGTTTCAAGCAGGTGGTTGTAGGCGTAGCGAGATTGAGTTCGGAGCCCGAGCGTGTCGACGTCCCCCCGCCCGGACCCACTCGGAATGGGTATGATTTCGCAGCGGTATGAATAGCCTAATTCTTCCCGACACGTTCATTGCTTGATCGCGAGACTGCAAAATTGGAACGGCTCACGAGTCGAAATTTATGGCATTGGAGGTTGGTGTAGTCGCGCTTTCGCTGATCGTCGCAACAGTCGGACGGGAGATCGAACTCGCTCGATTGCTTCGGTCGTTGTCGTCGCAGGCAGCGATGAACTTCGAAGTCATAATTGTCGATCAAAACAGCGACGACTGCGTGCGGCGCATGCTTCAATGGCAGTTTCCTTTCCCGATCACCTATTTGCAGTCTGAGAGAGGAGCGTCGCGAGCCCGCAATCTGGGCGCCGCCAAAGCGCGCGGCGCGACGCTGGGATTTCCGGATGATGACTGCTGGTATGCGCCTGGAGTAACCGAACACGTCGTTCGCTTGTTCAGCCCGCTGCCGATTGAGCTGTTGACCGGACGGATTTGGGACCCGGAAGCGGGAAGGGAAGTCTATCGTTTCCCTTCGCAACCATTCGAGATTAGGCTTCACAGTGTTCCAAGTTGCGTCAGCGCTGCCGCATTGTTTGTCACGCGCTCGATGTTTCTCTCCCAATGCGGATTCGACGCTCGGCTCGGCCCGGGGGCCGGCACAGTGTGGGGAGCAATGGAAGAACACGATCTTGCGATACGCTGCCTCAAGGCCGGAGCTCGCGGACGATATGATCCGTCGTTGATAATCTATCACCCGTCAGGAGCGCAGAGCATCACACCGAGCAAAGCGCGCGCATACGGAGGAGGCCAGGGGTTCGTCAACGCGAATTATCGGGAGAACAAGCCAGCGCTGCTATGGGGATTGATGCGTTCCATGGTGGGGGCGCTCTGGAATTGCGCCAGACTGCGTCCGTTCGCGGCGGCAATAAATTTCGCAGCATTTTCGGGGCGATTGAACGGGTACCTCAAGGCGCGCCGTGGAACGCTCGAAGATGCTCAGTGAGCTGCTGAGCGGACGTTTGGTCAGGCGCGGATGGGCGCTGGCGGCTCGGTATCGTTGGCATGAGGGGGTGCGCAGGCTGTCATGGGCGATAAACACAAACCAAAGGTATCTGTCATTATTCCGGCGTACAACGCCGATAAAACGATAGTGTTGGCAATTCGCTCTGTCCAAGAGCAGACATTTCAAGATTTCGAAATTGTCGTGGTGGACGATTGTTCTATTGATAATACTGTTGTGAAGGTGTGCGCGTTGTCTGACAACAGAATCAGGGTGCTTCACGCGCAGCGCAATAGCGGACCCGCTGCGGCGCGGAATCTGGCGATTGACAATGCGGAAGGGGAATGGCTTTCATTTCTTGATGCAGATGACCAGTATAGCCCGGATCATTTGCAACGATTGATCGATTTCTCACGGTATGATGGCGTGAACTTTATCGTTCCCAACAAAGTGAGTGCAATTCCCGACTCGCAGGGCAGGCTCCGACCAGTTAAGGGAGGAGGCCCCCAGATTGAGGCGACGAAGATTGGCGCCAGTGATTTCGATATTGGGCTACAGCGAGAGTATGCATCGGTTAGTAGGGATTACGTGCGGCAACATGGGATCGCGTTTAATGAGAGTGGAAGTGGCGGGGATTGGATGTTCGTTATGGCGTCCCTTTTGCTCAGTGGCGCGTGCGGGTATTGGTTGAGTGAGCCGACCTATCTTTATAGGGTAACGGGGCGTCACTTCAGCAGTTCACTGAAAGCGATCAGACATCAACATTTGGTTTTGACCGCGCTGACAGAAGATGATCGGTTGCCGAACGACGTTCGGATGAAACTCGCGCGAAGTCGCTCGGCCGTCCGGCGGAGATTGCCAGTTGCGGCGTTGCGAGAGCGTCGTTGGAGCGAACTTTCGCGCATTGCGTCCGAATCGCCTGCGGACCTTGTGTTTCTTCCGGGGCCTGTTGTGCGGTTCGCGTTTCGGAAGCTCTTCCGAACGATTAGCGTCAGGCAAAAGTGATTGAGCGATAATCGAGCGTTCGGCCGAACGTTTCAGTTTGGAGCGATATGGTCGCCGGCTCAAACGTCGCCACACGCCGCTAACAACGGTAGAGAGCGCACGCTTTTCCTGGCGTTCTTCGCAGTCGACCCGCCGACCGGCGGTGCGTCTCAAGTGTCCCACCAACTTGCGCGTCATTGGCCAGGCGAACGCATGCTGGTGCAGATCGGGGAGCGCGTCGGCGCCAGCGAAGTTGAGCCGGGCCTAACGATAGCGGCACTCAGTTTTCGAGGTAAAGGCGAGCGCTGGTCGAAGCTCCTCTCCGTTCCGCGCTGGCGTCGTGCGATGTGCGCAATTGCGACGGAGTTCGCGCCGGACACGATAATCCTCGAGGGTGCCTCATGGTGCGCCTACCACTGGTGGCTTATCGGTCGATTGCGTCGCGCGGCGCCGGTGGCGCGGATCGTTTATCACGCGCATAACGTCGAATATGATTTGCGGCGCCAGAAACACGGTCGACTGGTCGCGTGGTTGACCCGCTACGCCGAAAGAGCGGTTCTCAGGCAGGTCGACGCGGCGACCGCAGTGTCGGAGGTCGACGCCGATCGCTTTTGCGCCCTCTACGGCAGAAGGCCGCTGCTGCTTCCGAACGGCGTCGACCTCGCGTGGTTGCGCGATGCATCCGAGAAGGCTGTCGAGGCCGTGCGCTGCAGATACGCTCTGCCCCCAGCGACAGTGCTGTTCATGGGCGGATACGCTTATCTTCCAAATGGTGAAGCGATCGACTTTCTGGTGCGGGAGGTATTTCCTGAACTCGTGGGGCGCGCGCCGTCGGCCAAGTTGCTTGTGCTCGGCGGAGAAGTTCCGTACTCCGCGCCATGGCTCGTCGCGCCCGGCGTCGTCCCGACCGCGGAACTCCCCGCCTTCATTCACGCCGCCGCGGTGTCTGTCGCCCCCATTTTCTCCGGGTCTGGCACGCGACTGAAAGTCATCGAATCTCTGGCTGCTGGCGTTCCTGTCATCGCGACAGGGAAAGGCGTCGAAGGTCTGCTCCTTCAGCCGGGCAAGGACTTCGTGCGAGCGGAAACGGCGAGCGAATTCATCGACGCGCTCTCCGCCAGGCTTGTCGAAGGGGAGGTGGCAAGCACAGCTCAAAGCGGCGACGCTCTAACCCGCTTTTCGTGGCCTATAGTTATCGCGCAAATACGTGCGAACTTACGCACGTTGCGGCTGTCGGGCGAATTTAATGCAAATGCGCCCGTCTGAATTATCGCGGTTCTTATCAAGAATATTGTCTGCCGTCGCCTTCGCGAAGCTTGACGTTCGAGCAGCCGGTGCCTCCGACGTTGCTGATGCTGCTTTCCAGGTGTCGGGCGAGTTGTCTCATCTGAATGAGATCAGGCCGCTTGACCATCACAAGCGCGATGGCGAACTGATACGGGTGCCTGCCGCAACGTTGACTCGGATCTTGGATGAGGCCGGTGCGCCGACGCATATCGATTTCATGTCAATCGACACCGAAGGTGCCGAACTTGAGGTACTGAAGGGCCCGAACTTGCAACGCTATTGCATCGATTTCATCTGCGTCGAACACAATTTCGTCGTCGAGAAGCGCACCGCAATTCGAAGAGTTCTTGATCATGCTGGTTATCGATGTGTCTCAAACGCTGCATCGCTTTCGGACGACTGGTTCGTGAGCGGCACCTAAGCGGTCTTCGCGCTAATGCTCAACGTCCTCCTCTCCGCCTACGCCTGCAACCCAAAGCGCGGGTCAGAAGAGGCGGTCGGTTGGAATTGGGTTCAGACGATCGCGCGCAGCCACCGGGCCACGGTACTCACCGCCGCTTTTCACGAGCAGGACATTCGCGAGGTCTGCGACCCGTCCGCCAACCCGCGTTTCGTCTTCGTCCCGCATCGACCATGGCACTACGCGCCGACGGCGGGTTGGCGCAGAATTGAGAACTCGATCGCCAAGCCGATCATGAACCTCGCTTACGCTTCCTGGCAGCGGCAGGTGTTCACCGTCGCGCAGGCGCTGGTCGCGCGCGAGCGCTTCGATGTCGTGCACCAGCTGACCTATGTCGGCTTCCGTTTTCCCGGTCATCTCTACAAGCTCGGCCTGCCGTTCGTCTGGGGGCCGGTCGGCGGACTGGAGAACGTGCCGTGGCGCTTGCTTCCATCCATGGGAACAAGGGGGTTGGTCGAATATGCCGGACGCAACGTGATCAACTCGGCGCAGCGACGATTTCTGCGCTCGCCGCGCCGCGCCGCTATTGCCGCAGGCCCCGGTCTGATCGCCGCCACCGACCGCATCGCTGAGGCGCTTCTGGAGCTTTACGGCACGCCAGCGACCGTGATCACCGAGGTCGTAGCGCCGCTGGAGCTCAGCCCGCAATCGCCGTCTGCCCGGGCGGTTGGCGAGCCGTTGCGTTTGGTGTGGAGCGGTCTGCATCTGCCGCGCAAGGCCTTGCCGTTTCTGCTGCAGGCGCTGATGCGGATGCCGGCGCAGGCGCCGGTGAAACTGCACATTCTCGGGGATGGGCCGATGCGCGGAGAGTGGCAGGCATTGGCGGCGCGCATGGGCGTTGGGCGCCGTTGCATTTGGCACGGACAATCGGCTCGAAGCGAGGCGCTGCAGCTCATGTCTGGCGGCCACGCGCTGGTTCTCACGAGCCTCATGGATCTCACGAGCACGGTCCTGCTCGAAGCCTTGGCGCTTGGGCTGCCTGTCCTATGTCCGGATCACTGCGGCTTTTCCGGCGTGGTGACCGAGACATGCGGGATCAAGCTGCCGGCGCCTTCGGCGGCGGCATTTGTAGGCGGGTTGACTGAGGCGCTTATACGTTTGTGTTCCGACGAAGCCCTGCGTTTTCGCCTCGGCCAAGGGGCGCTGGCGCGCGCGCGCGAATATAGTGCAGCCAGCCTCGTGACTCGCCTTAATGCCGTCTACGCCGCCGTATTGACCGCGCCGACGCGCGCGGACGCGCCACAATGAGTATCGCGGTTCAAGCGTCGATCCCGGCGCTTCGATTGAGTCGCTTCGACCCGACGACGAGCGCGTACGGCTTGTCGAGTTGGTTCGCGCCCGCGCTCGTTCTTTGGGCGCTTGAGTGGGCGTCGATCAATTCGGGGCCGTGGGATTACGCTCATTTCGGGAGCTCACCCTCGGGCTCCATGAACGCGCTGCGCGCATGTCTGCCGCCGCTAGTGTTGACGGTGGCCTTGCTGGCGCTGGTCGGAGCGCGCCGACGGCGATTGAGCTGGGTTGAGCGCGGATTCTGGGCTTATGGCCTTACGATGCTGCTGTCCGGCATCTTGTGCGAGGCGACTCTTGCCCATTTCTATTACGGCGTCGGCTTTCTTGGCGTGGTGGCGACGGCAGAGTTGGGTCTGCGTGGACGAGACGCGTGGGGTTTCGCTGTCCGGCTCAATTGGGCGTCCTGGATCATTACAACGCTGGCGCTGGCGGCGCTGCTGTTTTTTGCCCGCGACGCGCTCTACGCGCCGGATTCGGATTCTGCTTATGGCGTCTTGAACCGCTACCAGGACCAGTATGGCTTGGGCATGTCTCGCTCGACCGGTTTGTCGCGGATGGCCGTCATCCCAGCGATCATCTCATTGAGCTTCGTGCTGTCGGGCGACATTCGCCAGCGCCTCGCGGCGGGATGCGTCTTTCTGGCCGCTTGCTACGTCATTTGGATCATGCAGTCGCGCGGCGCCTTCTTTTCCTTCTCGGGGGCGCTATTCTTCATGGCGGCTTTCGGCAATCGCCGCAGGCGCGCGCCGTTCATCCTCTACGCCATCGCGATTGCCGTCTGCGTCATTCCGCTCGTCGCTCCGCCCGGCGCAATCGAAGCGATGTGGTCGCACGTCACACGCAGCGAAGGGACTGAAGCCTTCGCCAGGGCGAGCGGGCGATACGATATTTACAGCTTTCTGTGGGAGCAGTGGCTGCAATCGCCGATATTAGGCTATGGCCCGGAAGGTGATCGTATATTCGGCTGCAACGCGCAGAACGCCTGGCTTTATGCGCTGATGTGCGGCGGAGTCGTCGGGATGGTGTTTTTCTCCGCTGCAATGCTCGCCGCTTGGCGGGCGCTGATCGTGATAGCCGCGCGCGCCAGCCGATTGCCGAGCTTCGAACGCCGGATGTTCCAGATCACGGGCACGCTGCTAGTCTTTTGCACTTTGCGCAGCATTCCGGAGAACAATGCGGCCGTCTTCAGTATTGATCAGCTTCTCCAGTACCCCGCCATGATCTATCTGAGCCTTCTTGCCGCACGACTGAAGGAATTGCAAACCTACAACCGTGCCCCGGGCCGTTAAATCTGCTGCGAGCAGGCGGCGCTAAGGGGATTGAACGAAACCGCTGCTAGAATGGCTGATCGACGGGGGCTGTGCACAGCACGACGACCGGGAGGTTGGCAAGAAGCGGCCATGGGCAACATCTCGCCGATCTGATTCTGCCGATTGAGAGCCTGCGCCGCGAACTTGAAGGCGCGACGCGGCAATACGAAACGAGTCACACGAGCGCAATGCATATCGTCTTGCTTGGGGCGGCCGGAACCGGCACTGCGTTTGCTGCAGCATGTTCGCTTCGCCGTCACTGGAGCCGCGCTGTGAACATCATCGCAATGGACACAAATCCTCTCCATCTCGTTACGGCGAGCCTTCTGAGCGATCACTTCGAACAGGTTCCGGGCTCGGCATCGCCGGAGTTTTCTGGCGCCCTTGAGAAGATAATCCATCGTTACAACGTCGACACCTACTTGCCGCTTATGCCCCCCGAAATTGAATTGTCCGCAAGTCTTCGGGATCGTGACGTTCTTCCAAGGGGCTTGGGATTGCTTGCGCCGTCAGGGAGGGGTGGCGCGCTTTGTGGTGACAAGTGGTCGCTGTTTGAGGCGCTGCGCGCGCGGGAAATTCCTGTTCCGATGACGACACTCGCCTCACGGCCATTTCCAAGCGACTGGTACTTGCTCAAGCCAAGATCAGGATTCGGCAGTCGCGGCGTTGCGAGGGTGGCCGCAAGAGACTTGGAGGCGGCTACGGCTGGCATTCCAGAAAACTGGATCGTTCAGGAACCCTGCGAGAGCCCCGAAATTACCGTGGATGCGTTCTGTTGTGCAGCGAGCGGCATAAGGCGGTCAATTTGCCGGGAGAGGATCGAAGTGAAATCCGGCGTCGCAACGAAATGCCGGCTCTTTGAGGATGTGCGCCTTCATGAATATGCTTCCACCATTGCGGCATTACTTGATTTCGAGGGAAGCTTCTGCTTCCAGGTTATGCGTTCTCGAACCGAGTGGGTTGTGACTGACGTCAATCCGAGACCTGGCGCCGGGTCGGCGATGTGCAATGTAACTGGCAACGACTTCTTTGCTGCTTCATTCGCTCGAGTGTGGGGGCAGAATGTGGAACCGTTCTTCACGCCACTTAATGAAGATGTGTATGTGACACGACAATATGCTGAATATGTGATGGGTCGCGCGACGTGAAGCTGGCGCTAGACCTGGACGGGACGCTGATCACTTGTGAGCCGCGCCAATCAACAGTGCTTGCGGCCGCGCTCGCAGCGCGCAGGCTAACGGCTAATATCGTCCATGTCTGGGAATTCAAGCGGGCAGGCGCCTCCACAGAAGAAGGACTGGTGGCCGCAGGACTGTCGCATGCAAATGCTCGAGAGGTCGCAAACGACTGGAGAAGAATGATTGAGGAATCCGAGTGGTTGGCGCTTGATCGAGTCATTCCGGGCGTTCGCCACACACTTGAGAACATGCGCGGAATGTCCATGAAGTTGACCTTGCTGACAGCGCGCGGTCGGCAAGAGTGGCTACCGCA
>Ga0265339_10001593_pt1 | contig 16810 bp, 10 predicted proteins | sample 4CB219metaG_FD_202085 | JGI IMG/M metagenome (GOLD analysis project Ga0265339, IMG submission 202085) | Rhizosphere microbial communities from Carex aquatilis grown in University of Washington, Seatle, WA, United States - 4-CB2-19 metaG | ecosystem: Host-associated > Plants > Roots >... | reverse complement strand
GACGCTATAAGTCATCGACACCTGTGGCGAATGCACCTATCCGTCTGGCCTCTGGCGCGTGCAGATCACGCCGGATCACGTCGTCGATCTGGGCCACAGACTGGACAACCCGGAGATCGGCATTGTCGATCGATTGCTCAGCGGAGTGCGCGATGGGACCGACGTCGGCAACCTCGCTAGGCCAGCAATCGTCGACGCGACACGCCAACTGTTCGGCATGGGTGAGCAGTGCTTCGGCATGACCGACGCGTACGGGGTCAAGCGGCACAGCGGTTGGGCACGGGTCACCCTGGCGATGGATTCCTGTTGCGGCACCAACATGGAGTTCGACCTGCGGCGGCGCGGCGGCCATGCCGTGATCACGCACTTCGCGTGTCACTGACGCGCCCCCACCCCGCGCCGCTTGCTCATACCGCACACGGGGCACGCGTCCGCATGAGCTAGGGGTTATCCGCACTCGCTGTCGGGTAATCCCCAATGGAGAAGTGCGCTTCGCGGCTGATAGCCACCGTGCTGGCGGTTCGTCGTGCGCTGCACGACGTCTGCGAGCTCGTGGCTTGGCGATGTTTTCATGCGGGGCGCCGGCCGGCAGCAACACCGACGGGGAGGGGAAATGAAGGTCGAACGTGCGCGCTCATTGCGTCTCGGGGTCGCAACCATCGCATTCGTGCTGGGTGGAGCGATCGCCTGCGGTGTCACCGCCAACACGGTTTCGGCGCAGTGCGCCCCCCAGCCGCCGGGGATGACCGGATGGTGGCCGGGCAACGGCGCGACCACGGACATTCTCAACGGCCGCAACGCCACCCTGGAGAGCGGCGCGACGTACGGAACCGGACTGGTCGGTCAGGCGTTTCAGTTCGACGGCGTCGACGACGATGCCAGCGTCGCCGATGCCCCCGCCCTGGACGTCGGCGCCGGGGACTTCACCGTCGACTTCTGGGCCAAGCTCGCCGCTGCGGGTGGCGAGGAGGTCATGGTCGAAAAGTGGGACGAGGGGAGCAACTCCGGCTGGACGATCAGCAACCGCGGCGGCCTGTACTTTGCGGGCACCAATTCGTCGATCCAAACCAGCGCCCAGATTCCCGTCGGCGCCTGGACCCACATCGCGCTCCGCCGCAGTGCCGGAAGCGTCACGCTGTTCCTCAACGGCAATCAGGTCGGAGCGACGAGTGGCACCGATAGCTTCGACACGAGTGTGCCGCTCCTGTTCGGCCGCCGTCGCGGCGGCCAGGGGTTCTTCTGGCACGGCGCGATCGACGAGGTGCACTACTTCGTCGGCACGGCGCTCTCGAATGCGCAGATTCAGGCGATCCACGCCGCCGGCGGCAACGGACTGTGCAGCGGCGCCGTGTGCGGCGACCTGACCGTCGATCCCGGCGAGGAGTGTGACGACGGCAACGCCGTCAACGGCGACGGCTGCGACGACAACTGCACGACGACGCGATGCGGCAACGGCGTGGTCGCCGGCAGCGAGGCGTGCGACGATGGCAACGCCGTCGACACCGACGCGTGCAAGAACGATTGTACGGACAACGTCTGCGGCGACGGCGTGCAGAACGTCGGCGTCGAAGCCTGCGACGACGGCAATCTCGTCGACGGCGACGGTTGCGATGCCGACTGTACGGTCGGCGGCCCCTGCGCCCCGGTGCCTGGCAATCTCACGGCGTGGTGGACGGGAGATGGCAGCGGTGCCGACATCGAGGGAGGATATGATGCGGCCCTCAGGAACGGCGCCGGCTTCGCCATTGGCAAGAGCCAGCAGGCGTTCAGCCTCGACGGCAGCAACGATTTCGTCAACGTTGCGGACGATGCCGCACTCGACGTGGGCAGCGGCGACTTCACGGTCGACCTGTGGGCGTTCTTCAACGACACCGCGGGCGAGCAGGTCCTGATCGAGAAGTACGTCGAGACCTACAGCGACGTCTCGACCGGCTGGTCGTTGACCAAGCTGTCCAACAATGTCGTGCGCCTCGCCGCCGGCGGTGGACAAAGCGTCGACAGCTCGCACTTGTCCATCCCCGTCGCCACCTGGGTCCATTTCGCGGCCCGACGCAGCGGTGCCACCGTCGCCGTCTTCATGAACGGCACGAAGGTCGGCGAAGATTCCATCGTCGGCGATCTGTCGAGCCCGTCGTCGCTCAAGTTCGGCCATCGCGGGGCGCCCAGCGACACGCCGGGCTCGGTTGATACGCGCGGCTTCTTCCTCAACGGCCGCATCGACGAGGTCCACCTGGTGGTCGGGCGCGCGCTCTCCGATGGCGAAATCCAGGCGATCGTGAGCGCGGGACGCTCGGCGCTGTGCGCGCCGGTGCCGGTGTGCGGCAATGGGCTCATCGAGGCGGGCGAGCCGTGCGACGACGGCAATCTGGTGTCTGGCGACGGCTGCGAGAACGACTGCACCCTGAGCTGCGGCAACGGCGTGACCGATGCCAACGAGGAGTGCGACGACGGCAACGCGATCGATGACGACGGCTGCGACAGCAACTGCACCGTGACGGGCTGCGGCAACGGCCTCGTCGCCGGCAATGAGACCTGCGAGGACGGCAACACCATCAGCGGGGACGGCTGCGACAACAACTGCACGGAGACCGCCTGCGGCAATGGCGTGGCCACCGCGGGCGAAGCATGCGACGACGGCAATGCCGTCGACGGCGACGGCTGCGAGAGCGACTGCACGATGACGCCGGTGGCCGCCATTGCCGTGCCCGGGGGCACCGTCGGCACCATGGCGGCGTCGCCGCAGACCCCGATTCAGACGACGATCACGACGCCGAACGGCGGCACGGTTTCCATCGCGTCGTCGAATACGCCGCTCACGCCCGACGGCGTGCAGGCGTTGGTCAACAGCTTGTTGATCCAGGCTCCGCCGGCGTCGGCCGCCGCTCCGCTCACGATTGCGATTCGCATCGACGCATCGGTCATCCCACCCGGCCTCGATCTTCTTCACGTCGACCTGACCCGAGACGGCGTCCTGCTCGAGGACTGCAACGGGGTGCCCGGCACGGCGGACCCCGACCCCTGCATCGACAGTCGCGTAGTGGAGAACGACGGCGATATCACGATCACCGGTCTCACCTCCCACGCCAGCACGTGGGGAGCGGTGGCGCGGGGCTTGTTTGCGGACGAGCAGACGTGCGTCAACGGCATCTCCAAAGCCGGCCTCAAGATCAACAAGGCGCAGGCCAAGGCCAACGCGAAGTGCTTGAAGGGCGCGGCCGGGGGTGAGATCGCCGATCCGCAGTCCTGCTTGACGGCGGACAGCGGCGATAAGGTCGCGGCGCAGATCGACAGGGCGACCGCCTTCGCCGCCGATCGCTGCGTACCGGCGCCGGCGTTCGGCTTCAGCGACGCGAGCACGCTCGACGCCGCCGCCCAGCAAGCCGCCCTCGGTGTGATGAGCGACGTCTTCGGCGGAAATCTGACGGGGGTTTTCGCGACCGACGCGGACGGCGCCCTCTGTCAGGCCGCCGCGCTCAAGGGCGCGCAAAAGCTGTTCGCCCTGAGCACCGAGGTCTTCCTCGCGTGCGAAAAGGCCGGCCTCGCCGGCGACAGCCTGCTGTTCGTGTCTGGACCGCAACTCGCCGCCTGCTTCGACAACGTCACGACCAACGCGAAGCTGCTCAAGAGCCTCTCCAAGCTCGGCAAGACGGTGGCCGGCAAGTGTACCGGTGCGCTCGCCACCTTGCTGCCCGGCGCCTGCGGCACGGCCAGGAACGTCGCGTATTGCATCGAGACACACGTCGAATGCCGCGCCTGTCGCATGCTCACCGCCTTTGCCGGCATCAGCCGCGATTGCGACGTGTTCGACGACGGTATCGACAACAACAGCTGCAATTGAATGCGGAGCCGTCTATCCGCACGGGACCAAGAATCCATCGATCCACGCGTGGGCTGCTCCGAGCGCTGGCGGCATCGAACCCCTTCAGGATCGGGATCATTGAGACGTAGGCAAAGGCGCGCGGTGATCCGCTTCCGTTCCGGCCTCTGAGGCACGCGTAACGCGGCCTCTCGCCCGGTATTCGGCCGCGGGCCAGTCCGCCGGATGATCAAAGACCGCGCGCCGTGACCCGCCATGACCGGGCGACGGCAGCGCGGACCGCTCGGCACGGCATTCCTTGCGTTGACAGGCCCCCCTGCACGTGGCGGCTATGGCGCGACGCTGACGATCGGCCTCCGGGCGCGTCCGGAAATCGAATCTCGCCAGCGTGGAATGGGGGGTTCCATGCACCTGCGGTCTCGGTTCGGGATTGGACTTGCCCTCGCCGCCTGTCTGACGTTGGCCGGATGCAGCGACTCGGGAAGCGGTGGCGGCGCGGTCGCCACCGCGACCGTCGCCCGCACGCCGACGAGCATCGCGTCGCACACGCCGAGCCCCGTCGCGACCGCCACGGCGACACACGCGGCGACGGCGACCGGAACGCCGACGTCGCCGCAAACGCCGACCGTCACGCCGTCACACGCGGCGACGGCCACCGCGACGCAGACGCCGCCGGAGACCGCGACCACGACCGCGAGCCCCACTGCGAGCGTAACGGCGACCTCGTCGACCGCCTCCAACATCCAGCACCTGATCGTCGTGATCCAGGAGAACACCAGCTTCGACGCGTACTACGGGACGTATTGCCAGGCGCCCACCGGATCGAACCCCACCTGCACGGCAGGGCCGGCGTGCTGTGAAGCCGCACCGGCAACCGATCCCGGCTCGGGGCTCACGCCGCTGCGGCTCGACGACGCGCAGCACGCGGCGTTCGATCCGAATCACGAATCCGAGTGCATGGTCACCGAGATCAACGGCGGCCTGATGGACGGCTACGTCACATCGCCGGTGTGCGGCGACCGCCAGCAGTTCGCCTACGCCGACGCCGACAGTGTCGGATACTACCGCGCATTGGCCGGCCGTTCGGCGCTGGCCGATCGCTACTTCCAGCCGGTGGTCGGCGCCAGCTCGTCGAACGACATGTACTTCGCGCGCGCCGCGTTCGTCTTCCCCGACAACGAGTTCGTCCCTGACTCGATCGGCCAGTTCTGCACCCTGAACATCAATCCGCGCGCGACGTACACCGACCAGACCATCGGCGACCTGCTGGCCGATGCCGGCATCGACTGGGCCTTCTACATCGAGGGCTACCAGGCGATGAAGGACGCGGTGGCGCAGGACTCGTGCCCGGAAGCGCCGCCCGCGTGTGCGACCGGCCTGCCGATCTACCCGTGCACGTACGACCCGAGTGACATCCCCTTCCAGTACTACCCGCGCTTCCGCGACCAACCGGCGTTCATGCGCGACTACAGTCAGCTGGCCACGGACCTGGCGGCGGGCCAGCTTCCCGAAGTCAGCTTCGTCAAGGCGATCGGCTACAAGACCGAACACCCTGGCCTGGGCAATACGATCAGCGCCGGCATCGCCTTCGTCAGCGACCTTCTCGATCGCATCACCGCCTCGCCGTACGCTGACCAGACGTTGATCCTGCTCACCTACGACGAGTCGGGCGGATACTTCGATCACGTCTCGCCGCCGCCCGACAGTGCGGTCGACGGCAAGGCCTACGGTGCTCGCGCGCCCGCCCTCGCGATCGGCCGCTTCGCCCTCCGCGACACCATTTCGCACGTCACCATGGAGCACTCGTCGATCGTCAAGTTCATCGAGTGGAACTGGCTCAAGCAGCAGACCGGCCAGCTCGGCACCCGCGACGCCGTGGTCAACAACATCGGCAGCCTGCTCGACCCCGTCCAGACCGGCGTGCAGATCCCCGACTGATACGACGATCTCGCTGTCTCGTCGGTCTTACGGGCGCCGCACGTCCGGCCGCCACGGGAGTCGTCGATCGTTGAGCGGTGCGCAACGTCCATCGAAGTCGCCAGGGAAGCGCCGTCGCTTCGCTCGGCTGCACGCCTCGACGGATTGGACGGCGACGAAAGCAGCGGACGGGCGAGCCACCTCGAGCGGCGGCCAATGGCACCAGCGAGCGGAGCGCGCACGGCACCGCGTCGCGCCTCTTCTTCCCGCTGCTCACGGGCTCAAGGCCTCACTAAATACCCGGAGAAACACTACCGGAAATACACGGAACACTACCCGCGTAGAACTACGCGTTATCGCATCGGCGCCGCCTGTGTAGAGGACCACGATGCAAAAGTCGTAGCCAGAGATTGCGCTCTTCCGGATCGCGCATAGACTCGAACGAACATCATAGAAGCACAGACGGAAGAGGCGGTGACGCAATGAGACAATCTCTGATCTTTGGCTCCCTGATGCTCATGGTCGGCCTCGGCGGCTGCATGATCGTCGATTCGCCAATCAAGGGCTTCCTTGGAACGGAAGTGACCTGGGGCGACGTCGCAACCGCGGAGCCGAGCTCCCCGGTCGTGAGCAAGTCGAAAGAGGGGACGGCGTGCGCGCAGTCCATCCTCGGTTTGCTGGCGCATGGAGATGCGAGCGTGCGTCAGGCGAAGGCAAACGGCGGCATCACCGACGTCACCTCCGTGGATCACTCGGCGAGAAATCTGCTCAACATTGTCGGCGAGTGGTGCACGATCGTGCGCGGCCACTAAGGCGCTGTTCGTCGAGGCGGTTGGTGCGCGACGCCGGCCGGCTCGACCAGACGCGATCGCGTGTTGGGCCCGGCTTCGGCGTGGACGCCGCGGGGGCGGACGGACTCGTCCGGGCCTGTTCGCGCGTCGCGTTCACACGAGCCGGCAGCTCACGTCGGAATCATAGCCAGACGCTGCCCGACGGCTTGCTCGACGAACCCTATCGCCGACACCTACCGGCAGCTCCCCGCCAGCAGCGCTCGGCCTGGACCCACGAGCTCGACTCCGACCGTTCAAGAGCCGTTCTAACCACGGAGCACGGAGACCTCAGGGGCCGGCGGGCTGCCAGTTGCCGGTGCAGTCGCCGATGAGCACCGCCGCGAAATCCTGGTCGATGGCCTGCCCGGCGAGCGGGGTGAGCTCGATCGCGCCGGGGTGGCAAGCGTTCACGTCCGCCGGGTTCTGCGGCAGGATGATGTGTTGGTTCGCCGCCGCGGCAGGGACCGGGACGAACAGCCAGTCGGACGCGCATTCTACGTCGACCGGGAAGGTGCTGATCAGGCCGACGCGTTGCTGCAGGATGAGCGCGGCGTCGAGGGTGCTGAGCGCGCCGTTGCCGGTGACGTCGCACGCCAGGCGCTGGTTGCCGTCGAGAGTGCGCAGGCTGGCGACCGATTGCAGCGTGTATGCCGCATCGAGCGTGCTGATCCCACTGTTCCGGTCGCCGAGCTTGCGCGGCTCGACGTGAACGTTGCATCCGTCGAGCCCGCTGAAGGCGAACTGCCCCGCGGCATCGGTCTGCACCGACGCCGTCGTCGCGCCGCTGAGAAGCACGGTGGCGCCGCTCACGGGCTGGCCGTTGCTGTAATAGCGGACGTGCCCGCTGATGCCGTTGTTCGCTCCGGAGATGCAGGTCGGCGTCGCTGACGGCGTCGGCGACGCCGTCGGCTGCGTACCGACGGCATTGAGGATTGCCCAGTTGATCGCGTAGACGGTCCCATCCGGTCCGATGACGGTCGGCGTGTACGCCTCGCCGATGCCCGGTGAGAGCGAGATTCCTGGTGCCAACGTGTTGGTCGTCAGGTCCCAGCGGTACAGCTTGCCGTCCTCGCTGTTGGCGAGGATCGACCTGGTGATCGGGTCCACCGCCGCGTCGTTGATGCACCACTCGCGCACGGCGTTGGGGAACTGCGCGGTGTGCTCCGGGTCCGGCGTCGCTCCGGCGATGCCGAGGATCTCCTTCATCACCAGCACGCCGTTGGACGACGCATGCGGCTCCACCATGGTGTCGTTGGGATCGAGCACCATCATCCGGTTCACACCGTCGCCGCCGTCGAGGCCGGCGTAGTCGTTGTACTTGGTGAAGATCAGATAGGCGGACGTACCGCCGTACGACGGCACCGCGGCGGCCGGCACCACCGAGGCGGTGCTGTCCCAGCCGAAGCCCCCCGGCGTCCGGGTCTGCGTGAGGTCGGCGGAGAAGTGCAACAGCCAGCCACGGTAGTTGAACGGATTGCCGAGGACGCCGTAGTAAACATCGCCATCCGGCCCCACCATCGGCGACGCCGAGCTGTCGTCGATGACGGTGGCGTTGGCGGTGCCGCCGTTGCGCGGATCCTTGAGCGCGACCCGCATCTTTACTCCGGGCGACGACTCCTTGAGAGCCAGCGATACGGGGTCCAGGCCCACCAGGTAATGATTGGTGGAGGCGTCGCTGCTCGCCACGACGACGTAGAGGGTATGCCCGTCGTTGCTCAGCGCCGGCGCCGCCTGGTGCGGCACACGGGTAACGTTCGCATCGCCGCCCGACGCGGCCACCGCCGAAACCCAGCTGCCGTTGCCGGCCGCGTCGATGCGGGCGATGCCGCTCTGCAGGCCGAGCGGCGCGCCGGTATCGGTGCGGAAGCCGAAGTAGATCGTGCCAGCGGCATCTGCGGTGATCGGCGTGTTGACGAAGACCGTCGTGTCGAAGCTGCTGCGCGCGGCCGTGTAGCTCGCCAGGCCGTAGAACGCGAGCTGGCCGATCGCTGCCGGGCCGCCGCTGTCGACGGCGTCGCGGAAGTACACCGTACCGCCGGCGCCGGCGAAGTAGAGTCGATTGCTCGCCGTCAGCGTCGGCGAGTAGCTCGGCGTCCAGTTGTGCGGCGGCAGGATGTAGTCGGTGTCGGCGGACCACAGCAGCAACCCGTCCTGGGCGGTTCGCGCTTCCACGCGATAGCCGCCGCTGCTGCCGGTCTTGACGGGAACGATGACGGTATTGCCGGACGTCACCAGCGGCGTGCCGTAGTGGATGAAGATGGTGCCGCTGGGCGAGGATAGGTCGACCGGCGTGGACCAGCGGACGACCTGCAGCGGCTGCGACGCCACCGCCGAGAGGCCCGTGTGTTGCGCATTGCCCGCGTAGGTGGGCCAGGCGGCCTGCGCCGAGGGATTGCCCAAGAGGACAATCACTCCAAGAAGCACGCCCGCAATTGGCAGCCGAGTCCGAATCACAATGGAAGCCTCTGTGACCCTCTATGTACTCCGTGGTGAAGATCAGCCGAAGAAAAATCGTCGGGCGTTGTCGCCGAGGCACTTCTCCAGCCCGCCCGGCCGCGACGGCAGCGCGCGCGGGCGCTCGCGACGGCGCGGCCCAAGGGCAGGAAGGGGAAGTCGGTGGCGAAGAGGATCTTGGCGCCAGCGCGCGTGTTCATGAACTCAACGAGCTCGGCGGGCAGGTACTTCGGTAGGTAGGTCGAGGTCATCATGTACAGGTTCAGGCAGCTAGTCCGATTGGCTGCGAAGTGCAGTTGCTGGCTGCGATAGCGTGAGATTGTAGGTGAACAACTCTGCCACCACCCTCTGCAGAAGTTCGGCGACACCTTGGCTACCCAGGCCGACCACGCGTCGACCACCAAGTGGTCATGAGCGGCCGGCCAGCGTTCGGCACAAGTGCTCGAGGTGACGGCGGGCCGGGCCGCACGCGAGCTTGGCGCGCGCATTGTTCACTGCGGTAAATCGGCTCTTTTGGATTGCGCCCCGCTACCTTCGATCCGTAAGCAGCTGGCGAGCAGGCATGGGAATTGTGGGAAAGGGGTCCCACCGGCGCGGGCTCGGGAAGTCCAATAGTTCACGATTATGTCAACTGGTCGTTTCATCCGAGCTGCCCGGGGTGGCAAGGTCGACGTGGCCGCCACTGTCGAACCGCTGAATGCCCGCTCGGCACGACATGCTCGCTCGAGCCACACAGTCGGGTTGCACTCATGGATGCTTGTCTTCATCCCTGTCGCGGTTGTCGTAGTGGGCGGTTGGACCCACCGCTGGGTTGCTGAAGACGCGTACATTGATTTTCGCGTGGTGGGAAACATATTGGCCGGACACGGACCGGTGTTCAATCGGGGTGAAAGAGTTGAAGTCTACACTGACCCCCTTTGGGTGTTGATTCTTACAATCATCTCAAGTGCGCTTCCATTTGTGTCTGTCGAATGGTGGTCAGTGCTACTTGGTATCCTGCTCGCCACTGGGGGTGTCTGGTTAGGCGGGTCGGCGGCGATGCGGCTCGCCAGCCGACAGCGCCCAGGACCAATTTTACCAGTCGGCATGTTGTGCTTTTCGGCGGTGGCGGGTGTTTGGGACTTCACAACATCGGGACTCGAAACTGGATTGCTCTTTGGTTGGCTGGGCCTGACCTGGTGGCTTCTTGTACGAGTGCTTGATCGCCATTCCGGCACGACGATAGCGGCAACCTGCGCTTCGGTCGGCGTCACGATTCGACCGGAATTGTTCCTCTATACCTTGGCATTTGGCACCGCACTCTTCGTCTTGGAAACTCGTTATCTGCGGCCGAGAAGTGGATTACGACGGTACCTTGTTCTTGGAGCAGCCCTGTTCGGGGTCCCGCTTCTGAGCGAGATCTTCAGGGTGGCGTACTTTGGGTTGCTCGTTTCCAATACCGCGTTGACCAAGTCAGCATTCTCCATCTGGTGGCCGCAAGGGTGGGTCTACTTTCTGGATTTCACCCAGACGTACTGGCTGTGGATCCCCGTGCTCACGCTGAGTCTCATCGCGGCCAAGCGCCTTCACACATGGTGGATCCAGGGAAGTCGGTTAGAATCCCTGGTGCTCCTCACACCGGTCATACCGGCGGTCGTAAACGTCGTCTACGTCATCGCAATCGGCGGCGACTTCATGCACGCGCGAATGTTGCTCCCAGGCTTCTTTGGAATCGCCCTGGCACTCTGGATCGACCCGTTCGACAAGTTCGAACGGTTACTGCCACTCGGGGTCATACTCGTTTGGTTCTTCGTTGCGCTGAGTGCATTTCGACAGCAGCAGCAGTTCATCGGGGCCAACGGGATCTCGAATGAACGGGTTGCCTGGATCAATCTTTCTGGCAATCCCCATCCGATTACTCCTACTGACTTCGCGCATTCGACTTTCGCCGAAATGGGTCAACAATTGTCCGCCCTGGCCACTCGCGACACGACCAAGGAAATCGCGCTGATGGATACGGACGTCATGGCGGTTCCCGCCCAATCGGGGCTTCCAGAGATCATTTATGGATGGGTACTAAACATTGGCCTCGCCGGCCTGGCAGCTGGACCCAATGTGTACGTATTCGACGGGAGCTCCTTGGCTAACCCAATTGGGAGCCATTTCACGGTCACTCATCATGGACGTCCTGGTCATGAGAAGGTGACTTCCGTGACGTGGATGCTCGCCAGATTTGGCCTTTCCGATGAGGCCAATCTCTCTGGGACCTCCGCGACTTCGGTGCAGATCGCCAGGGCACGTCGCGCGCTCTCTTGCCAACCGCTTTCAGGGTATCTGCACGCCGTTACGTCACCACTCGGCCTTGATCAAATCGTTTCCAATTTTGCTCATGCCTTTACTTGGACCACCATGAAATACAGCGCTGATCCAGTGCTCGCGGAAGAGCAGCTCTGCGCGTCCGGATAGTCGCGCAGTCACAGAGCGCTAGTCCGTATTAGCTGCGAGGCGTGACGTAACGGCAGGTATCGGACGCTCGGCCTGTCGCAGCCTACCGCGTCGCTCTCCGCACCGTTGCGGCAGTTCAACGCGCTGCCTGCCTCCTTCCGCGAGTCATATCGGCGCTCGGGCAACCATAGTAGCCGCCGGCGTTGCCACTGACTTGCACGATGAAACACGTAGCCGCCCCTTTGCGACAGGCGATGATGGGCGTGTTGCGGCGTTCTGTGCGGGGCACACTCGTCGGGCCGGCACTTGTCTGCAACCAGCCAGCACGGCGGGCATGGTCACTGTTCGTCAACAGGCTGCACGTACCGCGCGCGCGGTCTGGTGCACTTCCATCAGCGCACCACCGCAGGCAGGCCCGGCAGTGCTGCCAGCGCGTCGCGCAACGTGTCGAAGATGTGATCCGTGCCGATGAGGTCGGTCAGACGGTGACGGTCCAGGTGATGCTGCAGGGACGCCGGCACGTGCACGAGCACCAGCGCGACAGCGCGAGTCCGCAGCTCGCCGTGCAGTCCCCGCAGCACTTGTGCCGCGGTGTAGTCGATACTGGTGATCGCACCGGCATCCACCACCAACCAGCGCACCGGCGTCGGCACGCCTTCGACGAGATCCTGCACATCTGCCGCGAAACGACCGGCGTTGGCGTAAAAGAGCTCGGCGCCAAATCGGAAGATCACCAGACCAGCCGCGCTCACGGCACCGGGAATTGCCGGCGTCGAGCGCCATTGCCCTTCCCCGTCCTTCACCAGCACCGCAGTGTGCGGCCGATAGCTGTGGCTGACGTGTCGCAGCAGTGAGAGCGCCATCGCCAACAGAATGCCCTGCTCGACGCCGACCCCCACCACCACTGCGGCGGTGGCCAGCGCCAGCCGGTACTCGCTGGGGCTCTCGCGCTGGATGTCGCGCAGGCCACGCAGGTCGACGAGTCCGATCGCGATCGTGAAGACGACCGCGCCGAGCACACACTCCGGGAGATACTGGAGCGGGCCGGTCAGGAAGAGGAGGACCAGGGCGACGACCGCGGCCGTGGCCAGATGGGCGAGCTGGCTCCGCCCGCCCGAGCCTTCGACCATCGCCGTCTGCGTCGGACTACCGTTCACCACGAACGTGCCGCTCAGCGCCGCGACCGCGTTGGCCGCGGACAGGCCGACCAGGTCGGCATTCTCGTCGAGCGCCTGGCGATGGCGCGCGGCGTAGGCGCGCGCCGTCGCCGCGCTCTGGGCGACGATCATCAAGAAGCACGAGACGGCCACGGGGAGCAGCGTCAGTACGTCGTTCCAGCGCACCCCCGGCACGCCGAGCCGCGGCAGGCCTCCCGCCACCGGGCCGATGACGCTGATGCCGTGCCCCGACAAGTCGAATGCCACGCTCGCCCCTACCGCAGCGACGACCGCGATGAGGGGGCCGGGGAGCGACGGCGCGACGCGACGGCAGAGGACGATAACCGCCACCACCGACGCCGAGATTCCGGTCGTCAGCAGATCGACCTGCGGCAGACCGCGGACGACCTGGGCGAGCTGCTCGACCGTCCTATTGCCGTGCACCGACACGCCCAGCATCTCGCCGAGGACCGCGATCCCGACCTGGAAGCCGACACCGGTGAGGAATCCGACCAGCACGGTGCGCGATAGGAAGTCGGCGAGAAATCCGAGCCTGAACAGCCGCGCCAACAGCAGGCAGCCGGCGGTCAGCAGCGCGACAAGTCCCGCCAGGGCGACGTAGTGCTCGCTCGCTATCGGCGCCAGCTGTGACAGTCCACCGGCGAGGATGGCGGCCGTTGCCGAATCCGCCGCCACCACCAGGTAGCGCGACGAGCCGAAGGTGGCGAAGGCAACCAGCGGCAGCAGCAGCGTATAGAGGCCGGTGACGACCGGCATGCCGGCGATCTTGGTGTAGCCGAGCGCCTGCGGAATGTTCATTGCCGCGACGGTGAAGCCCGCCAGCGCGTCGCGCAGCGCGCCGGCACGAGTGACCGGGCGGAGCGCTGCGAAGAGGCGCGGCATTCGTTGTCGCGGCGCCCGTACTGGCGTCGAGCTCACCGGGCGGCTCTCCTCGTCCCCGCGCTGCATGGCTCTGCTGTCGTCACGCCCTGGGAGTCCTGGCGAGTCGGTCGAGCAGCGCGGCGCGCGGCTCGTTCCGCCCGATGGTGGCATGTCGCCGCGCGCAGCCGGCCGCGCTGCGGCGCGACGAAACGGTAGATCGGCATCGGCGTTCGGGGGAGCGGACCGCGTGCGACGGCGCGGTTCCGCGCTGTCCCTCCTCGGCTACTTCTGGGGCGACGTCTTGGGCGGCTTGCCGGGCCGCCGGGCCTGCTCCGCGGCAGGCGAGCACGTCGACGGCGAAGGTGCGGCGCAACAGCTCGGCCCACGCCAGGTAGGACGGGCGGGCGTAGGCGGGCTCGGCGGCGGCCCGCGCGGTGCACCGGCCGCGTGGGGACGGCAACTTCGAAGATCGACGTGGCGAGACGAACCGCGATGGCGGCTGCGGAGGGATGCGAGCTTCCTCCTGTGGGTGCAGAACAGCGTGGCCGCTTTCGCAGGTGCGTGCCACAATGCGCCGCGTGTCGGGGGAGGAGTCCATTCCATCATTGCAGCCGACACGGGCCAGCGGCCCGCGCGCCTGAGCGCCGGGCGCTATTGTTATCTGAATCAAGCCGCGACGGTACCGTACGGCCATGGCCAATCCAGCGATCAAGGAGAATTTACGGCTGCCGATCTCCGAACGGATTGCGGCAGCCGAGGCAATTTGGGCCAGCGTGGCAGATGCTGCGGAAGCGCAGACACTTGCCGAACCGAGCGATGAGCAGCGCGTCGAATTGCGCTTCGATCGCTGAACATGACCGAACCCCTCGACGGCCATCCCATTGGCAGAGGTGCGGCGCAAGCTGCGCGTCAAGTGAGCCGTCACATAGTCTTCCGCCCGGAAGCCGAGGGCGAGGTCGATGCGTGGCACCGGTACAAGGGACGACGACCGGAAACTGGACAGGCCGTCGTCGACGAGTTCAACCGATGCATCGATCGGATCTCAGCAACGCCAGAGACGTTTCAAAGATGGAAGGCGAAGTGCAGCGGGCACTGTTGCCACGATTTTCGTACGGCGACTTTTAACCGAGGCCGGCTTGATCTGGCCGACTCGCCGCGCGGCCTCCGGCGACGGCGGTCGGCCGGGATCCAGATCGGCGGGCCGCAGCTCTCGGACCGCTTGCCCTGGACTCTGGGCAGCTTTCGCACGCTCGAGAGGCCTACCGTCGGCGACCAGTTGCAGGACGGCGGACCCGCTCCCGCGCCGACTTGTGGCGGGCGCCGTCGATCAGTAGGCACCCGACAGGAGGAACACCGATGGTCGCCCTGCCACTCGTCGGCGGATGCCAATGCGGCGCCTTGCGCTACGCGATCTCGCAGGCGCCGCTAATGGTCTACAATTGTCACTGCACCAACTGTCGGCGCATCGGCGGTGGTGCCTTCTCGACGCCGGTGACGGTGATGGAAGCGAGCTTCGCTTTTACGGCCGGCACGCCGCGCAGCTTCGAGTGGAGCTCGGACGCCGGCACTCGCCGCGTCGGCTGGTTCTGCGGCGACTGCGGCAGCCGCATCGCGCACAGCCAGGTGCCGGCGAACGGCGTGCTCAGCGTGCGCAGCGGCACGCTCGACGACACCACGTGGATCGAGCCCGTCGGCGATATCTGGACGCGCAGCGCGCAGCCCTGGATCTCGTTCGGCGACCGCCTACGCGTCGACAAGCAACCCACAGACTACGCGCTCTTCTTCGAGCGCTTCCGACAGCAGGGGCGCTTCGCCTTCTGATCAGCGCCGCGCCGCGCGCCCACCAATGCCGTCCGATCTTTAGTCTTTGATCTTTAGTCTTTCGCCGACCCGCAACACTCTTCACTTGGCGGCCGCGAGCAACAGCGCGATGTCGTCATCCGACACGCCGACCTCGCGCAGCACCGCTTCGGTGTCGGCCGACAGCGCCGGGGCCGGCGTGGTGCCGTGCAGCGCGTGGCCGGACATCTGCAGCGGCGGCGCGATGGTGCGGAAGGGTCCGGCGGTCGGGTGGTTGACGGTCGGAAAGCTGCCGAAGCGCTTCGCCTGCGGATCTTCCACTGCCTCGGCGAGCGTGAGCACCGGCGCCCAGATGACGCGATGCTGGGCGAGAATCTCGCTCCACGCCGCCAGCGGCTTGGCGCCGAAGACGTCGTCGACGATGCGGATCAGCTCGACGCGGTTGCGATAGCGCTCGACCGCATCCTTGAGGCCCGGACGACCTCACGCTGCTGGAGCCGGTTCGCCGCCGGGAGCGGCTGTTCAGGGAACCCTGAAACACATCTCGGGGGCCACCAGCGGAAGAAATTGCTCACAGCTCGGCCGTAGGCGCGCGGCGTGTTCGCGTTTCGGTTGCCGCGCGATCAATAGGGAAACTCTCCACAGGGCTGAGCCGCACGACCGTACATCAATACGTGACCGCCCTCTACCGCCGCTTCGCGGTCCGGAGCCGCGCGCAGCTCATCGCGCACGTTCTCAAGCGCCGCGTCGCGTAGATCCGCGCTCCCGCGCATTCCTCTGTTTAGAGGAATGCTCGGCGGTTTGTCCTTTGGTATGGGACGGGTGGAGAGGCACATGCAATCATCGTGCGCGAGCGATCGCCGATGCTGAATTACCGCCCGCACTGGTCATCCCGGGATGCAACCGTGTCGCCGCTCGTCCTGGGAACCCGACCCTCCAACCAGCACACTGCACGGAGGCCTGTCATGAGACGCTCTGCGTTCGTCCTACTCGCTGTCGCTCTCGCGTTCGTTCCGATCGCCGTGTCCGCTACGGACTGGGGCATCACGGGCAAGAAGCTGCTGCTCAAGAATGGGAAATTCGTGGTGTTGTCGAAGAGCCCGATCATCCTCCCTATCACTTCTCCCCCGGTCGGCGGGGCGGACTCCGCGATCATCTTCAACGATGGCAGCGGTCCCGTCCGTGTCGCCCTGCCGGCGTCGCTCTGGAGCGTCCGCGGATTGGGGCTTTACAAATATAAGAACTCCGACGCTCCGGGCGGCCCGTCGAGCGGGAAAGTCGCCAAAGTCGCGCTCGGCTTCCTGAAGGTCGTCGGCAAGGCCGCTCCCGTTGCGGTGCCGAACGGTTCGGCGTCGATCGGGGTGATACTCAGTCTCGCTGCCGACGCGGACAAGTATTGTATGACATTCACCGGCACCGGTGATGGCAACAGGTTCGTCGTCAAAGATGCGACAGCCGGGACATGCCCGCCACAGACGTGCGGGAACGGCGTGCGCGAGGGAACCGAGGCGTGCGACACCCTTGATCCC
>Ga0265339_10001591_pt1 | contig 16815 bp, 20 predicted proteins | sample 4CB219metaG_FD_202085 | JGI IMG/M metagenome (GOLD analysis project Ga0265339, IMG submission 202085) | Rhizosphere microbial communities from Carex aquatilis grown in University of Washington, Seatle, WA, United States - 4-CB2-19 metaG | ecosystem: Host-associated > Plants > Roots >... | reverse complement strand
CACCGAGCCGGAGACAATCTCAACGTGCCCGGCGGCAATCTCCTTCGCGTTGACTTTCCTGGCGAGAGCCAGGCTGGCGCTGGAGTGGTCTACGCCGTAAACTTTGCCTTCCGCGGCAGCCACGGCCAGTTTGCCGACGGTTCGCCCGCCGCCGCAGCCCACGTCGAGGACCGTGTCGCGAGCGCCGATGGTGACGTGCGAGAGTCCCCAGTCCGTCACGCGGGAGTGGCGCGTGTTCATGTTGCGCAGAAGCAGACGGCCGATCCAGCCTGAGGGTTTGTTCCATTGGTGCGGCATCGGTGCCTCCTTGCGCGCGGCCAGGTGCGGTTGTGGTCTCAGTTATGTTGGTGTCCTTGCAGAAATGGTAACGCCCATCGGAGCGCACTGGTGTACATACATTATTGCGATTTGTACATATTGCGCGATACAATCATAGAAGGGAGTTTTCCGCCATGGCAACCGCACGAAGTCGCACCGTTCCCAAGAATTTTCGCCTCGATCCGGCGCAGATCACCAGAGCACGGAAGGCGCTCGGCGCCGCCACGGAAACCGAGACCATCGTTCGCGCCCTCGATCACGTCATCTCCGAGGCAGAGCGCGATCGTGTAACGGCAGCGGCAAATCAGCGTTTCCTCAAGAGCGGCATCGTTATTGACGACGCATTCGGAAGCCTCGGCTAGCCATGCCGATCCTGTTCGATTCTTCCGTGTACATCGCAGCATTGCGCCCCGGTGGAGATCCGTCGCGTCTCTCGCACCGCTGGACTGCGGAGGCTCCCTTGTGGCTGAGTTCGGTCGTGCTCGAGGAGCTCTACGCGGGCTCCCGGCCTGACAACCGCCGCGAGCTGGAGCGGCTTGAGCGCGACTTTGATAAGGCCAGGCGTCTGCTGGTGCCGAATCTCGGGGACTGGACAACCGCGGGCAGAATCCTCGCCGGCATCGCCGAGAAGCATGGATACGAGAAGATTGGCCGGGCGCGGATGACCAACGATGCCTTGATTGCAGCCAGTGCGGCTCGCAGCGGCATCCGGGTGATCACCGTCAATTCCCGGGATTACGCTTTGCTGGCGCGGTTTTGCCCGCTTCAATGGGAGGCGAGATCGTTCTAGAGGGGGAGTTGTGGCTGGCTCTTGAAGGTTCTCGTTGGCCGATAAACCAACCACGCCCCGGGCAAATCAATGATGTCGTAACGGAAGATGTTTTACGGCGCGGATGAACGGCATGGCAACCGGTAAACTCGGACTCATGGATTAACCCGAGCAGTGGCCAGCCCTATTGAAAGACGACGAAGCACTTTTGAAAGAGCTGTTCGCGATCTTGGCGGCTCGTACAGAAGGGAGTCCCTATGGCTCGGATGGCAGCTTTGCAGAGAGTCTTTCACTGCTTCCTGTGGGGCTTCGAGCTATGGGTGCAACACACTGGCTGGACCTCAGCCTTACTCTCGACAGCATCACGTGGCACTTCGGAAACTTCGGAGAACCAGGCCTGGTCGCCCAGACAGAAGAAGGTTTGCTCGAACTCGGCTTGCAAGGACTTCACGCCGTTTTCCGCGAATCCAGAGATTTGATGATCCCTCTTCTCGAAGGAAGGGCTGAAGCCGATGGAGATCCATATGAAATTCTTGAGAGGGCAGGCTTGCGCGAATATGGCAAAGAAATGGACCGGAAAGCGTGGGCGCTTGACGAGCTGAAATCTCAGAATTCGGCAATATATTCTGCTTGGATTCAATACGCTAGAGAATATCCAGAGCGCGTCTTCGTCGGTTAACTTCCCGCGGACGTTGAAGTGACCGACTTAACCCGTGTAAATGCTCGCAACAATTTCCTGCGCGGCCTGCTCCACATGCTCCGGCTTGCCCAGGTCACGCCAGTAGTACTCATCGGCGCGGAACGCAACGATCGATTCGCCCTGCGCGGCCAGCCGCAGATACGCCGGAATGATGGAGAACGCACCCTCTTCCTCAAGCAGCGAGAAGATGCGCGGCGAAATCACGTGAATCCCTGCGAAGGCGAGTGCAATCGGGTCGGAGACCGGATGCGCCATTTCCGGCGCGGCCTCCCGGCCCGCCCGCCGTCCGCACAGTTTGCCCTCGCGATCGAAGAGCAGATAGCGCGATGTTTTGCGGTCCTGAACTGCCAACGTGGCCAACGCACCGATGCGGCGATGCGCCTCAACCATTGCCGCGAAATCGATGGTGCTCAGCACGTCCACGTTGTGCAGCAGAAAGGGTTCGTTCGCGTCCGGCGCCGGCTCCTGAAGGAACCACGCAGCCTTCTTCAAACCGCCGCCCGTGTCCAGCAACTCGTCTTCTCGCGAGATTTCAATCCGCATATCGGACGGCGCATGCGCGCGCAGCCACTCTTCCACCATCTCAGCGTAATGATGAGTGTTGACGATGACCTCGCGGATGCCGAAGCCGCGCAGGCGCGTAAGCGCGATCTCAAGCATGGTGCGCCCGCCTACTTCAACCAGCGCCTTGGGCCGGTCATCCGTGAGCGGGCGCAGGCGGGTGCCCAATCCGGCCGCCAGTATCATCGCCTTCATCGGCCCATCTTCTCCAGCTCAATGTGGCGCAATTCCACATTCACGCCCGGCGTTTCACGCAGGTGCGCCGCAAGCTGCTCCGCAAGGTAAACCGAGCGGTGCTGTCCGCCGGTGCAGCCGAACGAGACCATCAGATCGGAGAAGTTCCGCTTGCGATAAGCATTCACGCTGGCATCTACCAAAGCCCGCGCCCTGGCCAGAAACTGCTGCACGTCTTCAATCGGCGCAAGGTAGTCGATGACGGCCTGATCCTTTCCCGTGAGCGCGCGGAAGCGCTCTTCGCGTCCAGGATTGGGCAGGGCGCGAGCGTCAAAGACAAATCCTCCGCCGTTGCCGGACTCGTCGGCAGGCGCCTGGCGATGAAAAGAGAAACTGAAAACGCGCACCGTAAGCCCGCCCTCCGGCGCAGACAGGCCCCGCAAATTCTCCGATCCCTGCATCGCCTGAAACGCGGCCATCAGCGCGGGCAGCGCAATGGGCAGCTTGACGTTGTGCGCCAGCCAGCGCAGATTCTTGAGCGCGTACGGCACCGATTGCAGAAAATGCGCCTTGCGCTCATAGAATCCGCGGAAGCCGTAGGCCCCCAGCGCCTGCATGATGCGCACGTAGACAAACGCGTAGTAGTGTTCGAGGAACGCGGCGCGATCAAGGTGGACGTAGCGCGCCAGCGCATCCAGGTAGTGTTCGAGCAACTCCTGGCGCAGCGCCGGAGGCAGGTCGGCCTTGCCGTCAAAGAGCAGGGAAGCAATGTCGTAATGCAGCGCGCCTTTGCGCCCGCCCTGGTAATCGAGAAACCATGGCTGGCCGTCGCGCAGCATGATGTTGCGCGACTGGAAATCGCGATAAAGAAAATAATCGCGCGGCGCTGAGAGCAGGAAACGCGTCAGTCTGCTGAAGTCGATTTCGAGCGCCTGCTCGTTAAAGGGCACGCCGGCAAGGCGCAGGAAGTAGTACTTGAAGTAGTTCAGGTCCCACGAGATCGACTGCCGGTCGAAGCTCCCGCGCGGGTAGCAGACCTTGTAGTTCAGGTCGCGGCCGGCCTCCACCTGGAAACGCGGCAGCAGCTCAACCACCCTGCGGTAGGCGGCAACGGCAGGCGCGGCAATGTCATCGCCCGAGCGGTGCTGTCCCAGGAACTCGAACAGTGTGGTGTCGCCCAGGTCCTCTTCCAGGTAGGCGTTCTCGGCCAGTGCCTCGCTGTAAATCGCAGGAACCGGTAAGCCGTGCCGGTGGAAGTGCCGGGAAAACTCGAGGAATGCAATGTTCTCCTCGCGCACCGGATAGACGACGCCGATGGCGCTTGCGCCCTCACCGGTCAACCGCAGAATCGCGCGCCCCGAGCCGCCAAGCTGGCCCTGGAGCGGTTTCACTTCCTGGGCCGGACGGTGGAAATGCTGCTCGAAGAGGCGTTTCAGAACATCCATGGTATTTCCATGCCTGCCGCGGGACTGCTTCACTCAACATAACTGATCAGGGTGAAGCAGGCGCAAGGCATCGGCATCCGCGCGAGACGTATCATCTGCGCCGCGCATAGCGCAAAACGGCCCACCGGCCCTGAATAACATTCAAATCGTGATCCAAGGGATCCCCCTTTCGCGCGCTCGGTTGCCCCAAATGACTGCCGATTGTAGCAGTCGATTGCTCTCTTCGAAGCCGGAACGGCTGCCTCCGCATGATAAAAGTAGGGGGTGGACCATCTTCGCCGCATAGGCGCGCTGCGCCGCCGCATGAGACGCGCCGGGCTAACGGGCCTTCTGGTTACGCATCTTCCTGACGTGCGCTACGCCTGCGGCTTCACCGGGTCGAGCGCGGCGCTGGCCGTTGCACGGCGCGGCGCGCGGTTGTTCACGGATGGCCGCTATACCGCGCAGGCAAAAGAAGAGGTCGGCGGCGCCAATGTCGAAATTGTCACGCGCTCTCCGGCGATAAGCGCAGCGGAGTGGCTGGCCGCGCAACCCGGAGTTGAGTTCGCCGGTTTCGATTCCGTCCACACAACGGTAGCCGAACTGAATCGCTTCAAGGGGGCGCTGCCTGCTGTCATGCGCCGCACCTTCTTCACCGCGCTTCCTGCGTCACTCGTTGAGGCGTTGCGCCTGGTCAAGGATGAGGACGAGCTCGCCATCATGCGCGAGGCGGCCCTGATGGGATGCGCACTCTTCACGCATATCCTTGAATTTCTGCGGCCGGGTCTGCGCGAGATCGATGTGGCTGCCGAACTGGAGTATCGCGCGCGGCTGAACGGCGCCGAGGGCATGTCGTTTGAAACCATTGTGGCCTCGGGCGAGCGTTCCGCCATGCCGCACGGCCGCGCCACAGAGGCGCGCCTGCCCCGGCGCGGATTTCTGACCCTGGACTTCGGTATAATCCACAAGGGTTATTGCTCGGATATGACGCGCACTGTGTACTTTGGCAGGCCTCGCGCAGATGAGCGCGCCACCTACCAGGCCGTACTGGATGCGCAGCAGGCGGCGGTTGCGGCGGTCATGGCCGGCGTCTCCTGCGGCGAAGTGGATGAAGCCGCGCGCAGCGTACTGCGCCAGGCAGGACTGGCAGAGGCGTTTTCGCACTCCACCGGGCACGGCGTCGGCCTTGAGATTCATGAGGCGCCGCGACTCGGCACGGGGCAATCCAGCCGCCTGCAGGCTGGTATGGTGGTCACCATTGAGCCGGGCGCTTACTTGCCCGGCCGATTCGGTGTGCGGATTGAGGATATGGTGGCCGTCACGCGCACCGGCTGCGAAGTGATGACACCCGCGCCCAAGGCGCTGATTGAGCTGTGATTTGGATAGTTTTTCCGCTGCGGACGGGAAGGTTAAGGAACGAATGAAACCAGAAGATATTGAAGATCTGAAGCAATTGGTCGAGTTTCTCAAGGAGAACCAGGTGGCGGAGTTTGACCTGGACCGGGGCGACATGAAGATCCGCCTCAAGTTCGCCCAGCCTGTGCCGCCCATTGCCGGGATCACTCATATGCTGGCTGGAACGCCGGGCTTGATACCGCAGCCGATCCTCGCCGCGCCGATTCCCGGGCCATTGGCGCCGGCTCCGGCCACGTCGGCACAGCCCGCGGCTGACCCCAATGCTGGCCTGCACATGATCAAGTCGCTCATGGTCGGCACATACTATGGATCCCCGTCGCCCGGCGCGCCACCCTTCGTATCTCCCGGTGACCACGTCGAAAAGGGCCAGGTGGTCTGCATTCTGGAAGCCATGAAGCTTATGAACGAGATTGAATCCGACATTTCCGGCGAGATTGTGAAATGCCTGGTGACCAACGGCCAGGCCATCGAATTCGGACAGCCGCTGTTTGCGGTAAAGACAGCGTAGTTAGCGGGGTTAGCGGCGCTAGCGGAGCCAGGTAGGTTCAGTAAGGCAGCATGGCGAGGCCAAAGAGCTACCGGGATATTATTGTCTGGCAGAAAGCCATGGCACTTGCGCGAAGCGTATATGCGCTTACCGACGCTTTGCCCAGGCGAGAGGCTAATGGACTGGTGGATCAGATGAGGCGAGCCGCCGTTTCTGTTGCCAGCAATATTGCCGAAGGATTTGTCCGTTTGAGCGATCTGCAGTTCAGACATTTTTTGGGAAACGCCCGTGGATCGCAGTACGAAATGCAAACCCAGGCGGAGCTGGCCATCGATTTGGGGTATCTGGAGAAAGAGAAGGGCAACAGGTTGATTGAACAGGGATGGGAAGTGGCGCGCATCCTGAACGGATTGCTCTCGTCACTTAAATCTAACCCCGCTAACCCCGCTAACTCCACTAAAAAGGACACTAATGTTTCGTAAAGTGCTCATAGCCAATCGCGGCGAAATCGCGCTGCGCGTCATCAATGCCTGCCGGGAACTCGGCATCCGTACGGTCGCCATCTATAGCGAGGCCGATCGCAACTCGCTCCCTGTGCGCTTTGCAGACGAGGCCATCTGCATCGGTCCGCCGCGCCCGGTCGACAGCTACCTCAACGTTCCCGCTGTAATCTCCGCTGCGGAGATCGCCAATGTCGACGCCATACATCCCGGCTATGGACTGCTGAGTGAAAACGCCAATTTTGCCGAGGTTTGCCGCGCCTCAAACATCAAGTTCATCGGCCCTCCTCCTGAAGTCACGCGCTTGATGGGCGAAAAGGAAAAGGCCCGCCAGGTCATGAAGAAAGCCAGGGTGCCCATCCTGCCCGGATCCGACGGCGTCGTCGAGGGCGAAAGCGACGCGCTGTATTGGGCAAAAAAAGTTGGCTTCCCCGTCATCCTCAAGGCCAAGGCCGGCGGCGGCGGCCGCGGCATGCGCATTGTGCGCACCGCTGAGGAGATGCCCAACCTCTATCACGCCGCAGCTACTGAGGCCGCCAACGCTTTTGGCAACGGCGAGCTCTACATGGAGAAGTTCATCGAGCGCCCGCGCCACATCGAGTTCCAGGTTCTCGCCGATGAGCACGGCAACGTGGTCACGCTCTTCGAACGCGAGTGCTCCATCCAGCGCCGCCATCAAAAGCTCATCGAGGAAGCACCCAGCCTCAAGGTCACGCCCAAAATTCGCGAAGAGGTCGACCGCACCTTGCGCCGCTGCCTCACTGAGATCGGCTACCAGAACGCCGGCACCGTCGAGTTCCTCATGGACGAAGACGGCCAGCTTTACTTCATCGAGATGAACACACGCATCCAGGTCGAACACCCGGTCACTGAGTTCATTACCGGCGTCGACCTGGTCAAGGCCCAACTTCTCATCGCCAGTGGCGAAAAGCTCTCCAACATCCTTCCCCTCAAGCCGGAGATTCGCGGTCATTCCATTGAGTGCCGCATCAACGCCGAGCACCCGGTCAAGTTCACGCCGTCCGCCGGCAAGATCACTGCGTTTAATGTGCCCGGCGGCAACGGCATCCGCGTCGATACCGCGCAGTACGCCGAGGGCATTGTCCCGCCTTACTACGATTCCCTAATCGCCAAGCTCGTAGTGCACGGCGTGGACCGCGCCGAAGCCATCGCCAAGATGGAGCGCGCCCTGAGCCAGTTCATCGTGCAGGGCATCGAGACTTCCATTCCGCTACACCAGGAGATCTTCGCCAACGAAGAATTCCGCCGCGGCGAATTCGACACCAAATTCATGGAACGGTTTCTCGCCGCGCGCTGTGAGAAGTGACGGCTCGCTGCCCCTGAAGAATCACGCCAGCGGATTCACCGCCAGCCCCGCCGCGCTCGCCGCGGCATGCTGCTTCCGGTCGAACGTATAGAGCGCCTCGGCGCCAAGCTCGAGGGCCGCGGCCACGTGCAGCAAATCCGCAGATCGCACTCCGATTGCCGGAGTTAAGGACAGCGCCAGTGTCTTTGCACGATCAAATGCACCTTCGGGGAAAGGAACCAGCTTGTAGACTCCGTTGCGGATATGTCCCTCCAGCTTGTCAATGGAGGCCTGTGCCTGTGCCGGAAGTATCTCCTTACGGAAGAGTCGCAGACCAAGCGCATTTGCGAACTCGACCTCACAGAGAGGCGACAAGAGAAACGGGGTTGGTGCTGATTCCAGCAGCCGAACTGCCGCCAGAGTATTTGCATCCTTGCCGTGGACGGAGAAAATGACGCTCGAATCCGTGTAGATCATGCCGTCAGAATCGCTCTTCGCGGTCAGCGGATATCAACTCTGCGCCGCTAACTTCGAATACCTGATCGCCGTATATCTCATTTAACTCACGCAGGAAATCCGGCAGCGGCGGGCGTTTATTCTCCGCTCTCCCATTCTCCGGCTCCAGCCGCGCCACCACTTTTCCCCGCTTCGTAATCTGCAGCGGCTTGCCCTCGCGCAGCATCCGCTCCACCTTGGGAAAGTCATAGCGAAGGTCACGCACGGTCACCGTTTTCATGTGATACATTCTAGCATCACATTGCCTCACCCGCTTCAGCAATAGCCGCGACCCCTGAGGGGTCTATGGCCCTGATCCAGCGTCCGCCGGTGGGGGCGGGGAGGCGCCGTTGGGCAGTGGCGGAGCAACCGGCCGGTGCTTCGCCCGCAGATAAGCCACAATCTGCGCAATCTCATCGTCGCTCAGAGAGTCGCGGAATGGCGGCATCTTGTCGCCGCCGTCAAGGATCTGCTCCGTCATCTTCTCCGCAGTCCATGCCTTGTCCTCGCGGATCATCAGCAGCGCGGGAGCCTTTTTGGTGCCTTCGCCGCCGGCGCCGTGGCAGTAGGCGCAGCCTTTATCGCGGAACAGCAGCGCGCCGGCCTTGGCGTCGGCCTCTGGATTGGAAGCAGCGCGCCCGGGAAATGAGGCCATCAATACGGCCAGAAACAGCGCGGCGGTCAGAGATGCGAGTGAAGACCTCAGATTCACAGTCTCATGCTCTCACACACGGTCGCCCGCTCCCTCCATCCGGAGATGGAGCCGCCGCAAGGCGCATCGCAATCCGAAACCACGCTCGTGGCGTCTGAGGAAAAAGCGGCTCTCCGTCAATCGGAAATTAACAGTCCTGAAAGCTGGTTGTAGCAATCGGTTGTTACTTTCAGTGCAGTTCTTAAAAACTGTTGTAATCCGTTCGATTTTCCCGGAGGTCGAAATTGAAATTCTCTGTGTCGTCATGGTGGCGTCGAGCCGCCACAGCGTTCGTGTGCCTGGCCGTCTGGACGGCTGGCATGAGCTTCATTCAAGCGCAGGGCAGCGTGGGGGGGATTCAGGGCGCAGTGCTCGACCCGCAGGGACATCCCGTCCCAGGCGCCGCGGTCGCGGCGGTGAGCGATCTGGCAATGACGCGGACTGCCACAACCAATTCCGAAGGCAAATTTGCTTTCACCAACCTCACGCCGGGCCTTTACTCCGTGGAGACTTCGGCGAGCGGTTTCGCAACGGCCGTGCGCCACGCCGTCGCGGTCACGGCAGGTTCCACGGCATGCGTTTCCATCACGCTCTCCCTGGCGTCGGTATCGGAAGAGGTGACGGTCGAGGCAGAGGCGGATACTTCGATTGCCTCGCAGGAAGCTCCGGTGAAAGCGCTGCTTGATATGGCCTCGCCGCGCAGCGAGATCGGCAGTCACTACATTCGCGATTACACAACGCCGGTGACCGACTTCGCCGACATCACGCAAGCGGCACCGGGCACCGTAAGCTATGCCACCAACGGCGTGGGCAACGGCCAGTCCAAGACCTGGTTCCGCGGATTCTCCGATGGCGCGTTCACCATGACCTGGGACGGCGTGCCCTTCCAGGACTCGAACGACCCCACGCACCATTCCTGGGCGTATGTGCCGGCGCCCGCCATCAGCTATGTGGACTTCGACCGCAGCCCCGGTACTGCTTCGGATATTGGCCCGACTAACTTCGCCGGCTCCATCCACATGTTCTCGCCCAAAATGGGCGATGCCATGACCCTTAAGTTCGACGAGTCATACGGCTCTTTCAATACCAACCAGATTCTGGGCGAGTTCAACTCTGGCCTCTTCGGGGGCAAGAATCCGAAGGCAGATTTCTGGTTTGAGGGACACCACAACAGCTCGGATGGTTACCAGACCTTCAACGACCAGCAGCGCACCGCAGGCACGGCGAAATTCAATTACAAGTTTTCCGACACCTCGTACCTGGCCGTCGTCAGCACCATCGTGCTGGTGGACAGCAACACACCCGACAGCGACCCCACTCGGCAGCAGATTGCCGATCACGGCGATAAGTACATCATGGACGGCAACATGCTGAACCCCGACGGCACGTATAACTCCATGTTCTATCGAAATTACACTTACCACGTGCCCACCGACTTTGATGTCATCACTTACGACAGAGAATTCAGCCACGGCTGGAAGTTAGAGACCAAGCCGTATAGCTACTCCTACTCCAACCATCAGCACCTGCAAAAGAAGCAGGATCAGGATCTGCAGGCGCCCAAAGCGATTTATGAGCCGGTGACCGCCACAAGCGCCGTGAATAAGCTGAACCAGTACAATCGCGGCGGCGAGATCACTTCGCTCAGCCAGGCCTCGCGATTCGGCGTCTTCCGGATCGGCGCATGGTACGAATACACCACCACCCACCGGTACCAGATCAAATCCGATCCCCGCACCTGGGTGGATTCGCCCCTCCTCAAGGACCAGAAATTCCACGAGTACTTCATTACCAATTCCGCGCAGCCATACATCGAATACCAGTTGGTGGCCATCCCCAAATGGACCTTGACCGCCGGCGTAAAGAGCGCGCTCTACACCATGGACCTCAAACAGCTCGCTGACGGCAGCACCGTGGGCTCGCTAGGGTGCACCTCCACCACCATTGCCGGCTGCGCCAACGTCTTCACCAGGCACAGCGCTTTCTACAACAACATCCTGCCATCGGTTGAGGCCAACTACCGGATTCGCGACAATTGGTCAGTCTACGCTCAGTACGGACGCGGCAGCGAAATTCCTCCGAGCAGCATCTTCGATGTTACCGGCGCACAGGTTGCCGTTACTCCCAAGCCCACCGTGGCAACCACTTATCAGGGCGGTTCGGTGCTCAAGCTCAATCACGTGAGCCTTGACGCAGACGTTTACCACATCCATTTCCAGAACGCCTATTCGAGCTACAAGGTGAGCAATATCTCGGCTCCTGACTACGGGGATTCCTATTACTATGCCACTCCGGCCACCAACACCCTTGGCTTTGAAGCGGAAGGCAATCTCTATGTGAATCACGGGTTGAGCTTCAACTTCAATGGCACCGCTGGGCAGGCCAAGTACGAGTCCTTCGCGGGCTCCACTCTCGCCAACGGCACGGTTCTGCCTCCCGCTCCGTCGCAATGGGTGGCGAGCGCTCCCAACTACACGGTAGGCGCCGGCGCCACCTACCAGGACAAACGATTTGACCTGGGTTTCTTCAACAAGCAGATCGGTCCGCGTTACGTTGACAACGGCGCTGTTCACCAGGCCACGCAACTCGACTCGTTTTGGATGAACAACCTGTTCCTCAACTACACCATTACTCGTGGTTCGTTCTTCGACAATTCGAAGATCAAGCTGAGCTTCAACAATCTCTTCAATTTTCACGATGTGGTCGGTCTCTCGCCCAACGCCAGTCCTACCCAGGCGGCGCCTTTCACTCCGGATCCAGGAGACCAGCTTCAGCTCCTCCCGGGCCGCAGCGTAATGGTCACCTTCCAGTTGGGCTTGTCGCCGCGTGAGCGCTGAGCTAAGGGAGTCGCATCCGAAAGCCTTCCGGCGCGCCGGAAGGCTTTCGCTTTTCCGGCGCTTATACTCGGGCAAGAGTGAGCCGGGAGACCATCTCGAATGCCACTGGACTGCGCCAGGAACTCGCCGCCCGCAACCGCGAGTGGGCGCGCGGGCGGCGCCACGTTGAGAGCCTGGGCGGCGATCCCGTAATCGTTTACCCTCCTGAAGAGGATTTGCACGGCAACTTTTTCGATCCGGCCTATGCCGCCATCATGGCTCGGCCGGAGTGGGCCAGGCGCTTCAACAAGGTGCATGCGCAGGGGCGCGCGCTGCCGCGGCCGCTGGATGATCCCACGCGCAAGTGGCGTGAGCTGGATTCCTGCATGAGCTCGGACGCGCTCCTGATGAACGTCTTCTGCACGCCGGGCGTGGTGGAGTCGCAGGCCGTGCGCCGGATGCTCGGCGTAGACACTGGCGAGACGCCTGTCTTTGGCTGGAAGGCGCGCGTGCCCCTCACTTCAGGCCTCTTCGACCGCACAGAGGTGGACATGCGCTGGGGCAGCCTGCTGGTTGAGGCCAAGCTGACGGAAACGGATTTTCAGCTTCGCAAGGCGCAACTTGTCGAGGCCTATCGGGACTTCGATGAGGTGTTCGAGCGCGAGGAGTTGCCGCGCGCGGAAGTGGTTATAGCGCGGCGGCGGCACGCCACCGAGTTCACTGAAGAATTCACGCAGGAGTGGGAAGAGCCCGATGCGATAAGCGCGGACGACGCGAGCGTGATCGCGGCCGAGTTCCAGTCAGTATTGGTGGCGCAGGCCGAGGCGCTCGCGCCGCGGGAGATTCGCTACGAGGGCTACCAGCTCATCCGCAACGTGCTGGCGGCGCATGCCCAGGCCGCGAGTTTCTGCGTCATCCACGATGATCGGCGGCCGGATTTGCGAGAGGCATGGTTCCGGGTACTGCGCGCGGTGCGCAGCGCGGATTTGCGCGCCCGGCTGAAAGTGCTCACGTGGCAGGAACTGGCTACCGCCTTGCCGGGATATCTCCGCGCATTTCTTGAAGCAAAGTACGGCATCGTTGCGGCGTGAAGAGCCCGCGCATTTGATATAAAGGCTCGAACAAACGAATCCGTCGAGGAGGTCGCCTATGAAGGGAATTCGCTTCGCATTTGCAGTGCTTTTTGGGGTTGCAGGAACGCTAACGGCGCTTGCGCAATCGGGAGACATCACGGTGCGCGTGGATGCCACCCAGGTTCCGCAGAAGCTGTTGCATGTGGAAGAAACACTGCCGGTGCACGCCGGCCCGCTGACGCTCTACTACCCCAAATGGCTTCCGGGCGAGCATGGGCCCGACGGTCAAATATCGGCCCTAACCGGGCTCAAGTTTGAAGCGGACGGCAAGATCGTGCCGTGGAAACGCGATCTCCTGGATGTCTTTACATTTCATGTAGATGTGCCCGAAGGCGCAACCAAACTGCACGCGTCCTACGACTACATCGAGAACGCCGGCTTTTCAGCCACGGACAAGCTGCTGGTGCTGGAGTGGAACGAGGTGGTTCTTTATCCGGCCGGCACAACCTCAGACAAGCTGACCTTCGATGCCAAGCTGAAGATGCCCGACGGCTGGAAATTCGGGACGCCGCTGCCAGTGGCCAGCCAGGACGGCGACGAAGTTTCGTTCAAGCCCACCTCGCTCGAGTTTCTGGTGGATTCGCCGGTGATGACCGGCCAATACTATCGATCCATTGATCTTACGCCCCCCGGTGAGCCCATCCACCATGAAATCAACATTGTAGCCGACAGCGAGGCGGCGCTGAACATGCCGCCGGAAATTCAGAAAGGGCTTACCAATGTGGTGGCTGAGACGGGGAAGCTGTTCGGGGCGCGGCACTATCGCGATTATCACTTCCTGCTGGCGTTGAGCGACCACGTGGCGCACTTCGGGCTGGAGCATCACGAGTCGAACGACAGCCGGCTTCCGGAGCGCGTGTTTCTCGAGCCAGGTGGCTCATTCCTTGTGGGTTCGCTGCTGCCGCATGAGTTTGCCCACTCGTGGAACGGCAAGTTCCGGCGCCCCGCGGACCTGACCACGCCGGAGTACGAGACGCCGATGGAGACCGATCTCCTGTGGGTGTACGAAGGCCTGACCGATTACCTGGGGCCGATGCTGGCGGCGCGCAGTGGACTATGGACTAACGATCAATATCACAACTACTTAGCGAGCATTGCGGCGGACCTGGGGCCGGGCCGGCCGGGGCGCACCTGGCGGCCGCTGCAGGATACGGCGACTGGTGAGTTTGGAGTGCGTCCTCCGCGCGGCTGGGCGGACTGGGTGCGCGGCGTGGACTACTACGACGAGGGCGATCTCCTTTGGCTTGAAGTAGCTACGATCATCAACCACGCCACCAACGGGCAGAAGTCGATGGACGATTTCTGCCACCTGTTCCACGGCGGGTCTAATGATGGCCCCCAGGTGCAGACCTACACGTTCGATCAGGTTGTGGAAACGCTAAACGGCTTAGCACCATACGATTGGGCGGCGTTCTTCAAGGATCGGTTGAACTCACTTTCGCCGGATTCGCCGGTGGGCGGGATCGAAAACGGGGGCTGGAAAGTGGTCTATTCGGCCGAGCCTTTGAAGCTGCCGGGGCGGCACGGGACCCTTGGCGACCAATACTCGCTCGGGCTGCAAGTTGCTCAGGATGGGACAGTTAGCGAAGCGATTGTGGGCAGCCCGGCGTTCAAGGCGGGGATAGGATCGGGTATGAAGATCGCTGGCGTCAATGGCCACGTTTACAACCCCGATGTGCTGGAGGATGCCATCAAGTCCGGGCAGCCGATCAGGTTGCTGGTGATCGCAGACGATTATTTTCAGACATTTACGGTGGATTACCGGGGTGGACCGAAGTATCCGCACCTGGTGCGGGACGAAGGCAAAGCTGACCTGCTGGATGAGCTGATCAAAGCGCGGGCGCAGTAGCTAGCGGTGATTTGGGTCACAAAAATCGTGACCCAACTCGGGGGGAGTTGGGACACCCGTCTGACCCAACTCAGGGGAAGTTGGGACACCCGTTTGACCCAACTCGTGGGTAGTTATTCGGCACCATGGGTTGGCGAGGTTCGCCAGTATTTCGCTTTTGGCTCGGGGCGGAGCGCTCAGCCCGACTTAGACTGGAAGGCATGCTGGACTACGAAATTTCCCCGACCGAGGCGGCGGCGCTGCTGAAGAGCGGAGCGGCGCGGCTGATTGACGTACGCGAGCCCTGGGAGGTGCAGGCGGCGCGGATAGACATTAGTGTGCTGATGCCGATGGGCGAGGTGCCGGCGCGGGCGCATGTGGAGCTCGACCCGGACGAGCGGCTGCTGGTGGTCTGCCACCACGGGCAGCGGTCGCTCAATGTGGCGGTGTGGCTGCGCAACCAGGGATTCGAGCAGGCGCAGTCGGTGGCCGGCGGGATCGACGCCTGGGCGGCGCTGGTGGACCCATCGGTGGGGCGGTATTAGTGGTCAGTGGTCAGGGATTCTCCAGGACTCTCGATCTGTGCTCACAGCGAGCCGACCATTGACGACTGATCACTGATCACTGATCGGCGATCTTTGAGAAGTCACCCATGCAGGCCCACACCTCGGCAACCGGCCTGCGGACAATCACGCTCGATTCGAGTCGCATAATGCCGGGCTCGCGGGTGTTAATTAAAATGATATACTACATATATATCAGGTGCCAGGAGGCAAGGAGTCTATATGCGCACTCTCGTCGACATTCCCGATGACGATCTGGCCATCATCAACTCCGTCGTAAAGGCTCAATCCATCTCACGGGCCGAGTTTATACGGCGCGCCATTGCGCAGAGCCTCACCACACACCGCAAAACACAAATCGAGAAAGCTCGGGAGGCGGCCTTCGGGCTCCTGGCTGGACGTTCTGTAGACGGGATGGAGTATCAGGAAAGGATTCGCCGAGAATGGGAGTAAGGAAAGCTCTCCTCGATACCAATATCCTGATCGACTACCTGGCAGGCATAGCTTCCGCACGCGCCGAAGTTGAACGCTACGCTATGCCTGCTATCAGCATCGTCACCTGGATAGAAGTGATGGCGGGCGCTACTCTGGACGACGAGCAGGTACGGCGGGAATTCCTCGCTACTTTTACAGTTTTGCCTCTCACTATGGAAGTTGCCGAGCGTTCGTCTGAAATCCGCAGACATCGAAGCCCCAAGCTCAAGTTGCCGGACACCATCATCCTGGCAACGGCACAACTCAATGACCTGCTTCTTGTGACGCGGAATTCCAAGGACTTCCCATCCAAGGAACGAGACATACGGATTCCCTACAAACTTTAGTAGGGCGCGGCAGGATTCAACCGCTACGCTAGCGGAATTCGAGGAGTCGTTGAAATCGAGTCGGAGTGGGCGGCAAGAACTCGCGGCCCATTCATCGCGATAAAGCTGCGATGAATGGGGCACAGCCCATCCTTCATTCCAGCAGCGAAGGAGTCCGAGAATCGATGACCGGGCCACCTGCCCGGTTGCAGAGGTGTGGGCCTACATGGGTGACTTCTCGAAGATCGCCGAGTGGGACCGCGGGGTGGCTGCGACGGAGAACACATCGACAGCGACGCCTGGGGTCGGATTCACCTTCGACACGTTGGCGCATCCGCTGGGCAAGCATGGCGACGGCGACTGGGGCAGGATGTCCTACCGCATTGCGGATGTCGACGCAGAGCGCGGCTGCACCGTTCAGCTCACCAGCAAGGACGGGAACGCGCGCTACTTCCGGTCCGCGGAGTGGCGTTTTCGGGTGGACCCGGTTCCGGAGGGGGCAAGGGTGACGTGCGCGGCCCACTTCAAGCTGCGGCTGCGGTACTTCTTTCTGGGGCCGGTTTTCCTGACGATGAGGAAGGCGATTCGGCGCGATCTGGAAAGCCTGAGGACGAAGCTCGAGCGGCAAGCGGCGTGAAGCCTGAGGGGAGCTGGGACAGATCCGATGTTTACCCAATCTCCGTTCGTCGAAAGACTGGGGGAACGTTCCGTGGAGTGAACCCCTGAAGTGAGACACGGTAATTGGGGGACAGGCCGGTTAGGGTTGTAGGTTGGCGCTGGTGGTTACGGTATTGGAAGTAACAACCAGCGAGGCGAGTTCGAACTCCATCGGCG